>Ga0187778_10003673_pt1 | contig 10244 bp, 7 predicted proteins | sample 1015_Q2_SP5_20_M_FD_132418 | JGI IMG/M metagenome (GOLD analysis project Ga0187778, IMG submission 132418) | Tropical peat soil microbial communities from peatlands in Department of Meta, Colombia - 1015_Q2_SP5_20_MG | ecosystem: Environmental > Terrestrial > Soil > Wetlands > Peat | place...
CATGGCAAAATGCAACCAATCCGGTCTCCGTCGGGCTGGGGTGCGAGGGCAATGGCCCTTTCTGTGCGAGAATTCTACCCTTGGCGGTTTCGACGGCGCCGATCCACGATGATGACGAAATCCAAGCTCCGTGCCGAAGAGCAGCTCGAATCGATATGGAAATTAGGCGGTCTCACCCCCAGACAGCTTACGAAAGTCGCCCTCGGCGGCATCGGCGAGGACGACCTGCTGGGGCACGCGTCGGAACTGGCTTTCAACGTTCTTTTGGCTCTATTCCCGCTGATCATTTTGCTGCTGTCTCTGTTCGGCGTGTTTGCCCTTCACCAAGCCCAGCTGCTCAACAGGTTTATGTCGTATGTCTCAGACCTGCTGCCCCCGGTTGCCTTTGCCCTGTTCAACAAGGGCGTGGATGAAATCCTGCGCTCGACCGGCGGCGGGAAGCTCACCTTCAGCATCGTCCTGACGCTGTGGTTCGCATCCGGCGGCATGAGTTCCATGATGTGCACTCTCAATGGAGCATACGGGGTCCGAGAAACGCGTTCCTTCCTCAGGTATCGCAGCGTGGCTCTCGGCCTCACCTTCGCCATCTCCATTCTCCTGGTCTCGGCGTTGTTGCTCGTGTTAGTGGGAGGCTATCTTTCCGAACTCCTGGCGGCCTACCTGGGCTTACAGTCAGCCGTGGTCATGGCGTGGCGAGTTTTGGAGTGGATCGCCGTCTTGCTCTTCCTCAGCTTGTCGTTCTCGCTTATCTACTTCTTCGGGCCGAATCTCGAAGGACAACGGTGGTACTGGATCACTCCCGGTTCGACCTTTGGCGTGCTCTTGTGGCTGGCTGCTTCGGGCGCGTTCCGCTACTATCTGCGGTTTTTCGACTCCTACAGCAAGACCTACGGCTCGCTCGGTGCGGTTATGATTCTGCTGGTGTGGCTCTACGTCACCGCGCTGGCATTTCTGATTGGAGGAGAAATCAACGCCAAGATCGAGCACGCAGCGCGCATGCGCGGCCGTCCAATCGGAAAAAAGGCCGCGTGACCCTAGGTCGAACGTCAGGTTACCCATCGTAGGCTGACACACCACTTTCCCCGGCGTCGCTCTTCTACTTGGTCAAACGATCACGTTTATTGTCAATTCGTTCAACCTGCCTCGGAGCCTAGCGATCGACCCGGCTCGGAGGGAGTCGAACTTGAGGCTATCTTTCGGCTAGTTGGGGAAAATCCTTGCCCGGTGGCGCGGAAAATGGCGCAAGATAAAAGGGCGGGCTATGAAAGATTTGTGGTCCATCTATGCGCCTAGCAATCGCACTTGGATGCTGTTGTTGGCCAGTATTCTGATCGCTGCAATTGCCGTGGCCGACTGGGTCACGACCCACTATGTCTCTTTGGGATTCTTGTACTTGTTTCCCATCATCATGTTGGGCGGATTCCTGTCGCGGCCGCAGATTGTAGGTGTGGCCTTGGTGTGTTCAGTTCTGCAAGAGGCTTTCAGCAATCTTCCGGAGAATGAGGCGGTGGTCCGGTTGGTCTTCAGCTCAGCCAGCTTTGTCGGCACAGGCCTGTTTATCTCCGAGATGATCCGCAACCGGCGGATCGTCCTCAAGCACCTGGGAGAACTCGAGGATCAAGTGAAATTGCGCCAAGACGCCGAGGAACAACTGCGTTCGCTCATCGAAAGCAGCCCCGCCGCCATTGTCACCATCGACTCGGACGGCAAGGTTCTGCTGGCCAACGAAGCGGCCCAGCAGTTACTCGCTCCCGGCAAGGCGCCGCTGCCGGGACAACCAGTCAGTGCCTACCTCCCCGCCCTCGAAACCGTGCTCAAGACTCAGCCACCGCGCGTCTTTCGGACCACGCTGCAATGCACCGGACAGCGGAGTAACGGAGAAGTTTTTCTGGCGGGAGTCTGGTTTTCGACCTACAACACACTCTCCGGCCCTCGCTTAGCCGGCATCATCGTGGACCTCTCCGAAGACCTGCGCAATCGCGAGGACCTCAGCCTCGACCATCTGTTGAAGAACACCCGGATCCTGATGAGTGCCGTCGCCCATGAGATTCGCAACCTCAGCGGAGCTGTCCTGGTGGTCCACAAGAACCTCTCGCGAATTCCGCAGCTCGAGGCCAACGAAGATTTCAGGGCCCTGGGCAGTTTGGTCCAAAGTTTGGAAAGGGTGTCGGCTTTGGAGTTGGGTTCGACGGCGCAGAACGGACAGGTGGTTGAGCTGACGTCCGTGCTCGAGGAGCTGCGAATCCTGATCGAGACTACCTATCACGAATCGGAAATCAACGTGGAGTGGGATCTAGGCGAACCTCTGCCTCTGGTTTGGGCCGATCGGTACGGGCTGATTCAGGTGTTTTTGAACTTGGCCAAGAATAGCCAGCGGGCTATGATGGCGAGCGGGACCAAGCGACTTCGCATCTCCGCGGCCGCGGAGAATGGAAGAGTCGTAATTCGATTCGAGGATACGGGAATCGGCGTCACTTCCCCGGAAAAGCTCTTCCAGCCGTTCCAAACCGGTGCCAAGTCAAGCGGCTTGGGACTCTACGTTTCGCGCGTGATCATGCGCAGCTTTGGCGGCGACCTTTCCTACGAGCCCAGACCCCAGGGAAGCTGCTTTGCGGCAGCCTTGCGGTGGGCGGTTGCAGCGAAGGAATCGGTTCATGCCTGAGGCAGCGGAAAAAACGGTTCGCATTTTGGTGCTCGACGACCACGCCTTGTTTCGGGAGAGCGTGAGTCGACTTCTCAGCGTCGAGCCCGGATTCGAGGTGGCGGCCCATTGCGGGACGATCGAAGAGGCTCTCGAGGTGCTTCGCCACAAGCCGATTGACCTAGTGCTCCTCGATTTCGACCTCGGTGAGCGCGACGGCCGAGAGTTTCTCGGTTTGGTGAGGCAACAAGGCTTCCCGGGCAAGATTCTGGTGGTGACCGCGGGCGTTGATGCTGGGGCAGCGTCGGAGCTGATTCGCGCCGGTATTGCCGGGGTCTTTCGGAAACACGATTCGGCGGCCTTGCTGGCCCAGGGAATCCGCGAGGTGATGGCGGGAAAGGTGTGGTTGGATCAGGAGCAATTGCAAACGGCGCTAAGGTCCGAAGCAACCGCCTCGCTCGAAAACCAAAGCCGGCTGTTCACCCAGCGGGAACAGCAAGTCCTCTCCGGTGTGTTCGAAGGTCTGGCGAACAAGGAGATTGCCGGGCGCCTGGGAGTTTCCGAAAGCTCCGTGAAAGCCACCCTGCAACAGCTCTTTTCGAAAACCGGAGTTCGAACCCGCAGCCAATTGGTGCGTATCGTTTTGGAGCAGTATCGGGATCAGCTCTAATAGGGCAAGCCTGCCAGTTCCTGCCGCCTCTGGCATTGCGTGCAGCGTCCGTTGAAGGCAGGTTCTGTCAGATGCCGTCAGCCTGCAACTTGCGCGGCGAACTATGCCCGTACCTGATATTTACCCGCGCATAGCTGAGGAAACCCTTCTCAATCGGGGCCGCCTGGCAGATTGGCCGTAGGCTATAATTTCGCTCGCCTATGGCGCTCAGATCTGGCACCCAGCTCGGGCCCTATGAGATTCAATCGCCGCTAGGGGCAGGCGGCATGGGCGAGGTTTATCGGGCCCGTGATACGCGCCTCAACCGCACGGTTGCGATCAAGATTCTCGCCACCCATCTTTCTTCCTCCCCGGAGCTGAAGCAACGCTTCGAAAGAGAGGCCCGGGCTCTGTCTTCGCTGAATCATCCGAACATTTGTCACCTCTACGACATTGGCTCGCAGGAGGGCACGGATTATCTGGTGATGGAGTTCCTGGAAGGTGAAACTCTCGGCGAGAGACTGCGTAAGGGCGCGTTGCCCCTCCATGAGATAGCGAAGATCGGGGTGGAAGTAGCCGACGCTTTGCAGGTCGCACACCAGGCCGGCATCGTGCATCGGGATCTCAAACCGGGAAACATCATGCTTACCAAGTCCGCCGCCAAGCTCATGGACTTTGGACTGGCCAAGCCAACCGCTCCCGGAGCTTCCGGATCCGCTTTCGCGCCTCTGCCTTCGGGAGTAACCGTCGACGCCACCAGTGCGGGAAGTCCATTGACCAGCCTGGGCACCGTCCTGGGAACGATCGAGTACATGTCGCCCGAACAAATCGCGGGCAAGGAGGCGGACGCCCGCAGCGACCTCTTCGCCTTGGGAGCGGTGTTGTACGAGGCAGCGACGGGAAGGCGGGCTTTCGGAGGAAAAACCCAGATCAGCGTCGCCAGCGCCATTCTCGAAAAAGAACCGGAGCCTATTTCAGCCGTGAAGCCCCTGACGCCGTTGCTCCTGGAACAGGTGGTCAAGGGCTGCCTGGCCAAGTCACCGGAGGACAGATTTCAAACCGCCCATGACGTCAAGCTCCAGCTGAAGTGGATGGGCGAGCACGCCCAGCAGATCAGTACGGCAGCAGCACCTACCCGGCGAGGGAGGCGGGACTCGGTTCTGTGGAGCGCGATAGGGGCGCTGCTGTTGCTCCTGGTCGCGGCAGGGGCGATGGGATGGTGGCGGACACGAGGTCCCAGGCCCGTGTTGCAAGCCACGCTGTTGCCCCCCAACGGCACGCAATTCGCATTGCTCAATCGCAACGGGCCTCCGGCGTTTTCTCCGGACGGAAAACGCATCGCGTTCATCGCCAGCCGGGGGGGCAAAACATCGTTGTGGGTGCGTTCTCTCGACAAGACGGATGCCGTCGAACTGCCTGGCACCAGCGGGGCATTTTTCCCCTTCTGGTCGCCGGACTCGAACTTCATCGGGTTCTTTGCCAACGGAAAGCTCTTAAAAATGGATGCCAATGGCGGGCCTCCGGTCCCGATTTGTAACGCGGCGAACGGACGCGGCGCCACTTGGGGTGCAGGCGATGTGATTCTTTTTTCGCCGCAGATTGGCAGTGCTATTTTCCGGGTCCCTGCTGCGGGAGGCAAGCCTGCAGCGGCTACCGCGATGCCCACGACAGGTGAGTCCCGCCGTTGGCCAGTTTTTCTTCCCGATGGAAAGCATTTTATCTACTTGCGCACTCCGCTTGGCTCGGTGGATGAAAACAACGAAATTCGCCTGGCTTCGCTCGACAATAGCGAGGAGACCGTGCTGCTTCACGGCCGTTACTATCTGTCGTCGTTCGCCTCCGGGCAGTTGCTGGCCGTCCGCGATGGCGCCTTAACCGCACAGAAGCTGGATCCTTCAAGCGGTAAGCTGTCGGGCGCCGTCACCGTGCTGGCTGAACACGTGCAACGGGACGACTTGGTCGCGGGTGCGGTTTTCGCGGCCACCGAGAATGGCTTGCTCGTGTATCAATACGGTGTCGAGGCCGCAGCCGAACGCATGGTATGGGTCGACGCGCAAGGTAAAGAAGTCGAGCAGGTCGTGGAAGAGGGATTTCTGGGCTCGGCGCGTGTTTCACCGGATGAAACCAAGGTAGCCTACCCCAACGGTACTTCGGAAAACAATATCTGGATCGTCGATCTGAAGACCGGGGCGCGCACACGCTTCAGTTTCGGCGGGCGGTTTGTCAATTCCCCCGTCTGGTCCCCGGACGGCAAGACTCTCTATTTCAGCTTCAGCGAAAGCGGCGGTCCGGCGGCGATCTACACTCGACCGGCCGACGGCTCTGGTCCACAGCGGCGAGTTCTGGCTGGACCGAAGAGGCTTGCTGCCGCCGATGTCTCGCCCGACGGGAAATATCTGATCTACGAAGAGGGGGATACCGAGTCGTCGCAGCTGAAAGCGTTACCCCTAGATGGGGGTGGCCAGCCCTTCCTGCTCGTCGACCACTTGGAGGGTATGTATGGCGGGCTGGCGGGCGCCCGGAATGCACGGATTGCGCCAACCGGTGGCTGGTTGACGTATCAATCCAACTCAGAAGTGGGCTTCCCTATCCGGGCGAACGAATCACACCAGACCGAGGTTTACATCGCCAAGTTTCCCGCCGGAGGCAGCATGTACCAGGTGTCTCCGGGAGGCGGTTTCATGCCCTTGTGGGGCAAGGATGGAAAGCATTTGTACTATCTCGATCCCATGCAAACCTTGATGGTGGTGGACGTCGATTTGGGCAAGGACCAGGTGCGCCTGGGCAAACCTGTCCCCCTGTTTCAAACCAGGGTTAGAACCTCGATCGGCGGCGGCGGCTACGACGTTACGCGCGAGGGACGTTTTCTACTCGTCAACTCAACTACCGAAAGTGCCACACCGTTGACTCTGGTTGCCAACTGGGATGCGGAGTTGAAGAAATAGCTGAGGTCATTGCCGAGTCCTTCGAGGACTATTCCCAATCCCACGAGTAACCTTCATGCTGATTTCGTTGGTGTTGATCTTGATCTTGGTTAACCTTCGTTAACTCTGCATGATATATTCCTGTTAAGTAGAGCCGTTGGCTGCCGCCCGAACGGTGCTGTGCACGGTGCGTTTCGTGCTCAATTGCAGCCCGAGGGTGCGACGGGGTCTGCCACAGTTTCCACGGACGAGAGAAAACAACAGGAGATGCCCACGCCCGATATTGCTCCGACCAGTGGCTCCCGCGAGGCCACGGCCAACCATGTGTCTCTCGAGAACGTCCACAGCACCGTGCAGGTGCCGCACCCTCAGGCCGGGTTCTGGGAGCAGTGGCGGGCTTTCGTTGGACCGGCGATTCTCGTCAGCGTCGGCTACATGGATCCCGGCAACTGGGGAACAGACCTTCAAGCCGGTGCGCAGTTTCGCTACGGCCTGTTGTGGGTGGTTGGACTGGCTAGCCTGTTGGCCATCTTTATGCAGGTCATTTCCGCCCGCTTGGGGGTAGTAACCGGCAAGGATCTCGCCCAATGCTGCCGCGACTGGTATCCGAACTGGACGCGTTGGCCGAACTGGCTGCTGAGTGAAGTGGCGATTGGGGCCTGCGATTTGGCAGAGGTGCTGGGCAGCGCCGTAGCCCTCAACCTCCTGTTCCATATACCGCTGCTCTGGGCGGTTATCATCACTGGCTTGGACGTCCTTTTGCTCCTCACCTTACAGCGCTTTGGACTGCGCACCATTGAAGCCGTGGTTCTTTTGCTGATAGCAACCATCGCGGTGTGCTACTTCATTGAAATCTTCATTCTCCCGCAGACGCAGCCGAGCTTTCTCGAGATGGCACGGTCCCTGGTTCCGCGTCTCGATCGACCTGCGATGCTCTACGTTGCCGTGGGCATCATCGGCGCGACCGTAATGCCGCATAATTTGTACCTCCACTCAGCCCTGGTGCAAAGTCGCAGGTTGCAGAGGGATGACTCCTCGATTCGACAAGCCTTGCAATTCAATACCATCGACTCGACGGTTGCCCTGACGGTCGCATTCTTTGTCAATGCCGCCATCCTGGTGCTGGCTGCGACCGTATTCTTTGGCAAGGAAAGCGTGATGATCGCGGGCGGACACCTCGTCAAATTCAGCGCGGAGAGCGACTGGATTCGGGTCGCGTATCTGACCCTGGCGCCGCTGCTCGGTACAACCATGGCCAGTACCCTGTTCGCCGTGGCTTTGTTGGCCTCAGGACAGAGCAGCACCATAACGGGAACACTCGCGGGGCAGGTTGTCATGGAGGGCTTCATGCATTGGCGGATCAGGCCGTGGGTGCGTCGACTGATCACCCGCACCTTGGCCATCCTGCCGGCAGTCTTCGTCATCGGTCTCAGAGGCGATAGCAGTGTCACCCAACTGCTGATCTTGAGCCAAGTGGTGCTGGCGCTGCAGCTTCCGTTCGCCATGTTCCCTCTCCTGCACTTCACCAGCTCCGGCCGACGCATGGGGACCTGGAGGAACGGCGCGTTTCTCCTCATTACCGGTTGGACTAGTGCTATCCTGATCACCGCGATGGACATTTACGGCTTGCCGGATTCGATCAGGGCAGCCTGGCAGGTCATCGCCGGCGGATGAGGCTGAGACCGAATCTGAGACATTCATGTACGAAACCATTCTCGTCACCTTGGACGGCACGGCGACCGACCGCGCGATCATTGAGCACGTCAAACAGCTGGCCAAATTAGCCGGCAGCCGTCTGGTGCTGCTTCATGTTGCGGATGGATGGGCAGCCAGAACCTACGGTCCCGATGCGGTCAGCCCGGAAATCGCCGAAGACACCGCTTATTTGGATAAGGTTCGAGCAGAGTTTCAATCTGCAGGGATTCCCGCCGAGGCCGAACTGGCCTATGGTGAGCCGGCCGAGGAAATCATCAAGTGGGTTAAACAGAAAGGCTGCGACCTGGTGGCCATGAGTACCCATGGACACCGCTTCCTGGCAGACCTATTTCTCGGCGCTACCGCCACCCGAGTCCGGCATAGCATCGGCGTGCCCGTCCTTCTCCTTCGGGCGAAATAATTCCATGGGCCGGGAATCATGCCAGCGCCCATCGTGGCCTTGCGGAAGGATGATCCGATTCGCCGTAGAGCATCATCATCCCCGATGAGACTCTACTCTACCGGTCGGCTAACGACGACAGGCCGAGCAGTAGCCTCCGACTTCCAGGCGCGCCACCAGAATATGAAAGCGACACTCCTGTTCGAGCTGTCGCTTGAGAGCGTCAAACCGCTCGCTCACAAATTCCGTGATCTTTCCACAACTCAGACATGCAATATGAACGTGATCCCGCCCCAGCTTGCGTTCGTAGTAGTGGCCCTCACCCTTCAGATGCATCAAGTCCAGCTCGTCAATCATTCCATGGCGCTTCAATAGCCCCAACGTACGGTAGACCGTGCTGCGGTCGACCGAGGGATCCAGTTTCTGTGCTTTGCGCAAGATTTGACTCGCGTCCAGATGCTTGTTCGCGGTTTCGATCACGCTCAGGATGGCACGACGCGAATCGGTCATGCGGACCCCGCGCTCGGACAACAGGGCCTGGAGACGCCCAGGAATCTCAGTTTGCGGAAGGGGCATGGATTGGACCTCGCGGTTGCAAGTAATCGCAAACAGATTGCGACAGAATTTTCTGGTTCCGTATTGACCGCCAGCGGCCCGGAACCCTAAGCTACATTGTAGCCTCTGTTGCGACTGAGTTGCAACAACTTCTTACGACTAAGTCGCAAGAAGCTCAGCGCCGAAGTAGCCTCGGCTAGGGCAGGCACCCTGCTGACCGGGGAGAAACCGAGTATGGTGAGCACGGACATGCTTCCTCCAGGTCGCGTGTTGCGACTGGTTGGCAGAAGAGTTGTTGCCAGCCATGTCTTGGTGTGGCTGATCCTTGGCCTGATTTTCGTCCCCGGATCGTGGGCGGTATCGGGCGGCAGGGTGTCAGGAACAGTGAGGGATTTGAGCAACGCCGTGATTCCCAAGGCGACCGTCAAGGCAACCAATAGCGAAACGGGTGCTGCACAACAGATGACGACCGACAGCAAGGGAGCCTATTCGTTCCCCGACCTTCCCGTCGGGAGATACGAGATCGTCATTGAAAGTCCGGGGTTCATGTCGTATCGGCGAAGGGGAATCGTCATCGACGCCGACACTTCTCTTACCGTTGACGCTGTGCTTGAAATTGGTGAAGCCACCGAGGCTGTGACGGTGAACGAATCCTCGGTTCATGTGGAGACGTCGGACACCCAGATGGGTGAGGGCATCAGCGGTGACGAGATAACCACCATGCCCCTGAATGGCCGCAGTTATACCGATCTTCTTGCCCTCCAACCCGGTGTCGTACCGACCACTTCGCTTACTTCCGACACCCTGCAGGACGTCGGCGTCAGCGTGCTTTATCCCTCCGGTGGACTGAACCCGGGGACGATCTCGATCAATGGCCAGCGCGAGTTCGCCAACGCCTTCATCGTGAACGGGAGCGACGCCGAAGAGGACGTCAACGCGGGAACGGCGATCATTCCGAATCTGGATTCGATTGCCGAGTTTCGTGTGCTTACCGGCAACTTCGACGCGGAACACGGGGAATACAGCGGTGGCCAAATCAACGTAGTTACGAAATCGGGCACCAACGAATTTCACGGTGACGCCTTCGAGTTCCTGCGCAGCACGAACCTGGACGCGCGGAATTACTTTTCTCCTACCCGGGGCGCCTTTGACCAAAATCAGTTTGGTGGGACCTTTGGCGGGCCGATTCGAAAGAACAAGCTCTTCTTTTTCGCCGATTATCAGGGCACTCGCACGCAGCAAGGAGTGGACACGGGCCGGATTCCCGTCCCCTCCAACCAGGATCGAACCGGGGACTTGTCCGACATGGGAAACTCTCTCACCGGGGTCGTGACTGGCCAATCCTGGGCTGCCATGCTTTCCCGCGAACTGGGCTATTCG
>Ga0187778_10003674_pt1 | contig 10243 bp, 6 predicted proteins | sample 1015_Q2_SP5_20_M_FD_132418 | JGI IMG/M metagenome (GOLD analysis project Ga0187778, IMG submission 132418) | Tropical peat soil microbial communities from peatlands in Department of Meta, Colombia - 1015_Q2_SP5_20_MG | ecosystem: Environmental > Terrestrial > Soil > Wetlands > Peat | place...
ACGCCATTTCGGCGATTTCGTCGAGGAAGATTGTGCCCTGATGTGCGACCTCAAACAGCCCTCGTTTGTTCTGGTTTGCGCCGGTGAAGGCGCCTTTGACATAACCGAAAAGTTCACTTTCCAGCAAGGTCTCCGGGAAAGCGCCGCAGTTGATGGAGACGAAAGGTTCGGCTGCCCGCGGAGAACAGGCATGAACGGCGCGAGCCACAAGTTCTTTTCCGGTGCCGCTTTCGCCATAAATGAGAACAGTGCTTTGCGTCGAAGCTACGGTGCGAATGGTCTGCTTGAGGCCTTCCACAGCGGGGCTGACGCCCACGATGTTATCGAGAGAATTGCGGCTGGCTGCGTCGCGCCGGAAGGCAAAATTCTGGCGGTGCAGAGCTATTTTCTCCAGAGCCCGCTTGATGGCAAGTTTAATCTCATCGACCAGGCCGGGAGATTTGCGGATGTAATCGGTAGCGCCACCTGCTTTGACGGCTTCGACGGCGGCCTCGTAGTCGTCGACGGCGGTGATGAGGATCACGGCGGAGTCGGGCGAAACCTGGTGGGCATGGCGCAACACTTCAATGCCATTCGTGCGTGGCATCTTGATATCGGTAACGATGACGTCGTACAGGGCACCGTCGAGTTTGCGTTTGGCCAGGTCCCCGGAATTGACAGTCTCAACCTTGTGCCCATCGCGGCGGAGAGCAATATCCAGCATTTCGCAGATGGATCGCTCGTCATCGCAGATAAGAATGTTAGCCACGCGCACCGCCTCCTGCTGATGCGGCCGCGCTCGAGTGGACCAAGACGGGTTGGCGGGAATCAGTGGCCTCGCTGCGCTGCTCGGTGGCTCCCAGCCGGCTCAAGCGGAGCACAAATGTGCATCCCTGACCGGGCCTGGAGCGGGCCCACACCTTGCCTTCATGCGCCTGTACGATTTGATAAACAATGGCTAAACCGAGCCCGGTGCCGCCTTCGAACTGCGATTGGAACGGCTCGAAAACCTTCTCGATTAACTGCGGGCTCATGCCCGGGCCAGTATCACCAAAGCTCATCTCCCAAGTGTTTCCGCTGGCTTCCACCGCGACAGTGAGGGTGCCGCCTTGGGGCATGGCGCGAACTGCGTTTTCGCAGAAATTCCAAAACACCTGCTTGATCTTGTCACCGTCGGCCAGGGTCCAGGCCTCGCTCACATTGAATTTTCGTTCAACATTGATCGGGCGCTTTTCCGCGGCAACACGGTGTTCCAGAAGCGTGAGCGTGTCCTCAAGCAGTGGCAACAAATCAACCTTTTTGAACTGATATTGCCGCCCGCGTGAATACGCCAGGAAATCCGTGATAATGCCGTTCAGCCTCTCCGATTCGCGGGTAACGATCTGCAGCAACTGGCGGTGCTCGTCCGTCAGGTCGGGAACGGCGGAAAGGAGATGCACGGCGCCTGCGATGGAGGTGAGGGGGTTACGAATTTCGTGCGCGATGGCGGCCGCCAGCCGCCCTACCGCCGCTAGACGGTCCTGCATGCGAATTTCGCGCTCGAGGCGGCGGACTTCGGTGAGATCGTCGAAGGTGTAAACATAGCCCACGGTGCCACGTTCGGATACAGCTAATGCGGAGACCAGAACGCGAAAGGTCTTGCGAAAGCCATTCGGCATCACCAAACGGACTTCGGCGTGCGCCCGCTCGGAATCGACTTGTGGCAGGGGGTCCAGAAAGAGCCGCTGAATTGGCTGCCCCAGCACGGCGTGTTGCGAGGATTCCAACAGCTTTTCAGCAGCCGAGTTGACGAAACTGATGTGACCATCCAGTCCGGTCGTGATGAGACCTTCGGTGATGGATTGAATGATGTTTTCATGCAGGGCTTGCAGGTTCTCGAGGGCGCCGCTGGTGTCCTTTAATTCAACATGGACCTCGCGGAGTTTGCTGACGAGCAGTCCGGCGAGGTAGGCCACGGCGAGGTAGCCGAAAAGGTTGATCAGAATGATGGCCTGCAAGGCCTTCAGTTCGGGGTGCGTCGTCGAGTACGAAGGAATGACGGCGAAATATGTCAGTTCAAGAACGGCTCCGTAGAGAATGAATGCAAACGCCGCCGTCAGATAGGCCCAGATGCGTGGGAGCAAGATGCACGCGACAATAACAACCAGAGGGTAGAGGAAGTTGTACGAACTATCGATGCCGCCGGTGACGTAAATAATCAGGCTCACCAGAACCATATCGGTGAGCACTTGGAGGAGCGACTGGACACGGTACTCCTGCCAGAAGGACAACAGCAGGAGATAGAAAACGGAGAGGGTGTACCACAGCAGGATTACGGTGACAAATAATCGCAGAGGAAAAGACGTGGGTGTCAGCTCGGCAATGGCCAGCTGCAGCCCCAATAAGAAAGTCAAAATGAGGATGCGAACTTTAACCAGCCACGCCAGCCATTGCCGCTCGTCGAACATGGATTGCATTGTGTCCCTAGTAGCCAGCCCTGGTAGCCAGCCGCCAGGGATGCCGGCAATTCTCCAGCTACCAGCCCCAGCTGCCGGCCACTACTGTGTTAACCGGACAGTTTGGCGATCATCGAGAACAACGGCATGTACAGCGAGATCACGATGCCGCCGATCATGACGCCCAACAATCCAATGATGACGGGCTCCAGCATGGCCAGCATGTCCTTGGTGGCCGCGTCAACTTCGTCTTCGTAGAAGTCGGCAATCTTCTGCAGCATCGAATCCATCGCACCGGTCGCCTCACCAACACCGATCATCTGGGTCACCATGTTGGGGAAGACACCACTTTCGCGGAGCGGATCGACGATGGTGCGACCTTCTTCGATGGCTTTGCGGACTTTCATCAGCGCTTCTTCCAGAACCTTGTTTCCGCTGGTGCGGGCGGTGATGGCCAGACCTTCCAGGATGGGAACACCGGAGGTGATCAGCGTGCCCAGTGTCCGAGTAAACCGTGCGACCGCGATCTTGCGCATGAGAATGCCGATGATTGGCATCTGCAAGAGCGCGTAATCCATGTAGTATGCTGCCTGCGGATTTTTGCGCATCTGCTTCATACCGAATATCAACGCGCCGATTCCCAGGATGAAGAACCACCAAAACTGTCCGATGAACGCGCTCAACCCGATGACTATGCGGGTTGGCAGCGGCAAGGAAACATTCAGCCCGGCAAACAAATTGGCAAAGATCGGGACCACCCACTTGAGCAGCGCTCCCACGATCAAGAACGCCAAGGTAACGACGGAAACGGGGTAGATAAGCGCCGATTTCACGGCTGCTTTCAGCTTGACCGCCTTCTCAACGTACAGGGCCAAACGCTGCAGGATGATGTCGAGAATACCGCCAGTCTCACCGGCCTCAATCATGTTGGTGGTGAGATCGTCGAAGATCTTGGGATATTGCCGCATGGCGTTCGCCAGAGTTGAACCGCCTTCCACGGTGGTCCGTACGCCAGTGAGGGTTTTCTGGAACGACTGGTTTTCCTGGTTGGCGGCCAGGATCTCCAGACATTGGACCAGTGGCAAGCCGGCGTCGATCATGACCGAGAACTGGCGGAAGAAAACGGCGATTTCCTTGACTTTGACCGAACCGGAACCGAAAGTGGGCAGAGCGAACTCCTTGCCCTTTTCGCGGATAGCTCCGGGGGTAATACGCTCCCGCCGTAACTGCGCTGCCAAGGCTTGCTTATTGGTTGCGGCACGCTCACCGCTGACTTTTTCTCCGCTCTCGCTCTTACCCGAAAATGTAAAAACTGGCATGTGACCCTCTCTTTAATGCTTTGCTTTTCTCGTCGCGCATCAGCTGTTGGCTTCGCGCGTCCGTGCTTTCGTAAAAATCAGCGCTTTCCCGGGGCTGCTCCCTTGGCCATGGTTCCGGACTGTGTGTTGCGCCCCAACAGGCTCGCGCCGCGATTGATCATCTCGGTCAATTCATCGGTGTTGCTGGAACGGGACAAGGCCATTTCCAGGGTGATCTGCTTCTGGAAATAGGCCGTGGCCAGGGACTGGTTGAATGTCTGCATTCCGAACTTGTCCTGGCCGGACTGCATCGATGAATAAATCTGGTGAATTTTGTCTTCGCGGACCAGGTTGCGAACCGCGGCATTGGGCACCAGCACCTCCATGCACATGACTCGTCCTTTGCCATCGGCCCGCGGCAGCAAGCTTTGGCACATGATCCCTTCCAGCACCAGCGACAACTGGGCACGAATCTGCGGCTGCTGGTGAGCCGGAAACACGTCGATGATCCGGTTGATGGTGGAAGAGGCGGAGTTGGTGTGCAACGTGCCAAAAGTGAGGTGGCCGGTTTCCGCGATACGCAGGGCAGACTCGATGGTTTCGAGGTCGCGCATTTCGCCGATCAGCACTACGTCGGGGTCTTCACGAAGCGCGGCGCGCAGTGCATCGGCAAAGCTCTTGGTGTCGGCGTGCAACTCGCGCTGATTGACCACGCAATTCTTGTTCATATGGACGAATTCGATCGGGTCTTCGATGGTGAGGATGTGATCGTGCCGCTCGGTGTTGATCTTGTCGATCATGGCAGCCAGGGTGGTCGACTTGCCGGAACCGGTTGGGCCCGTGACCAGCACCAGGCCGCGCGGCTTGTCACACATTTTGCTGACAACAGGAGGAAGCCCAAGCTGAGCAAATGACTTGATCTCGAAGGGAATGAGACGGAAAACCGCCGAGGTCGCGCCGCGCTGATTGAAGACGTTGGCACGGAAGCGAGCCAACCCTTTCAATCCGAATGAGAAGTCCAACTCGAGGTTCTCTTCAAAGCGATGCTTCTGCGAATCGGTCATGACGCTATAAGCCAGTTGCTTGGTTTCGGCCGGCGTGAGCTGTGGCAGATCGAGCGGTACCAAGTGTCCATGTACCCGAATTTGCGGAGGTGAGTTGGTGGTGAGGTGAAGATCGCTGCCTCCAGTCTCCAACATTCTTTTCAACAAATCGCTTAACGAGAGCCCCATATCCTTCCTTTCCCTTCTTTCGAAATCCTCAATCTCTTGCTACAACCACTATGCAACCTCAGTGGACAGTTTCGCGTGCAACTTCCTCGAGCGTGGTGATCCCGGCTGCAACCTTGATCAGGCCGCTGCGGCGAAGAGTGATCATGCCGCGCTCTATTGCCTTCTTCTTGAGCTCAACTGCCGAAGCACCGACGAGGACCAACTCTTTGATCTCGTCATCCACTTCCATCACCTCGTAGAGACCGGCACGCCCCTTGTAGCCGGTGTTGCTGCAAGTGGCGCAGCCTTTGCCCTTCTGAATCTTTACGGTTTTGGCCTCTTCGGGCGTGAACCCTTCGTCGATAAGCGCGGGCACTGGAACATCAACGGTCTCGGAGCAATCCTTGCAAATGCGGCGCACCAGTCGCTGAGCGCAGATCAGGTGCACGGAGGTAGCCACCAGGAATGGCTCAATGCCCATGTTCATAAGTCGTGTGATGGTTTCCGGAGCGCCGTTGGTATGCAATGTAGAAAGCACGAGGTGACCGGTAAGGGCTGCCTTGATAGCGATTTCTGCGGTTTCGAAATCGCGGATCTCGCCGACGAGAATGATGTTCGGGTCTTGCCGCAGGAATGCACGCAGGGCAGCAGCAAAGTTCAGACCAATCTGCTCCTTCATCTGCACCTGGTTGACACCCGCCAACTGGAATTCGACCGGATCTTCCGCGGTCATGATGTTGGTGTCCGGTGTATTCAAGCGCGAAATCGAGGAATACAGAGTGTTTGTCTTGCCGGACCCGGTGGGGCCGGTAACCAGAACCATGCCGTAGGGTTTTAGAATCGCTTTCTCGAATTTGACCAGCGATTCCGGCTCAAAGCCCAGCTTGGTCATGTCGAGACGCAGGTTTTCCTTATCGAGCAAGCGAAGGACGATCTTTTCGCCCCAGAGTGTCGGCAGCGTGCTGACGCGAAAATCAAGCTGCTTCTTGCGCCCGCCGATGTTCATCTTCAGCATGATTCGCCCGTCTTGCGGCAGACGTTTTTCGCTGATGTCGAGCTTCGACATGATTTTCAGACGCGAGGTGATCGCGTCCTTCAGCTTTAGCGGCGGAGTCATGATGCTTTGGAGCACCCCGTCAATACGGAAGCGGACGCGGAATTCCTTTTCGTAGGGCTCGAGGTGAATATCACTGGCGCCGCGCTTCACGGCATCGCTCAAAACCAGGTTGACCAGCTTGACGATTGGGGCTTCGTCGGCGGCTCGTTCGAGATCGGCCAGCCCAAGCTCTTGCTGTTCGGACTGAAGCTCGACGTCGTTCTCATCCATCTCCGACATCGACATCATGACCGTCTCGAGGTTCTCTTCCTCTTTAGTCGTGCCGTAGGCCTTGTCGATACCCTCCAGGATCGAGCTCTCTGAGGCGACGACCGGTTCGATGTTGAAGCCGGTCATGAACTTGATGTCGTCCATGGCGAAGACGTTGGTGGGGTCGACCATGGCGATAGTCAGAGAAGCTCCGACGCGGCTGAGCGGCAGAATCTGGTAGCGCTTGGCGGTTTCGTAGGGGATCAGCTTGACGACCGCTGGATCGATTTCGAAATAAGAGAGATTGATCGCCGGAACGCCGTACTGGCGCGAAAGGAAGTTGGTGACATCCTCATCGGTGAGGAAGCCCAGTTTCACCAGGGCAGCACCGAGACGGAGGTTGCCTTCCTTTTGAGTTTTTACCGCTTGCTCCAACTGCTCTGGGGTAATGATCTTCTCTTTGACAAGAAGATCACCCAGCCGTTGAGACATACCTAGCTCTCCCCTTCGGACGACAGAGAATTAGCAGCTTGGTTTCCGCGAATCGGTGCTGTGTGAGGGAGGGTATGTAGCACGATTCGCGTTGACATAAATTGTCAACGCAACCGCGTTACGGCGCGAGTAACTTTAGTACCGCAGAGTTGTTTCCTAAGTCGCTGTCCTCTGGTAAGTCGGTGTGGGAGTTAGGGGCAGAGACCAAAATGGCAGGCACGGCACAGGGCACTGCGGAGACGAGACAGGAGTAGAATTCCCAAAATGGTGCGGGGATGAATATGGACAGCTTCCTTCAGGATATGCGGTTTGGTCTGCGTTCGATGCGCAAGAGCCCGGGATTCGCCCTGGTTTGCGTGCTTTCACTGGCGCTGGGGATTGGCGCGAACACCACGATCTTCACCGTAGTCAATGCCATCCTTCTTAATCCTCTCCCGGTCCGAGACATCTCGCGACTGGTGGAACTGGATACCATCGACAGCAAAACTATGGTGACGGCGGCCAATGCCACCAAACTGGGCATGTCGTACACCAACTGCGAGGATTTTCAGCGCCAGAACCAGGTGCTGACTGGGCTGTCGTGCATCTCCTTCGCACCGCTCACATGGAGCGGTGAGGCCGAGCCCAAGCAAGTGGCAGGGCAACTGGTAAACGCCAATTACTTCGAAGTTTTGGGGTTGACTCCTGCCCTGGGGCGATTTTTCCTGCCCGAGGAAGATACCAAGCCAGGTGGCAATAACCTTGTCGTGATCAGCCACAGCCTCTGGAGCAACAAACTAGGCTCGGATCCGAATATCCTCGGCAAGACCCTGACCCTCAACGCGACACCGTTTACCGTGATTGGAGTTGCTCCGCAAGGATTCAAAGGCGCATTCACTATCGGGCCGGCAGACCAGATCTGGATGCCGGTCAGCATGTACGGCCAGGTACTGGCAGGGTTTGTGAAAGACAACTTCCGCGAGCGACGGTTCCTCAATACCATCACGGTCGCACGCCTCAAACCCGGGGTCAGTTCGGGGGAAGCCGAAGCCTCATTGAAAACCATCGCTTCGCGGCTGGAGCGCGAATATCCGAAGGAAAATGCCGGCCGCAGCGTGGCGGTTTCTCAGCTTGCTGATGCCACGGTCGGGATCAATCAACACGACCAGTTCGTCCTGGCCGGCGCTCTCATGATGGGAGTGGTCGGCCTGATTCTTCTGATCGCTTGCGTCAATCTTGCCAACCTGTTGCTGGCAAGAGGAGCAAGGCGCGAGAGGGAGATCAGCATTCGAGCCGCGGTGGGCGCGGGCCGGCTGCGCCTCATTCGCCAGCTTTTGACGGAGAGTATCGGCCTGGCCCTGGTTGGCGGCCTTGTAGGGCTGGTGGTGGCATTCGCGGGAAAGCGATTGTTGTGGGCGTACCGCCCGCCATTTATTGAGAACAACGACCTGGATCTATCGCTTGATTCGCACGTTCTGCTATTTACGTTCGTGCTGGCACTCCTGACCGGAATCATTTTTGGCCTGGCTCCGGCAATCAAAGCTTCGAGAACGAACTTGTCCAGCACGTTGAATGCAGGCGGCAGAAGCGGCAGCGCGACGTGGACGCGAGGCTCATTGCGCAGCATCCTGGTGATCTCGGAGGTGGCGCTTGCGCTCATCACTCTGGTAGGCGCAGGGCTGTTCATTCGCAGTATGCAGAACGCGGAGAAGACTGATGTTGGTTTCGAGTCGAAGCGGCTCTTCACCATGGCATTCGACCTGGGCGCCCTGCATTACGATGAAGATCATGGGCAGCAGTTCTATCGTGACGCGATACAACGTGTGATGTCCTCTCCGATGGTACAAGGGGCTGCGGTTGCTTCGAATCCTCCGATCGGTGGCGGGCTTGGACGCACGGTGTTCCCTGAAGGCAAGGACGAAACTTCCGGATATCGGGGCACGCTGACCGAATTGAACGATATCACGCCTGGGTTCTTCGACGCGCTGCGGATTCCATTGAAGCGGGGCCGGATTTTTAATGATTTCGACAAGAAAGATACACCGCGCGTCGCGGTAATCAATGAGGCGATGGCACGACATTTCTGGCCCGACGAGGACGCAATCGGAAAGCGCTTCCACTTTTTTGGCGACACGCAACTACTTGAGGTTGTCGGCATCGTGGGTAATACAGTAGTCAATCAAATTGGCGAAGACCCGCAACCTCTGGTCTATTTGCCGATGAGCCAGGATTTCTCTCCCGCGGTTACGCTGCAAGTGCGCACCTCGGGAGATCCGCGGGCGGCAGTTGCAACCGTGCGCAGCCAAATCCAATCTCTGGACCATAATCTCGCGATCACCAACGTCCAAACGATTGAGGAGGTATTGGACCAAGCACTTTGGGCGCCCCGCATCGCCGCCGTTCTGCTTACATTATTTGGCATGCTGGCATTGTTGCTGGCGGGAATTGGCGTTTATGGTGTGCTCTCCTACTCGGTGAATCAGCAGACCCGAGAGATTGGAGTGCGCATGGCTTTGGGAGCGACTCCAGGCGCAGTTTTGCGATGGGTTGTCGGCCAGGGGTTCCGGTTGGCAGCGGCTGGATTGGTTATCGGAGTTATTGCCGGTTTAGCCTTGTTGCATTTTGTCGCGAGCTTGCTGTTCGGGATCAGCACCCACGACCCGGCGACATTCGCTGCCGTGGCATTGGTTCTCGGAGCTGTGGCATTGCTGGCGTGTTATCTTCCTGCGAGAAGGGCCACCAGGGTCAGCCCAGTCGCCGCGCTGCGATATGAATGAAGAATCCTTGCCAGGCAGGGTCGACCTACGTGCAGGCTTGGAGGCCCCTCTTGCACAAGAGTGGCTTTTGGAAGCGGGGTGATTACGCAGATCTGCGTCCCCGAGGGTCCCGATTCGATGGTCATTTGACCATCGTACTGGCGTAGACGTTCACGCAGACCGGGAATTCCCAGGGCGAAATATCTTGCCTTGGTCCTTAATTTCTATTGTGATTCCCTCTTCGCTACGCTCGATTCGAATAAAGCAGTTTTACTGTCTGAATGACGGTGAATGTTGATCATTGTGCACACTGTCGATGGTGCTCCTTTGACAATAAGAATGGTCACGCACGGAACATCTTGCAGGAGTCCGAGGTGAGGACAATTGTCCTCTTTATTATTATTGGCGTTGGCGCGAAATCGTTTGCGTCGGACGGGGTTCTTATTAAAGTGACCAACTACACCGTAGAGCAGGACGAATTTGTGATTCATGCTGTGGCGGGAGGAAGGCAAATTGATCTGTTGTGTGATCGAAACAGTCCCTTCTGCAAGGTACCTGAGCCGGGTGAGTACTGGATGGTCAACTGGACAGTCCCCTGTGTCGAATACCGGGGGAACTACGTCTGCAGCGAGGTGGATCTTTACCGAAAAGTGGATAAGCCAGAACGCGACAGGAAGCTCGGAGAATACTGTTTGGTAAAGAAGTGAAGCTCTGCGTCAGACCGTCTGCATCGCCCGCCCGTGATACTTAGCGAGTTTCGCAGCATTGGGTCAAGCAGCCACAACCG
>Ga0187778_10003675_pt1 | contig 10242 bp, 4 predicted proteins | sample 1015_Q2_SP5_20_M_FD_132418 | JGI IMG/M metagenome (GOLD analysis project Ga0187778, IMG submission 132418) | Tropical peat soil microbial communities from peatlands in Department of Meta, Colombia - 1015_Q2_SP5_20_MG | ecosystem: Environmental > Terrestrial > Soil > Wetlands > Peat | place...
GTCCTCCGGGGCATTTACGCGCGTCACAAACGTTGCCCGTCCCCCCGAAGCAGGGATCCAGACCAGGTCATACCAGTTGTTGAAATCCCAAGTGCGGCCCGCCGCGGTCACACCTGCACCTCGTGCCACTAGGATCCGCTTGCCATCAGGACTCCAGGCGGGGTTAATATACTCTCCTGGCTCTGTGGTCAATCGTTCGGGAGTCCCCCCGTTTGCCGGTACTTTCCAGATCTGTCCGCGCGCAGTCTCGTCCCAACTAGTAAACGCCACCCACTTCCCGTCGGGCGACCACGCTGGCGAATACTCTAATGGCGTAAATGTCGCTGGTGTGAGCCGACTTGGTTGACCCATTGGCAGAGTCATTCGCCAGATCTTGCCGACCGCCTGCACAACGAGAGTGCGGCGATCGGCTGACGCTCTAGGCCACCGTAAAAACTTTGCCTCAAAAGGACCATCACTTATGTGGACTGGAGCTTCAGCCATCTCGGAGATTGTCCGATGGACGTGAGCGGTAAACGGGATCGTAGTAACGTTGCCAGTGGTGACGTCGAGCTGACGCAGGTGGCCCCCTTGCGACAGAATGATCGACCGGCCATCTTTTGCCCAACTGTAGCCGGGCAGGACCCGAACTGAAAAGCGAGGCTCTTCGGCAGCATCGATCTCAATCGGATCCATCAGGAGACGCTCGACACCAGTATTTAGGTCCCGCAGCCAAAGCGTAGTGCGCGGACCGTAACGATGACCACGATAATTAACAGTCGCGCCAGGAAGGCGGCGGGCGAACGCAAGCCAGTGACCATCGGGCGAGACTTCTGGGGCAAAGGCGCCATCTCCTGCGCCACCGGTCAGCGCATCGATTCTACCGGTCTGTAGATCCAGCTGACGCAACTGATAGCAGCCTTGAACGGCCTCGTCCCATGATCCACGGATCTCCCTTCCTCTACACGATACCTCGTGGTAGTAAAGATACTTACCGTCAGATGAGACAGACGCCCCCCCCACGCCAGACTCACCAACTAACTGCAACCCGCGCCCACCGTTACGATGATACAGCCAGAAAGTTGAGTAATAGCCTCCTCGATGGCACGCACTGTTGCGCCGCACGATCAGGAACTGGCTGTCGGGCGTCCACACTGGCTCTATCGCGCACATCTCGGGGTCGATCAGGATCGGGTGGGGATGCCCTCCGTCGGCATCCATGATCCAGACATTGTCTTGGCCGCCCCGGTCGGATACAAAGGCAATGGATCGGCCATCTGGTGAATAGCGCGGACCATAGTTGAGGGCGATCCCGCTGTCTTGGGTGAGCGATTCTGCCACACCTCCCCCGATAGGAACACGGTAGATCTGCGCAAGCAGATCGAAAACAATCCAGCGGCCATCTGGCGAGAGGTCGACTGACATCTTTGTGCCTTCGGTAGTCGTAAAGTCGACCTCGCGCGTCTTTCCGCGTGGGCGTGTCACGTCCCACGAAGCAGACGGTTGTTCCTTCGATGTAGCTTCGAGCAAACAGCCCCATAACAAGATTGGTAATGCAATCCACGCCAGGGAGTGATTCGCACGCGACATGCTTCTCCAGTTCAGTATTTCGCCGGCCCTCTTAATCAAATCGTTAAAAACTGTACCGTAACGAGAATTGCATTACACGCGGCTTCGTCAACGTCTGAGTAAATTCTCCGAAAGTGGCCTCGCTAGTTATCGACGGTAGAGAATCTTCAGCCGGTCCTACTGCGGCAAAGCCGAAACGGACAGAATTAGTCACATTGAATGTCTCCCATCGAAACTGGAGAGCTTGGGACTCCCGCAGCTTCCAGCTCTTCCCGAGGCCGGCGTCGATACCGAAGAACCCGGGCCCCCTCAATTGGTTGCGATTGCCAGATTGACCGGGAAGGGTAAGACTGTATTGCGCCAACGCTTGATTCTTGTTCGGGAACATATTCGGAGCTCCATTTTCATCGATGAACGTACCGGTTGGCGGCAACTTGCCAGTCAGCGTCGCGAGACCGGGAAGATCCCAGTTGGTCGGATAGTTGAAGCCGTTGCTGATACTGTAGGGAAATCCGTTCGCCCATCGGGCGATGCCGGTGAACTCCCAGTTGCCGAGGAAACCATTAGCTATCCCGCCTAACGTGGAACCGAAACGCTTGCCTTGGCCTACGGGAAGATCATAAATCCAGTTGGCATTGATCTGATGTGTGGCGTCAAAGTCCGAGAGGCCGCGACCTTGGTTGGGCGACCATGCGTTGATGATTTCTCCGGCAAAGCTATAAGCTCTCCGAATACGCTCTGCATTGGATGCAATATCTATCGATTTTGACAAGGTGTAATTGAAGTCGAACTGTAGGTCCCCTGTCCGATGGCGCAGGGTGAACAGTCCAGCATTGTAAGAGCTGTTTCCAATAGATCGCCACCCGTATAGGGATGACCATTGTCCGTCGAAATATTGATACGGCTGAGTCACGCCGTTCAGGGTCGCGCAACCTGGAGAACAGAATAGATCAGCGACGAACAATGCTTCAATCTCGTTATAGATGTAGCACGTGAAAAGATCATATAGGTTCTGCGTGGCGCTTGGGTTCGCGGGCGCTGTGCCTGGAGCGCAATACGACAATTTTCCTGGCCCTGCAGCTGTAGGAAACAAGTTCTGCCAGTAAGGAATGGGCCGGATATCATTAATCGGAGTTCTTGCCCTTGCCATCAGCGAGAATTGGGTTGCGGCCGAAAAATAGTCCGTGCCACTCTTGGGATCGCGAATGTCGAGCGGCATCGCGAAATCCTCTAGTTGTAACAGGCGGCGACCCAACCGCCCAACGTAAGAGGCTTCGAGTACAAACTGACGAGGAAGTTCCCGGGTTAAGGAGAAGTCAATGACTTGAGAATAGGGCGTTTTCATTTTGTCATCCATCCCCGCTGAGATTACGAATCCGCCGGCATTGAAGTTGTTAGGCGGGGTCAGTGGAAAATTTCCTGTAGGGGGCGGTGGAACAAAACTCGTCGGTATGTTGTAGAGGCCCGTAAATCGTGGAGCTGTATCGGGTGTGAATTCACCGACAGGTACCACGCTCGTGGTGGTTAAGCCGAATGCACCTTCTTCATCAAATGACCGGATCACGCCCTCGCCGAAGTGGTCGTAGTAGATTCCGTACCCGCCGCGAATTGAACTTTGTCCCGGTTCTCCTAGCAGTGAGCGTAACCATCCGCTGTCGCGATGCGGGGACCAGGCGAACGCAACGCGCGGAGCGATGTCTTTGTAGTCCCAGTCCCAGTAGGGGGGTCCGCCGTTGGCCTGCCCAGAAAGCTGATAGCTAAGAGTTGGATTATAGGTCTTACCAGCCAACATTGCCGCTTGCCGATTAGCAAAGAACTCACTGAGACCCATGTTGGTTGCCACCTGATTACCATTAACCTCATATGGAGGTTGAAGGAGTGTGTAGCGAACCCCTCCAGTCAGGGTGAGATTCGGTTTTGCGTGCCACACATCCTGCAGGTAAAACTCAGCTTCAAGAGCTCTGTAGTGTCGGGATACTGGAGTACCTTCGGGAAGGACTTCTCCAGTTTTGGTACGGTTATAGTTCCCGGATATTAATGGAATTATGCCTGACAGGATACCCATTGCCTGGTCGTAATCATTTTCGAAAAAAAGTGCCACTGGTGGAAAACCAAACTTGGCCGGATCAAAGCTGGTTCCCTTGTTGGCGAAGCCTCCGGTTAAAAGATAAGACACATCGATGCCTGCCTGGTTAAACGAATGGTTGTTCGAGGTGCTGAGATCGTTGATAAGGCGGGCATTACCACCAAATTGAAGACTATGCTTCCCCTTGATCCAAGAGACATCGTCCACGAAGTTGTTGAGCGGAATAACTACTGAGCTGTTGGGTGCGAGTCCAGTTGGAGTGTCCAGTTCTCCCGGAGAGACATAACCTTGGTAGTTCAAGCCCGCCACTGCTGTGCTCTCCCGAATATAGCCGTAGTGAAAGTTGTTGACGAGATTGTTTCGCAGTACCGCAGTGTAGCCGACTGCGATTCCCTTGCTGTTGTTTCGGTCTGTGATATTGGGTGGATCGCCTGGGAATTGCGGCCCATCTGAATTCGTTCCGGCCACGCTATCGTCCTGCAGGTTGCCACGCACAAACAAGTGCTGACTCGACGTCAATTGGTAATCGAGCTTAACGATATAGGTGCTCAAATTGGCCGGCGAGGGCCCGGCGAAGGTGAACCCACTGACATTGATGCCATCCCCCAGACCCGAGCCAGTTGTGTTCGGTGCAGGATAGTCCTGCAGTAACGCGAATATGGCTGGATCTACTCCTCGCCCCAATGGGCAGGTGCCCAAACCTTGACATTTCGGATCCATCGTAGCGATCTGTGTTGGCGTGAGCGTGACCGTGACATTGTTGGACGCTCCGGGCTGGCAATTAGGCGCCGTGGGACAGCTAATATATGTGATAAGACCCTTGCGTAAACTGGCAGTAGGAACGGCGCGCGAGATTTGGGTGTCTTCTCTAGTCCGATTGCCTTCGTAAGTAGCGAAAAAGAACAGGCGATCCCTCTTTATAGGGCCACCGATTGAGGCGCCAAAAGTGTTTCTCTGCAGTGTGCCGGGAACGTTGGGTAACCCGGAGTCTAACTCAGCATGTTTGTTGAACCAGTCGTTGGCCGTCGCAAAGGTTGGCCGATAAAATTCGTACAGCGAACCATGAAAATGATTGGTACCACTCTTGGTTACGAGCGCCACTTGCGCCCCAGAAGAACGCCCTGCGTCCGCGTTGGCATTGGTGGTAGTCACCTTGAATTCCTGGAGGGAATCCAATGTTGCTCGTAGGGAGCCCTGGAATGCATAACCGTTAACCGGGTCGTTGTTGTCTATTCCATCGATCGTGATATTGCTTTGATCGCTACGTGCACCATTTACAGCGCCACTGCGGCTATCATAATCTTGGTTAATGCTCGGATTATTGCCTACGAAAGCTACCCCTGGTTGCAAGCTCAAAATGGCAGTTGGATCACGTCCCTCCATCGGCAAGCTCTCGATTTGTTCGGTCCCGAACGCATGACCCAAGGCCGCATCGTCCGTATTGACAAGTGGAGCTTCGCCACTCACTTCGATTTTTTCGCTGGTGGACCGAACGCGCAATGTGAAGTGCAACGTAGCCGGAGTGCTGACCAATAGACGAATGTTGTCCTCCTTTACGGTGGAAAACCCAGAGGCACTCACTTCAATCGAATATGTGCTGGGCGGAAGCTGCAGAAATTGAAAAAGACCATTACCGTCGGTGTTTGTGGTACGCGAGGAGCCATTTTGCGGGTCCGTAATCCTAACTGTCGCTCCAGGTACTACAGCTCCGCTGGCATCGGAGACGGTTCCGCGTAATGAACTTGTAGAAGATTGCGGCCATCCTGACGTGCAAAGGAAGACGATGACGATAAAGAGCAGCACCGCCCAGACGAAACTTCGGGCTTGCATGCGATTTCCCAGTAGTGAGGTCGACCACATACACACCCCCTCTCGGTCTTGGTCCGCGCCAGACCAGTAGGATCTTCCGGTATGAAAAAAACACGGCTGACCTCTAAATGTCCTTAATAATGGCTTTAATTGCAATTAAACTTTCCTAAAAAGAACCCAGGAAGATTCGAGGGTCATTGGGCAAGTTGATGAGTGATGACTAGCATGTGTGGCATGCGTCTCGAACAGTTTCAATCGTTGCCAACAACAAGGCATGGGCGATGAGACGCGAGCCAGCGTCTAATCGCGCACAGGAAAGAACTCCAGTCCAACATCGCTGTCTCCTTCACGAGATTTCACCGCGGAAACCGATACATGGCAGGTTTTTTCCCGGATTTCATTCGACGATGCGAGATAAGAGTGCATTAACTTTTTAAGAGCTCAGGGAATCGGTTACAGCTCACCTGTCACATCTGCTGGATTCTATTGCGTAGGTTTCGCAGCAAGCCCTAGCATCTTGCGCGCCTGAGTTGGCGTGGCAACTTCGCGGTTCAGTTCATGAATGATCCTCACCGCGCGTGCGACCAACTGCGCATTGCTGTTCGCTTTCTCCCCTCGTCGATAGTAGATGTTATCTTCCAACCCCACGCGCACATGCCCCCCTAGGAGAATCGCAAGTGTGGTGAGGGGTAGTTGGAACGCACCGATTCCAGAGCACAGCCACAAGCTGCCCTCAGGAAGCTCTCGCAATAGATCAATGGTGTTCTGCACAGTCGGAAAACTTGAGGTTTGATAGCCCATGACGGTTTGAATCCAATAAGGCTTTTCCACCAGACCCTGTAGAATCAAGTCTCGGATTACCCAGGCGCAGCCGGGGTGGTATATCTCCAACTCCGGCTTGATGCCGCGTTTCTTCATCTCCCTGGCGTACCAACTGATTTGGCCGTAGCTAAACGGCACGCATTCGTCGACTTCTATCTCGGCATGCGGATGTGGTAGCGGTGGTTTTCGCTCTTTGATCTTGAACTTGCTCATGTCGGGGGCCAAGTTGAGAGAAGCGACCTCAGGTGACGCGTCCAAACACGAGAGACGCTCCTCCATGGTCATGTCCAATCCACCACCGGTAGTGTTGTTAATGATGATGTCTGGGCAGCGCTCCCGAATTTTCGTGTTCACCTCAGACCAAATACCAGCTTTCTTTGCTGGCCCGGGGAGGTTATGAGGATCCCTCGCATGAACGTGCACCATCGACGCACCCGCTTCGTATGCTTCACCAACCGACTCGGCGATCTCATCGGCAGTTTCAGGGATGCTCGCATTGGATTCCTTCCCCTGAATGCCGCCATTGCAGGCGCAACAGATAATCGTAGCGGGCATCCCCGAACGAACATGATCCATAAACGCGTACGAATCCCCATATGGCCAAAGGTACGCGTTACTATTCATTAGGCCCCTCCCTCTCGTTTTGACCGGCTTGGATTAGCTCCACGCTGTTCACCTTCTTCCCCAAAATGAACTTTGCACGGCAAGAGTGCGCCACTCTTTCAAGCTGCAGTAGAAGGGTTCTTCCCCTCGTCCAGCCAGCCGGGTCTCTGATATTCGGGTTTTGGATACGAGTAGAAACCTTGACCTGACTTTAGCCCCAGCATTCCCGCACCAATCATCCTATCCAGGAAGGATGGAGGGTGGTCCAATGCGTCACCGCTAGCTTGGAAGTAAATCATCTCGATATCCCGCACCACATCCAAACCTATTTGGTCCATCAAGCCACAAGGACCAACCGAAGTGTGCCAATCCAGCATCCAGCCACGATCAATGTCCTCAGCCGTCGCGTGGCCATGCTCCAACTGATAAAGGACCTCCTTTTTGACTGCGCGCCATATCCGGTTGAGAGAGTAGCCAACGTTTTCACGTCTCACGAGAATCGGTACAAGCCCGATATCTCTAATGAATGCGATGGCTGACTCCAGCGTCTCCACAGACGTGTTTGGGTGACCCATCACCTCGACCTTCAAATCATCCAGCAAGCCGAAGTTTGCATTAAAAAGTTTTTGTGGGCGCCGCGTTGAATCCGCCAACCAGGATCCTGGAATGGCCGAACTATTGCTACCCATTATGGTCTCCACCGCGCAATATGCGTCGATTTCGGACAGGACCTTCCGCTTAAGCGTTACATTCTCCGGCACTGCTTCAATAACTGCATCCGTACCCGATACGCACTCCGCCAGAGTTGGAGACAATGAAAATAACGGCATTGCTGACCCCAGCGCATCACGGGAGAGTTGGCCGTTACGCGCGTACTCCTCTATAGATTGCCGCACGTTTCGGATCGCTTCTTGACCCACAGAATGAGAGATATCGAAGATGCGCGTTTGTTTGCCGTGAATCACGCAAGCAAACGCAATTCGCCGACCCATTGTTCCGGCACCAACGATTCCAATTCGCTCGATCGTTCGCATTACTTAAGCCTCACAGTACTCGGTGAGCCTTCCAGTTCAGATAACCTCCGGTAACATCGGCCATCGTCTTTGGAAGGTTTCTCTGTCAGTAAGCCGACGGTGCGATTCATGAAAAGCCAAAAACGATGCGAGTTGGGTAGCAACTTACCGATCTGACACATTGCCTCTGGTTCTTGTCCATACGAGCGGGAACAAGTCGCTGGTTAGCCGCTCGCCAGGCCTGATGCCATGGCCCTCAATTAGCGTCGGCGTGGTCCAAGGATATACATTCCTGTCATACACCACATCCTCCGCAATCCACCTCATCGAAATTCTCCTGGCTCTTCGTTTAGATCTATTTCCACGGTTACAATGAAGTGTTCGCGCATCGAAAACAATGATGTCTCCAGGATCCATCTCCCAAGCCAGTATCTTGTAACGTTCTGGGTGTCCGTCGATGTCGGGGACATCCTGCAGAGGGGATTGCTTGGGATCAACAAAATACTTTGCGTCTTGAGTCGAAAAACTGGTTGGCGTGAATAGCTGACCCAATGTATGGGACTGAGCCACGAGCTCCAAGCAATCATCTCTTTCAACATGATCTAGCGGTATCCAAGTAATGCACATGGTGCCCGAAACTTCATAGTAAGGTTGGTCTTGATGCCAAGGTGTCGGTGTCGTCGAGCCTGGACCTTTTTCAAAGAACTGGTCCTCAAAAAATCGAACTTCTTGCGCCTCCATAAGGGCTCCGACGATTGCGCCTAGTGGTGAGTTTCGAAAAAACTCTTGATATTCCGGTATGTGACGCCATGCCCAATTGTCCTTGATACATTTACCTCCCCCGGTTGGAGCCGTAAAGTCAGAGAAATTTGGACCCGGGTTCGCTATGTTGCGATCGACGCCCTGATTCAAGAGATCCACCCAATGTCGATCAAGCAACTTGCGCAGAATGACAGCGCCGTCCCGCTTATAGGCCTCAACATCTTCGTTTGAAGGCACTTCAGTCAGCCGTTTGTCCATCTATGTTCTCTCGCTCTTGGATATGATTGCTGATTGTTCAGCATCTACCTGAAAGGAACAAGACGAAATCCTGCTCCCACGAGATTAGTGAAACTTTTCCAGAGCTACTGAGCTTGGCATACAACATAGCCAGTTGTCTTTACAAGCGCATTTAATCGGGCTTAAATTTCACTAAACTTCAGATGCCCCGTTCGTCGCTTGACAGCTTGGCCTCCACTTCCTCGCGGATCAAGCGACTGGGCTTTCTGCTGTTTTTGGAGTCAAGAAGGACACTCCGGTTCATTGCTTGGCTTGCTGTGGGCCGGGCATGTTAATCCACGCCACGAGTCGGGTGATCTCCTTTCCGCGCTCTTCGGGGTTTTTAGTGGGTAGGCACAGACTCGTACCGGATGACGATGCTCGGGTTTGCCTTTCTGAGAGAGCTCATTCCTTCATAGCGGAGAGATTGTCAGAGCGGCCCGGAGCGGTCAAGGCCGCGCTTGGCGCGGCCTTGACGCACCAGCGCCCGCGTATTGTGGGTCGCTGGTTCTGGATCACGCTTTCGGTAGTTTGGAAAGACTGGCGGCAAGCCTTGGTCGTAGTTCATCCGGACACGGTGGTGCGCTGGCAGCGCGAGCGGTTCCGTCGGTACTGGAGCCAGCTTTCCAAACGAGATGTTCTGCCAATGGTTCGACTACCGGCATCACTCCATGCTGGTCGATCTTTGTGATGAACCTCTAATCGACGACTGAGCTGACAATTTCATTCCAAGCCAAATCTAGCCGCTCATCGTAACGATCTACTTTTGGCGAACGACAGTATCTCAGCTGCAACTGACAGCCTGCGAAGTTCAAGAAAGTACGCGAAGGGCGATGGGGGCGAACAGGGGAAATAGATTTAGCAAACCGCCGCCTTCGGTCCTTCGGTCACCGGGCGATGTGAGAATGCGGCGAATGCCCCAATCCTGACTCCCCCCAAAATCCCCGAAGTGAGGAGCGTGCCAGGGATAAGGCGTGTCTCGTCAACAACTTAGGAGAGCGCTGCTCTGACTCTTAATCAGTAGGTTGAAGGTTCGATTCCTTCCGCGCTCACCACCTTTTCAATTACTTAGCAGCACTCCCTACTGCGTCTCCGAGGCAATTGTGTCCTTTTTGTGTCCTTATTGGACCCGGTGACTGGCCACTGCGGCCACCTCATCGATGTCCTGGTGTTGGTATTTCATGGTTGTGCTCACGGCCGTGTGCCCCATGACATTCATGACCGCAAACAGATTTTTCGTTGCTCGGTACATTTCGGTTCCAAAGCCGTGGCGAGCACAGTAAAGGACCAGATCATCCGGCAGTCCGGCCGCCTTCCTCGCAC
>Ga0187778_10003676_pt1 | contig 10242 bp, 10 predicted proteins | sample 1015_Q2_SP5_20_M_FD_132418 | JGI IMG/M metagenome (GOLD analysis project Ga0187778, IMG submission 132418) | Tropical peat soil microbial communities from peatlands in Department of Meta, Colombia - 1015_Q2_SP5_20_MG | ecosystem: Environmental > Terrestrial > Soil > Wetlands > Peat | place...
GGAACGAAGCCCTTCATCGGGCCTTCCTTTACTCCTCTGGGAACATAGCGCTGACCCGGTCTGCGCGCGGGTGCGCCTGGACGTGCTCCCGGCCGCGACGGACCTGGAGGCGCTAACCCCGGACCAACCCCCAGCGGGCGAGCACCGGTGGGCGACTGCCGAGTCGGGTGCATGGGCCGCCGCTCGCCTGGCCGTAGTGGTGTACGACCCTGAGCAGGTGCTGCGGGACGAGGTCGCTGGAAAATCGGCTGCCCTGGAACTGGCCGGGCCGGCACGCGAGCCGTTGTTCCTCCGGGCTGAACGCCAGTCGCGGCAGGTCTCAACGGGGCCTTATAAACTGGACGAGGTCCAGTCTGCGGTACGATCATCCGGGGCGGGGCTGCAGGCGCACGTCTTGACGGACCTTGCACCGGCGCCGAAATTGACTGAGATGCTGGAGCCGAGGGCGTCTGGGGCGCCGGACTCACATGTGGCGCTGGTGGCGTAATTACCTGAGCAGGCGGTGCCGGCATAGCAGGAATTGCCGCGGCCGATTGCATAGTCGGAGCCGGGGGGGCGGTGAAGCTCGGTCGGACCGTCGGAGTCGGGACTACCACCTTCGCTGCTGGCGGCGGTGCCGGCGGCTTCACGGGGGGCGGTGCAACCGACGGGGGTGTTGCTGCTGCTGGTTTAGTTTCGGCGGGGGCGTGAACGACCGTGGGACGGGCTGGCGCCGGCGCAGCGGTTGGAGCTTGTTGCTTACGGATGGCGGACAACACATCTCCGGGCCGCGAGATGTGCGACAGGTCAATCTTTGTCTTGATCTCGTCGGAGGTTGGCCGGCTCGGACGTGCCTTTGCAGCCGATTGGGTTTCTGCTGCAGAACCCCGCAACCGCCCCCGCACTTTTTCGGCTTCATGTTCTTCCAGAGAACTGGAGTGAGTTTTCTTCTCGGTTACTCCGATTTCCGAAAGCACATCGAGAATGGCTTTACTCTTAACTTCCAGTTCTCTTGCCAGATCATTAATTCGAATTTTGCTCATCCGACCCTTTGCTCCTCCACCTTCCGCTAATTCTTCATATCAACCTCACGGCTGTATTTTGGTTCGGGCCTTTTCCGCTCAAATCATTTGTTCTCTTCAGAGGGTGCATGCTGTTCCTGCGCTTCGGCTTGCGCAACCGCTTCCTGCGAATCTGTTGTGGACTCCTCGAACGCCGATTCCACTTCCCCGCCGGCTGGGGCCGTCTCCGCTGCTGGCTGCTCAGCCGCCTTCTCCTCGCCTTCATGCGCTTCGCTGTCCCCCAGCGTCGGCTCTTCTTCAGCAGTTGCACCTTCCAACCCGGCAAAAAAGTCGCTTACAGCGACGCTGATCTTCTCCACTGTCTTCGGTCCGATACCCTCGATCGCTTCGAGTTGCTCGGGAGTCATATCCGCCAATGCTTCTACCGAAGTCACTCCCGCCGCACTCAATTTCTCGATTAATGCTTCACCCAGTCCAGGTACCTGCTCCAGCGGAGTTGTGGTAGCTGGTACGAGCTGCGACATCTGCTGCTCGACTTCCTGCCGTTTTTCCTCCTCGCTCTTAATGTCAATCTTCCAGCCAAGCAGTTTTGCCGCCAGCCGCACGTTCTGGCCCTTTTTGCCAATGGCAAGCGAAAGCTGGCTGTCGTCAACTACCACTTCGAGATGTTTCTCCGAAGGTTCGAGCACGGTCACACGGCTCACCTTGGCCGGTTGCAGCGCCTTTTCCGCGAAAGTTACAGGATCTTCGTGGTATTCGATGATATCGATCTTCTCACCCCGCAACTCCCGAATGATCGACTGCACCCGCATGCCTTTCATGCCTACGCAGGCGCCGACCGCATCAACATCTTTATCCTTTGACATCACTGCGATCTTGGTTCGCTCCCCAGCTTCGCGCGCAATCGCACGAATCACCACTGTTCCGTCGTAAATCTCAGGAACTTCGGTCTGGAATAAATGCTGCACCAACTCGGGCGCAGCCCGGGAAACTACGACCGCCGGGCCTTTGGAAGCTTTTTCTACTCTGGCAATTACCACCCGGATCCGTTCGCCGATGGCAAAGGACTCGAGCCGCGACTGTTCCTTGCGCGGCATCCGCGCCTCTGCTTTACCAATATCAAAAATCAGATCTGGTCCTTCAATCCGCTTTACTGTGGCATTAACGATTTCGCCGACTCGCCCGATGTACTCGTTGTATACCGTATCCCGCTCGGCTTCGCGGACCTTTTGGAAGATCACCTGTTTCGCAAGCTGCGCAGCGATACGTCCTAGAATGCCTTCGGTTGCCTTGGGGATCTGAAGTTCTCCGCCGACAGTCACGTTCGGATCAACCTTGCGCGCCTCGTCCAGCGTAACCTGCAGAAGCGGATCTTCCACCTGTTCGGGATTCTCAACTACCGTCTTGACGGCGAAAGCACGGATCTTGCCGGTATCCTTGTCCAGCTCTGCCCGGAGATTCTCCTGCGTCTTGTAGTATTTCCGAGTGGCGACCACAATCGCGTCTTCCACCGCGCTTACCACAATTTGCGGATCGATCCCTTTCTCGCGGCTGAGCGCATCGATTGTGTTGTAAAGCTCACTTGCCATAAGAATTTCCAAGCCGTACCAGCTACCGACTGCTAAAGCTCCGGTATTAAATTCGCCTTTTCGATATTAGTTAGCTCGATCTCCACGTTCTCTCGAGCACCCTCTGCAGTTTGCGACTTCTTTCCCCGGCTATCCAGTTCCAAGGTGATCCGGCCATCCCGAAAACTTTCCAGGCGACCCACAAAGTGGCGCGTTCTATTCACCGGATTCCGCGTCGTCAGCTTCACCCGGCTGCCTTTGAAGCGCTCGTAATCTGCCGGGCGCGACAGCTTTCGGTCCAACCCCGGCGATGAGACCTCCAAAACATACGAACCGCCTAGGATAACGTCCTCGACATCGAGGATTGTACTTACCTCGCGGCTCAAGTTCGCGCAATCCTCGTGGGTCACACCACCAAGATTCGGGCCGGTACTTCCAGCCGGTTTATCAATGACGATACGCAACATTCGACTCTTGCCGCCACCCCGCATCTCGACGTCGACCACCTCCAGGCCGCTGGAGGCTGCCACACGCTCCGCGATCTCCCTTACCACTCCGAGCTCAAATGCCATGAAGCCAGTAACTTAGAGCCTGTTGCGCAATTCCGGCGACGGCCTAAACTAAAAAGTGGGCTTGCGCCCACTGGTGTGCTTCGCCAAAATCTGGTACTTACACAACAGTTTCCAAAAACAGAGTATACGCCGGCGACGTGCAAAAAACAACGCGGGAAGCAGGCAAAAATCCAGCTAAACCATGCAGACATTTCTCCCTTATTCCAATTTTTCAAGATCCGCTGGCTGCCTCGACAACAAGCGTTTAGGCAAGCAGCGAGTGGAAGCATTGCAAATACTTAATATCCTGACCGGAAAAACTTCTGCTTGGAAACATCATCCGGCGGTCTTGATGTGGGCAGGGCACGAGAAAGCGCTTCGTCAATATCTGCGAGCCTTGATCTTGGAATGGAAGCGGCGCGGCTTTAAGAACCGCATTCGCATTCCGAAAGAAACCACACTCTCGCCGCGCGAGATTCCACCACGGTTCGGCAGCAGACGATTCCATGCCTCTCATCGTAGTCATTTGCTGCGGAAAGATCCGAAACACTATGGCAAGATGCGCTGGAAAGTGGATGAGGATATACCGTGTTATTGGCCGGTAACAATCTCGCAACTGAAATCCACCGGGTCATACAATGAAAAGCGCGCTCAAACGGTTCGCCGTCACTTCGCCTGATCCATGACTTTGCGTGACACAGCTGTCACCAGCTTCCTGGGTCCGAAGCGGGTGGCTTCGGCGAGCAGCCAATTTCTAAAGCCGGAGATCACCAGCGTCTTGCCGGCCATCAATCCTCGATGGCCGTCGCGGGCGACGACCTCGGCACTCATCGGGCGGCTTTTCCTGAAAAGCAGCGTGTGCTCAGTTCCCGCTCGCCCCTGAAAGGCTGTGTCCGTCGGTCCAGGACACAGGCAAGTCACAGTGACTCCACTGCCTGAGAGCTCATTGGCCAGCGCCTCGGAAAAAGAGATGACATAAGCCTTGGTCGCGTAATACACGGCCATTAGCGGACCAGGCTGGAAGCCTGCTGTGGAAGCGACGTTCAGAATCTTGCCCGCACGCCGTTCCAGCATAGGGCCAACAAAAAGTCTCGTGAGATGGGTAAGGGCGGTGATGTTGAGCTGAATTTGAGCCAGGCTCTCTTCCGCCGAAATCTTGGCGAACTCTCCGAGCTTGCCATATCCGGCGTTGTTCACCAGAACATCGACTGCAATACCCTCCCGTTTCAATTGGTCAAAGAGAAACTGCGGGGCTGGAGCGGCAGTCAAATCGAGTGGAATGATCTTTACCGAGATCCCGTGCTGGCCCTGAAGTTCTTCGGCAACTTGAGAAAGTTTGGCGCTACTGCGCGCTAGCAGCACCAGATCATAGTGATCTCGAGCAAAGAGTTTGCCCAGCTCATATCCGATGCCGCCGGAGGCCCCGGTAATGAGGGCGGTGGATGTCCGTTGGTTCATAAAAGACTCTTAGAATGCAGGTCCCTCGACTAGCTTGTCGCGCCAGCGCGACCACGCTGACGCTCGGGACGACAATTTTAGTATGGGGTCGGCTTAGTTAGAGAAAAAAGCGCCGTCCCGAGGCGGTCCAAAAATTCCAATACGCTTGCAGGCGGTTAGTAAGCGTATCGGGTTTGGTCAGGTCACGTCCGCCGAACGGTGTGCGCAGGGCAGGACGATAGCCCGAAGGCAACTCGAACAGCGAGGTATCGAGCGGGGCTTCAGACACTGCGAGCAACTCGAGTTTTGAAACGGTGGTCACATTTCGCACAGTGTCACGCCTGGTTTCTTCGATCGGGTACCCGCGTGCCGAGTTGTTCCCGAGCCGTTTGATTATCGGGCGGTCCTGTTTGCCCGGCCCGCCGCCCGGCAAAAGCATGGATAGTCCGAGTCCAAAACCTCGGGACTCTTGGCAGCCGAATCCGGGCAGATCGATATACCAGCCATCGACTTCGGTCATGCGAGCCTCCATGACAGCGCCTGCGCCAGGCTCGACCCGGGTGGTGGTCTTCACGTGCCGGGCTTCGTAGCTCGCAAGTTTGCGACGCTCGCCGGTATCAACCGAATCGATGGTTATGTTCACTTCTGCGCCGCTCATCTGCAACTGTGGATGCGAACGAGCGCGCTTTATCAGCTCCGTCCAGTCCTGGATCGGAGAAGTGGCGTAGAGTTTGTCTTTGTCATTCAGGTTCAGAACCAGCCTTTGGTCGCATTGAGTAATGCTGGTCGATTGGACGGAGTTCTTTGAGCCGAAGAGAACATGCTCTCTCCGCTGACGCGGGCCTTTTACATAGAGCGCTTCCTCGCTCTGGATTCGACCATCGACCGTCCGGCGAGTCTTGATGGTCAGATCAGGAAAGTTCGGGACGACAAATTTCGGCAGGGAAGCTGAAGCCGTAAGAAGTAGTAACGAAAGCAGACTGATAGCGGAGGGACTCACGGCATCCTCCATCCAATGGAAACCAGCAGGCCACCCGCCCGCCGGCTTCTCATTTGACTTCCTAATTCTGACTTCTGACTTCTAACTTCTGATTTCCAACTTCTGGCTTCTAACGTACGCCCGCCATAGCTGGCTCAGCTTCGTAGATCGAGTACCACGGTGTTGCGGCCTTCAGGCGCTCGTTGACATTATTGATGTTGTTCACGCCCTCGCTCAGCAACCATTTGCGAAATGCTTCAGCGCCCTGCTTGGCATAAACTGGGATACCGTCTTTCCATGTCGCGCGCCCGCACAGTACGCCATTAAATTTCACACCGGCTTCGGCAGCCAGCTCAAGGGACTCCGTAAATTCCGCGTTGCTCACTCCAGCCGACAGATAGATAAAGGGTTTCGTCGCGACGCCCGCAGCCTTGCGGAACAAATCCATGGCTTCTTTCTTCGAATAAGCCTTTTGTGCTCCATACGCCTTGGCGCCTTCCACGAATTTCATATTTACCGGCACTTCCACTTTCAGAACGTCGACGCCGTAGCGATCTTTGCTGAACTCCTTCATGCTTTCGATAACGACCTGCGGTTTTTTCTTGGCAAACTCAAGGCCTTTTTCGTCGGCGCCTTCTTCATACCCCACAAATTCGAGGAAGAAGGGGACATCGTTGGCACGGCACTCGTCCCCGATCCGTTCCACCCAGGCGTGCTTCCGGTCATTCACATCCTGTGGGTCCAACGGTGTGTAGTAAAGCAGGATCTTCACGCAATCCGCGCCCGCCTCCTTCAACCGGCGAGCAGACCAGTGATCGAGGAGATCAGGCAAACGGCCGGGCCCGGTCTTGTCGTATCCAGTTTTTTCATATGCCAGAAGCAAGCCGGCATTTTTGGCACGGCGCTTGGATGCGGGCAGTCCCCATTCCGGATCAAGCAGGATGGCACTCGCATGAGGCGTCAGAACTTCGGTGACCAGCGACTTGAATTCCTCCATCATAGCGTCGGTCACCGCGCTGCCTTTCTCCTTCGCCAACGATTTTTGCAGGGATCCACGCTGGTCCATTGCAGCAGCCGCAATGACGCCACGGTCGGTTGATACTCTTCGTAATCCGGCAAGTTTTCCCGAGGTAAGTTTCATAAATCCTCCTATGAGTGCGTTTTTAACGACCTAGAGTTTCCCTCAACGGCGTTAACATTCTAATACGTCAGGGGCGGCTATAAGTAAACACGCTATCTGGTCTGGAAAGCTATTGCCTCGAAGTCAGTCTGCCCAGAATTGCCTGCTGTTTGGCGATGAGCGATTGCACTCCTTCTCGCGCCAGAGAAAGCATTTTCTCTAATTGGGTTTCGTCGAAGACCTGGTGCTCGGCGGTCGCTTGAACCTCGACCAGCTTGCGGCCGGCAGTCATAACAAAATTCATATCCACTTCGGCGCGGGAATCCTCCTCGAAAGAAAGATCGAGCAGGATCTCGCCATCCACGATGCCCACACTAACCGCAGCGATAAAATCGCGCAGCGGAACCGAAGTCAATGTCCCTGCCTCTACCAGTTTTTCCAGCGCCAGACCTAGCGCGACGAAAGCCCCCGTAATCGACGCCGTGCGCGTGCCCCCGTCCGCCTGAATTACGTCGCAGTCTATCCATAAGGTGCGCTCGCCCAGATGTTCCAGATCGGTGACGGCCCGCAGCGAGCGTCCAATCAGGCGCTGGATTTCGTGGGTACGTCCGCTTGGCCGGCCCTTGCTGACTTCCCGCGCTGTACGAGTCAGAGTGGAACGCGGCAGCATGCTGTACTCCGCCGTAACCCAGCCTTTACCTGTATTGCGCATGAACTGCGGCACGGTTTCCTCCACCGATGCTGTGCAGATCACGCGCGTGTTGCCAATTTCGATCAACACCGAGCCCTCAGCCGTATGTATAAAGTCCGGCACGATATGTACGGGGCGCAGCTGTTCCCGCGCGCGGTTGTCAGAACGATAAACCATGACGAGCGATTGTAAACGATGCGGAGCTCACTGCACCGTCTCAAGCTGCGTGACCAATTGGTTGACTGCCGAGATGTCGTAGAACTTTGTCAGATCAACATGACCAGCAAGAGTCTCTCGTTCCTTGCCATCGACAAGTATCTTTACCTGATTAATGCCAGGGATGTTGGCCGACAAGCTTCCCACCAGGGAAGCCATCGTAAGTTCCTCGACTAAAACGCCAGAACGATGCCCGTTGGCAAATGCGGCGTTCAGATCGATGACAGCCAATCCTGGATCCACCAGAAAGACACTGCGCATCTCCGATCCTGGACCAAGAACGTGCGGCGAAAATTTATCCAGATAAATTTCCACTAAGGCCCGCAGCAGTTCCTCGGCTCGCTCCTGTCGGCCGGCAGGAAGAGGTATATGAACCACTCTGGCATGCAAGCTGCCAGGATCGTCGTACGCCACGTAAAGTGTCACCTGCTCTGTCGGGCCTGCAGCCGGAGGTGCTACTGCCCGGGTGGTGACCCGAACTTCTTCTCTTTCGGCCCTTCCCCGCATCCGCCACCCGTAAAAGCTCATGGCCAGGACGACAGCCAGCATCACAGCAACGGCAATCAGGAGATGACGAGGAATCATCTTCGCTCCGCCTGCAATCTGTCGCGAATGGCAGCAACTCCTGTGGCAACTGCCCCTGCAATCAACTGCTGGTATTCGACCGAGGTCAGCTGCGAAACATTGTTTGTGGTTGGGCTGATCTCAATGGCCAATGCTGCCGCGGTAATGTTATTCAAAGGGCGCAGGGGTGCACTAAAGCTTCGAACAGGTACTTGCTTATTTCTCAGTTCAGCAGTTACTGCTGCTTGCGCAATCTGGCTTGTGGCCTGAGATGCAGTTTGAGCTGTACTCCAATCGAGGAATGGTCCACGGCTGGCGGCTCCGGATGGCATCAACGCGGTGTACAGGCGTACACCACTGCCTTCTGTTGTCGCGTGCAGTGAGAGATAAATCGCTGCGCCCGAGGAATTGGTAGTCGCTGCACGCTGATCCAAGCTCAGAGTCAGATCGCCATCCCGCAACAGCAGGGTCGTCAAGCCTCTAGCCGTCATTTCTGTGCGCAGCGCCCTTGCCATTGCCAGCGTAACGTCTTTTTCGGGCAAGTCCTCGCGCAACGCGGCACCGCGTTCGTCTCCTCCGTGAGCCGCATCCACTACGGCGAAGACGTGCTTATTGCCCGCAAATGGCGCGCCGGTTGAAGCGATGACGGTTGGCGGGGGCGGTGGCCCGGCTGGACTTTGCATTTGCCCTTGGGTTAGGGGGGGCGTGGTGGACGGTGCCGCAATCGTTATGGTGCGGCCGTCATTGCTAAAACTTGCCATCATTGGAGCATTGCCGGTTATCAGCAGTTCGGCTGTGCCATTGCTTTCCTGGAAGCTTGCGGACGGAATCACTTCGCTGTTGAAAGTAAGTGTCTGTGACCCGGGAGCCACGACCGCTTCGTGCGTAAAGACCATTCGCAACCTGCCCGGCTCGGTGGCGATCATGGGGTTTACCGGCGAAGTAAAATTCATCACCAATTTTGAAGGCGTCGTTTTGTCGATCTGAGCAGTGAAATGAATTGCAACGTTGCCGACAAATAGTCGGCGCGCGATTTGATTAAACGCAAAGGGCCCCCCAAGAAAGCGGGGCAACAATGCATTCAAGCTGGATATCGGGACTAAGCCACGGCCGTTTTCCAGCAAGAAATTCGCGGGTAAGTCCAGATCGCTACCCTGAACCCGGGCGCGATGTTTGCCGGCAATAAATTCACTGTCTATCTGCTTGTACCGGAACCTCCAATGATCTCCGCTCGCTTTGGCAGTAACCGTGCCCAACGGCTCCAATAACTCCAGCAGAGCTACGTAGTCGAGATTGTCACGCTCTACCACGCTGACCGAATAGTTCGCAACATTTGAATAAATCGACATGCGCTTTTCATCGGGGGAACTAAAAAGCAAGAGTGCAGTTGCGAGAGTGAGCACAGTCAGAAGGGCAAAGCACGAACCCAGAGGCAAATATCTACTCCAACGCATAAATGGTCAGTCCACTGAGCAGCTTCGGATAGAAATCCGTCGACTTCTGCGGCAAGACTTCTCCGGCAAATGCAATGTCGCGCACCTGTTGCATACGCACGGGATTCAGCAGGAAGGCCACGTTGGCCTGCCCGGCTCGCACCTGCGCCAGGCCTTCACTTATTTCACGAACATAGCTCACGTTTTTCTGATCGCGGATGTCTTCTTCTGAAATTCCCAGCACTCCTTCCAGCAGGCACTTATGTAGCTGAACTACGTCAAGCGACTGTTGCCGCAAGGACAATCCGCCAAATACTTCCAAGCCATTCGCCTTGGGCGTGTCAAGCAGGAATGCCCGGTCACCTGTTACTGCCAATAATGCCGTGCCGGCATGCCCAGCCTCACGCAAGATTGCAGTTGCACGAGTTTCGTTAATTGATGGATCAACCTCATCCAAGCTGAAGTATTTCCGTGCCTTATTCCATAGAGACTCTGCTGAGAACGAAGATAAACCGTGTACGACCCGGTGAGTGGGTAAGATAACAAGACCAGGGCTGTCCACGTTTATGAACGTCATCATGACCATCTCGTACGCCGAGAGCTCAGACCCATGGACATGAACTCGATTCGTCTGGGGAATTCCCGTGCCTACTCTAGCTGCCATGCGCCGTTCGTTCCGATA
>Ga0187778_10003677_pt1 | contig 10240 bp, 8 predicted proteins | sample 1015_Q2_SP5_20_M_FD_132418 | JGI IMG/M metagenome (GOLD analysis project Ga0187778, IMG submission 132418) | Tropical peat soil microbial communities from peatlands in Department of Meta, Colombia - 1015_Q2_SP5_20_MG | ecosystem: Environmental > Terrestrial > Soil > Wetlands > Peat | place...
CAAGAATATCGCTCTCAGGATCCCTGGTCCTTCCTGCTTACGAATTGACCGCGATAGTCTTTTTTATGCTGACGTCAACGGGTTTGACGTGATAGCTGACGTCAATCCTGACTATCTTATGGACACCACGCTTCCCTTGACGCCCTGAAAAAAGGTGCCGAATGACCTGCACTCAATTGTATGATGCAGTCATCCCCCTCTCAGGAAGCATTGTCGGTCCTCTGTAACGATCTTGTCATTAACATCTGCACTCTTGACCTATTTTCTTTATCATTAAAGAATTTTGAATGAAGCCTTAATTACTCCTCTTTACTTAAAAAATATCACTCTTCTCAAAGTTGTCAAGACTTGACTTCATGAGATTAATTCTTCGTCATACTTAAGTTTGCTGTCTGCGGGCGTGATTCCAATCTTGAGCTCGACAAGTACAGATCAGTTACGCATTGACAATGTCTGAAGATGAACGGTCACAACCGCGCAGAGGAGGTATGGACGCGACGGTATCCCAAATTATCTCCTGCAGTCTCTGACCGTACAATATTTTAATTGATCAAAATGGCTCACTTAAAAGCATCACTTAAGGCTAGGGTAGCTGAATCCGATCGTCCCGCCATGCACTATTTGCCCTTATTGCAATATTTTTAAACTAACCTCCTTAAAAAATCACAAAGCTCTCAACTTTAGTTATAATTGTGATACGGACTTTATTTGCCTGTACAGCAAGTATAACTAGGTTAACTCACTATGTGGATTGTACAATGGGCTTTACGACGGCCCTATACAGTGGCAGTGATGTCACTTTTACTCATCGTGCTCGGTACGCTCTCCGCAAGCAGGATGATCGTGGATATCTTTCCTGCCATCAATATCCCGGTGGTCGTGGTTGTTTGGAATTATCCCGGCCTCTCACCTGAGGACATGGAACGCCGCGTGGTTCTCATCAGCGAGCGGGCATATTCAACCACCGTAAACGGCATCCAGCGGATCGAATCGCAGTCGATCCCTGGCGTGGGAATGCTGAAGGTCTACTTCCAGCCAGGAAGCGACATCGGCGCCGCAATAGCGCAGATATCTTCGGTCTCGTTTACGATCCTAAGGAGCGCACCGCCGGGTATCCAGCCACCCATCATCGTCCAGTTCAGCGCCACCAACGTGCCTGTAGCCCAGCTTACGGTCTCGAGCAGGACGATCCCCGAACAGGAGCTCTTCGATTACGGCCTCAACTTCATCCGTGTTCGGCTCTTTACCATTCCGGGGCTGTCGTCCCCGGCGCCCTTCGGCGGGAAGACCCGCCAGATCATGATCGACGTGAATCCCGAAGCTCTTGCAGGTCGCGGACTTTCTCCGGCCGATGTGGTGAATGCGCTCCAGACGTCCAATTCGATCTTACCCGCAGGGACAGCCCGTATGGGCGGTACGGAATACAACATCTTGCTGAATTCAAGTCCGAAAATACTCGATCAATTTAGAAACATACCGATTAAAATCGTAGGCAGTGCGCCCGTTTATCTGAAAGATGTAGCAGCGGTATCTGACAGTTTTGCGGTGCAGACCAATATTGTGAGGGTGAATGGATCGCGGGCTACGTATCTGGCAATCTTGAAGCATGCCGATGCCTCAACTTTGGCAGTCGTTGACGCTACGCGAGCTGTGCTTCCGCAGATCCGTGAGGTGGCTCCCCAGGGCATGGAGCTTAAAATCAATTTTGACCAATCCGTATTCGTCCGCGGGGCAATCGAGAGCGTAGTGCGAGAAGCAATTTTGGCTTCGATCCTCGTTTCGCTCATGATACTCATCTTCCTCGGTTCATGGCGCAGCATGGTGGTCGTGTCAACCTCTATCCCGCTTTCCATCTTGCGGCGATCATCTGCCTAAATCTCGCGGGAGACAGTATCAATATCATGACGCTGGGCGGCCTGGCCTTGGCAATCGGCATGCTCGTGGACGACGCTACCGTCGCCGTGGAGAACATCCATCGGAATCACGCTCTGGGCAAGCCGCTTACATCCGCGGTTGTGGACGGCTCGACGCAGATCGCAGTCCCGGCCATCGTGTCTACGCTCGCCATTTGCGTAGTCTTCTTCCCCGTTGTGCTTCTCTACGGTGCAGCAAAATATCTCTTCTCGCCTCTTGCCCTGGCTGTGGTGACGTCGATGCTCGCTTCCTACGTCCTCTCCAGGACACTCGTCCCCGTGCTCTCTCGCATGCTGATGAAAGGCGAGCATCCCGGGACCGAAAACCGGGGCGACGAGCTTTCGCGCTTCAAGCGTATAGCCCTCGTTTTCAATCGCCGGCGCAACCAGATCTATTCCTCTTTCCAGGAGTCCTACGGCCGTTCCCTCGAAACAGTTCTCCATCATCGCGTCTTTACCTTAACCATTGCCGGCATTCTCGCCGTGATCAGCATGGGGGTCATCTTTGTGATCGGGATGGATTTCTTTCCCTCTGTGGACACAGGGCTCATGAAACTGCACTTTCGGGCTCCAGCTGGCACCCGCATTGAGGATACGGAGCAGATGGTCAACCAGGTTGAGGATCACATTCGCAGGATCATCCCAGCCGGCGAGATCGAAACGATCAACGACATGATCGGGGTGCCAATTTTTTATAACCTTGCTTTTATCCAAACCGAAAACATCGGCGGCATGGACTCAGAAATACTTGTCTCGCTCAAACCGGGGCATCGGCCAACTGCCTCCTATCGCAAAAAGCTCCGCCAAGACCTGCCACGCTACTTTCCTGGATCGCAGTTCTATTTCCAGGCAGCCGATATTGTGACCCAAGTTCTCAATTTCGGGCTCGCCTCCCCCCTTGATGTCCAGGTCGAAGGCATCGATTTCACCCGTTCCTACGACTATGCTCTCAAGGTTCGTGATGCGATGCACCAAATCCCGGGCACTGCGGACATACACATCAACCAGGTCCTGGATTACCCTGCACTGCAGGTGGATGTCGACATGACGCGCGCCGCAGAACTCGGAATGAGCCAGCGCGATGTCGCGAACAATGCACTCGTCTCACTGGCGTCAAGCGTTCTCGTGGCGCCGTCTTTTTTCCTGAACCCCGCAAACAACGTGAATTACACCGTTGCGGTCCAGGTGCCTCCGGACCGTATCAACTCGCTCGACCGCCTCCGTTCGGTGCCACTGACGCCTTCAGGAGCCTCCACCTTGCTCCAGCCCTCGACATCACCGGCTCCAACGGACACTCCCCAAGTGCAGGCACAGACGCTCGCGAACCTCTCCACGGTCTATCACATGGCGGGTGCCGAGAATATCTCGCACTATACCGTCCAGCGGGTGCTTGATGTCGAAGCCGACGTTGAGGGGCGGGACCTCGGTTCCGTAGCAGCTGATATAGAAAAGAAGATAGATGAGCTAAGGCCTCTTCCTCCGGGGACCCGGATCCATGTTCGCGGTCAAAATGAAGTGATGACCCAGTCATTCAAAAGCCTTGCCTTAGGGCTTGTGCTCGCGATCATACTTGTTTACTTCCTGATGGTCGTCCTTTTCCAGTCCTGGCTCGACCCTTTCATCATCATGATGTCGGTCCCGGGCGCTCTCATCGGCATCCTCTGGATGCTCGCGCTGACCGGCACAACGATCAATGTGGAATCGCTCATGGGATCGATCATGGCCGTCGGCATCGCAACGGCTAACTCTATTCTGCTGGTGAGCTTTGCCAATGACATCCGGGTTGAGACCGGCGTGACGCCATACGAGGCAGCGGTGGAAGCGGGCAAAGCACGGCTCCGTCCCGTGCTCATGACCGCCCTTGCCATGATCCTTGGCATGCTGCCGATGGCCTTTGCCATGGGAGAGGCAGGCGAGCAGAACGCGCCTCTGGGTCGCGCCGTGATCGGCGGTCTTCTGATGGCGACGTTCGTGACGCTCTATGTGGTGCCGGTTATTTACACGTTGCTGCGCACAAAGCCGCCGTCAAAGCATGAATTGGATAAGCAGTTCGAGGCTGAGCTTCGGCAGAGAACTTAGGAATATCTCCACGATATAATGAACCATACATCTGGTGCGACGCGGGAGGTGATCATGGCAGAGGAAGTTTCAACGTCAAAAGCAGCGCGCAGGCTTTTCTTTTCTGGGATCTGTCTCGTCGCTCTCGCCTTAATCCTGCTCCTGGTCCTGTTCGAAAATCGAAGAGTTTATCTTATGAATGAAACGAGGGACAGGCAACTGGCCATGAAAGCCGGCCATGAGGTGCGCGTCATCGTTGCAAGGCGCGCATCCGGAGAACGGCTGGTCACGCTCACGGGCGATGCGCAGCCCTATGCTACCGTGACCCTGTATGCCAAAGTAAGTGGATATCTGAAAGAAATCATGGTAGATAAGGGCGATCGGGTCAACGCAGGCCAGGTCCTTGCCGTTATCGAATCGCCTGAGCTCGACCTTCAATATGATTCTGCGGTTGTTGATGCCCGGGACAAACGCAGGGACGCAACGCGCGAAAAAACCCTGGTCGAAAAGAACCTGATTTCCCAGCAGGATGCGGACCATGCTGAGACCGCAGCTCTGGAAGCCGAGGCTAATGCGGCATCGCTAAGAACACAGAAGGATTACGAAATTCTTCGCGCGCCGTTTCGCGGCACCGTGACCGCCCGCTTTGCCGACCCTGGAGCGCTCGTACAAAGTGCTGCAAACTCGCAGACAACTGCCCTGCCGGTCGTATCGCTTTCCCAAACGGACAAACTGCGCGTATATATCTATTTTGCCCAGAAAGACGCGGTAGTCGTGCGGGCAGGCAACCGCGCAGAAATATCTGATTCCTCTCGGCCTAATGTCAGGCTTGCTGCCTCCATTACGAGAATAAGCGGAGAGCTGGATCCCAAGACCCGGACGCTTCTTGCAGAACTAGACGTTGACAATGAACAGGGGCTGCTCTTAGCCGGAAGCTTCGTCCAGGTTTCAGTTAAGTTCAAAACAGCGCCTACGATTGAAATTCCCGCCGACGCTCTCGTAATGAAGGGAGAACAGACGTTCGTAGCAGTTGTTACAGCTGACAATAAAGTGAAAAATCGGCCCGTTGTCGTCGCTGACAGCGATGGCAAGGTAGTTCGTCTCAGTTCCGGGCTTGATGACGGTGAGCTTGTCATTCGGAATCCCGGGTTTGCTATCTCCGACAACGAGCAAGTGCAACCAGTCAAGGAAGTGGCACATTAGGACCTACTGGCTTTGACTGGACGAGGTCCCCAAAAAAGAGGAAGGATTTCCCGTAAAGCAGGGTTGCCCACAAAAGCCCCAGGCCTCCTGTGTGCACCACCACGAAATGGCGTCTTCATTCCCCGCATATCCAGCGGAGGCGCGCATGAACTTGTGCACGTGGAATATCCGGCAGAGAGGACGCTGGCAGGTCTGGGAATATATGGAAGGCCTTGATCCTTCGCGAACACTACTCAGGCATGAAAAGGTTCAGAGAAGTTATACTCGTGTTGCGGTCATCAACGAGATGATGCTCGCCCAGCAGGTGTGACGGATGGAGAAAGACGACCTCACGGAGTGCAAGGTTGCGGAGAAGCCCCCCGGGCATCGCCTCATGGTTCACCGTGACCGGCACCAGCCGAAGCTTCATCCTCGACGCCCTGCATAAGGGGAAACGCAGGTAGGAACAGGTCAACGGGCAAATTGGCGGAAAAGAATCGGTCTGAGTAGGTGTATGCTGTGAGATGTTGCGGCGGCATACGATTACGGACGGGGTAAGCCAAGAGAGCTTTTCCTGACGCCGCAGTAGCATCATTTAATGTTAGGCTAACATGGGATACCCCCATTTCCTGTATCGATCTTTCTCCTGTCCTCTTTGAGAAAAGAGCAATGGCCATATTCTGAATTTCCTGAAAATAATTGATGAGGATTGCATGCTTTCTATTCGGAGGCCTTTCAAAGCAGCAATCGGCTCTTAATGACCGTACAAGTATGCAATAATTTTATTAAACGCGCATGCGGATTGTTTATGATCTTCAGTCCTCGCACTGGCTTGTTTCCTCTCGTTGGGGGATGACCGTCGTATAAGCAGGGTACCCCCTGCACAGATTCGGCTTGCAATTCATCCCACAGAACGCAAGGCCTTTTTGTTTTCATCATGTCGGACCTTTTGCAGAGGCAACCGTTGCTCATGAAAATTAGATTGTATGCGGTTGATGGTCTAACTACGGTAGATAGTCTTCCCTTACCGGAGAAAAGACTTCTACCGCGGTAGAGTTTTCATGTGCACGGACATGATGGCTCACATTGGCCGGAATACACCAGCTGTCGCCAGGTAAAACCTGGTAAGTAACATTGCCGATCGTCAGATCTATCCTGCCCGATACCAGGTAACCTGTTTGTTCATGAGGATGGCTGTGCTTCGGCAAGATCGCCCCTTTCCCGAGCTTGAACTCAGTAAGGAGCGTCCTCTCGCCGTACACCATGGTCTTCATCGTGATTTTCTCCAAGATTTCTTTATAACCTGTAGCATCACTTCTCGTGAACATAACGAACTCCTTTAACAGCATTGATCAATTGATTTGATGAAGAATATTTCTCGCACAGATGACACGCGTTTCCCGACGCTGTACGCAAAGCGCATAGGGAAAAGCTCACAGCACAATTGCTGAGTGGTCCTTTTACTTTCTTTATGATAACGACGACCAAAGAATCTCACTTGCAACATCTTGCTTTATTCATGCCCTGATGGCACTGATCGGTCGCTAACTGCCCCGGCATTGAAACCCGCAGCGAGGACCATCGGAAACGAGAGCATGTGATCAAACGATAAAACAGTCCCCATATCCCATGATAGTCATGTTGAAATGCTACTGACTCTTGGCCCGTAAATACTGAACCGGCCAGGAAAGATCTACCTGCAAGGCCTTCGCCGCCAGCATGGGCCAGTAGGGATTGCGAAGCAGCTCACGCGCAAGGATTACTACATCGGCAAGACCCGTGGCAATGATCTGCTCAGCCTGCGCAGGTTCGGTGATGAGACCGACCGCACCCGTAGCAATCCCAACGTCTTTTCGGATTGCTGTAGCAAATGGCGTTTGGTAGCCAGGCCCGACAGGAATGACAGCATGTGGCATTAAACCGCCACTCGAACAGTCGATGAGATCGATGCCGATATCCTTTAGCCTTCGGCACAGCACGACGGACTGTGCCAAGTCCCAGCCCCCTTCTACCCAGTCAGTAGCCGATATTCGCACGAAGACCGGCAATTCCATAGGCCAGATTTCCCGCACCGCTCGGGCGATCCTTAAGGGAAACCGCATGCGGTTTTCCAGAATACCCCCATAGTCGTCCGTCCGATGGTTGGTCAGTGGTGAAAGGAACTCGTGCAGCAAATAACCGTGCGCCATGTGGATCTCGATGATCTGAAAGCCTGCAACCTTTGCCCTCTTGCCTGCCTCTGCAAATTGAGTACAAATTGCATCCAAGTCCGCTGTAGTCGCCTCACGAGGCATGGGATGCGTTGGAGTAAAAGGCAGCGAGCTCGGAGCGACGGGTTGCCACCCGCGCTTCTCTGGTCCCAGCGGGCCTCCCCCCCGCCAAGGCTGGTCCGTTGAAGCCTTGCGTCCTGCATGGGCAAGCTGGACTCCTGCAACTGCACCCTGATCGCGAAGGAACCTTGCAATAGGGGTAAATGTTTCAGCATGGACGTCGCTCCAGATACCGCTGTCTTCAGGGCTTATCCGGCCCTCGGGACTCACTGCAGTTGCCTCCACCATCACCATTCCTGCACCGCCGACCGCGCGGCTTCCCAGATGGACCAGGTGCCAGCTCGTTGGGAGACCATCGTTACTCGAGTACTGGCACATGGGAGACATAAATATGCGGTTCCGAAAAGTCAATTCACGTAATTTAAAAGAAGAAAATAATCTGCTCATATGATCCCTATTCAAAATCGCTCAAACCATCATAGCTTGCTATTGTCAAAAGAAGCTCGTGGAGATCGGAGAAGAACAATGGAGCTAGAGAGCAAACGCCTGCTTCTAAAGCCCCGCATCCCGCGTCAATATTCCTTTCCGATTAGAGATCTTGGGTATCTTGATTTTTTATCTAATACGATAGACATATCTCATTATATTAGCTCGCATGGTTAAGAAATACAGAAGTCAGGGAGGCTTAGATACTGCAGGCAATGGTATCGATATATTTCGGGAACGTGTGCAGGCTGTGCGAAAGAAAAGAATATCCAAGAGAAATTCAAGGCTGATTAGTCAGGTTTCGCGTAACACACCCGACTAATCAGCGAAGACATATAGCAGTGATAAGCACATACCTTTGCCATACCACGGGTCAGTGCAAGCCTCGTTTTCTCGTACGTTGTGTCGTTTTAGGCCTTCTGCAGAACTTTGATCGCTTTTTTATCGTCAGCCGTCTTGAACACACAGCTAGCGGTCTTACCGGAAGTCGTCGTGGAATAAAAATAGTAGATGTTAATGCCGGCATTGGAAATGATCCTGGATATACGTTCCAGAGCGCCGACCTTGTTTTCCGTCTCAACCAGAATGACAGATGAATCCTGGATGTCATCAGCTCCAATCTTATCGAGGGCCTTTTCCGCTTTTGCGAGATCGTCTACAATCAGGGTAAAGGTCGCCTTACGTCGCGCACCGCTGGCAGAATTGCCGGTTCCGGCGAGAATATTCACATTCTCCGCCGCGAGAGCTGCTGCAATTTTTGCTGTTAATCCGACACTGTCCTCGAACGTAGCTGTAATCTCCTTTTCCGTCTTCGCGGTAAACCTGGGTCCAGCCGTTTTCTCTACCGATGACGTATGACTTGCTGACGTCTTTGTGGCTGCCTTTTTCTTATCCGGATTTTTTTTCTTCGCGGCGATTGCCATGGCTTTCGAATCTCCTTTCGAGTTTTCAGGTGTTTTTCCTTCGGAGAGAGTACTACATATTTCATAGGAATGGCAAGAAAATTCTGAGGAAATGACTCTTTGTGCATCACAGGTAGAATGGCGATGGGAACATCCTGAAGAAGCACCTTTCGGATTGTTCACTGGCATTTTCGGTCCAAAATTCACGCCGCGAACGGCCCAGAGTTACAGATTTCGATGGCCCTTTGCCTTTAAGGAGAGTGCATCGTTCAAAAAAAACTGCGCATACCAGCAGGCCCCGCGATGATGAGTATGAACTTTTTTGTCTCGACCGATGCGTGAAGCTGCGAATGCTCAGGCATCATGAGGTCTGCTGTTTTGCATTCTCGAGCATGAGTTTAGCCATTGTCTTTGCAAAAGTGGAAGGGTCCTTGATCTTAGAACCTTCCAGCAGGAGCGCCTGATTATACAGCAGACCGATATACTCTTTCAGTATTTCTTCCCTGCCGCCCTTGGCGAGAAGCTCGTTCATGGCCGAAAAAACCTGGTGCCCGGGGTTGATCTCGAGTATCCGCTTATCCGAAGGCACATCCTGACCCATGGATTTCAAGAGCTTTTCCATCTGCGGATCGAGACCGCCTTCATCTGCAACAAGACAGCATGCCGAGTCCTTGAGTCTGCCCGACAGCCGCACATCCTTTACCTCGTCCTTGAGCTGTTCTTTGATCATCGCGAGAAGCTTCTCGAATTTCTCTTTAGATTTTTTCTTCTCCGCCTCGCCGTCAGTATCTAGACTGATGTCTCCCTTAATGACCGACTTGATCTTTTTCCCCTTATATTCCTGGAGAGACGACATAATGATGTCGTCTATGTCATCGGTCATGATAAGGACCTCGTAGCCCTTTTCGCGGAATGCTTCCAGATAGGGAGACGCCAGGATATTTTCTTCGGGCTTACCGGTAATGTAATAAATCTCGCCCTGGGCAATCGGCATGTTTTTCATATAGTTTTCCAGGGTGGTCAACTTCCCCGCATCAGTCTTGGTGGAAAGGAACAACATCAGATCTGCGATCTGCTCTTTTCGGGAGAAATCGAAATGGATCCCTTCCTTCAGCACCCTGCCGAATTCCTTATAGAATGCGGCATAGGAATCGTAATCATTCCTTTTCATGTCCGAAAGCGTATCGAGCACTTTCTTGGTGATGTTTTTCTTGATGATCTCGACGTGCTTGTTGGACTGCAGGATCTCGCGCGATACGTTCAGCGGAAGGTCAGAGGAGTCGACAACACCTTTCATGAAGCGAAGGTACTCTGGAATGAGCTGCTCGCAGTGGTCCATGATCTGGACCCGTTTGACATATAGGGTCGGACCGATTTTGTAGTCCCGATACAGGATCCCGTAGGGAGCTTTTGCGGGGATGTACAGCAG
>Ga0187778_10003680_pt1 | contig 10233 bp, 8 predicted proteins | sample 1015_Q2_SP5_20_M_FD_132418 | JGI IMG/M metagenome (GOLD analysis project Ga0187778, IMG submission 132418) | Tropical peat soil microbial communities from peatlands in Department of Meta, Colombia - 1015_Q2_SP5_20_MG | ecosystem: Environmental > Terrestrial > Soil > Wetlands > Peat | place...
GCGGGAGCCGACGAAGGTATTGAAAGCTCGGTACTCCGTATAGTCGTCTGTTCCGCCAAGACGCTCCTGCACTTCCCAGTTCCCGAAGCGCAGCGGACCGGACCGCGGTCGTGCCACGCCCTGGATGGCCTTGATGACCATCGCGTGCAGCACTGCGATGGATTTCGAATACTGGCCAGGTACGCGTGCGGTATTCTGGAAGAACGCTGCTGACTTCTTAAGTGTGCTGACACTGCCTTCGTCGCGGCCATCACGGTCGCTCAAGTAGGCGTCCGGCGCCGTCAGCACAACGGCAGCGTCAACGTAGATTCCTTGCAGATCTTGTCGCGTCGGCTGGCTTCCAGTGATGATGCCTTTAAGCGTGCGCGCATGGCTGCGCAACTTGGCCAGCGGAGATGGATACGGCGTGCGCCCTTCCGGGTACCACTTCGGGCCGTAGACATCGATGACACCGCGCGTCCCCTTTACATCCACCAAGTAGACCGCGTGTGGCGCTAGCACCGCGAGGTCTATCTCCCACTTGTCTCCGTCCCGAGTGATCTCGAAGTTGTGAAGGACGATATAGCTGTCGGGGAGGTTGTCGCGCAGGTGGGCGATTGCTTGCCTCTCGGCATCGTTCACGGGCTGGCCGATAGCGATGACTTTGGCCACTATGCGACCTCCTCTATGGCCTCTTCACAGGTTTCTTGGGCCTCAATGATTCGGTCGACAGCCTCACTGCGTAGTTGATAGGCTTTCATGACTTTCTCGCCGATACCTTCCTCCCTTGCCCTATCCGTGAGTCGAGGAACTGGGATGTGCGGCACAGTTCGCCAGTGCAGATCCTGTTGCTTAGATCCTTCCGATAGCGACCGCAGAAGTCGGAACCCAGGTTCCGATCCAAGAAACGCAAACAAATAGCCAGGGTGGATGGCGCCATCTTTCACCACAACTCGCATACAGTGGTCCGAGTAGGCGCGTGCAATTGCCCGCGCGCCGAACACCAACTCCGCCTGACAGTACAGTTCGTTCTCACCTAAGGTGCCTTGTTTGGCGATCAGAATGGTGCGCTCGGGCACTACGAACCGAGGGCTTAAGTTAAGTAGGTACTTCTTGCTAATCCATCGCCCCTCGGGAATCAGATGAAACAAAGGACGTTGGGTGATAACTTCAATTCCATGCTCCGGCTCGCAATCCATCCGCTTGAACATAACCCGCCAGCGTAACCAAGACAGATCGATCACATCGCCAAGCTCGCACCATGGTCCCGAGCGGATCGCGTCCTTGATCACATGCGCTCTGCGCGAGTGATTAAGCGCTCTCAGAGGCTCTGATTCGGAGGCTCGCACCGAAAACGAAAGATCTAGCGGGGCTACAGCATTCCACTGGGCAGCCGTAACAAATGGCAACGATCTCTCACTGCAGATCTCGAACGATGCCTCATCAATCAAACGCTGGTATTGAGCAAGACTTTCGGAGGCGGTCTCCATCAGGACATGAACATGCCCTTCTTTCTCAGCGCCGAGCCGCGGAACAGGCAAGTTGGCAATATGTTCCGGCTCAATATGCTGGATGATCGCGCCGTAGGTGCCGCTCGTTACCATCGAGATCCCAAACTTGCTCGAAAGAAACGCGAACAGATAGCCCGGTGGCACCTTTGCGGGATCGGGAACAACTTTCATGATGTCCTGAGACGCCCACATTCCCTCCATATCTGGCCGCGTGTACACGGTCCGTCCAATCGACCCGGAGCACGAAATAAGCGTGGTTCCTTTCGTCAGTCGCAGGTAGCTGAGCTTTGGTGATTCAGCATCCTTTCGCCGAAGGAGGCTCACATCCGAGAGATCAGCACGCAGCATCGAGCCGCTAGTGAGGAACGGCACGCCGTGCTCGGGCGATTTGACATAGTTACGTCGAAACATTGGGCCGTTGAAGATTCCCCCGTTGTACCCAGCGGTCAGGTCGTGAAGGGGCTCCTTGGGGTACGGAGCGTTCTCCAAGTAGACCCGCGTCTCTACTGAACCGCCAACGAACGGCTCTACATCGAGGCGATATCCCCAACGCGGAATCCAGTTGAACGGCACCTCCTTAATCTTCACGCGGCATTCCCGCTTGGGAACCACTGCTGCAGGGCCTCACGAAGCCGTTGAAAGGCCGGACATTGACACCCACTCAACGACACATTCGCCGTGATCGAACGATGAACGGCCGAGGACAATCCAATGCCTCGTCGACGCACAACGGCCTCTAGCGCCTCCTTTGGACGCAATGGCTTCGGATGCCCATCTGGCCAGTCCAAGCCAGCCGTCCGGACCGCGGCAATCATGTCGTCAACGCTGGCGAACCCCAGCGGGGCGGCCACACGGTTATTCCGCTGCCACATCCAATTCTCGAGCTCCGGTTCGATACAGATAACTCTAAACCTGTCGATTGACCATCCGCTTGCTGCAATTCGGGCCGTCAACCCTGAACAAATTGCTTCTGCACCAGGCGATCCATCCCATTCAGAATCCTGAATCACAATCGCACGATGGTGAGTCCTTTGAAGCGGCGCCAAAATGTTGTGCCCGTCCGTGTACAGACCCGGATCATTCAGGCCAGCCGCATAGAACAAGTCGCTTCGTGGATCGAAGTCGAAAGGGCGAATCCCAAGGTTGTACTCTCGATGAAAATCATTTCGCGTGAGGAAGCCGCGCAGTGCCTCCTGCATGCTTAAGTCGGCAACCAAGAAAACGATATCTCTCATCCGAGGATGCCAGCCGCAAACAGTTGGCCGAGTACGATTTGGCCCTTCCACGCCTTGAGATTCGGGTGGTCTGGGCCGGGCACGATCGTCGCTGCCCCATTCGCGGCCAGTCGCGCGCACAACACTTCGCGAAGCTCACTGGCGGCCAGAACAACTGGTGATTGCGAACTGATGAGAACTTGCGTGCCAGGGATGGACCTCAGGGACTGCAAGACCGCTTCAACCGCCTTCGGATGAATCCCGTTCTCCGGCTCCTCGCTTATGATCATGGCCGGACGCCGAGTGAGGTAAGGCAAGATCGTCAGCGCGAGGATCCTCAACGTGCCCTCGGAAAGTCCTGACGAAGTGATTGCGTAGCCTCCGTTGTGGGTGACGGAGAGGTAGGCATGATGGTCCTCTTCGCGCTCGATGGCACTGATAGCGGTGACCTGCGGGAGCGCGGTTTTCACGTGCTCCACCCACGCAGCGAACTTTTCTGGCTCCTTCTGAAGTTCGAGCGCCAGCCAAGGCAGATTCGCGGCATCCAACAGCAGCTCGGTGGAAAGCCCTGGCGGGCTCGCCGTCTGGAGAAGATCGATGTTCGGGCGGTAGAAGACGCACTGGGTTGTCAGGAACTCATAGAGCCAGCGGCTAGCAGGAAAATCGGTCGAGGATTCGAACTGAACCTTGGGAAGGGCGAGCATTTGACTGTCAACCTGTGCGGGACGCGCCTTCTTCCGCCGATCTGTCTCGGCACGAAAACTGACCTCCCCGTTGCTATCGCGGTCGACGATGAAGCGCCAGTCGCGATGGCGACGCGCCTCACCATATAGGCGCGCGCCACCGCGCTCGGGCTGGGTTGTGCGAGAAAAGAGAAGGAGGTATTCGTTTCCGATTATGAGCTGTCGGTCGTTGAAGATCTCGAATCGAATCTCGTACCGGATGAAGCGAAGCCACCTCTCCTCAAAGTTTTGTACCAATCCCGACTGGGACGGCAGGAGCGCCGTGATGATCGTCTCCGGGAGCTCCGCCTCAATCGCCAAAATGAAATCATCCCCATGGCCACCAAACACCAGCTCAGTCAATGTGGAGCTGCGAGCCGGGCGGTTATGCAACTTGGCTGTAAAGGCCTGTGCAACCTCCCTGGCCTGAAGGCAATCCGCAAGCAGTCCTGGGATGTCGAGGAACGTGGTCTTGCCAGCACCGTTCGCCCCGACAATGACTCCATAGGACTGAAGGTCGGCCTGTAACCGCTCCAGGCAACGATATCGTGTCGCTTCAATTCGGATGATCACGAGCCTGGCTCCGGATTCTTCAGCCGGAACTCTCGATAGGCTTCGGCGATTTTCGGCAAATCGTCGTCGAGGATCTTTTTCTTGCGGTGAAGCGTCCGCACGATCACCTTGCCGCCGATCCTGATTCGCTCGGTCTCGACATCGTTTCGAAGGATTTCTTCTCCGTCCGGCGTGCGCTCGTAAAGAGGCACGCCCCGCCGGTCGAAGCCGACCTTCTCGGCCACCGCCATGAAGACGGGGTAATCGACGGTGCGGCCGAGGTCTTCGGCCTGAATCTGCTCTCGGCTCTTTTTCTTGAGGAAGAGTAGGCTCGTGAGGATGTTGACGTTGGCCTCGACGATGAAGGTCTCAACTGGGAGATCGACGCTGGCGAGAACCCAGCAGTGCCGAAGGATCCAGCGGCGAATGTATTCATCGCCCGGATTGCCAAGGATGCCGTCCGGAAGAACGATGCCCATCCGACCGCCCGGGCGCAGCCATTCGATTGCGCGTTGAATGAAGAGCACTTCGGGTGCGACCGCGGACTGGTAACCCTCCCCACGGATGTAGCTCCCGCCTTGTTTCTGCCACTTTGCCGCCAGCTCGTAGCGGCTAAGAATTACGGGATCAGTAATCGGAATGTCTGACCCGAACGGCGGGTTCGTCATGAGCACATCGACCGATCCTAGAGGGATCTTCTCGGTTGCTTCTTTGAGCCCTTCAAGGTGGCCTGCGGGAAAAGTGAGCGAATCGATGTGAAAAACGTTGCCTTTTGAGCCAGCCGCCATCATGAGGTTCATCGTGGTTGCGCGTACCAGCGCCGGATCGAAATCAGCGCCGTACAGGTTCGTTTCGACGAACTGTCGGACATAGTCACCGGCAACGAGGCTGTCCGCCGTCTCTTCTCCGCCGGAGGGCATCTCGGCCTTGTACTTCGCCAAAAGGTGAGCAATAGTCGCCACCAGAAACCCGCCTGTGCCGCAGGCGGGATCAAGTACCCGCTCATCAGGACTCGGATCGAGCATCTGCACCATCAGCTTGATGGCGCCACGCGGAGTGAAGTACTGACCGCGGTCACCGCGCAGATTCGTGCCGACGATCTCCTGATAGGCCGCTCCTTTCGCGTCGACATCAGTGCGACCGAAGTCGTACTTCGCCAGTTCAGACACCATGAAGGAGAGCGCCCGGTCGGAGAGCGTGATCTCCTCGCGTCCCGTGAATATCGCCTTGTACTGTTTCTTCACATCTTCGAAGAGCGACGTCACACGCTTCTTGATTTCGCGTCGACCCGATTCCTCGAACTGTTCTGTGGGACCCGCCCAGAAGCGGCGCCGCTCGCTCGGCTGCCGCTCGTCGTACATCTTGCAGAAGATGAGATAGAGGAACTGCCAGAAAGCGGCGTCCTTTGACATGCCCTCATTGCCATGGATGAAGTTGTGGCAACGGCGAAATGCCGTGCGCAACATCTCTGGCTCCGCTCGACGCATTTTCGCCACCGAAGCGACGTCACGGGTGCCGATCGACTCATCTGCCTGCGGCCAATCACCCAGTGACTTGAACTTGACGTCGAACCGCGTGACTTCCTTTTGGAAGAAGAAGAACTCAAGTCCGTTCGTCCACAGCCCGTACTTACAGTTGGTAGCTTCGGCCATCGCGGACTTCAGCAGACCGAACTCCTTCTCGGCTTCTTCCGGCGACCGCATCTTGTACGAGCTTCTTCTGCCGTTAGTGGGCTCCTTTTCGCAAATCGCGATCCGGCGAATGTGGTCGGGATCCTTCGGCGCTCCAGGTTCGAAGACGACAAGGTCAAGCTTCCTCAAGCGTCCATCGATCCGCAGCTTAAAATCTGGCGCCATGTCTTCCACTGAGATACCGTACTCGTGGAAAAGCGCGCGCGCGATGCGCTGGCGCACGTGCTCCTTCCCTGTATCGGGGACGGCGCGACCGGTGACGTAGTCGAGGATGCTGCCATCCTCGATGGCAGTCGCATCCTCGTTGGTCGCGTCACCATCGCCGACCGGCGTTTCATCCTCGGCGGTCAGTACCGATTTCTTGCTGCTAGCCATTCTTGTGTCCGGTCTCGTCGAGATCCTCCGAGGTAGACGCCGCACCTCCTGCGCGAACCCACGCATCGACGTCGTCCTTCTTGAATTTCCAGAAACGACCGACTTTGTGGCCAGGCATCCCCTTGGCAGTCACCCACGTATAGACAGTATCCTTGCTAACACCAAGGTATTCGGCTATCTCGTCGACCGAAAACCAACGATTGTCCATCGCTTTGGTTGGGTTGAGTCGGTTTAGGTTGGATCTTATTGGGTTTAATGGGACAAGTCCAGTGTCTCGTGCTGGCTGGTCGATAAAGTTTGGCCAATTGCAATCGCCACGGCTATCCCCGCCCTGACATGGGAAGTGCGCTGGACTTCGCTAAATAGCTCCACGAACATCGTATGCGCAACGTCTTCGATCAATATGCGCAAAATGAGAATCGCCTGACGCACGCGCTTGCGTGCACGCTTGTGGAGGACCCGCGACTCCTACGGGGGTTCGTTCGGTGGGCCACCGGGACAGACGCCCCGCAAAGGCGGCTCTATGTGACCGAACAGACTTTTCCCGGCGAACCTGAGCCCGCTGAAGGCGAGGCGGAAAAGCTAGGGATCCCCGACGCTTGGATATATACCGATAACGGTTGGACGCTACTCATAGAGACCAAGGTTCAGGCTGACCTCCGTCGTGAGCAGCTAATGCGACACGTCGCGACCGCAAAGAGGCGGGGATTTCTCAACCCTCGGCTGCTCGCCTTAACGGCTAAGCGAGAGACGTTGGTGAGCAAATACGGGGTAATTACCCGCCGATGGGACGAGCTCTATCGTTGGCTTGCTAAACAGCGGGTGCGTTCTGACTGGGCGCGAAAGTTAATGACGTTCCTAGAAGTTTCGGAACGCAAGTTTGTCGCCAGCGAATATCTTTGGGAAGGAGCACTTACAGTGTTTTCTGGTATCCCATTTTCCGCGGACGAACCATATTCCTATCTAGAGGCAAAGCGCCTGCTCCGCCTTATGACTGATGAATTGCGGAAGCGCCGACGATTGGTCCGTACCCTTAGCATGGACCCGAAGGGTGCCGGTCGTGGCGCAATCACCGGCAGCCAAGGAACGTCCGTGTGGGACTTTCTTCCGCTCAAAATCAGCGGCAGGCTGGATAGGTTCACGAACGCTCCTCATCTAACGATTTCGATCCAACAGGCCCGTCTTTCGGTTGCCGTAATAATCCCCAACGCATTAGCAGGATCGATGCGGAGACAATTGGCAAGTCTGGACTTTGAATCCTTCCGCGAGCTAATGCGTGTCGTCACGAGCAACCTTGCAAAGGTTGCGAATGCACGCAATGGAGCTCAACCGTGCGTCGAGGTTCTGCAGCGGCACTATCCGGCCCTAAGGGCCAGCCCGATTGTCGATGCACGGCTTGAATTCGATCCCCGCACCGCGTTCCCGAGCCGCGGTCGGATCAAGCATCAGCCCGAGTGGTTACGCGCGGCGCACGCAGCTTTCTCGAAGCGCCGCGCGAACACCCAACTGATGATTGGGATGCTGTTTCCATATGGTCCGGGCAAGACTTCCAGTCGACCGGAAATCATTGACGACATTGAAGAAGTCTGGTTAGGCTGCAAACCGCTCATTGACGCGATGCTGAAGCGTAAGTGATTGAGTGACCGCTTTCGTTTGATATGTAACGGTAATGGGCTCGGCCAGGAACTCACTTGCCGCGAATCAGTATTAAGTAATGGTAGGTCGCGCCAGCAATATGCTGTCAATATGCACTCGTTGAGACCTTCCAGATGCGTCTCATACCTTCCGGTACAATGCAATCACCGCGCAGACCTTATCTGTTGCAACCTACCCCTCCTCTCGTCGTCATCGTCCAACAATGCCTATCTCGGACAGCCGCGCTGCCACCGGCGCCTTTCCCTCTGCCACGGTTTCGCAAGAAACTCGCGTTGGAATCACCGATGACCTTGCATTCAATGATATTGAGGCCCCGCGACGTTGGGGTGGCCCGTGGACGCTGGTCAAGCTCGAAACTCTAAAGAAATATTTGATCGCGTACACCAACGCGCTCAAGAACCAGCGTTTTCGCCTTGTCTACATCGACGCCTTCGCGGGTACCGGTATGTGCGATGTCGGTGATGTGGATGTGTATAGCGGCTCTGCCAGCATCGCGCTCGATGTGCGGCCGCCGTTCCAGAAGTATATTTTCATAGAACAGAAGGCGGCCAACTGTACGCAACTGCAGTCCCTTCTGATGCGGCGGCAATACCTTGCCGTCAAGGATGGCGAGCGCGAAGACGGGCATGCGAATGCGCATGTTATCCAAGGCGACGCTAACGAGGAGCTGGCGTGCATTTGTGCTAAAACGGATTGGACATCCACGAGAGCGGTGCTCTTTCTAGATCCATTCGGCATGTCGGTCGCATGGACGACACTGCAGAAGATCGTCGCTACGAAGGCCATCGATGTTTGGTACCTGTTCCCGCTTAACGCCGTGTATCGCCAGCTTGCCCACGACCTAAGCGCGGTCGATCCGGACAAGCGCGCGAGCCTAACGCGGACGCTGGGCACCGCGGATTGGGAGCGCAACTTTTACGAGGAACCGCGTGTCGCCGACCTATTCGGAGATGAGCGGTCGCCACAGAGGCATGTCGACTGGAAAGTCATCGCCGACTCGGTCACACAGCGACTCAGGTCGATCTTTGTTCGCGTGTCAGAGCCGAAGCTGTTGTATCACACTTGGCCAGGATCAACCGTCCCACGCGCGCCGCTTTTCGCTCTGTATTTCGCGGTATCCAACCCCAGTCCAGCGGCTGGGGCGCTCGCATTCAGGATCGCCGAGCATATCCTGAAGCCTGATACGCGCGCCGTTAGCTAATCACCAGCAAGCGACGGAGTCGCGCTCATAGCAGGCCACGCCGCTGAGCGACGAGGCATTTCGTCGTACGTTCTGCCCCGCAGCTTGCGGCCAGTTAGGTCTTTCCGCGGGCCGCCCCATTGCTTGAAGAAGAATGCCGCACCAGCGGCCCTACACTGCCCGAGAATCGAATCGACCCACGCTCTATGCATGGGGCGCGCTCCTGGGCCTGACTCGCCGCCAACGATCACCCAATGAATGCCGCGCAGCGGTAATCCATTCAGCGCCCCTAGCAGCGGTTCGCACGACAGAAACCGCACCGCGGCCGGCACGCAAGCAAGGTCCGTCACTCGCGACATCACATCCTCGTTCTCGACACTCACGCCCATCCAGACGTTCATCGGCCATGGCAGTTTGTCCGCCACCTCGCGTAATCGCTGCGAACGCTTAGTCAGGATCTGGAACGTGTGCTGCGGGCATTCCCCCATGACCGAGAAAGCGCGCTGAATGAACTCGAGCGGTACCTCATCTTGAAAAAGGTCGCTCATCGAGTTGACGAAGATCACTCGTGGCTTCGCCCACTTTTTCGGCAGTCCGAGGAGGTCCGGGTGGAGCGTTGGTTCAAAGCCGTTGGCGTAACGCGGACTGCCCATCGCCCGCAACCGTTTCGCCATACGTTCAGCGTAGCAGTGCTTGCACCCTTGGCTGACCTTCCGGCATCCTGTAACGGGGTTCCAGGTCATCTCCGTCCACTCGATGCTGGATGTTGTCGCCATTTGCGTCAGTTATCCCCTACGCTCGGGGCGCACGGTACAGGAGATCGGACTCATTGGCTATAGGCGCCACGGCGGCCCGCGGAACGAGCAGCCGGCATTATACTTTTCAGCAGCGCGACTTCGTCGCGAGTGAGGTAATCGCGCAAGCGCGCTTCGCCGGTCATGCATTCAGCTTAGTGCACTTGCCCTGCCCTTCAAGGACTAACGCGCCAATCGGCACCCGTTAAGCTCAAGCGAATGATGGCCTTTACCGGGCGGCGGGTTTTCGGGGGGAGAGACAGGGAAACGGATGAGCCGGGCAATGGCAATAGCAACTCGCAACCGAACGCCCAGCGCGTTGCCAGTCATTCTTGCAGAAAAGCTAACCGATCACCAGTCTAACCCAGCCGCTCGTTGCCCTGCCTGGCGTGTCCCTCACGGCCCGGCGCTATCCTCGAACTCTTCACCGGCACCGCAGCACCCCGCCAGGGTTTGCCGCTTTACGCTGCAGTACGCTGCGCTGAGTTTCTTGCGGCCTGTCTATCGTGCAACGATATCGGTGCACGAAACCCCATTTGCTGCTGATCCGCATGGACAC
>Ga0187778_10003681_pt1 | contig 10232 bp, 11 predicted proteins | sample 1015_Q2_SP5_20_M_FD_132418 | JGI IMG/M metagenome (GOLD analysis project Ga0187778, IMG submission 132418) | Tropical peat soil microbial communities from peatlands in Department of Meta, Colombia - 1015_Q2_SP5_20_MG | ecosystem: Environmental > Terrestrial > Soil > Wetlands > Peat | place...
ACGATGGGCAGAGCCTGACTCAGTTGTGCGAGCACCTCGAGATGACAAGACAGGCAGTAACTCAGCACCTGCTGCAGCTGGAAGCCGCCGGGCTTGTCGTTACCGCCTGGCAAGGTCGCGAAAAGCTGCACTTCCTTAACGCAGTGCCTCTGCAGCAGATCTACGAGCGATGGATTCGCAAGTTCGAAATTCCGCGGTTGCAAGCCCTGCAGGCACTCAAGCGTCATCTGGAAGGGGACGGAAATGGGTAAGTCGACTTTTGTGTACACGATCTACATTCGGACTTCCGCCGAACGGCTTTGGGAGGCGCTCACTTCACCGCAATTTACAAAGGAGTACTGGTTCGGCATGGAATTGCGAACCGACTGGAAGCCGGGCTCGGCATGGCGCCTGCTGTTTCCGGACGGGCGAATGGCCGACACGGGCGAGATCGTGGAAGTGGACCCGCCGCGCCGACTGGTGCTGCGCTGGCGCAACGAATGGATGCCGGAGATGAAGGCCGAAGGCGAAGCAATCTGCACCATGTCCCTGGAACCGGCCGACGGTGCGATCAAACTCACGATTACACACGAGATGGCGCGCGAAAAATCCCTTTTGATCGACAAGGTCTCGGGTGGTTGGCCCCGCATCCTTTCCAATCTCAAGTCGCTGCTGGAGACAGGGCAACTTGCTTTTGCGAAAACCCCGTGAGCAATTGACGCAGGGACCGCGTCCTGCACTTAAGGCGGGGTCTTTGCGCCGGAGGGGATCTTTGGGCCTTTCGGCCGCCCGGCATCGCGCTCGCGAGAGCGCACCACAGGCCCACGATCCTTTCGTTCCGGGATTCACGGTCCGTCGGTGACCGTTTTCACGACGCGCCGGCCCGCGGTATCGTTTGATTCCCAGCATCGGCGCGGCGCAACTCGGCTTTCATTTCGAGTGCCCGTAGACGTCGCGCGAGAGGGCAGAGCGACGAACACGAAGCCGGAAGTTTTGAATCCCGCTGGAGCGCCGCAAAAAGGGCAGGTGGAAAGCGCCGGAGACGCATTTGCAGACCGAGGCAGCGCAGGGTCCTTTGGACGCACCGTCCATAGTGGTCGGAGCGGGACCGGCTGGTCTCGCGGTAGCCGCCTGCTTGAGGCAGCGTGGGGTCGAATGTCTCGTCCTCGAGCAGACCGATCGAGTCGGATCGAGTTGGCACGGCCACTATGAGCGCTTGCACCTGCATACGGACCGGAAGCATTCGGAACTTCCCTTTGTTGCGTATGGCGCGGGCATTCCGCGATACCCATCGCGACGACAGTTCATCGAGTATCTGGAGAACTACGCTCAATGCCTTGGAATCGCACCGCGATTTGGGCAGCAGGTCCTTTGCGCGAGGCAAACGAACGGGACCTGGGAGTTGCAGACCGAAGAGCGACGATATCGGACACCCTGCCTGGTTCTTGCGACCGGCTATAACCGCGTTCCCTTCCATCCGCAGTGGCCGACACGGCCGGCGTTTCGCGGCGAAATTCTGCATAGTTCGCAGTATCGCAACGGGCACAGGTTCAAAGACCGCCGCGTGTTGGTGGTGGGCTTTGGAAACTCGGGCGGAGAAATCGCCATCGATTTGTGGGAACACGGCGCGCACCCGAGTCTTTCCGTGCGCGGCCCGGTGAACGTAATTCCTCGGGAACTCTTCGGAATCCCCATTTTGTCGGTCGCGATTGTCCAAAGCCGCTTGCCGGCATGGTTCGTCGACCGCATCAACGCTCCCATGCTGCGCGCGGTGGTGGGCGACCTGACGCCATATGGCCTGACCCGATCGAACCGAGGTCCTCTGCGGCAGATCAACGAGGCCGGCCGGATTCCGTTGATCGATGTCGGAACGGTCGCGTTGATCAAGCGGGATCTGGTAAAGGTCTATCCCGCGGTCGAGGCGTTCTCGGAAACCGGCGTGCGGTTTTCGGGGGGCGAGCATCGGGAATTTGATGCGGTCATTTTGGCAACCGGGTATCGACCCCAAGTCGATGCGCTACTGCCGGACGCGTCGTCTGCCATCGGCTCCGATGGAATTCCCGCGACCAGTGGGTACGAGTCGGCGCTTGCGGGTTTGTATTTCTGCGGCTTTCGGGTAGCGGCAACCGGCATGCTGCGGGAAATCGCAATCGAAGCAAAGCGGATCGCGGCGGCAATTTCCGCCCGGAACGAGTTCGGACGAGGGATGCATCGTTGCGCCTGAGGCGCATGCTCATCGCCAATAGCTAGGATCTGGATTGCGCCAAGATCCGTCTTGGCCCACTTGCGGCGGAATAGGTCGAACGCCGCAAGAAACGCGCCGCGATTCGGACCCGCATCGATGGCAAGTTCGCGCAGCACGGCTTCGTCGGCAAACCGGCGGCCTTGCACGAAGTGCGCGGTTTGCATTCGGGGGAGCAGGGCCAAGCCGGCGCCCGACACCGCATCGGCCGCAAGCAGGGCGGTGGTTGGCGGCCCGGAATCAGATTCCGCCGTGGCGTCTCGCAACAGTCCCTCGAAATACGCTTCGCCGAACGGCCGGTCCGTCAACTCGGCAATCCGGTGGTCGTGATGCAGCGCATAACTGCGAAGCTCGGGCGAAACCTTGCATCGATGGCTGCCCGCTATCAGACCCGCACGGTGCGCGGCTACCGGCAGGACGCGTCGCGCGCTTTGCCTCAGTATCCGACCGTAAAGCGTCGGCGCGTGTGCGCCGGGCGCTCGAACTCGTCCAGAAAGGCAATCGCAAAGTCGGCAAAGCTAATTGAGCTTTTGCCGTCGGCCGCAACAAGCAGATCGTCCTGACCCAGGCGAAAGACCCCTGTGCGTGGTCCTTCGACAAAGAGCGCCGAGGGCGACAGAAAGGTCCAGTCGAGGTCCTTTTCTTTGCGCAAGGCTTCCAGATAAGCGGCGCCGGCGGTCGCCTCCATCTTCCACGCAGCGGGAAAATTCGGTGTGTCCAGCAGCCTCTGGCCGGGCGCTACGAAGAGGCTCGCGGCACCCCCAACCACCAGCAGTCGTCTCACTCCCGCTTTTTTCACCGCTTCGATGATCGCGCTGGCGGATATGTCGGAAAAGCGTGCGGCGCTAAACACCGCGTCGTGACCCGTGACGGCCTGTTCCAAGGCGCTGGCATCGCGCACATCGACGTTGTGCGCGGATACCCCGGCGCGCGGAGCCATTTCCGAGGCTTTGCGCGCAATAGCCGTCACGCTGTGGCCGCGTCGAAGCGCCTCCTGCAGCAACTGGCTGCCGGCCCGTCCGGTTGCCCCAAGGATCGCGATTTTGCTCATGGAAGACTCCTCCTCGTAGCGGCACGCAGCAGCATATAGCAGGGCACCACGAAGATCGGTAAGGTTTTTGTTTTGCTTGCGCAACGCACGGCGATCGGGAGTTTCGGCAACAGGGAGGCCGACGGTCTTACCAGGGACACGTCAGGGCCACCGAGATGCGCTGCACGGGGAGAGCCATCCGAAGACCTTCCTCATTGCGCAGAGCTCGAGTCAATCTCCTGCAGTGTTGCCCGATAGAGCTCTTGCCGAGGTCCGCCGATCGAAAGCGCACGCTGAGCAGCCGTCAAGGCCTGCTCGTTGCGCCCGAGCTCGTGCAGCACCTGCGCAAGATTGTTCCAGGCGTCGGCCGAATCGGGGTGCTCCTCGGTTGCCAGGCGGTATTGGGTTTCGGCTTGCGCAAGATCGTGCGAAGCATAAGCGATGTTGCCCAAGCCCATTTGCGCAACGAGATTGTCGGGCCACCTTGCCAGCGCGGCGGTATAGGCGTCTCGCGCCCCTTGGGGCGAGACACGCTCCAAGGCTGCTGCGGCCAGTACATATCGATCCTGCTCGACGGTGGCGGGCAGCTGCCCGGGAGGCAGGGCAACGAAAGCCCACCGTCCGGCCTTTGTCCACGAGGAGTCGAAGCGGCGATCGTTCTCTATCAGCCGCTCCGTCGTGCCGGATCGCAAGATCACCTCGCCGGGCTCTTGATCGAAGCCGACAACCACCGCGTAGTGCCAGAGCGGCAGAAAGTCAAAGCGCAGGTTTTGCATCACGACGACCGGATGCCCGTCGGCAACTTCCTGCAGGACCGCGCCCAGATTGGGCGACAGAGGGTAGGCGATCAGACCGGCTCGTCGGGTTGCCGCGAGCATTTCCGATTGCAAGGAGCCCTCCCGCTGGGGCAGGTAGACCTCATTGACAAACTGCTCGGGTGTGCGTGCAACTCCTGCGGAACTAACGGCCATTGCCAGCGCCGCGGGACCGCACTGGTATTTTTCCTGCGGGAAAAAAGGCACATCGGGTAACTCGGCACGGGGCGGCAGGTCTTTCGGATAGTTCACGACGGGCGCGCCGGAAGGAAGCAAGGCGCACCCGGCCAACTCGACGACGAGAAGAAGGCATAACAACGAGCGCCAGCCAAGGGCGCCACACGCAGATCGATCGGCGGCGCGAGCCGTCAACAAGGCGAATTTGCGACCGATGGGCGGATGCTTCGGATCGTCGAGCGGACGAGAAGATTTGCGGAGCCGGTGAGCCGTCAGGACGATGCGATGATCGCCACGAGAATCAACAACAAAACGATGATGATGATTTGTTGATTGGTGAACCCGCCGAAATCGCCGCCCGCCGGCAAGGCGTCGATCTTTTCCGCGAGGGCGTGAACCTCTTCATCCGTTAGCGAGGAAACCCGGGTCTTGGCGTCGACGCCATCGACACCCAGGGCCTGCAATTGGCCCGTGGCATTGGCCCGGTCGAGAAACGCCTGGACGCTCGCCCTTTCGGCGTCCATTCGACTTTGCGTCGTGAGTTGATCCGTCGAAACGATTGCCGCGGTGGCCAGCAACGGCGCAAAGAGCAAACTGCCGGCGACCGACAGAGCCGCCAAAAGATTCCAGCGTCGGGGGTTCATAACGATTCCTTGGCGCAAATAGTTGTACAGGCAAAACCAAATGAGCTTCGCGGAGGGCTCGAAGCGTTGTGCTCGGCGCCGAAACCCGGTTGCACGAGAACGCATCGACGGTTTCGTCGCCTTACCACGCCCGCCCGAGGCGCTAGCTTACCAAATGCGTGCTCCGCGCAAAGCGCGGGGCACGTTCTTGCGCGTCGGCATTGCGGCCGACCCAACTCAAAAACGCGCGCCGATTTTGCCAGGCAGCTGGTCTGTCCTCTATCCGCGGTCGCCGATGATGTAATGCTCGAGCTGGTCGATGAGGAACCTTTGCTCGGAGATGATGTCCTTGACCAGATCGCCGATGGAAATGAGGCCAACGAGCTTACCTCGGTCGATGACCGGCAGATGTCGCAGCCGATGCTCGGTCATCAGCGCCATGCATTCCTCACTGGTGTGCGTCGGTGGGACGTACATGACCGAGGTTGACATGATCTCGCGCACAAGGGTCGTTGTCGAAGATCGGGTCAACAGAACGACTTTGCGCGCGTAGTCGCGCTCGGTGATCATTCCGACGATTTGTTCGCCCTCGAGAACGACCAGCGCCCCGATGTTTTTCGCGGCCATCAACTTGACGGCATCAAAGACGAGGTCTGTGGGTGCGATTGTGTGGACCGCATGGTCCGGCTTGGCATTGAGTATTTGCGTAAGGGTGCTCATCGTGTGCGGTGTCCGGGGGACACCCCTCCAGCGTTGCCGCCCGCCGATGGTCCTTCCAAAAGTCGAATCGGTTCTCGGGTCCGCCGGCGCGTCCGCGCGGTGGACCGCACACAAGCCGGGGCGCACGAGCGACCTCGGCCCGGGAAAGGCGAACGGACGCGGCTTGCTTCGCTCCCTCTTGCTGAGCGGCACGACGCAGGGGTCGGTGTCGGTCGGAGGGTCGCGCGAGCGCCAAAGGCCGACGGGACGCGGCCCAAAGCTTGCCCCACGGTTCGGTTCCTTGGCCGACCGGCCGCGGGCGAGGCGCGAAAACCCTCGCCGCAGTGCGCAATTTGCGCCGCCGGGCCATTGCCGGTCCGTATTGCCAGGGGGCCACCGGCGCTCTGGAGACGGCTGCCTGCGTTGTCCACGCTACCAATACCTGCCCGATGCTCCTTGAGGAATTGCGAGCGGACTTGCCAAGAGTAGGGGCGTTGGGGTTACCTAAACACGTCGGCCGAACAAGCTACCAATTTTGCGCCGGATGCACTGTGGCGTCCATCGGATCGGTTCGAGTCAGCCTGCGACTCCTTGAAAATTTACGCAACCGCAAAAAACAACACGCCGAGCGCGGTAAGCGCCAAGGCAACGTACACAAAAAACCGGATGCTTTTCCACACGCTCGAATCGTCGTCTTCTTCCACGTCCTGCATTTTTTCCCCCCTTAAGAGCCTCCTGCCTGCGCGCTTACAGTACGCTCGGCGCCCGGCCGTTACAAGGCCTGTCCCAGGCGGGATTGACGCAAATCGAAGTGAAGAGAAATCGGCGTTGCGCGAGACTTCCGACGATTAGGTTTTGCCGCGGACGGTCGCAGCGCGCCCGCCCGGCCCGTTGCCAAGCGCTTTAGTCGGCCTTGCTGTTCACGCAGCGCATTAGCGCCGCGATATCGAGGATACGGACACGCTTGTTCTGCACGTCGATCAGGCCTTCGCTGCGGAGTTTGGAAAAATGCCGGCTCACCGTCGCATCGTTCATGCCCAGATAGCTGGCGATTTCCCGCCGTGTCATGCGCAGGACGAATTCGGTCGGTGAATAGCCGCGCGCGGCAAAGCGCTCCGAAAGGTTGAGTAAAAACGCCGCAAGGCGCTCCTCGGTTCTGCGCGTGCCAAGCAGCAGCATGACGTTGTGCTTGCGCACGATCTCGCCGCTCATGGCCTTCTGAATGCGGTTTTGCAGATCACGCTTGTATCGGCCCTGCTTCAGCACTTGTGCGTACGGAATTACGCAAACGTGGCTGTCCTCCAGCGCGATGGCATCGCAATCGTGTAGCTCCGTGCCGATTCCGTCGGCGCCCAGCATGTCGCCTGCCATGTAAAAGCCGGTTACCTGATCGCGGCCGAGCTCCATCGTCTGTACCGTCTTGTAGGAGCCGCTGCGCACGGTGTACAGAGCGGTGAACGCGTCCCCGGTGCGATACAAGTAGCTGCCTTGCCCGACATGCAGGTCGTTTACGATCGGCTCTTCCCTCCGGGCCGGGTTCGCAAGCATCAAGTCACAGGTCAGACAGGCTTCCCGCAGGCCGCAAATTGAGCACCGGGTCGGCAGGCCGGGGGAGCTCGTCGCAACTGCCAGATCGGGCGCACCCATGGTTCCCAGCGGAACACGTTGGAGCGCTGCGCTTGCTATGCCGTTTGCCACGTTGCATCCCTGCTGCTTCGGTTTTCCCCTCTCCTGCAGTGTGCCAGCCCTCCGGGGATCTTAACCTTCTATTTTGAGTGGTTATTTTTCTGGCCTTTGATCTCGGATCCCCGCAGCAGGAACCGTGGCAGAGCGCGCCGGCAAGGCGGATTGCGCAAATCGCACAGGCCGGGATGGTTTGGGTTTAGACGTTGACGACTGTCAAGTTCGCAATGCAATTGGACGCCTACTGTGCGACCTGCGGGATACCGGGACGAGGGGCGCCGGGCGGACAAATCCGTCGGCGGAATCCGGACCCAGGAGCAATGTGCCGGGCGTGGCGGAGCCCAAGGCGAAGGCGCGCCGCATTCCCGACAGTGCCGCAAGAAGGGATCGCTGCAAATGGGAGTACCGACTGCACCCGCGTGCGCAAGTGCGCAGTGGATGGCGCTTGCCGCACACCAGCAAAACATCCGCAATCGCCACTTGCGCGAGCTTTTTGCGCAAGACCCCGCAAGGGGCGAGCGGATGGTGGCCGAGGCCGTCGGAATAACCCTGGATTACTCGAAAAACCGCATCACCGATGAGACGATCCGACTGCTCGTGGCGCTGGCCGAGCAAGCGGGATTGCGCGCGCGAATCGATGCGATGTTCCGTGGCGACCGAATCAACACCACGGAGAATCGCCCGGTGCTGCATGTGGCACTGCGTGCCCTGCGCGCCGCGTCCATTTTGGTCGACGGGCAGAACGTGGTGCCGCGCGTGCACGCCGTGCTCGACAAAATGGCCGATTTTTCGGACCGCGTGCGCAGCGGCGCCTGGAAGGGCGCAACGGGCAAACGGATCCGCAACGTGATCAACATCGGTATCGGGGGTTCCGATCTGGGCCCGGTGATGGCCTACGAGGCGCTAAAGCATTACAGCGACCGCAGCATGTCGTTTCGGTTCGTCTCGAACGTCGATGGCACCGACTTTGCGGAGGCAACGCGCGATCTCGATCCGGCCGAGACTCTGTTCATCGTCTCTTCCAAGACGTTCACGACCTTGGAGACCATGATCAACGCGCACGCCGCGCGCCAGTGGCTGGTACAGCGCTTGGGCGATCAGCCGGGGGTGGTGAGTCGACACTTTGTTGCCGTCTCGACCAATGCGCAGAAGGTGTCGGAATTTGGCATCGACACGGAGAACATGTTTGGATTTTGGGACTGGGTCGGCGGACGCTACTCGATGGACTCCGCAATAGGCCTCTCGACGATGATCGCCGTCGGGCCCGATAACTTTCGGGCCCTGCTCGCGGGTCTGCACGAAATGGACGAACACTTTCGTACGGCGCCTTTTGAGCAAAATCTTCCCGCCCTCATGGGGCTGCTCGTGGTCTGGTACAACAACTTTTTCGGCGCGCAGACGGTCGCGGTCTTGCCGTACGACCAGTACCTAAAGCGGTTTCCGGCGTACCTGCAGCAGCTGGCGATGGAGAGCAATGGCAAGCAGGTCACGCTCGAGGGCAATCCGGTGGACTGCGACACCGGTCCCATTTACTGGGGCGAGCCCGGCACCAACGGCCAGCACTCCTTTTATCAAATGCTGCACCAGGGAACCCGACTCATCCCGTGCGACTTCATCGCCTTTGGGCAACCGCTCAATCCGATGGGCCGGCAACACGATGTTCTGCTGGCCAATGCTTTTGCTCAGACTGAGGCGCTTGCGTTTGGCAAGACGCCCGAGCAAGTCCGGCAGGATGGCACCCCGCCAGGGCTGGTGCCGCATCGCGTCTTCGAAGGCAACCGGCCGTCCAATACGATACTGGCGGAGCGCCTGACGCCCGCAATGCTGGGCAAGCTCATCGCGCTGTACGAACACAGCGTGTTTACGCAGGGTGTGATCTGGCATATTGACTCGTTTGACCAGTGGGGTGTGGAACTGGGCAAGGTGCTTGCCGAACGGATCGTCTCGGAGCTCGAAGCGGCTGGGACCGCGCCAGCGCTTGCGCACGATAGCTCGACCAACGCACTGATTCGCCGCTACCGGAAAATGAAGGGAATGGCCGGTTGAGAGCGTCCAGCAAAAAACGGCGCAGTCGGCGCGGCGCAAGATCCGGCGCGCTGCGGCTCGGCGGTCATCGAATCCGAATTTTTTCGGGGGATCCCATTGAGCGCGGGAATTTGACGGCAGTGCCTTGACATCGCTTGTGCGCGACGAGCTTTTGGCCGCCGCGCTTAGGCTATTTTCCAACGGAGGACTGCAGGCTGTTTCGATGCGTGCGGCGGCCGCAGCCGTTGGTGTATCGGCGATGACGCCATACCGGTACTTCGCGCAAAAGGCCGACCGGTTGAGCGGCGTATGGGAGTTTGTGCGGGAGCTTGCGTTTGCCTACGGATGCGCAGCGCCGTTGCTTCGCAACGCACCACCGCGGGCGCAGTAGCGCGCCTTGTTCGACGCATTTTTGCATTATTACGAGACGAATCCCGATCACTACCGGCTGGTCTACATGACGGACCCGCCCAGGCAAAAGCAGGTTGCCTGCGGGTTAACGATAGCGCCCGTTTATGGTGAACGGCTCGCGATTGTCGGCGCGGTGTTGGCCGACTTTGCCAGGGAAATGGGAGCGGACCAAAGGCATATCAAACTTGCGGCGGACGTGCGCGCCGCGATGCGGTTAGGCTATTGGCACGGCACCTTGGTCAATCTTCGCTATCTGTGGAGTGACAGGGCGCCGCTGCGCGAGACATACATCGAGGAAACGGTCGACGCCGTGCAGCGATGTCTGCTGCATGGGCCCCGGGGAGAGCCGGCTTAGCCGCCGGCGGCGGCAAGTCCCGGCAACCACGCAAGCAAGGGGATGCACGCCGGCGCATCCTAAAGGAGCGCCGATGCCGCAATTCGTTTCGCAAGCTCGAACCCGACGGTCGCGCCGGACTACTAACGGGGCGGCAAAAGCTCGCCTAATCGACGGGGCGGTCCGACGCGTGCGTCGTGAACGGCCAGGACAT
>Ga0187778_10003682_pt1 | contig 10231 bp, 9 predicted proteins | sample 1015_Q2_SP5_20_M_FD_132418 | JGI IMG/M metagenome (GOLD analysis project Ga0187778, IMG submission 132418) | Tropical peat soil microbial communities from peatlands in Department of Meta, Colombia - 1015_Q2_SP5_20_MG | ecosystem: Environmental > Terrestrial > Soil > Wetlands > Peat | place...
CATGGATTCGGCACCGGTGACAGAGGCGGAGCGGGAGAAGCTCTATCACGGCAACGCGGAGCGGATATTTCACATTGCCGCGGGCGCGGCGGCGCAGGCGTAGAAGCTTGCGTTCGGCTGGCGGGGCTGAGGCCCCTCAAATTTTGCGCCGGGCTTTTCGCGGGCCTGAAGGCCCGCGCTTCCACCGCAATGCGGCCGCAATCCACTGAAAAGCTGATCTGCGCACTCCGCCAGCGCGAGCGTCGACACGTGCCGCGCTAAAGGCCGCGGCGCCACATTCAAACCCCGAGACGACCGTTAGCTTTAGCAGAGCCAAACAATATCGCCGGGCACAGCATGCTGTGCCCCTACGGCGAGCCCAACCGCGCGAATTAGGCGTTGCGGGTGGCCTCGAAGAGGAACCAGATGCGGCGCTGAGTCTCGTCGATCCAGGTCTCGATGAGGCTGGCGGTGGAGACATCGTTCGCGTCGTCGCACAAGCCATGGGCCTCGAGCAGGCTCGTCACCAGCGCCTCGTTGTCCTGCCGGAGTTCGCTCAGCATATCCTTAGCGTCGACGAATTCGGCGTCGTTGTCCGCGATGCGATGCAGGCGCGAGATATGGCCGATCGAGCGAATCGTGGTGCCGCCAATTTTGCGGACGCGCTCGGCGATATCGTCGGTCATGGCGAAAATCTGCCCGGCATGCTCGTCGAGGAGCAGATGGTAATCGCGGAAGTGCGGGCCGCTCATGTGCCAATGAAAATTCTTGGTTTTGAGATAAAGCGTGAAAACATCCGCGAGGAGCGCATTGAGCGCTCCGGTAATTTCCTTGATTCCTTCGGGTTGAATGTCTGACGGGGTCGCCAGCGGGTTTTTGCGTCGGTCTTTTAGTAACGCTTTCTGAGTGGACGCCATTGTCAGCTCCTTTCCGGGTAGGCTTCTCGGGGCCAGGCCAGCATCATACGCCGGTCGTAGTTGGATGCGCCAACGTGAGGCGGAGACGCGACTTTTTGCCGTGATGGCGTCAGTAGCGGTAGAAGAAATAGGCGGACATGGCGAAGCCGATGGCGGTGACGAGCCAGCGGACGTGCTGCGGGTTCATCTTCTGCGCAACGTAAGCGCCGCCGTAGCCCCCGGCCGCAGCGCCCACCAGCATTAGCAATCCCGGCGGCCATGCGATTACACGCGCCCAAACGAAGGTGACGATGGCGACCCCGTTTGCGACGCTGACGAGCACCGTCTTCATGCCGTTCATCGCGTGGATATCCTCCATGCCAAGCACCGCGAGCAGCGAGAGTACGAGGATGCCCGTGCCGGCGCCGAAGTAGCCGACGTACATGGCGATCACGAGTTGAAGGAACAGGCCGGTGAGGTAGAGACCGCGGGGGAGCTTGTCGTCGCCAGGCGCATGGCCGGCGCGAGTGCGGACCCAGGAGGTGATGCGTCCGCTGAAGACGAAGAGGAGCGTCGCGACCAGGAGCAACCAGGGGACGAGATGCATGAACGTCGTGGGCGGGGTGCGCAGCAGGATGAGTGCGCCGAGGACGCCTCCGATGATGCACGCAACCAGAAGCGAAGGCAGCAAGCGGCGCGCGTGCGGAGTGAAGGCGTTGCGATAGGCGACCGAGCTGGCTACGGTGCCCGGCCAGACGGCGACGGTATTGGTCGCATTGGCGGGAATCGGCGGTATGCCACTGAAAAGCAGCGCGGGAAACGAGATGAAACTGCCGCCGCCGGCGACGGAATTCACGGTGCCGGCAAGGAACGCGGCGAAAAACAGAAAAATCGGGTGATTGATGTGAGGAATGTGCAAGCGAAAGGATACCGTGGGCGTGCGGGGATGTCATCCGCGATTGCGAGCGCAGCGCAAATAACGCGGAGCAGCATGGTTGGTTGCCGGGATTGGGGCGATTCGATATATTGGTCGAAAGAGGTGGGATCCGGGAATGACTGAAAATCGGGCTGTGTTTGCGACCATCGAAGAAGCGATCGAAGAGATCCGGCAGGGGCGGATGATCGTCCTCGTCGATGACGAGGACCGCGAAAACGAAGGCGACCTGACGATGGCGGCGGAAAAAGTGACGCCCGAGGCCATCAACTTCATGACGAAGTTCGGGCGCGGGCTGATCTGCCTTTCGCTCACCGAAGACCGTTGCGAGCAGCTCGACCTGAAGCCGATCTCGCCCCGAAATACGTCCGCGTTCGGCACGCCGTTCTGCGAGCCGATCGACGCGCGGCGCGGGACGACGACCGGCACGAGCGCGTGGGACCGCGCGACAACGATCCTGGTGGCCACCGATCCGCACACGAAGCCCGAGGATTTGGCGCGGCCGGGGCACGTCTACACTCTGCGCGCGCGGAAGGGCGGAGTGCTGGTGCGCGCGGGGCAGACGGAGGCGTCGGTCGATTTGGCGCGGATCGCAGGGCTCGAGCCATCCGGCGTGATCTGCGAAATCATGAACGAGGACGGGACGATGGCGCGGATTCCGCAGCTGGTCGAATTTTGCCAGCAGCACGGGATGAAGCTGGCCACCGTGGCGGACTTGATTCGCTACCGGATGCAGCACGAGCGGAACGTGCGGCGGATCGCGGAATCGGTGCTGCCGACGAAGTACGGAGATTTTCGGATGATCGCGTTTTCAAGCGACGTCGACCACGAGCTGCATGTCGCGCTGGTGCGCGGAGACGTCTTGGATAACCCGATCGGATTTACGACGGAGGATCGCCCGCCGCTGGTGCGCGTGCATTCGCATTGCCTGACCGGCGATGTGCTGGGTTCGACCGTGTGCGATTGTCGGGAGATGCTTGAAGGGTCGCTCGAAGCGATCGCGGCGGAAGATCGCGGCGTGTTTGTCTATCTCCATCACACGGGGCGCGGATTTCGGATCGATTCGCGGACCGAGGAGGGCGAGGCGCTGCCGCGAATCCTCTATCATCACCGGGAACACGCGGAACGCGAGCCGAGCGTGCAGCGGGTGATCCAGCACGAAAGCGGAATCGGCGCCCAGATTTTGAAGGACCTCGGATTGCGCCGGATTCGCGTGCTGACAAATTTACCGCGCAAGGTTGTGGCGCTAAAAGGATATGGGCTCGAGATCGCGGATCAGGTATCGCTCGCGATCAAGCCGAGGAATAAAACCCACCAGGTGCTGTAAAGCCCTTCGAAAAGCTGAGGGAAGTGCGTCCGCCTGACAGGCGGTCGATACAAATCTGTCTCTGACCACAACGCTGGGTAGATGGCCGGCAAGGAAGCAAGGTGAGGCGCCGGGCACGACTGGTGCCCTAGGCTCGACTGACCGTCGACCTCGGGCCCCTTCGGCTGTGGCCCTACAGATTACCGCCTAGCGGGCGAAGACCAAGACCACAAAGGAATCGGGGACGAGCGTCGGAAACGGCCGAGGATTTTCGGGCGTTGGCGTGGCGCGTGGGCCGAATTGCGCCGTGACGAGATAGACCTCGTGCGTTTTCGCGTCGAGCGCCATGGTACGCGCGCCCTGTTGCGTGGGCACGTCCTCGACGACGCTGAATTTATCCGGCGAATCTTCGTGAACGACCGTGAGCGCGCCGCTGCCGCACGAGGCGAACGCAAATCCAGTACCGGGGTCAAATGCGTCTGCGTCCACTCCGGCTTGAATCGGCGGCGTCGCGATTACCTTGCCGGAGTCAGCGTCGATGACCGCCATCATTTTATTGCCGCAGCCCGCGAAGAGGCGCCGATGCTTGGCGTCGATGGCGAGACCCGAAGGCTCCTTGCATGGATCGAGCGGCCAGTGCGCCATTACCGTCATGTTCTTGGAGTCGATTTCGACTTCCTCGCTTTTGTTTTCGACGTTGACGTAGACGTGGCCCTCGCCATCGGCAGCTGCAAATTCAAGCTTGCCGCCGATTTGGATCGTGCCGACGACCATGCCGCTAACGGCGTCGACGACGGTCGCGGTGCCACTACGGCCATTCATCGCGAAAACGCGTTTGGTGGCGGGATCGTATATGATGCAGTCTGGATTTATTTCGGCTTGCGCATGGCCGATCACTTGAAGCGACTTCATGTCGAAGATCGAGATCGTGCCGGCTTGCCCATTCGACGTGTAGCCGTTGCCGCGGTCCGGCGCGAGCGCGATGCCGTGCACGCCCAGTGTATCGGGAATTTCGCCGATGATTTTTTCGGAGTCGACGTCGAGGACCATCACCTTCGTGCCACGCGAGATGAACAGGCGGCGGTTGGGCGAATCGAACGTAAGGTAATCCCAAAAGCCGTCGCCGCCAACTTTGATCGTCTTGACGAGGTGATAGCCGGAGGGTCCGGCCGGAGGCGCGGCGGCAACGGGGCCTGTATGCGTCGCGAGAACACCGAGCCCCACGAGCGCACTTACAACGACGAATGGACAGAATTTCTCCGCGAAAACGACACTCCTTGACTTCATCGCTCTCCCCCGTGGCGCGAAAGTCCAAAGAAAATCTGCGGAGTCATCCTATGCCGGAGGGCGAGGCGGCGTCAAATGAACGCATGACTACGTGGTTTACTAATTTCACGTGAATTGAAAATGCCCTCTCACCCGACTACTTGCTGCGGGTGAAACTGCGCATAGGTTGGGCGCTTCGCGCCAGTCATTCCTGTCGGAGCTAAAGCTCCGACCCCCTAAGAACCCGCGCGATAAGCTGCGCTATCTCCCGCTGGACGAAAAGCAGATCCCTCGTCGTCCGCCATAGGAGCCGGCGGACTCACTCAGGATGACAAAAAGACCGATGGCGCGACGCTTCCCTATTGCGGCGGCTTTTTCGGAGGAGCGCCGATGATCACGTAGGGACGGATTTTCTCGAGTTTCGATTCCGAGATGCCGCGGATTACGAGCAGGTCTTCGATCCGGCGGAAGCGGCCGGCCTTGGTGCGGAATTCGACGATAGCTTTGGCGGTCGTGGGGCCAACGCCGGGGAGTTGTTCGAGTTGTTTTTCGGTTGCGGTGTTGAGATCGACTGAGTGAAGCGGAGGCGGAGTTTTCTTGGGAAACACCGGGCCAGCCAGGACGAAGAACAGCAAAACCGACCCGAACGCCGAAGGAACGTGTGTCAAGCGTCGGTTCGTCATTTCCAGAGCCGCGGAGGATCTTTGAACTGGTCTTCCCCTAGGAACCGGGTCTCGCTCCGGGTCCAATCGAAAAGGATTCTGTGGCCAATCAAGAAGCCGACGATCACGAGCGCTAGCACGTCGCGCCACACCCCGTGAAGGCGCAGCACAGCAAACAGCAGTATGCCGAGCAAGGCGACGATCAGCAGAGTCCACGCTAACTTCCTCCGCCGTCGGTTGTCTCGCCAAAGATCGGCGTTCACTTCCTGTTCCATATTGGTTCGCGCCGATCGCCGTTCTAGCTAGGAGACCGAGTTCCCCTGCGCATCGTACACCGTGACGGGGCCGAAGAGAGCCGCTTGCTCGCCGATTTTCTCACGGTCGCCGACGACGATGATCTGGGCGTTGGCGGAGTTGAAATGGCGGCGAGCGGCGGCGAGCACGTCGTCCGCCGTGAGCGCGTTAATTCGTTCGCGGTAGGTTTCGAGGTAGCCCTCGGGCAACTGATCGAGATAAACGGTCGAGAGCTGGCCGAGGAGACCATCCTGCGTGGCGACGCCGAGAGAAAAAACGCCGCCGAGATAGTTGCGCGCGCTATCGAGCTCTTCCGGCGTGACCGCGACCGAACGCATGCGGTCCATTTCATAGAAAATTTCGGTAAGAGTGGCGGCGACGACTTCGTTGCGCACGGCCGCGCGGACCGTGAAAAAGCCTTGCTGGCGCAGCGCGGTGACGCCGCTGCCGGGGCTGTAGGTGTAGCCCTTCTGCTCGCGGATGTTGAGGACGAGCCGGGAATGAAACGCTCCGCCGTAGATCGAATTGGCCAACGTCAGGCGATACCAATCGGGATGGCGGCGGGTGATCGCAAGATTGCCTAAGAGCACCTGCGTTTGCACGGTGCCGGGCCGGTCGACGAGATAGACGCGGCGGCTCGTGTGATGCGGCGGCGCGGGCGATTCCGGCTGCTGCGGCTTGGGCGCTTTCCAACTGCTGAAGATTTTCTCGACTTGGCCGAGCATCTCGTCGGTTGAGAAGTCGCCGACGATGACGAGGAGCGAATCGGCCGGGACGTAATGCTGCTGATAAAACTCGACGAGCTGCTCGCGGCGAAATGCGGAAACCTGCTCTTCGGTCGGCGCGATCACGGCGTAGGGATGCTCGCCGAAAAGGACGCGGCGAAGGCGTTCGTTGGCGAGAAAACCGGGCGTCGTGCGCTCAATTTTCAGCTCTTCGAGACGCTGACGGCGCTCGCGTTCGAATTCATCGCTGGGAAACGAGGCGTTGCGTGCGAGATCACCGATGAGCTCGAGGATCCCGGAGGAAAATTCGGCGAGGCCCGAGGCAGCGATGGCGCTCGAATCCGCGCCCGAACTCGTGCCGAGGCTCGCGCCCATGCGACGGAGGTCCTCTTCGATCTGGCGGCTGGGGCGCGAGGCCGTGCCCGTGCGGACGACGGTAGCCGTGATTTCAGCAAGGCCGGGCGCGCGATGCGCGACGACCGCATTGCCGCTGCGGAAATACAGCTGCGCGGAAATTTTCGGAAACTCGCGCGACTCAGCAAGAACGACCTGAAGGCCGTTGGAAAGCGTACGAACCGTGCGCTTCGGCCACGCGACGGGACGCTCTGGCGCAAGCGCGGGCGGCGTGGTGCGGCGCGAAACGGAGGCGGTAGACGTGCTCGGCGACGTCATTGTGCACCTCCGGGTTTCACCGGACGGCGGAAGAGCACAGCGCGGTTGGGCGGCACGAGGTATTTCTTCGCCACGGATTGGATCTGTTCGGGCGTGACGGCGAGGAAGCCGTCGAGAATCGAGTTGATGCGCGCGGGATCGCCGTCGAATAGCGTGAAGCACGCTAGATAGTGCATCAGGCCGAATCGCGGCATGTAGGAGCCCATGCCGCCTTCGAGCATTGAGTAATAATCGGCGCGGAATTTTACTTTCACAGCGTCGAGCTCATCCTGCGGGACGCCGGTGTGCTGCACGGCCTCGATCACTTCGTCATAGACCGCGACGGTGCCCTCGGAGGTGAATTCGGGCTTGTGAAAAATTCGCGAGACCATTTGCGTGGGGCCGTTGGTGTCGAGCAAGTCGAGGCCGCCCTCGGCGTCCACGGCAATTTGCTCTTCGAGTACGAGCTTGCGATAGACGCGGCCGGCGCGGCCGCCGTGCAGAATGCGGTCGAGAATCCCGACCGCGTACCAATCGGGCGTTTCGCGCGTCGGCATCGTGTAGCCAATGGCGATGGCGGGAAGCGGGCCGAACTTTTCCGGCACTTCGCCGCGACGCTCTTCGGTTTGCGGCGGCTCGGTGATGTCGGCGTGCGGCGGAAGCGGTTGCGCGGGAATGTCTTCGAAATAACGCTTGGCGAGCGCGAAAGCCTCCACGGGATCGAGGTCGCCGAGCATCAGCAGTACGGCGTTGTTCGGCGAATAGTAGGTGCGGAAGAACTGCTGGACGTCGGCGAGCGTGGCGGCATCCAAATCGGCGAAATCGCCGTAGAAATTGTGGGCATTGGGCCAGTTGCGAAACGCGACCGGCGGCAGATCGAGCCACGGGAATCCGCCATAAGGCTGATTGAAGACGTTGACGCGGACTTCTTCTTTTACGACGTCGCGCTGATTGCGGAGATTTTCATCGTCGACTTTCAGCGCGCGCATGCGGTCGGCTTCGAGCCAGAGGACGCGCTCGAGGGCATTCGACGGGACGGACTCGAAATAGTTGGTGATGTCGTAATTCGTGGTGCCGTTGAGCAGACCGCCGGAGGAATTGATGAGGCGAATGTGCTCCATTTTTCCGGCGTTCTCGGAACCCTGAAACATCATGTGCTCGAAGAGATGCGCGAAGCCGCTGCGGCCGCGCGGCTCAAGGCGAAAGCCGATCTGATAGTAGACGCCGACGGTTACGAATGGCGCCGAACGGTCGGGCGATGCGACGACGCGAAGGCCGTTTGAGAGCGTCGTGTGTTCGACCGGAATGTGAAGGTGCTTTGCGGGTGCAGCCAACTTGTTAGCCTCCATAAAGAGAGATTCTTCGACTGCGCGTCTTGAGTCCCACAGGAGTGGGACGACCATACACGTTCTGACGTTCCGCTCACAATGACGAAGCGTCACGCACAAGCAATTCAAGGCGTAGCAATCGCGCGGTTGATCTGTTTCAGCGCGCTGGCCGGATGCTTCGCGAACAGGCGGCCGGCTAAGAGTGCGAGCGCTGCGTACGAGTGCTGAATTTCGCGCGGATAGCGGCGAAGCGCGCGCGCGTGTTTTGCGACGATCGCGTAATCGCCGCGCGACAGCGGACCGGTCCAAGCGGCTCGAGGCCCGATGCGCTCTATATTATCGAGGATTTGCCGCGCCAAGGGTAAGAGCGTTTGCGTGGCGCTGGCTCGCGTGAAGCCGATGCCGATGAGCAGCTGCAAGCCGGCTTCGATCACAGGATAGAGGCTGCCGCCCGCCATCACGGCTGATGCGTGGTAAATGGGCTTGTCGCGCGTGGCGATCGGGATCGGAATTCCGTCGAGCGACTTGGCAATGGATTGTGCCACGCGCCGGGCTTTGGCCTCGCCTTCGATGGCGAAAATGACTCCACGCAGATTCGGAATAATAGCGCCGCCGAATGCCTGCATCGGATGAAGCGAGCCGGTCGCGGCGCCGCAGCGCGCGAGCGGCGCGAGCGCGGTGCGGTCGAGAGTCGCGCTTGTATGCAACGCGATCTTGCCGCGCCAGCCAGAGCCGCCGAGTGTCGCGAGAGACTGCGCGAGGGAAGGAAGAATGTCGTCCGGAGTCGAGAACAGGATTAGTTCGGATGCGAGGATTGCGGCGACCTCAGGGGCTAAAGCCTCTCTTCCAGAGGCACGCTTTTGTCGGAGCTGAAGCTCCGACCCCCTGAACGGCCTAGCAAGGTCCAGGGCTAAAGCGCCTTCAAGGGCAGGACGCTTTTCCCGGGGTTGAAGCCCCGCGCTTCCACCCTGGCGAGGAAAGATTTTTTCCGCGGCGAGGGGTGTGCCGGCGCCGATGGTTCGGACGGCGGCGCGCGCGGAAGCGGCCGAGCGCGTGACGACGGCGCCGATGCACCAGCCGCGTTCGCGCAGGCGCTTGCCAAGCGTTTTGCCTACGCGTCCGGCGCCGATGATGGAAACGGTGCGTTTCATCGAGCGTGTTAGCACCGTTCCAACTTCTTGCTCCGAATATCCGAGAGTGTGCAAGCAAGGCGTTGTCTGAGGTAACGCCCTCCGCGCCCCGATTTCAGATAACGTTTTCGGCGAAAAGCATCATCGACGCTTAAACATGCTTCATAGTAGATCAGTCGCAGAGGGCGTCTGTAAGCTGTGGATCGCACGTTGCCCGCGTTGTGTCTGTGCAAGCGCTCTCGCAAGTCTCGGGTGCTGCCGATATAGAATCTTCCGTCCTGCTCACTTAATAGCACGTAGGAGTAATTCATCGGTCCTCCGGCATCTGGCTCAACAGTTGGAACGGCGCTAGCATAACTTGGAGAAGGTTTTTCGAGCGGAGAAATTGCGTTGTACGTTTTCTTCACGGCTGTTTTGGGCTTCGTTGCGCTCGTGTGGATCGCTGAGTTCGTGATCCTGGCGCGCGGAGTGCCGACGCTTCCATCCATCGGCAAAATCGCCCCCGCGGCAGACACCGATTGCCCGTCGATTTCAATTCTGTTTGCGGCGCGCGATGAAGCGGAAAAGCTGCCGGGTGCGCTCGCGACAATGCTGGCGCTCGACTATCCGCGCCACTCGGTGATTGCGGTCGACGACCGGTCAAAGGACGCGACCGGCGCAATCTTGGAAAAGGCCGCGCGCGAGGATGCGCGGCTGAAACTGGTGCGCGTCGATTCCCTTCCCGCTGGATGGCTGGGAAAACCGCACGCCCTGCAGCAAGCGTTCGAACATTCGAGCGGCGAATGGCTCGTTTTCACGGATGCGGACGTCCATTTCGCTCCGGACGTGCTGCGGCGCGCCGTGGCGTTGGCGAACGCGAAGAAGTGGGACCACATGACGCTGATGTGCAACGCGAAGATGTTCACGTTTGGCGAGCGGCTGGCGATGACGTTTTTCGGAATGGCCTTCATGATCGGGACCCGGCCGTGGGAGGCGAGCAACGCGCGCGCGGCGGGATACTCGGGCGTCGGCGCATTCCAGTTGATCCGGCGGAGCGCGTACGAAAAGCTGGGCACGCACC
>Ga0187778_10003683_pt1 | contig 10230 bp, 5 predicted proteins | sample 1015_Q2_SP5_20_M_FD_132418 | JGI IMG/M metagenome (GOLD analysis project Ga0187778, IMG submission 132418) | Tropical peat soil microbial communities from peatlands in Department of Meta, Colombia - 1015_Q2_SP5_20_MG | ecosystem: Environmental > Terrestrial > Soil > Wetlands > Peat | place...
ATTGTCGAGCGCGCCGTGACAAACATTGTCGCCCTTGATCGCGGGACAGATTCCGATGTGATCCACGTGTGCGGTGTAGACAACGTACTGGTCGCGCAAAATTGGATCCGATCCGCGCAGCTCAGCGATGATGTTTGAACTCTGAATGATGCTCTGGGTTGCTACCGTGTGAATGTGCACGCTAACCGGAAGCGGAAACCCCTGCGGTTTGCTCGCCCGCGCGGTTGCAAAAACCTCGTTGAGCGTCTTGGGCGCACCGGCAAAAAACAGATCCTCTCCGTGCTCGCTGAAGAATGCTCCGCCACGCAGACCCGGGAAGAAGTCATGCGGAACGCCGGCCTTGTCGAGCCAGTGCATCTCGCCCATCTGGATTTGAGGAACGGCCCAATCCCACGGGAAACGTTTCCAGTCCTCGGGAAGCGTCAGGCCCACCACGCCGATAGCGCCATGCGCCAAGGCAATCTTCGTCTTGACAATGCCGTCGGAGTAATACGCGCGCTCGGTCGAGGGGAACGATGATGGCGCTCCGAAAATGGCGGCGACGATCTTGCCCCGAACGTCAATGCCGGCATAGTCGTCGTACTTTTGGTCGGGAGCGGTTACGCCGAATCCGACAAAGACGACCGGCGCGCTGACGTCGCTCTCCGCCTTGCCGCCATTGCTCGCCGGATTGGCGAACCATGTCGAGAGAACATAGTCCTTGGCATCGACAAGCTTCAGTTCCTCTCCATTGATAGTGAGCGTGAGGGAACTGGCAGCGGCGTCGGTCACCGCCTTTGCAAGCGGTACAGGCTGGTACCAGCTGCCGGAAGCACCCGGGTGCAAGCCCATGCCTTCGAGCTCGGCGGCGACGTAGCGCGCGGCGATGTCGTAGCCTGGCGTACCGGGAAAGCGGCCTGCAAGGAGGCTATCGGCGAGGAAGCGAATGTGAGCGCGGATCTGCTCCGGGCGGATCGACTTCGTCGCGGCATCAACTGCAGCGCGATCCGGGTTTTGTGCAGAAAGATTGATCGAGAAAACTACAGCGCACAGCAACATCAGCAATTGACGGTTCATGTGTGTCCCCAGTTCAGGAGTCCGGGAAGCCCGACTCACCGAGCGTAAAGCTATCACAATGGCAGTAAGGGGCTGCTACGCCAATCGGAATCCCCCTTAAACCCGAATCATTGTACGATCATGAGCATCTATGGCTGGCATGGAATTTCGACAGCTTGGCAAATCTGGACTGAAAGTTCCGGTTTTGAGTTTCGGCACCGGGACATTTGGCGGCGGAAATGAATTCTTTCGTGCCTGGGGCGCGAGCGATGTTTACGAAGCCACGCGGCTGGTCGACGTCTGTTTGGACGCCGGCGTCAATTTGTTCGATACCGCAGATATCTATTCAGATGGTCTTTCCGAAACGATCCTTGGCCAAGCGATTTCTGGACGCCGCGATAAAGTCCTGATTTCGACCAAAGCCACGTTTCGCATGAGTAACGAAGACGGGCCGAATGACGTCGGATCGTCGCGGCATCATCTCATCAAGGCTTGTGACGCAAGTTTGAAGCGGTTAGGAACCGATTACATCGACATCTACCATCTGCACGGATTCGACACGCTCACTCCCATTGAGGAAGTCCTGAGTACGCTCGACAATCTGATCAGGAGCGGTAAAGTACGCTACATCGCGTGCTCCAATTTTTCCGGCTGGCACCTGATGAAGTCGCTCGACGTTGCCGATCGCCATGGATGGGAACGATATTGCGGACATCAGGTCTATTACTCGCTGATCGGCCGCGAGTACGAATGGGAACTCATGCCGCTGGGGATGGATCAGGGTGTCGGCGCGCTGGTCTGGAGTCCGCTTGGCTGGGGACGCCTCACGGGCAAGATTCGCCGCGGCCAGCCGCTGCCAACTGTGAGCCGCTTGCATAAGACCGGCGACATTGGGCCTCAGATGCCCGACGAGTATCTCTACAAAGTGGTCGATGCATTGGATGAGGTCGTGAAAGAAACCGGCAAGAGCGTGGCGCAAATCGCGCTCAATTGGCTTCTGCAGCGCCCGACCGTGTCGACCGTGGTTATGGGCGCCCGTAATGAAGAGCAACTGCGCCAGAATCTCGAGGCGGCTGGCTGGAGCCTAACCGCAGACCAGATCGCCAAGCTGGACAAGGCGAGCGACGTAACTCCGATTTATCCTTACTGGCATCAGCGCGGATTCGTCGAACGAAATCCAGCGGCGGCGCCGCCGAAGAGCGAGCCCGTTCGCTAAATTGCTCAGGCCTGGACGCCATCGTCCGGGATTGTTGCGCGAAGCGCACAATGAGCTGTGTGCACGCTGCCTGCCGCTGAGGTTCGCGACCCTCCGCCTGCGCGGGGGGCAGGCAGCATCCGCTTGGACAAACCTAGGTGATTTTTTCTCCCACCGCCTTCGCCTGCGCAAACAAGTAGAGATAATCCGGTCCGCCAGACTTTGAATCCGTCCCGGACATGTTGAAGCCGCCAAAGGGATGCGCTCCCACCATCGCTCCCGTGCACTTGCGGTTGATGTAGAGATTTCCGACGTGAAACTCCTGAATCGCCCGATCGATCTTGTCACGCGAACTGGTGTAGACGGCACCGGTGAGGCCAAACTCGGTGTCGTTGGCAATTTCGAGTGCATGCTCGAACCCGCGCGCTTTGATCACGGCGAGCACGGGCCCGAAGATTTCCTCCTGCTCGAGTTTTGACTTCGGCGCAATGTCGGCAATAACGGTGGGCTGAATAAAATAGCCTTCGCCAGGCGCGCGCTCGCCGCCAGTGACGAGGCGTCCGTCTTTCTTGCCCTGCGCGATATAGCCGAGGATCGTCTTCATCGAGCCTTCATTGATCACCGCGCCCATGTTGGCGTTTTCGGCGGGGTCGCCGACTTTGATTTGCTCGACACGCGCCTTAAGTTGCTCGAGGAACTTATCGTAGACGCGCTCGTCGACGATGGCGCGCGAACAGGCCGAACACTTCTGGCCCTGAAAGCCGAAGGAGGCTTGTGCGACGCCCTCGACCGCGGCATCGATGTCTGCATCCGCGTCGACGATAATCGCGTCTTTGCCCCCCATTTCGAGAATGGTGCGCTTGATCCAGACCTGGCCGGGGCCCTGCGTGGCCGCGACTTTATTGATGTGCAAGCCGACTTCGCGCGATCCGGTGAAAGCGACGTAGCGCGTTTTGGGATGAGCCACGATCGCGTCGCCGAAACTGGCTCCGGCGCCGGGACAGAAATTCACCACGCCCTCGGGCATGCCCGCTTCCTCCAGCAACTCGACAAACTTCGCAGCGATGGTCGGCGAGTCGCTCGACGGCTTCAGGATGACCGTGTTGCCGCTGACGATCGACGCCAGCGTCATGCCGGCCATGATGGCGCAAGGGAAATTCCACGGCGGGATCACCGCGCCCACGCCGAGTGGAATGTAATGCAGCGTGTCGTGTTCGCCGGGCAACTGGATCGGCGTTTGCGCCTTGGCCAGACGCAAGGCCTCGCGAGCGTAAAACTCGCAGAAGTCGAGCGTCTCGGAGATATCGGCGTCGGCCTCCACCCAGTTCTTCGAGACTTCGAAAACGAGCCATGCCATGTACTCCATCTTGCGCGATCGCAGCAGATCGCCCACGCGGAAGACCAGGCCGGCGCGCTCCTCGACGGAAGTGCGGCTCCAGGAGTCGAAGGCTTTGAGCGCGGCGTTCATGGCGGGCTCGACGTGCTCTTTGCCGGCTTTCTGATGGATGCCCACGATCTCAGACGGTTTTGCGGGATTCAGCGACCGGATCTTGTCGACGGTCTTGACGCGCTTGCCTCCGATGATGAGGTCGTATTCGCGTCCGAGCTGGCTGCGGACTTTGGCGATGGCGGCACGCATGCGACGCGCGTTCTCTTCATTACGAAAATCGAAAAACGGCTCGGTCACGAATGGTCCGGAATGTAAGGCCGTACGTGGCCGGACGGGGGCTTCCAACGTTGCCATGGGAGGATCCTTTCAAAACGGAACGGATAAGTGCAGTCTCGGTTTAGTTTACACCTCGTCGCGAGGCTGCCGCAGCAGGAGCGGAGCACTTGAAATCAGGCGGTTCTCTCAGTCCGGCTCAATCTCCGGCAACTTATTTCTGGCTATATGCGGAGCGGTTGGATCCGGCGGCACCGGCAGCGGGACGTCCACCGTGCCGAGGTGATTGCTCATCTGATCCTCGATGCCGAGACGCATAGAAATGGCCTCGACCGGGACGTCGACTTCCTCCTGGAATCCGACTTCGCCCGTGATGATCTTGTTGTAGACGTCGGGTTTCAGGTCGCTTGTGGCACGGCTCGTCAAGCCGGTCAGCATGCGGCCTTCATTGCCAAAGGAAGTGACCATGAGCGCGAGTGAATTGTGGAGGCTCGCATTCTGTCTCGGAACGAAGCGCAGCTCCGACCCATCGAGCGTGTAATCGATCACGTAGTGCTGCACCTCCACTTGGGAGGGCAGAGGCGGCATTTTTTTCGTCGACGCCATCAGCACTTCCCCGATTTTCGCGCGATCGACTTTCTTCTTGCCTCCCACGGGATAAACCCTCACGGAGAATTGGACCTCGCGCGCCGGCGGTGATCCGTAATGCATGGCGGTGGCTACGGCGCGGCGGGCGAGTTCGGCCTCTTTCGCAGCAACGTTAACTTCGTCGGCATAGTAGCCCTGGCGGTAGTAGAGCTTGTATCCCTTCTGGGCGAGCTGCACCTTGATCTTGCGGAACTTCCCGTCATAGACCTTGTTCGAGGGACTGTAGGAGAGCGAGTAATAATTGCTGCCCTGTTCGTTCGCAGTGGCGATGGCTTCGCTAATGCCGTTGGTGTTGAGGAAGGCCCTTCCGCCAGTGGCGACAGCGAATTGGGTCATCGTATCTTGCTCGGATGCCATTTGCGAGAAGTCCATCACCGCTTGCGGAAGTGTGGATGGGACTGCAAAGTCAGCGAGGTTGCCTGAGGACGGGCCAGGCGGTTCGAAAGAGGCTGGTGCGCTGATACCAGAGTTGCCGGCGCTGAGAGTATAGGTCTGCAGTCCACGTACGTCGACCGGATAGACCGCGACCTGCGCATCCGCGAGCAGATTGGTCGCCCGCTTGATCTTGTACGTAAAGTTGGGATTGTCGACCGACGGGTTTGACGTAACTGGCGAAGCGGAAATCGCGACTGGGAACGAAGCCGAGAGCCACACAATGTTCTTGCGGCCGGAAATGCCCGAGAGATAGCGCGCTAACAACATCATGCCGTCGATGGTCCGGCCGGCGCGCTCCACGGTATCGGTGACTTGCTGCTCCGCCTGCATCTCCTGCATTACAGCCGTCAGATTTTGAAAGCCGCTGGTGCGACCGCCGGCCGCCGCGAGATCTCCAACCGTGGCCAGGGAGTTTTGCACTTCCCTTTCCGAGGCTTGCCAGCGACTTTCTCTGGCCTGGGCTTTCTTCCCCTTGGCGGCGGCCAGAAGAAGGGTTTCGTCGTCGGTGAATCCCTGAATCAGCCGCAGCGGGTATTCGCCCGGACTCAACGTGCAGAGCGCAAACTGAGAGGTCTTGGGTTTGGACTTCAGGAACTTGATCAACTGCTGGCTCGCATACGCCTGATCCTGCGGCGGCGTATTCAGCATGTCGAACAGGACAAGAGTGACGGCTCCGGCCTGGCTGGAGTGTACGTGATTGTTGAAAACATTACGCGAAGGGGCGGAAGGCGCTGCGGCCGAGGCCGGACTGGCCGAAGGGTGCGTTGCCGAGGCAGCGTTAGTCGCAGCCAGTCCACTCAGGTTTGGGTTTGAGGGATCCCCCAGGTCGCTAAACTCGCGAAAATAGCGGATGCCCTGCGGTCGGTTGTCTTCTGTGAGCTGAAAATCCTGCTGATGCAGGTCTCGAACCGGGCGGCCCTTGCTGTCCGTTACAACCACATCGACGACAACTGCTTTCGTGGAGACCTTGAAGGTCGGGATGGCGACACTTGCGGCCGGTTCGCGCTTTTCAGACGGGTCTCCAGCCGTGGATGCCCGCGGAGAATCTGAAACCGCAAATACAGGTTGACCACTTCCTTCGGCTGGCTGAGCAGTCGCTTGGGAGTCAGGAATCTCCTCCTTTGTGGCGCTCGCCGGGGCATCTGCGGTCACGTCAGCCGCGTCCTCGGAGTTGGAGGCAACCGCGGCAGTCTCCATCGTCGAATCGGCAGTGTCGTCTGATCCGAGCCTGTAAAGACCGGATATATCTGCTTGGAGAGAAGCGAATCTGGTCTGTTCCTCCGCGGACATGGGCGGCAGATCAAACAGCTCCAGCGCCGAGGCCCGCAGCAGCGCCAGCCGTCGGCCATCGGAGGAAAGCGAAAAATTCTGCCCGGTCGTCACCGCTGGAGTAACGCTGATGGACAGAACCGAATTCCCGCTGGCGGTATCAAAGACCTGAATCTCCTGGCGAAAGACATCGCGCTGGGCAATGAACGGCTGAAGTGGATTGTCCTGCTCGTCTTCAGGCTGAGGTACAGGAGCGGCGTCGGGTTCTACGCGCACCGTACTCACGCCAAAGCGCCGGTTGTCTTCGCTCCGTGCTATTTCAGGATACGAACGAAGATTGGGCCAGCGCTGCCGCCATAAGCGATGCCCCGTCAGGGTAAAGGCCGATACTCCATAGGGACAGCTGGAAACGGCACACCGGCCCACGAGCAACGTATTCTCGGTTGGGTACAACACATCGGGAGTAGTCCGCGATCGCACGCGCGCCAGATTGTTCCGCCGAATCGCGGATGGCCCGAAACGCACGAGCCAGACATCTCCCCTACGAATGACATCGGCGTAACCGCTGCTGGTGCCAGTAACGTGGGTGAAGTTGTTGAGTAAAAGGGTTCGCTGCAATGCGAGAGTCTTCACATCGAGAAACCGCACGACATACTTGGGCTCGGGTTTTGCCGCTTGGCGCAGGGCCGAGTTTGCAGATTTTCTGTCATTCTCAGTTTCGAGGATGACTTGGCTGCCCTCGGGAGTGACCGAAACCCACAGCAGCGGTTTGGGTGAGGCCATCAGCAGTTTTTCGTGCAGGTCAGCGTCGACAAGATAGAGATCGTTCAGGCGGCGCAGCAGGAATCGGCCCGATCCTAACGGCCAAAGGTAGCGCCGTCGATCGTGCAAGTACCAATCCGCCTCTTTTGTGATCTTGCCGGTGGGAATCTCCAGGATGACGGCGTGCATGAGCCGGTCTTCGTGATCCGGTGAACACCCGGGAAGACGTTTGAACAGTCCTTTGCGGTTAAACGTAAGGAGAACGTGATCGGAATCGACAAAGTCTAAGGATACGCTGGGCTGAGCCTCGGCGAGGCGATCCATCCGTGAAGGTTCGTGGTAACCGATGGCTCCAAGGTCGATGCGGGACGATGGGGTTGCGGCTGCGGGGGGCGTGTCTTGCGCTTTGAGGCGTGAGGCGGCCAGCAATGCGAGCACTATGGCCAAAGCACCAGCAACCATCCGGGTTTGGGCAGATACAGGCCGCATCTCCAGCACCTCTTCAGCGATTCAGTGATGTGGAACGCGACCTACAGACGTAACCTGAGGATTGGTCAAGAAGAATCGCTGGACGGCTGTAGTCTGTCCCGGGAGCATTGTAGTGCAAGATTCAGAAACGTGCTGCGGGGACTAAGGGCAGCAGACGCGCGGTAAAATGCCGCAGGAATGGCGCTTCATACGTGAGGCGCATGCCCGGAATGCGTTCACGATTCTTCCAGACTTCTAGGATGACTTCGACCACGTAATCAATGTGGCTCTGCGTGTAGACACGGCGCGGGATGGCGAGACGCACCAGGTCCATTTGCGCGGCGTGGGCGAACATTAAGGTTCCGATTTCGACCGAGCGGATTCCGCCTTCGAGGTACAGTTCTGCCGCCAGCGCGACGCCGGGAAATTGATCGGGCGGAATATGCGGCAGAAAGGCGCGGGCGTCGAGATAGATGGCGTGGCCGCCGGGCGGCTGCACGATGGGCACCCCCTGCGACGCGATGTGATTGCCGAGATACGCGGTCGAGGCGATGCGGTAGCGCAGGTAATCTTCTTCGAGCGCTTCCTGCACGCCGACGGCGATGGCTTCGAGATCGCGTCCGGCGAGGCCGCCGTAGGTCGGGTAACCTTCGGTGAGGATGAGCAGATCTTTTTCCTGCTGGGCGAGCAGGTCGTCATTGGTGCAGAGGAATCCGCCGATGTTGGCCATCCCGTCTTTCTTGGCCGACATGGTACATCCGTCACCGTAGCGGAACATTTCCTGCGCGATCTCTTTCGGCGTTTTCGATTCGTATCCTTTTTCGCGCAGCTTGATGAACCACGAGTTTTCGGCAAAGCGGCAGGCATCGAAGTAGAGCGGAATCTTGTGGCGCCTGCAGACAGCGCTGACCGCGCGAACGTTTTCCATCGATACCGGCTGGCCTCCGCCGGAGTTGTTGGTGACGGTGAGCATGACCAGGGGAATGCGCTCGCGGCCGACGCGGCCGATCAGCGCTTCGAGCGCTGCGACGTCCATGTTGCCCTTGAACGGATGTGTGAGTGCGGGCTGCTTCCCTTCCGGTATGACGAGATCGACGGCCTCGGCGCCGACAAATTCGACGTTGGCGCGGGTGGTGTCGAAGTGCGTGTTGTTGGGGACGACGTCGCCTTTCTTGCAGGTCACGCCGAACAGGATGCGCTCGGCGGCGCGCCCCTGATGCGTGGGGATCACATGCTTGTAGCCGAAAACTCCCTGGATGGAATCCTTGAAGTGATCGAAGCTCTTGCTGCCGGCGTAGCTTTCGTCGCCTTCCATGACGGCCGCCCACTGATGCGTGGACATGGCTCCCGTCCCGGAGTCGGTAAGAAGATCGATCAGGACGTCGTCGGCAGGCAGCAGGAATAGGTTGTAGTGCGCGGCCTCGAGCAGTTGCTCGCGCTCGCGGCGGGTCGTCCAGCGAATGGGTTCGACGCTTTTGATGCGGAAGGGTTCGATGATGGTTTTGACGGGCATGCGCGCGTCCTTCGGGAGGAATCCCGAAAACTGTCTATGATACGCCGCAGAGGAAGGCAGTGCAGTTCTCGGAGGTGGTAGACTCGAACGTTTTCATCGAGGACCTGGAGCGAGGTGCACTTATGAACATTCAACGAGTCGGCGTTGTCGGCGCAGGCACGATGGGGAATGGCATCGCGCATGTGTTCGCCCGCCGCGGCTACAACGTGCTTCTGTGCGACGTGGAGCAGCGGTTTCTTGACCGGGCGCTCGACACGATCGGCAAGAATCTGGAACGCGAAGTGGCGAAGAACAAGATTCTGGCTGCGGATAAAGAAGCTGCGCTTGCCCGCATCCGGCCGGTCACCGATCGGGGCAAACTGGCCGAGTGCGACTTGGTTGTCGAGGCCGCGACCGAGAAGTTTGAGATCAAGACAGAAATCTTTCGCGACCTCGACCGGTTAACACGGCAGGAGGTTATTCTGGCGTCGAATACTTCTTCCATTTCGATCACCAAGCTGGCGGGGCTGACCAAACGGCCGGAGAAAGTCATCGGGATGCACTTTTTCAATCCCGTGCCGGTAATGAAACTGGTGGAAGTGATCCGCGGGCTGGCAACATCGCAGGAAACATTCCACACCGTGCGCGAATTGTCGATGAAGCTCGAAAAAACTCCGGTGGAAGTGAACGACGCGCCGGGATTCGTTTCGAACCGAGTGCTGATGCCGCTGCTGAATGAGGCCATGTTTGCCGTCATGGATGGCGTGGCGACTCCCGATGCCGTCGACGAAGTCTTCAAGCTGGGAATGGCGCATCCCATGGGACCGCTGACGCTGGCGGACTTCATCGGGCTCGACGTTTGCCTCGACATCATGCGCGTCTTGCACAACGGGTTGGGCGATTCCAAGTACCGGCCGTGCCCGCTGCTGATCAAGATGGTCGATGCGGGTTGGCTGGGAAGAAAGAGCGGCCGGGGATTCTACAAATACTGAATCTCCTCACCACGGAAGCACGGAGACGGGGAGAAGACCACCCTTTTGATTTCCTCCGTGCCTCTGTGTCTCCGTGGTGAATCTGAGTTGCTGCGCATTAACCAGAATTCATCGCTTGTTCCGGAATCCCCGACCGGAGGTCAAGCCGGAAGCCGAAGCCCGCCCTAAGGTATCGGCTAACCAAAAAGTAACTCCCGCTTTCACAGGATCAGCGAGTATGCTGACGAACATGGGTGTGTCCGTCTCGATGCTGGCTTCGGGGAGCCGCGGC
>Ga0187778_10003684_pt1 | contig 10230 bp, 6 predicted proteins | sample 1015_Q2_SP5_20_M_FD_132418 | JGI IMG/M metagenome (GOLD analysis project Ga0187778, IMG submission 132418) | Tropical peat soil microbial communities from peatlands in Department of Meta, Colombia - 1015_Q2_SP5_20_MG | ecosystem: Environmental > Terrestrial > Soil > Wetlands > Peat | place...
AAGCCGGCGAGATATTTGCCCAATCCGAGTGACAAGACCAGCTCGAATCATGCGTGGTTAGGATCGCCAATCGCGAGTTCCCATCCGCTTGCGGGAATGAAGCAATAAAAGTTCTTTGCTTCCTGGTGAGGCTGACGTCGGAAGCAAAATGCCACAATATTTCCGCGTTGTGTCGTTCACGGCCATCCAGGAAATCCTGTATCAGCCAAAAACAACCGTGCACGTGAAATACGCTGCGCCGGTGGACGACTGGATCATCGAGGCGAGAAAATCCGTTATGGCGAGCCGTCAGTAAAGAACAAGTTTCCCCGGATATCCACTCTTCGACCTTAACTTCTGGAATAGACCTCCAAGAGAACGGTCCGTCGGGAACCGCTTGGTCCAGCCCGTCAACAACGACAGTATTATGTGCGCGCGTCCCGCGGAAAGCATCGCGCTCATCAGTCGGCCCCATGTAACAGCAGGTGCCAGAGTCAACCAGCCATTGCCGTCCCGCGAAAGATACGGTGACACTCAAGCCATCGGCGTGGGCATGACCGGCTGTGCCTATGCCCAGAGATCCAGCGTCCATTACCAATTGTTGAGCACCCGGCTCCGAGGCCAAAACATATATTCCCGCATCTTCAAAGCAGGCTGGTTTCAATTTCGGCGGATCGGGACTTGCCGCACATACTCCCAGTGCGAGCTTTCCGAATAGCCATATCGCCTCTTCCGTGCAAGAAGCTGCGCCGATAAGGTCACTTTGCCCGAAAAGAGTAGCTCCCAAGACCAGCGGATCACTCAGATGCTCATTGCGGTTACGTTGGGGATTGAAGAGGCGCCCTCCATCATCATCTCCAAATGTGTGGGCCGGGCCGGCTTGCGAGAGCACTCTTAGGACTTCCAGCATCCGCTTTATGGTCCCGTCAAATGTGCCGGGAATGTCCAATTGGTTACGTGCAGCCAATGTTCGAGCATGCAGGAAGAGATCCAGGGCATAAACGTGATAATGGAGCGCTTGCTCGAAGTGGACGCCGTCGACTGTAACCTGATGCTCCGCTTCGCGGAGCAAGATGTTCCAGCCCCGACTCCGCCAACGCTCGGCTCCGCGAAGCCGCGGGCACAGAATGCCAATGAAAAGAAGGCCCACCGCTTCCCCGATAAGGTGCGTGTTAGGAGAAAAGTAAGTCGACAAATACCGTTCGATAAAATTTCCATTGAGGGCCAAAGCAGACAGCAAGTCCGTCTCGAAGTCTGCCGGAACTGCGGAACATCCCGAGAGAAGGAAATACACCCATAGCCACGACAGGCTTCGTAGTGACACCTCCAGGCTACTGGCCCAGTTAATGCCCATAGCAAACGGATTGGCATCTCTCCAGGCGTACCACTGGCGGACCAACTCGGTGACGTAGTGCTCCTTTTGGCTCAGGGCCCAGGCTTTGGCCAATGTCACGAGATGTTGGTGCCGGTTCAGTTCCCACGTGACCTTGTGGTCTCCCACAATCAGGAAATCCATGAAAGGAACCTTGTACCAAGGCTTTAACGGCGCTTTCTTCCCGTGCACGGCGTCCAAATGCCAGTCAATTTCCGGCCCGTAATCCAGTGCCTCGTATCCCAGCAGCCGAAACCGATGAACACAGATATCGTCCGCGTCACTCATGATTTTCTCTACCTCATCGGGAAGGTGCTCTCGCAACAAGCGTGCAAGTCGCGGAACATCATTTCCAGAAAAGAAAAACTGGGAACTGGCAGACGGCCTGCGACTTCCGCCCTCTACACGAGAAAGCAAGCCAGCACGATGCATGCTAATGTCAAGCTGCTTGTTCAACTCTTGTCGGGCGCGCGTCTGCAGTTCATTCCATCCCATGTCACCTACGCGCCGAAGTTTATGCCATTTCGAACTCAATCTCGGATCCTGACTTGACTTTAGGACTTCAGATTCGTGGTAGAGAAAGAAAAACGGGCCAGCCAGCGAATCAACAAGTATAGCAACGGAAACTTTGAAGTCCGCCCAACTCATAAACGCGCGATGGCGACTGTAAGGATTATTCAACTTTTAACTTTGGATCAAAGATCAATGTGGTAGGGTTTGTGATTTGCTGTTTTTGACAATGCATCGATGAGGTTAGTGTCGGCGGAGTCTTAGCCGTTCTTCAGTCGCATCTTGGATGGTTGTTACCAACCCATGAAAATCTTATGGGTGAAGCCGGGGAAAATCCTGCCGCTGGACTCTGGTGGCAAGCTGCGTACGTACAATATCCTGCGGCATCTCTCGGCAAATCACGATGTCACTTACCTCTCCTATTATGGTGGAAAAAGTAAAGATCCGGCTTATGAGCGACAAATAGTTTCGGTTCTGCCGGGCGCGATTCCGGTTTTTACAGATATTCCAGAACCAACGGGCTTCGACCGAGTGCTTGACTACCTGCGTGAGCTACCTAAATCCGCACCATACGCGGTTAGCCGGTTTGCCTCAGGCGATGTCCGCCGGATTCTTGAAGAATGGATTTCGCAACCTAAGTTTGATGTGGCGGTTTGCGATTTCCTGGCGAGCGCACCGAACTTCCCTCGGGATCTCGCCATGCCTTGCGTGCTGTTTCAGCACAATGTAGAGAGCGTTCTGTGGAGACGGCGTGCGCAGTTTGAGTCAAAGTTCCTGGATCGCATGATCGCCAAGATTGAATATGCCAGGATGGTGCGTTACGAAGCTCAACAAGTCCGACGCTTTCATCAGATTTTTGCTGTCTCCGAGCGGGACCGCGAAGTCATGAGCACTATGGTCGAGCGGTCACGGGTCAGCGTTCTTCCAACGGGTGTGGATTTAGCAAAGTATTGCTACGATCCACAACTACGGCCCGCGGGTCCTCTCGTCATTTTCACAGGATCTATGGATTGGGAGCCAAATATCGATGGAGTGGAGTACTTCTGCAGGCAGGCCTGGCCGCGGGTGTTGACATCTGTCCCTGGAGCACGCTTTCGCATTGTGGGCCGTGATCCACGTCCTCGGGTCAAAAAGCTGGCATCTCCGAGTATCGAAGTTACAGGCTCCGTGGATTCGATCATCGACCATCTTCGCGATGCCGCGGTAGTGGTTGTCCCACTGCGGATCGGTAGTGGGACGAGACTAAAGATTTACGAAGCCATGGCGATGGGCAAAGCTGTAGTCTCGACGGGCATAGGAGCCGAAGGCCTAGACGTCCATGATGGCAAGGACATCTTGCTTGCAGACCGACCGAAACCATTCGCGGACGCTGTCGTGACGCTCCTGCGAGATGAAGTCGAACGCAGAAGATACGAGCTAGCTGCCGCAGCCACGGCGCGTCAGCATGACTGGTCCGTAATTGCCGAACGGTTCGCAAACGAGATGGAGCAAGTCTGCCGCAGCGTCTCCTCGCAAGGTGACCCATTGCCCGTGGTCGCTGTAGCCTGAAGGCTTCGCCGCCGGCCCTGGCGCCCAGGCCCGTTTGTACCTGACTCGCTAAAGATGTTGGCGGATAAGCTCCTTGCTTCAAAAACCTATCGTGCTCATTTTGGTTTTTGTCAATTGTAGTGGTGACTGGTGTGGGTATGAAGAGACTTGCACTTCGAGCTCTGCAGGGCTGCGGCGCATTCGCGCTCACCCGGGCTATGTCTGCCGACATGGCGCGAATTCTGATGTACCACAACTTTTCGCGCTCCGGCAATACTCCGGCAGACGCCGTAGATGCGGATGTGGCACGAAGTCAGCTTGAATATTTGCGCCATTATTTTCATGTTATTCCGCTATCTCAGCTGGTCGAGCAATTGAGGTCGGGCGCACCGCTGAAGAAGAATTCTGTAGTGCTGACAATTGACGATGGCCGGCGCAACTGCTATGAGTTGTTCTTTCCCCTGCTGAGAGAGTTCGGGATGCCAGCAACTTTCTTTGTGGTCAGCTCGTTCATTCGAGGGGAAGATTGGGTCTGGACGGACAAAGTACTGTGGTTAGCTGAGCAGCCGGGGGTGCCGGATGAGCTCCATCCCAGCAGGATCGGGGAGTTCTTCGAAACGTTGAACCGCTTGAGCCCCGAGATTCGGAATGCGGAAATCGACTCCGTAGCAAGGGTCATGAATATCTCGATACCAAAGCAACCGCCACCGAAATATGAGCCGTGTTCGTGGTCTGATTTGCGTGAGATGGCCGATTCAGGTCTTGTGGAAATTGGTTCCCATACCGTGACTCATGCCATTCTCTCCAGCCTGACGGACCAAGAATCGTGGCACGAGTTGACTGTGTCTCGCGCTCAGATTGAAGAGAGCATGGGACGAAAAATCACATCTTTCTGCTTCCCCAACGGGAAAGCTCGCGACTATCGCCCAGCCCAATTGCGTCAGGTGATCGATGCAGGCTACACCGGCGCCGTCGTAACCGGTTTCGGAATGGTCCGCAGCGGTGCGGATTCTTACGAATTGCCGCGCATCGGCATTAGCGGTAGATGCGATCCTCTCGCCTTTTCTAAATATCTCGATGGAGCCGAGCACTTCCAGGAAATCGTGATGAAATCTTGGGTCGGCGATAAAGCGAAATCCGTGTAGGACGAGAAGTCTGTAATCACTCGACGCTTTGTCGAGCTGATGCGCTCTTCTGGGTACGCTGCTCCATGAGAAAAGATTGGATCATTTCTCCGTACTTGGATTGCGGATCACACTTTCGATCAGCCTCGAGTCGGGTTGGATCGCCAGCGCCCGGCGGCAAGCCATAAGACCGTCAGCCGGTCTTCCGCTGTGATACAGAAGAAGGCCAAGTCGCAGATACGGTTTGGACATTAAGCCAAAAGTGAACAACATCAGGACCGCGAGGTACCTCCTGACTCCAGGCTTGCGCGCATACCAGCCGTATGCGATCAGAGCAAGCAGGAAGAAGAAGGTACAGAGAACGTTCTTACGCTCGGAGACCCAAACCACCGACTCGACGTTTATGGGATGAACCGCGAATAGTGCCGCCACTACGAAGCTTCGCCCCACTCTCCCAGTGACGTGAGCAAGGCCCAATAACAAAATGAGCACATTCAGGGAGTGGAACAAAACGCTGCTGAAATGGTGCCCAGCAGGTCTGTCGGCGAACAGTTCCCAGTCAAGGCTATGCGAGATCCAGGTTAACGGATGCCAGTTCGCTGCGTCTAGCGAAGTAGTAGCCCATCGGATCGTTCCCCAGTTCAGGCCATTCTGGACGTGCTCATTTAGGGCAACATAGTCATCGTCATCGTAATTAACGAATTGAAACTGGCCAACCTGAGCGTAAACAATCCAGGTAATTGCTACCAGCGCGATACCCCCCAAGAAAGCGTGTTTTGTCCGCCCGGCGGGTGCTGCCCGCTCGGCAGGCGATGACCGAGTAATCGAGACGACTCTGTTTGAGCGTCGTTGGAGCGGTTTTGCGCGGGTCGGCATCGAAGAGTTGTTCCTCGCGACACTCCCCGAAGAGATGAAGTCGGTTAATCCCCGAAGAGCACACGCTCCAGCTGTGTGCTTTCAAAAACAGATATGAGTTGCGGTTAGCAAAGCATCGCAGGCGGCAACTCATTAACGTGCTCTTGCCTCAAGAAGAAATAGTTTTGACTCCGTTCACCGTGACTGCGCTTGTGCAGACCCTCGCCATCAAACCAATAACTCTGATAACCCTCCTGTTCCAGGAGTTCAAACACTTGCGCGGCTGGCGAGCAGGCTTTGTCAGGATCAGGAAGAATCTCGATCAATATCGCCGGCTTGGAGTGGTGGATGGTTTGTAAGCCACCACGAAGGCACGGCAATTCGTGATAATTCACATCGCACTTGATGAAATGTATTTTCTCGGATCGTTCGGTGAACCAAGAATCCAGGGTATCGATGTTAATCTCTATTCGACGGCAATTCGAATTCGCGGGCTGCAGTTCCAAGGTCGCATCATAGTGACACTCGGTTCCCCACCGATAACGGGGAATCACAATACTTGCCTTGCCCCTTTTGTCGGACAGGGCAGAGCTGAACAGCTCCACGTTGGAGAGCTTTAGCGTCCTCACGTTGTGCAACAAGAAGTCGAAGGTGGCTGGGTTCGGTTCGAAGCTATACACGCAACCAGACGGCCCCACGATCTCAGACAAGAATTTCGTGTAGCCTCCGATTGAAGCTCCGATGTCCAAAACCCTGTCGCCGACGTGAACCAGAGATTTCACTAGAACTGCGTCGCCTTCTTCCCAGCTGTCGGGGAGATGCTTTAAGAGATATGCATAGTAACCCTTCCGCAATTGATGAAGCCTTTTCTCAGGAAGGATTGCCGTCACTGCGCGACCCAGCATCACCTTCGGATTCCATTCAGATTCAGTCAGCATTAGTTTTCGACCAATGGCGTCGATGGCTTTATGCATAGTTCACGCGACCGATGATGAAGGCGAGTGTACTCGGCGATGGTTACAATGCCGTGAACGATAATTCAACTACTGAAATCCAACTCACAGGCAGAACCGTTCCAGGCTGGCCTTAAGAACAGGCGTTAGAGTGTCTCGGGTCGGCTGGAAAAATGCTGAAAACGATGTTCATTCCATGGGCCTCCAAGTCGAACTGTTGAATGCATCGCTTCTTTTCAATGTCATAGAGTGCGATGTGCGTAGGCTTTTCCCCCATGCCCGGCCGAAATATGCTCTTGACCCAGAGAATATTCTCCTTGAACTGGGTCTTTCGAATGCGAGTGAAACCTACCCATAGTTTTGTCTTATCGATTGGAAGCAGGCCACGGCACCAGCCCAGCAGCGCATCGTGCCCGTTTATGGACTGAAGGTTAACCGTCTCTTTCACTTGGAGGCTGTGGGCGTCGGCAACCACCACTCTGCCATCAACCGTTGTGAAATAGAGGTTGTGGCCGCGTAGCAAGCCATCGTGCGGCTGGGCCACCCCAATGTCGATGCGCTTGGTCCTATCGTTCAGACAGATAGCATCACGTTGTGTAAAGCGGGTTACCCAAGTCTCATTGTTCATTTCGAAAACAAAATTGGGATGAGATTTATGCGGCTTGGTACTCTCAATCTTGCGGTAATCAGTAGCCGGCGAAAACCTAGACCACGGGGCTTCGTCCAAAACGCCCCATGCGTTTAGTAAGTTGCCTTCTTTAGTGAACTTGACCACCATATCGAGCCCCGTGTTGGCCGCCAGGAGAGTGCCGTCCGAGGCGGGTGCCACATGATGAAGATCATTGAAACAAGGAAGCGAGATGTAACCGACGCGCTCGAACTCTGGCAGCTTAAAAACCAGCACTTCAGTAGAGGTGCAAGCATAAAGAGTATCGCGAACCAGCGTGCCACTCTTGAAGAGGACCGAAGAGACCGCACTGGCCCTCACATTGGATGGGGTTTCGTATTCGACACAGGCCTTCACGGAACCGGACTCGGTGTCCAGTCGAAGGACGAGTGCCGCATCATAGAGGTTCCACTCTTCTTCGCCCTTGAGCAGCAACTTGCGTTGGCGTCCACCCAGCACATATAGGCTGGCCATTTCTCACAGTGCCTCGATGGTTATATGTTTGCAAATCGCTGGCGCGTCCAACTGCAGCTCCGTCAAATGGTACGGTGGCAGCAAGAAGGAAGCAGCAAACAGTTGCGCGATTCTCGTGCAATTTATCAGTTCCTGGCCACTGAGCAAGAAGAATCGAAGTCGCAGCGGGCTTATGCCGCAGGCCTAAACAGAGCCCCAAGTGAAGCTCCCCTAGTGTGACACCACAGCTTTCACCTGGTCACGGGGCTTTGCAGAAAGGGTATGTTTGGATCCGAGCTGAAAACGACGTGCACACCCGAAACGAAGGGACACACACTCCAATGCCAGCCTGCCTTAAACACAGTCCACAGCTTGTTAACCAAATACTGACGCAACGAATTTCAGTCGGCTCCGACCATTTTCTTCGAGGCTCGACGCCTAGCTAACATCCCGACGCCAACCAGTCCGCTACCCAGCAGCGTTAACGTTCCGGGTTCCGGCACTGGCGCGGGGAAGTTCGTAGTACCTTGATTATCCTGGAATGACAAGGATCCGTTCGGATTGTGCGTTGCTCCTGCGTCCGTAGTTGTGAGGTGGATGGTGGTCGCCGTTGGGATGGTGTACATCGTAGTACCTATGGTAAGTGTCCCGTTCATGATTGTGCCTGTAAAGGACCACGTGCCAACCGCAAATTTGTCCCAGGTGGCAGAAGAAAATGTACCGGTGAAAACGAACCCACTCCCGGTGACAGTAAATGTGCCACCGTTAAAACTTGCCGTCGTGCCGACGGGACCGTTCAACGCCCCGGCAGTTAAGGCTGTGGTTTGCAGAGTAACGCTCCCTAAGCAGGCGCCACAGGGCGGCGTCGCGCTGGCATTGGAAATCCCTAGACCCGCCAGCCCCTGGATCCCTATCAGTGTAGAGCCGGTCAATTGCAAAGTCGTTTGTGCAACGTTGGAGGTAAAGGTTCCGTCATTGTTTGTGAAGGTGACTGAATCTGCAACAGCAACCGCAGGGAGACAGACTGCTAAAGCGGCCAGTGCAAGAATTCCTCTTAGCTTCATTGCAATGCCTCCGTTCCTGCCTTTTCATTGCGACTTATTCCACCATCATTCCGCGTTACGCCGCTGCGATCCGCCAATGACAACTGCACAACCCAACTGTTTCCTAGCCTTTAGCGAAGCAGTGTACGTAGTGCGCAGCACCGTTTCGTGACTAATATATGAATAACGTATGAATTGTTGGTTGCTGATTATGTGAAGTGTGGAAAACCGTGTTCAGCGGGGGATCCCAAATGGAAATTTGCTACCCGGGCAATTGCAAAAGAAGCTTCTTCACATCATCCGCACTGGAATAATTAGGACTGATTTTCAGTACTCGCAGCAGTTGTTGGCGTGCTAAGGCCGGTTGTCCGATCTTTTGGTACGCCAATCCCAAGTGAAAATGCACATTCGGATTGTCAGGGAATCTATTTTTCTCCGCCCGTTTCAGGGCCTCCTGAAACAGATCAATGGCCGATTTGTAAGCGCCTTTCTGAAAAAAGACCCACCCCATGGTATCTGCGGCCTGAGGTGACTCAGGCATACCACGCATCGCTGCCTGTGCCAGTGGCATCGCAATATCAGGGTTGCCACCTGTTTGTAAGAGTATGTAAGCGAGATTGTTGGATGCCATCGCATTTTGCGGATTAATTTGTAATGCTTTCCGATATGCCTCTTTAGCTTTCTCCTGATCTCGGTTGGACTCATACAGCTGTCCCATCAAGATGTAAACACTCGCCTCTCCCGGGTTGCTCCCAAGCGCCTTTTCACAGGTTGCAACTGCGTTATCAGTCGAACCATTCGAAGCTTGAACTTGACTGAGCTTTAGCCACGCGTCCACATTATGGCGATCGAGTTGGACAGCCTTTTCCAAGCTGGCTTGGGCGTCGTCCACATCCTGCACGCTTCGCTTGTGGTCAAAAAGAGTGGTTCCTAGTAGGTCGTAGAATGGGCTCATGTCAGGGACCAGTGCGATCTGAGCTTGTGCCGCGGCCAGCGCTTTGTTTACTTGGTTCTGCTCCAGGTAGGTACTCATAAGCCCGGCGAGCGCATCTGACGAACTCCCGTCTCGGCCAAGCGCCTGCTGATATGCGTTCTCCGCTTGGCGATAGTCCTTTCGAGCCAGCATAAGATTTCCCATTTGCAGGTAACCCATTGGGCTCTGTGGCGCGACTTCAATGGCTTTGAGCACATCTGGCTCAGCCTCCGCAAATTGCCCGCGCCGCGTATACGAGAGAGCGCGCATGGCATACCCCTCAGCAGATGTGGGCTGAAGACTAATCAGTGCGCTGGCATAACGTACCAGTTCAGTCATGTCACCCTTGCGGAGGGCACCTAATGCGAGGGCTCGCTGCGCTTCAAATAGATCAGGGCGGTAGCGAACAGCACTTTGCCAGGCATTTTCCGCCTCCGTCATTTTCCCCATGCGAGCGAGAGCAACGCCAAGATGGTAGTACGCAAGACCATTATTAGTTTCATTATTGATGGCGTTCTGCAGGGTTTGGACCGCGTCGGCCAGGTGACCCTCAGTGTATTGAATTTGCCCACGTTCGATTAAAGCATCGACGTCCCGGGGTTTTGCCTTGAGGACCGCGTTATCAAGCTTGCGTGCCTCTTCTAAGCGATTCTTGATGATAAGGAGTTGAACGTAATTCTTTGTTACTTGCAGGTCTTTCGGGTGCTCTCGATTGAGAATCGTATATTCCGCAACCGCATTGTCGAAGTCCCCAATAGCAAAGTAGAAGTCACC
>Ga0187778_10003685_pt1 | contig 10228 bp, 11 predicted proteins | sample 1015_Q2_SP5_20_M_FD_132418 | JGI IMG/M metagenome (GOLD analysis project Ga0187778, IMG submission 132418) | Tropical peat soil microbial communities from peatlands in Department of Meta, Colombia - 1015_Q2_SP5_20_MG | ecosystem: Environmental > Terrestrial > Soil > Wetlands > Peat | place...
GCTAGTTGCCTATCAGGCAGTGTTATAGCGTACTGGTGACTCGCCTTTAGAAATGTCTTCAGATAGTCCGTGCAAATTTGGTGCCCTGCTCCGCGTGAGCCTGAATGCAACATTATGCACACCTGCTCCTCCTTTAGACCAAATAGGCTAGCTGCCTTTTTTTCGAATACCTGGTCGACGCATTGAATTTCAAGGAAGTGATTGCCGCTTCCCAGGCTTCCCAGCTGAGGCATACCCCTCTTTTTCGCCAGCGGACTTACCAGAGAGACGTCTGCGCCACTTAAACAACCGTTGCTCTCACAATGCTTCAGATCAGAGGTGTTTCCATAGCCTTGGTTCACCGCCCATTTTGCGCCACTTAAGAACGCTTGATTTAACTCTTTTTCAGAAAATCGGAGCCGTCCCTTCGATCCGAGACCGGACGGTACCGCCTGAAATAGCTTCGCTATCAAGGCTTGGATTTTGTCTTCAACCTCTTCTTTGTGCAACGTCGTCGCCAAGAGCCTCGTCCCGCAGTTGATATCAAATCCGACGCCGCCTGGAGATAAAACGCCATCCGTCGCGTCAAAGGCAGCAACACCTCCGATAGGAAAACCATATCCCGTGTGCACGTCAGGCATGGCGAGTGACCATCCTAGGATACCAGGGAGCGTCGCGACGTTCGCCACTTGCTGTATTGCCCCAGGTTCGAGATACTGCACGAGAATCTCTGATAGGAAGATACGACCTGGGACACGCATGCCGAGTGCTTCGTCTCGTGGTACGTCCCAAATATATTCACTCTTCTTCACGAGTCTTTCATCCGTCATTGGACCTCCTAAACGTCGACTGTCACCTGTGCATGGTAGCGATCATTTTTCGTCACTTCGAGGTTGTGATATGTGATAGCCTTTACCTCCTCTTGTAATCGATGTTTGCTTCGATCTATTCTATCGCCTAAGCACTCCGCGGTGAGTGAGAACCCCCTAATGGTCACTCGACACTGTCTGATGGCGAACGAATCAATTTCAAAGGTAACGAGCAATTCTGAGAGCCAATCGTAAAGCAAGTCCTCGTACGTGTCTGAAGTTATTTCAATAGTGAGAGCTTCTTTGAGTGCCACATCTTCTAGGGAAATCATAATGCTTTCGAGAGCCTCAGCAGCGTTTTCAAATAGCTCATTAATATCTTTTCCATACGCTCTGAAGGCGACATCAGCCACATCATCGAGAAACTCATATCTTCGCATGCGTTAGCTATTTGATACGAACTTTACATTAATATACGTTCAGCAACTGAGGCACATCGATGAGACCGTTTGTCTTCATCAACTCGGCCATGAGTGCCGACGGCAAGATCTCGACGATATCGAGAAAACAGGTGCGAATATCGGGTAGGGACGATCTCAAACGAGTTGATGCTCTGCGGGCACACGTTGACGGGGTGATGGTCGGAATAGGGACCATTCTCTCGGACGACCCGAAACTCACCGTAAAATCGGACGCACTTAGGAGAGCGAGGTCAGATCAAGGCAGAACTGAGAACCCCCTGCGAGTCGTCGTCGATAGCGGTGCAAGAACGCCTCTCACCGCATCAGTGTTAGGAGCAAATACGCTCATCGCTGTATCACAAAAAGCGCCAACGCTCAAGTTAAGACAACTCATGAAAAAGGCCGAGGTACTCGTAGTCGGGGAACAAGAGGTAGATCTAACAGCACTGCTTTCAAAACTGAAGTACAGGGGAATTGACTCTCTTATGGTCGAAGGAGGCGCTACACTCAATTTTGCGCTCCTGCGTTTGGGACTGGTTGATGAGATTAACGCTTACGTTGGCAACATAGTAATCGGTGGAAGCAAGGCTCCTACACTCGTCGACGGTGACGGGCTGACCTCTAACTTTGTCAAACTTGACCTGAAAGAGTTTTGCCGAATCGACGAGGGACTCCTCGTAAAGTGGCGAGTCAAAGACCGTCCTTGAAGCTTGTTGAATCTCTCGTCGTCATTGCGCGTCGTGAATGACTCTGTCGGCTGCACCTTCCGCCACTGCTTCTTCGACTACTGCTTTGTCCCGCAGGATCCTTATGCTGACTACTCCGCCGACGACTATGTTCAAATAATAGGTAATCATCCTCCAAGCCAAAATGAAGACACCCAATATTGATGTACCCACAAACGCGGAGTAAATCGTGGCCGTGCTTGCCTCAGCGATGCCGCTGTTGCCAGGGGTGAGAGGAATCATGGCGATCATCATGAGGACGGTCTGAGCGGAAAAAGATGCTAGGATCCATGGTTGAGATCCGAGACCCACAAGGATCAAAGAAGCAATCGAGAACTGGAGAAGCCAAAAGAGTATAGTGAACAGAAAACCTTTGACTAACGATTGTTTTTCGTCCTCCAGGTAAAGTTTTGAGCTGTTATGAAAGACGTCGATCTCTTGCAAGGCCTTCTGTAGGGCCCTGTCAGCTCTGTCAGCGCCCCTTACTTTGACAAATAGCCAGCGTATTCTTCGAACGACCGACTTTACTTTTTTTGGCTTTGCCATCACGTAGAGGAGGATAAAAAAGAGTAAACCGAAGATTAAAGCGGCGATACCGAAAAGGGCTATGAGTCCCGGGCTGCTTTGAACAGTTCGTGTAAACAGAAGGAACCCGGCGGGTGCGGCTATACCCAAAAAAAGTGCATCCAGCATTCTCTCTCCAAGTACCACCGCCGATGCGTCTCCCGTGGACAGATTAAACCCTTTTAAAAGCTGGATTCTAGTGACTTCTCCCCCCGCATGTCCTGGAGTTATCGATGCTGCAAATAGATTCGATAAAACGACTCCCACGGATTTTTTGAAGGGGATCTCTCCTCCTATTGCTTCTGACATAACTTTCATGCGAGCCCCCCACACAAGCCATGAGCAGAACTGAAAAATCAACGCCGCTGCGAGAAAGGCAGGGTGAATCTGTATCAGGCTGCTTAGCTGGCCGGGCGTAATCGTGAATATCAGTAGTACTAGTATCGTGACCACACTGAACATTAATGAAGTTGCAAGCCACTTCCGTAAACCCTTCACGTTCAAACCTCTTTTCTTATCAGATTTCCGACCTGCTCACTTCCGCCCACTCGCGATTGTGCGAAGTCGCATGCTGGCCAATGGCCACTGCCCCACATACTGTCATCAAGCACGCGTGTCCCATCAAACCGAGTAAGATTTTGACTGATTCTGATAAACTATCACTCTCTTTCACGACTCTCCTCAGATAAAGCGGGAGGAAAGGCACGAGCAGATACGAAAAGAAGGGTATCGTAAGAGAACACAACCAAGTGGTCTTCTTTGAGATAGACATAGGCGCACTCCAGATTGGCACGAGATACTTACTAATCCCTTCAGCGGCCCCCCGAAACCAACGAACTCTCTGTTTATACAGGTCATGCACGCACGTGGGCGCTTGCTCCCCGATTTTCGTTTCAGCGAGTGTTGCCTGGTTTCCCGATAGGTAAATCTTTTCGCTAATGTCCAAGTCCTCGCACGAACACGCCTCATCAAAAGCTGCTTTCCTGAGGAAATCCGCTTTCGACACTCCTATCGCACCATTGAACTGAATAAATCCTTTTGACCTCCCAGAAAAACGATAGACATCACAAAAGAACTTGTACTCTACTGAAACTATCTTACTGAGCGTGTTTACTTTATTAGTAACAAATCGGCAGCCGCTTGCAAGAACCGTACTGTTCTCTGCGTTCAAAGCGACAATGCACTCTTTAACGAAGTCTTTGTTGGGTCGACTGTCGACATCAAATAACGCAATGAAATCTGTGTCCTTTAGTAGGCTCAAAGTGTCGTTGATAGCGCCTGCCCGCCGTCCCCTACTGTTCTCTCTCGTGATCACGTGAAAATTTGGGGGCAGCACGTGACACAAACGGCTATAATCATTTCCACGGCTGTCGATGACGTAATAAGCTTGGAAATCTAGATCGGTGCAGTCTAGTGCCCTCAGGCTTTCTACTGACTTTTCTATAAGAATATGTGGTTCAAATGGCGCTACAGGGATTATCGCGCTGACTTTCATCGCAGAAATAAAATTCTATTAATGTATATTAAAACGTCGTTATCAAGCTCCTTCTCACAGCTTCATGCTCATGTCCATGATATTTCTATACACGTCGAGAATCTTTCTTGCTATGATGCGCCAGTTGTATTTTGACTCTACAAGGCGTCGACCGTTCTCCCCCATAGCTCGTGCCTTCCTTGGATTGGAAAGGATTTCTAAAATGGCATTTGCGAGCTCAAGTGAGTCTTGAGGTTTCACGAGTAAACCACCATCGCCTACCACGTCCAGCACACCCGGAATCCGCGAAGCGACCACCGGCGTTTCTGAGGCCATCGCCTCTAACAGGACTAGACCAAAAGCCTCGAGTCGCGTGAAAGAAGGAAGCACGAGAAGCGTCGAGGTTCTGTAAAGCGTAACGAGGGCGCGTTGTGGTAGATGACCGCAGAACTGTATTTGCGCTTCATATCCTCGCGCAAGTGTCTTGAGTCGTTCTCGTTCTTCTCCCTCCCCAACGATCAAAAAAGTAGCATCGCTCTGATGGTCTAACACCATTTTTGCTGCTTCGATAAGATATTCGACTCCTTTGACAGAACTAAGCCGGCCTACGAATAGAATTTGCTTGGCCTGTTTCTCAGCGCTTATATCTCTTGACAGAGCATCGAATGCTTCAAGCCTTATGCCATTCGGTATGATTTGGTACTGATGACCGCGAAGCACATCAGAGCTTTCCGCGTAAGACTTAGTCGTAACCACTATCTGCCCTACGTTGCTAAGGATTCTGGATAAGTAAAACTCTTTATTGATCAGCTGGACGATCCTTTTTGCTGTGTTTGGAATCCTAATGCTTGTAATCTCATCAGGCAATTCTAGATCGCAGTGATAGGTCAGCAGGTGCGGAAGCTCTGGGAGGCTTTGGACCACCTCATATGACATGAAAGGCGGGGGATAGTGTGAGTGTATTACGTCAGCGTCAAACTCCGACAGGCGTCGACGGGTGAAATACGTATAGGGGATATATGGAAGATCTAGTGCCGGAAACCTGAAAACGGGAAGTCCGTTCATAACTTGGAAAGGCCGTGACTTTGGAACATCTGCACACACCACAAGCACATCGTGACCCATATCAAGCAAGCACTGCGACAGCTCAAGTACGTGAGTCTCGACCCCGCCAACGTGTGGATAAAAATATGAGGAGGCCTGAATTATCTTCATGTGCGTTCACCGTAAATTGCGCGCTTTGCTGTTCAACAGATCTTTGTGGGTTCCCATCTGCATCTTTTCCTAGATCTTCGGAAATACATTACTGGGAGTAAGAAAATTGATGATCGACTTAGAACGGATTAATGACTCGGAGCTCGCGTTCTCCGCAGAGTACGCGGCTGCGGGAAAGAATTGTTTACGTCGCATTCGGGTCCTTCCTATGTGTCAGACTGCACGGATGTTCCTTGACAAGCATCGATCATACGCTTATATGGTGCTTGTCGTTGGCTCCTTTCAAGAGTCTATTCTTTTTCTTATACAGAGTAGCCAAGTCTGCTGAGGCCGCACCTTACTCACACATATGAAACTGCGAGCTTTATCTCCGTTGCCCCCATCCCGCACTGAAATGAGTTCAACAACTAATAACCATTAAGTACAATGAATTGTCTTGTAAGACACTATGCGTGTCACATCTCGTTCAATGGCAGTTATATCGATACTCACACTATTTCTCATCATAGCAAGCTACCCTTTGACTGCTGGCGTGAAAGCGCAAAAATGAGGTCACTTGGGTTTATGATTATCCCATTGGAATGAAAACAGCGGCGGCTCAAAACAGGCCCGCAATGGTATATATCCACGAGCAATGGTATCCTCGCCGTCGAAATATGGAGCAAACTGTATCTAATAATAGCGAGGTTATCGCTCTCTCTACAAAGTTCGTAAACATAAATGTGCTCGGAACCGAGCAAGGGACGCTCTATAATTATAGTAGGATTATAATAGGCCCCCAATGCTCGTGTTCACAGATCCGTACGGCAAACTTCTGGGCAAGCGAAATGTCGAACTTTCAGCCAACGAGGTGACCGCGTTACAGGAAAAAGTGGTGGCCCGGGAGCCGTTTGCGACCCTTCGCTGATGGTCAACCCCCAAACACACACGTTTTCACGACTCAACCACCAAGAATAGGACTACATCGTCGAAAGCAGCTTCAATAATGCCCGGTTGTGAAGCCATCTTCTCGATCCTAAGCATAGCGGCTGCTGCAGTCTTGTTATCTAGAATCAGGAAGAGATCGCAGTAACGCGCGCGAAGAGGCAGACAGCAATTTCTACGCTGAGCACCAAATCCCTTAGCGCACCGCACTTCTCCCGCTCTACTAGAGAGGCGTTGTTACATTACCGTTCTTGGACTACAGTTTACGGCTAACGTCGAGTCGCCTTTCTAATTACCTCGTTGTTTAGCCTTACCGACAACCGAACGTTTAACTATCATGATACAACATGAGTTGCTATGCTTTATCGCGCCCAGGTCATCATAAAGCTGAAAAACGGAATATTGGACCCAGAAGCCGCGACGATACAGAGAGCTCTCATGCATCTTGGATATGACTGCCAATCCGTAGCTCAAGCAGCTATTTACGAGCTCGAATTTCATGCTGATTCTCTGGATACTGCGACCAGCCTTGCTCACGGAATGTGTGAAAAACTCCTCGCGAATCCCATCATACATGATTACGACATAAAGTTAGACTACAGCTAGGAAGGTTCAATGGAAATCGCGATTATCCAGTTTGGCGGCAGCAATTGTGATATGGATGTTTACAAAGCTTTGGACAACTTAGGTGTGACAGCAAAGCTCGTCTGGTACAAGGAGCGCCTCAAGGATTTTGATGGCGTCATTATTCCAGGAGGATTCTCATACGGCGATTACTTGAGAGCAGGAGCGATAGCAGCAAGAACTGAGATCATGCGATCGGTCCAAGAAATGGCGTCCGAGGGAAGACCTATCCTAGGTATATGTAACGGCGCTCAAATCCTTTCGGAATCGCGGCTGGTACCAGGCACGTTCGCCTTAAATTCATATCCGAAGTTCATCTGTAAGTGGGTCAAGCTGAGGAGAATTGGGACATGCCTCTTCACGCGGCGCTCCAAGGAGCTCATCGATATTCCCATAGCGCATAAGGAAGGGCGATACATCTGCACACCTGAGCAGCTCTTTGAGCTGTATGAAAACGACCAGATCGTATTTAAATATGTGGACGCTGTTGGGAATCCCACGTGGGATTCTAATCCGAACGGTTCACTAGACAATATCGCAGGGGTCACCAATTTGGAGAAGAACGTGCTCGCAATGATGCCACATCCGGAAAGAGCGTCTGAGCGACTTCTCGGGTCTACCGATGGCAGGGATATACTTCAATCTATGATGGATTACATCGCTGGTCTTTTATAATGCGTCCTATTAACGTAGTTCTACCTGCTCGTATGAATCAGCTGCCATTCACCTACAACAGCGGTGACCACCACCATTTGTTATCTTGATACCAGTTGACTGTTTGGGCCAGTCCATCTTCAAACGTTGTCTCAGGACTCCAACCGAGAGACCGAATCCTTGAGCAATTCAAGGAATACCTATAATCATGTCCCGGGCGGTCGGCCGTGAATGTCATTAGGCTTGGAGGCCTTCCCAGTAGTTGTAGTATCGATTTCGTCACCTCTATGTTTTTCTTTTCATTTCCGGCACCAATGTTGTACGTTTCGCCGGGCGTACCTCTCTCGCGCACGAAATCTATAGCCTTGCAGTTATCTGCAACGTGTATCCAGTCCCTAATGTTGTCTCCTCGACCGTAAATGGTGAGGGGATGGTTTTTAATAGCGCTCGTGATGAATCGAGGTATCATCTTCTCTGGGTGCTGATATGGCCCGTAGTTATTAGAGCTTCTGGTAATAACACAGGGAAAATCATAGGTCTTGAAGTAAGACAATACAAGCAGGTCTGCTCCGGCTTTGCTTGCGGCATATGGACTTGAAGGGTTTAGGACATCCGTCTCGGTGAAGGATCCCTGCCCGATACTCCCATACACTTCGTCTGTAGATATCTGAATGTATAGTTCAACTTGCTTATCTTTCGCAGCTTCAAGTAAAACGCGTGTTCCCATGACATCTGTTCGGACGAACGCAGCAGAATCAGTGATAGATCTGTCAACATGTGTCTCTGCCGCGAAATTGATGACGCAATCACAATCCTTTACAGACCGCTTGACGACCACTTCGTCGCAGATGTCACCAGTGACGAATTCAACATCAGTCATCACATCCTTCAGATTACTGATATTACCTGCGTACGTTAGTTTATCAAGGACGACAATCTCGCAAGATTTGTACTTAGTCAAGATATAGCGCACAAAATTGCTGCCGATAAATCCCGCGCCACCTGTGACTAGCAGTTTCATCCTCGCCTCCAGCAACTTCAGCTTGTTTGTGCGTCAGTAGATTACACAAGTCGCATAGTTCAAGAACACTTTGCCCCATTCGTATAACTTCTTTATGGAAAGACGTAATAATCAAACGTGTCCTTCGACCTCTATCAACTCAAGCAGTATCGACGCGATCTCTCGTAAGACAAATGGGAGCGCAAAATTGGATGCAAGCGCTATGACAGTAAACGTGCAGCTCCGTGTTTGCTTGAGAAATAAATATATCTTATTGTGCTCATCGTAGTCATCGAGCGCATCTGACAAAAGAGCGCCCGTTAATATTCTGCACAAGAATTGAATAAAAGCTCCGGTAGTGTAGCACGGCCAATCATGTTGGCCTTTCGAGCTGTTTTAAGCGAGGTGAGCCAACGACTCGGGTTCAAATCCCGACCGGAGCATCCTGTGCGTTTGAGAAAACTGTCTGCACCAATTCTGGTATTTTGAATAGAATGCTACTCATTGGACATTAACTAGAAGAGCAGGAGCACCCTTTTTGTTTCCGCTCCCGGATTATAATTTCGTAGGTCGCTGCCGCAATGCCAGGACTGCCAAACTGACGTTAAGCGTGTAAACGAGCCGAGCGGATCACGTTCGAAAGAGCTGCGCTTCCTGACTGGATGCACGGCGTTTATGTATCGTCACAAGCCCTTGCGGTAGTACCCAAGTGGGCTGATAAAGGATTGCTAATAGGCTTTGCGAGCGGCTTTGGATCGGCACGACGGCAGGGGAGAACACGTGCAGTTAAGGGCAAGCGAACTGGAAGCTCTCCACTTCGTTTGTACTGTCCTTTGCGACTCCCTCCGCGTAGAAAAAAAAGGTCAAACAGTACGCTGAAAAACCGGATAACGACTATAAGCGTGAAAACTGAGATACTCGACGATTATTATGTCCACAGAAGCCAATAAGGCGCTTGTCCGCCACTTTTGGGAGGACCATCTCAACACGGGCAACGCAACCCTGTGTGAGAAAGACTTTGCCCCCGACGCCGTCAACCACGACCCGAACAGCCCCCCCGTACCACCTGGTCCAAAGGGCATCACACAACTCATCACGCTCTACCGCACGGCCTTTCCGGATCTCACCGCCACCGTCGAAGACATGATCGCCGAAGGCGATGAGGTCGCGTACCGTTTGTTGTTTCGCGGCACCCACAAAGGTGATCTGATGGGCATGCCTGCGACCGGAAGGCAGGTGACGTATACGGGCACTGGCATCGATAGGGTTGTCAACGGCACGATCGTCGAGATGTGGCTCAACTTCGATGCCCTCGGCATGCTGCAGCAAATCGGCGCGGTTCCCACTCAAGGCGCAATGGCAAAGAAGGCGGAAGAGTACTACAAGGGAAAGGAAGTGAAAGGAAAGAAGTAGCTACGGGGGCTTAGTGTGGGATTCAACTGCGCCGTCGTATGGACGATGGCGGAGCGTTGCCCTGCATCGCGATGAAATGGCATAGCATACAAAAGAATGAGGTGAAAGTAATGGACAAAGGATACTCCAAGAACGTCGGAGTGAAATTCGTAGAGGATGCCGGGATTGATGTCAACCAGCTGATCAATAAACTGAAAAAGGCCGCTGCGGCAGAATTCACGACATACTACTACTATACGCTCTTGAGGATGCACTGCTCAGGACTTGAGGGAGAACAGGTGAAAGAGATCGCCGAAGACGCGCGGCTTGAGGATCGCCTCCACTTCGAGACGATCGCTCCCCGCATCTACGAGCTCGGCGGCGAACTGTACAGGGATCTCAGGGAA
>Ga0187778_10003686_pt1 | contig 10227 bp, 9 predicted proteins | sample 1015_Q2_SP5_20_M_FD_132418 | JGI IMG/M metagenome (GOLD analysis project Ga0187778, IMG submission 132418) | Tropical peat soil microbial communities from peatlands in Department of Meta, Colombia - 1015_Q2_SP5_20_MG | ecosystem: Environmental > Terrestrial > Soil > Wetlands > Peat | place...
CAAGCTCTACGAGGACGCCTCGATGGAAATGGTGAAGATTGCGCGCGATGGCAAGGAGGAGCATTTGGTGGAGGCGCAGAAAATGAGCTACGCCGCCTCGGAGGATTCGCTACGGGTCGGAGACGCGCTCTGGCCCGGGGAGTACAAGCCGAACTGAAAGAACTGAGGATTCGCGCATGCGCGCGATCAACAGAGAGCAGCAGTGTTGTTAAGTGTCACAACAACTGATGGGGGGTAGAAGATGAGAAAGCTGGTGGGAGCAATAGCAACAATCGCCCTGGCCGGGGTTGGGGCGCTTAGCGCCGCGACCGCGCAGGCCCAGAACTGTTCGGTTTGGCTGGTGGAGAGCAGCCGCTTCATGAACGTGCCATTCGGGGCATTCATGCCCGACCGCGCGTACGTGCCTGGCAGCACCAACGCAAACAACAGCATCAACACGGTGGATCTGCCGGTCAATGTCGGTGTCATAAAGTGCGGCAAAGAACTGATTCTCTATGATTCCGGATGGAAGGCCCAGGATTATCTGAAGATGACGGGCAGCGAACACTGGGCGCCCCTGCCTGATCAGCTCAAGATGCTAGGCTTCGACGCCGGTCAAGTGACCAAGATCGTCATCGGACATGGGCACTGGGATCATGCCGGTCAGCTGATGGATTTCCCGAACGCTGTGTTGTACGTGCAACGCGAAGAGCTGAAGGGGATCGAGTGGGCACTGAACTACCCGAACCCGCGCATCAGCGCGGTCAATACCTCCCCGGGTGGTTGCATGCGCACCCCGGCTTGCGGGTATCCGCCGAAGACCTTGGACGAGATCTATGGCAAGGTGCTTTCAGGCAAGGCACAGATCGTGGACGGCGAGATGGAAATCGCGCCTGGCGTGAGAATTCACCCTGCACATCGCGCGCACACCGCCGGTTCACAGTTGCTTGAGGTACCGACCAGCATCGGCAAGGTGGTATTCGGTTCGGACGCCTATTCCTCATGGGAAGGCATCCGCGACTGGATGATTGCGAATCCGCAGCAGACCGACACGGTCCAGCAGTTCCTGGCCTACGAGAAGTGCTACAAGATCACTGGCGGTTACCAGAATTGCGTAGCCGCGCATGAGCCGCTGTCCTACAGCGATAAGTATCCGCTCACCAAGAACTCGTGGGTCGGGATCAACGGCTCGCGGATGGCCGAAATCGCACTTGCCTCCGGCGAGAGGTCGCGCAAGCCCTGAGCGCGCCGGTTCGCAGGCCGTAAGTTCCTCAGGCGAGGAGTCCGGGTTCGGGCTCCTCGCTTTTTTTCCTGACTAGGCGTCCTTCTCCATGCGAATACCGGCGGGCCTGGTGATTGGTTTGCTCTTGGCGACGGTGCCCGCGCTTGCGCATGATCCGAGCGCGTGGGGAGGTGCGTTTCGCAGCCGCGACGGTGGTGCGACCTGGATGCCCATCGACGCCGGGCTGTTCGTCGGTGGCGCGGTTGCGCTCGCAATCGATCCGACCAATCCAAATCACATCCTGCTTGCCACAGACACGCGGTTGCTGCGTTCACGTAACGGCGGGCGCGACTGGTCCCAGGAGCCGGCGTCGCGTTTCGTGGGTCCGACGCTCGCAGTTGCGTTCGATTCGTCCGGCGAGGTTCTGCTGGCTGCCACGGCAGCGGGCGTGTTTCGCAGCGACGGCGGTGCGGGCTGGAACGCTATCGACCTGCCCAGCTGGGCCTTGCCCGCGCGCTCGATCGTTGCAGGCAGTGCCGCGGGACGCTTCTACTTGAACGGGGCGCATGGCCTGTTCCGCAGCGCTGATCGCGGACAAACCTGGACCCGCGTGGCAGAAGCGTTACCTGATGCACCGTTCACTGCCATTGCCGTGCTGGCGCAGCCCTCCGAGACCGTCGCCGCTATCCTCGAGGGGCGAGTGCTCACCAGTGCCAACGCGGGTACCAGCTGGCAGCTGCACAGCGCCGGCTTGCCCGACGGGGAAAAGCTTGAGAGCATCGTCGCCGACCCATCTCCGGGGCGGGTCTGGGCAGGCGCAATGGGGCGCTTATACCGCAGCGACGATACGGCCCAGACTTGGCACAGCGTCGGCGAGGCGCTGCCCCAGCCGGGTACCCGAGTGCGGGGAATCGCCGCCTCGACCGATGCTGCGACCATTGTGCTCACCACCGATCGGGGCGTGTATCGCAGCGCGGACGCGGGCAAGACCTGGACCTTGATCGAAGGCAACTTACCGGTTCATCTCGAGTCCGGCCCTCTGGTTCGAGACAGAAGCGATCTTGCCACCCTCTACGCGGGGTTCTCACTGACGCCCTACGATGAGATCTGGCGCCGCGCGGTGGAGGGTAGCAATTTACTGGCGCAGCTTGATCCCTTCAGTTTGGCGGGGGGAGCGGCGTTTCTTATCCTGCTAGCATTGGCCGCAATCTACTCGGTGCGGCGCTTGTCGCGTTTCGCTCGCCGCGCAGAGGCGACGCCAACTAGGCCGCCCGCGGCATGAAGACACGCGGTTCACTGTATCTAGTCATCGCGTTGGCGATAGTGCTCGCGGCCGTCGCGCTCGGCTGGGGGCTATGGCCGCGCCGGCCAGCCACCGTGGACTATCCGATGATGGTGACAACCGACATCCCGACGGCTGTTGCCATTGCGCCCGACGGCAGCGTGTGGTTCACCATCGACTTCGGTGATGGCATTGGTCGGGTGCGCGAGGGCAGCGTGGAGCGTTTGCCCAAGAAAGGTCGCAACGTCGAGCCGATCGGGCTCGCGGTGGATTCCAGCGGCGCGGCCTGGTTCACCGATCCATCCGCCATCGCGGTGTTGCGGATGACGCCGGCTGGGGAGCTCCAGTCGTTCCCGCTTGGCACACCCATCGCGCGACTGGCGCGGCTGGCGATAGCACCAGACGGCGCAGTGTGGTTCGCCGAGTCGAGTGCCTACAGTATCACCCGCCTCAAGGACGGGGTGCTCAAGCGCCATGACGTGCAATCCGTGCGTGGCGGGCCGTACGGCGTCGCCGTTGCCTCTGACGGGACGGTGTGGGCGACGCTGCAGTCGGCCAATCAACTCATGCGCATTTCGCCTTCCGAGGAAATAGCGCAGTACGACCTGCCTACGGCGGGCGCCTCCCCCACCGACGTAGCAGTAGACGCGAAAGGTGGGGTCTGGGTGATCGAATTTCGGGCCAACAAACTCGCGCACTTTGCTGACGGGAAATTCAGCGAATATCCTCTGCCCGATGGAAAGGCCGCGCCCTCGGGAATCACGGTAGCACCCGACGGCGCCATCTGGTGCGGCATTCTGCGCGGTGGCGGTCTAGGCCGGCTTCGCGACGGCAAGATCGAGTTTTTCCCGCTGCCGCGCGCAAATGCGCGTCCGTATACGCTCGCTGCGGCCCCAGGGGGAGACATCTGGTACGCGGACATCAGCGGATTCGTAGGGAAAATTCCAGCGGCCGCGGCGCGTTAGCTCGACGGCCGCGGGCGAGCTCGCGCTCAGGCCAAGCGGGTCAGCTTTTGCAGGGCCAACACGGTAAGCACGATCCCAACCGCGACAATAAGCAGTGAGGTGCAGATCTGCAGACGGGCTGCGGAGGCCCCCGCAAGCCAGTCAAGGATCCTCTTACCCGCCGCGGCCGCGATAGCGCCCACCACGACGAGTACGGCAGCGAAGCCCAGGCTGAACGACAGCACTCCCGCGAGTCCTAGCATGACTTTCCCGCTCACCAGGGCGCTGGTGAGCAGCGCCAACGCGATCGGATCGGGAAGCAGGCCGCCAGCGATGCCCAGCCATATCAGGACCCATAGGCTGGGGCGGTTCGTCGTCACCAACTTCATGTCGTGGGTGTGCTTGAGTCCCCACCCGTGACTGTGATATCCGGCTGGCTCGCCTTCGTGCGTGTGCTGATGCGGTTCATAGGAGTGCGCATGCCCGTGTACGACATTCTCGGGGTGCGCGTGAAAATGGTCATGGACGTGCCCATGATGGTGGTCATGTGCTTGGTAGCGCCGAGGGCCCGATTCGCCGGCGGAAGGAGGTGGCGGCTGCGAGCCACGCAAGTTCCATCCTGCGAGCTCAAACAGTGCGCGTTGCGTCCACAGCGTCCACAGGCCGAGTACGACCACTAGCACACCCGTGGCCAGAGCGAGCCAAGTCTCGATGCGGTGCGATTCCAGTCCGGGCAGCCCGATTGACGCGAGCACCCCAACTAAAACGATCCCGCTGGTATGCGACAGGGTGACGAATATGCCAAGGATCCACGCATCCACGGGTCGGCCGCGCGCGCCCACGATGTAGGCGGCCGCGATGGTTTTACCGTGACCCGGCTGGATCGCGTGGTATGCACCGTATACGAAGTTCGTCGCGAGCAGGAGCAGTACTGGATATGCTTCACCCATGGAGGCCTGGCAAGCGGGCTCGAGTTAAGTGTTTCGTTGTTTGAGGGGCCAAGACACAATGTTACCCCACTCGGCGCAGTCGCCCCGCTCCGTGGCGCCCGGGCCACCCGACTCACCGTGCGACTCGCCACGGGGAGCGATCCTTCCATGTCCTCAGAGCCTCTGTCGCCCAAGCCGAGCTCTTGTCTGTGTGACAGAGGTTGCAAGCGTTGGGCATCTTCAGCGCATCACCCTGCGCAGGCGAGATGAACCGGAAAGTGTGGGCGCGTACGTTCACATCCGCGATGGTTTGTTCGATCTTGGGCATGTGGCACGCGATGCATTCGCTGCCCGTACTGCCGGGCTTGTGGTGCGTATGCGCCTCGATTGTCGGCGCATGCGGCCCGGCTTGCGTGTTAGGCCCGTGACAGTCGAAACAGATGTTCTTAGCCGGTTTCCACAGAACGGCATCGTTTTGCGTGCCGTGCACATCATGACAGCTGAAACAGGTGACTCCTCGTGTGTACATCAAACTCTGCACAAAGTCGTTGCCCTGCATCCTGTTCTTGTGCCCGGTGCCGTCAGCGAAGTGCGTGAACGAGGTTTCGCCCAGCTTATGCTCTTCTAGCTTCCAGAAGTCGGTCAGGTTCTTTCCCACGTGGAAGCCAACCGGCCAGTCGTAGTATTTGCCCTGGATGGGATTTTTCAGCGGCTGCCCCTGTGAGTGACACTGAATGCACACGTCGTTGGCCTGGACGTAGTCGAGCTTGGCCGGATTGATGATGTTTGGGCGGCCCTGGTGCGCCACATGGTCGCTGCCGGCTCCATGGCAGCGCTCGCAACCCACGTTCCACTCGGTCACCTTCTTGGTGGTGATGTCATAGTTCACCGAATGGCAGCCGTCGCATAGCGGTCCGGTTGGGCGCTGGAAATTGTCAGGGGGGTACAGCGTTGCCCACCAGTCGGTGCCGTTCTTGACGAAATACGGGCGCCACATCTTGTGTATTACATCCCACTGCGCCGGGAACGCGAAATAGTCGTCTCCGACCTGTTTGAAATAGCGCTGCTTCCACCTGCTGCCATAGGTGAAAGCGATGTCGTCTTTGGTAAAGTTGAGTAGCGGATCGGGCTTGGTGAGGTCGGGAATAACGGCGTCGGCATGCGCGCGCGGATCCTGCACGACATTGGCCATACGCGTCTTTTTCCAACGGTCGTAGATTTCGCCATGGCACTCCTTGCAGGCTGCGGAGCCCACGTAGTGCGCTGAGGCCACTGATGCGACTGGTCGGGGGCTTGACGCCTGCGGGGAAAGTGGGGCGACCTTCGGGAGGTTGCGCAGATACGCGGCCACCTGCCAGATCTTGCGGTCGGGAAGCTGCCACGCCGGCATCCCGGTGTGGCGGATGCCGTTCTTGATGTGGTAGAAGAGTTCGCCGTCGCTCATGCGCTGCACGTCCGCGCTGCGCAGATCCGGCGGACGCGGATATTGACCGCTGCCGATCTCGCTCTTGCCGCTGCCGTCGTATGCGTGGCACAGCTCACAATCCTCGCGATAGACCTCGTGTCCAGCGAAGACATCCGGGCTGCTTGAGGCGCTGCTGAGCGGATTCTTCATCGCTCTGAATTGGCTGGGGACGGTGTGGTAAAGAAGCCACTGTGCGACGCTTGCTTCCAGCGCGGGCGCATCTTCGCGGGCGCTCGAGCCCTCCCAGACGATGAACGCATAGAGGCCAACGAGTATGACGGCAAGCACAGCAATGCCCGCCACGGTGATCTTGGTCACTCGATTCAGGTTCATAGTCCCTCCTCACGCTGCCTGGCGGACTTCGCATGCAACACGAGCGCTCTTCCTGATCAATGCTTATCCTCCCCCAGCACCACCTGAACACCGAGATAGGCGATGAAGCTTGTCGCCTGTGGGCCGTTGCTGAATCCCGTTCCCACAGAGGCAAGCAGCTTGAATTGCGAACCCAGGGCGTGCCGCAGCCCGACGTTTAGTATTACGTCGCCACGAGTGAGAAGATTTTCGCTGAGGTTACCGCTGAAAATACGCACCTCTGCCATCAGTTCCAGGGCCTCCGAGGCCTGCAGCGAACCAAGCAGTCCGAATACCCACTCGTTTTGCTGAGCGTGAAAGAACTGGTATCCCACTTCGCCATCGAGCTTTACCCTGCCGAAGTCGTGTGCGATTTCCACTGGCAAAAAAAGGTTGGGACCCGGCAGAGCGATACCCTGCGACACCGAATAGCTGGAATTTTCCAGCTGCAGCTGCGGATACACGGACATGTCAACCCCGCTGCGCTCCTGGTCCAGAAAGCGCCACTTCACTCCAAGCAGAGAGTCCTCCAGACCGCTCTTCGTGCTCCCTTCGGAGGTATTGGCGAAGGTCCATCCCGTTTCGTACTTGAGTTGAATGTGCTCGCCGAGACCATAGTTGAAATCAACATGCGGAAAGCTGCGCAGCCGCTCCTGCGTAGTGCGCTCCTCCAAGTAGGCGGCGTTGATCTCCCACACTCCGCTGCCGGGCGTGCCGGGATCGTCGGTGAGCATCGGCGGACCGCCCTGAGCATAAGATGGCGGCACGGCGCCGAGCCCAAGCACAAGCAGCGTGAGACCACGAGTACACCGGGCTAAAATCACCAGCCTGTAGCGTGAATTCGCATGGGTGGGACTCACCGAGCTCTCGTCGCCTCAATCAAAATCGTCGAGCGATTGCGCTGCTGTCATTGAGTTGCAACTCGGCGCAGCTGTGCTGGGCGAGACCACCGGGGGTAACCTGCCGGGTCCCGATCGGACCCGATCGTGGGTAACGGTGCTGCGATCACATGCATCCACGCTGCGAGTGCAAGCTGTGTGTTCTTCATCCGAGTTCCGTGGCCTCTCGCCGAGGCTACATTGAGGGCTTGGCTCGTTGTTCGGGAGAGTTGCGGCCCGAACACGCGGTCAGGGCCCTCGCGCCGCTTTTGGCGTGTCGTAAGTGCTACACTAGAGTAGTGACTATAACTTTGCAAAGGGCTTCTCGGATCGTTGCCTCTAAACCTTCATACACGGCGTCGAGCTGGCTCCTCTTCATTCTGACTCTCCAGGGCCAGCAGCCAGCCGTACGCATGCGCGTTTGGCGCGGACTTAAGGCTCTGGGTGCAGCCGTGCTAAGGGACGGTGTCTACCTGCTTCCCAATCGGAACGAGTTTCTCGAATCGTTGCAGGCTCAGTCCGATGAGGTCACGGCTTCCGGAGGCAGCGCACAGACCTTCCAAGTAGATGCGCGGGACGAGCAACAGGCGGCGGAGTTTCGCCAGCTTTTCGATCGCACGGCGGACTACGAGAAACTGATGCTCGATTTGAGCGCAGCCAGACGGCAGATCGAGCAACTCGACAAAGCTGCGCTATCGTCGCGCCTCACGCGTCTTGCACGAGACTACGAGGCGATCGCGCTGCAGGACTTCTTTGCCGGCGCTGCACGCGACCAAGCTCGCGAGATTTTGCAGGATCTCGTCGGCGTGGCAAACGCCACGCTATCTCCTGACGAGCCTCACTTTGCGAGCGGTCGCATTAAGCGTTTGGATCCCGCCAAGTACCGCGGCCGAACCTGGGCCACGCGAGCCCATCCCTGGGCAGATCGCCTGGCGAGTGCTTGGCTGATCACGCGCTGCATCGATCGACGCGCAAAGTTTCTGTGGTTGAGCAGGCCGAAAGATTGTCCGAAACGGGCTGTGGGTTTCGACTTCGACGGTGCCGAGTTTACCCACGTCGGAGCAAAGGTTACCTTCGAGGTGTTACTGGCGAGTTTCGGTTTGAACCGCGATTCCGCGCTGGAGAGGATTGGGGCTCTCATCCATTACCTAGACGTCGGTGGCGTTTCGGTACCGGAGGCAGCAGGGCTCGAAGCGCTGTTGCGCGGTGCCCGCGACGCGCTGAGCGATGACGATGCGCTCCTATCCGAGGCGTGCAAGCTACTCGATTATCTCTATACCCACTACGCGACCGGTCGCTGAGTTGCCCGGAGAAGCGCTCCTCGTGGTCTCGCACCGACCTGTCTGCTCACAGCCCGAGGCGTTCCGCGGGCAGCTTGCGCTATTTTGCCTTGAGCACGTCGCGAATGTCGCGCAACAGCACGATGTCCTCGGGCGTAGCCGCGGGTGCTGGCGGGGCGGGCTTTTTGAGCTTATTGATCTGCTTGACCATCAGAAAAACCACGAATGCCAGGATGAGGAAGTTGACCAAGATCGTGATGAAATTGCCGTACGCGAACACCGGCACGCCAGCTTTCTTGAGCGCGTCCAAAGTCTGCGGCGCGCCAGGCGGGATCTCCGACAGCGGGATGAACAGGTTGCCGAAATCAACTTTGCCCAGGATCCGACTAACAATTGGCATGATGAGGTCATTGACCATCGAATCGACGATCTTGCCGAAGGCTCCACCGATAATCACGCCCACTGCGAGATCGACGACGTTTCCGCGCATTGCAAATTCTCTAAACTCGGATGCGAAACTCATGGCTGTTGTCCTCGGCTGTGGTAGATGGCAAGCGACGCGTCGGCCCTGCGGTACAGCGCAACTTGCTTCTGCGCAGTAACGCGCCCAACCCCAAGCGTCGGCGACATGCTAGCGGTTGGTGCGATCGCTTACAATCGCGCCAAGCACGTGCGGTTTAGGAGTCGACGAGCGCGCAAAGCAGCGCCGCTGTGGTCGGGCGAACCTGGTTGCGCCTTGAGCGCGAGATTACAGCCGCCTGGCTTCCACGAAGTGCGCGCGCCAAAAACCGCTATTTAGGCCATCGGTTCGCACTCGCCCGCCCGTGGAGGGGGCGTGGACGAAACGCCCTTGACCGATGTAGATGCCAACGTGAGACGACTTCTTGCCCTCTTGATCGAAGAAGACGAGATCGCCTCGGCGCAGCGCGTCTGCCGCTACCAAATGGCCCTCGCGACGCTGAGCCTGCGTCTCGCGCGGAAGATTGATGCCGGCCTGGGAGTAGCTGTACTGGACGAGGCCGCTGCAGTCGAAGCCGGCGGGCGTGGTGCCGCTGTGGCGATAGGGTTTGCCGAGCATAGCCAGGGCATTGTCAGCGGCGCGGCTGGCCACAGCGTTGGGAACCGCAGTAGGGTACGGCGCTGCAGCATTCGGCGCTCGCTGCACGCCGGTCGTGGAGCATGCTGCAAGCAGCAGCACCGCGACCGCGATGGTCGATTTGGAACTCGACATCATTTGCCGTGCTGTAGGAGTCATCGGTGATTCAGCAAAAAACAAGCCTACGAGCAGCGAAGGACTCGACCTCCAGCGTGTGTAGTTTAGCTAAATCCGCCGCGGCTCAGGGCAAGGCGTTCCGATGTGCAACGAAATGAAAAGTGCGCGCACGCGGCTCGTTTTGAGGCTGGCGATTGGGGGGCTGCTGTTGCAGGCAGTTAGCCTCGCTGGCGGCGTCCTGCCTGCGGGCGGACCGCACGAGATGCCGACGCTGGCGCATGTGGTGGAACAGGTGACGCCAGCGGTGGTGAACATCGCCGTGCTGTCGCGCTCTCCGGAGCAGGACAACCCGATGCTTCAAGATCCCTTTTTTCGCCGCTTTTTCGGGCTGCCGGAGAGCTCGCGCCCGCAGATCTCGGCCGGTTCCGGCGTGATCGTCGATGCGCAGCACGGTTACGTGCTCACGAATCACCATGTCGTGAAGGATGCGCAGCAGGTGGTGGTGACGCTCAAGGACGGTCGCCGCCTGCAGGCAAAGCGGCTTGGCAGCGACGCGGGGACCGACGTGGCACTGCTCAAGATCGAATCCGACAACCTCAAGGCTGTGGTTTTTGGAGATTCTGACGCGCTGCGCGTTGGCGACTACGTACTGGCCATCGGCAACCCCTTCGGCCTCGGGCAGAC
>Ga0187778_10003687_pt1 | contig 10227 bp, 7 predicted proteins | sample 1015_Q2_SP5_20_M_FD_132418 | JGI IMG/M metagenome (GOLD analysis project Ga0187778, IMG submission 132418) | Tropical peat soil microbial communities from peatlands in Department of Meta, Colombia - 1015_Q2_SP5_20_MG | ecosystem: Environmental > Terrestrial > Soil > Wetlands > Peat | place...
CACCGCCGCGACCACCTCCGCCACCGGTCCCGCCACCCCCGCCAGTGCCCCCGCCACCTCCGCCTCCTCCTGGCCGCTGCGGATCAGGCATCGCTGAAGCGGGGTACGCAGCAAGAACTAAACGAGGTTGCTGCAAGCGGCTTTGCGCCGGCGCGTGAGAGGAAACCTGCAACTTGTTCGGGGTTGTGCGATTCCGTGCGCTGCCGCCAGGGGCCGTGGCCACCAGGCCGCGAGCGTCCAACGCATAAATGGCCACATTGGCCTTGGTGCAGGCATCAATCGTCGCTTTCAGCTCAGATTGGTTTTCCGTGGTGAGCGGGAAACCGCCGGAAAACAAAATCATCATTTTGCGTCCCGGTACAGTGCGCAAGTTTTTTGCCAGGCTGCGCACCGCAAGCAACATGCTTCTCGCGCCGAAGTCCGCTTCGGCATTGCTCAGCGAAGTCAGGCCAATTCCAGGCACCGGCGACGTCGCCGAAAAACCCGGGGTGCCCGACGTGTTTGGGGAAGCCATTGCGACAGAAGCGTCCGGCGGCGGAGCGTTGGGATCGACCGAAGAACTTTTCACGCCTCCGACGGCAGCCTGCAGCAATTGCGCGTTGGCCGTGAAATTCTGCACAATTCGAAGCGAACCGCCGAAATCTACGACGGCCATCAAACTGTCCGGACCGGCGCTTGCTTCGATGAACTTCTTAGCTGCACCGCGGGCTTGGATTTGGTCCGGAGCGGCCATCGTGGAGTTGTCGAAAAACAAGATCAAGTAGTGACGCTGGCCGCTGGGTTGTACTGTCGGGTCGGCGCCGGAAGAAAACGAAGAGATAGCCTGCTCTTTGTTATCTTCAAAGACCTTGAAATCACCTTGCGCGAGGTCACGAACGTAGTTACCCTTTTTGTCGGTAACTACGGCATCGACCAGCACCAACTTCGTTTCCTTGTGAATTACTACCGCGGGCTGCTGGTCGGCAGGCGTTGCCGCTTGAGCGGGTGGCGGAGCCGGCTGGCTCTGGGCGCCCCCAGGGGCAGGAACCGCCAATACGCAGGCGGTCAAAAGCAGAATGGGCAACCGGGAGTTGTGTTGGAAAAGTTTCTGTATTTTCATGTGCCCCCCCACCGAATCCGCGAAATTCTAAAAAGGAATCACAACCGCGCCATTCCGAGCGGCCATCTGAGCACCTTCGGAATCGCGCACCACTAAGCGCACGAGATACGTGCCGGGCTTGATGTCAAAACTGGATTTCACCGTGAGACCGGAGTGACTCAGCCGGTCATAGGTAGTATCTTTCAATTTCATTTCGATGGTTTTTTCCCCGCCGGTCACGTATTTTCCGTTCTCGTCAAAAATGCCGGTAACAATCACCACCTGGTCGTTGTTTCGTCCCTGGCCTTTACGAAAGCGAATACTTTTTACGTCCAAGTGGGTCAAGACGGCGAGCCGGGCCTCGTCCTGTTCCTTCTTGAAAAATTGGGTCTGGAAATCGACAGGGATATCGTGGATTTCCTCCTGTGAAAAAAGCGCTTCCTCAATTTCCTGCTTTGCAGCCTGAGCGGGATCGGCGATCGCCCGCGGCGCATAGTAACCGTGTCTGGCTTGGACACTGTATTTTTGCTTGTTGGTGAGAGTCACTTTCAAAGTGTGGTAGTGGCCGTCAATCTTGAGGTTTTGCGGAGAAAAGCCCAGCAGGTAGGAAACGGCGGGAGCGGCGCCGGCTTCGCGCATGGCTTCGTCGACGTCGTTCCGGTTGTGATAAAACTTGCCGCCGGTGGCGTCGGCAAGCTGGGCAAGGATATCTTCCTGAGCGGTCTGGGCCATCGTGGCGTATAGCGACCTCGGGCCAGCGGTGAGAGGGTCTGCCGTGCTGGGCGGTTCCGCGATATCGCCCATATCGGGAGTGTAAAGGCCGCGCGCGTCAATCGTATTGATGACGATGTTCGAGCGCACAGCGCGTTCCATCAAGTCCGAGTTATTGGATTCCATCACAGTCAAGATGAATCCGGGAGAAACCAGAACCAGAACTCGCTGCCCCGGGAGACTGGAAAGGCGCCTGATAGCCTCTTCCAAATGGCGATAGGTGTATTCGGTTTCGTTGTCGCCCTGGTCCACGGCGAGCTGCGCCGCATTCTGGGCCATAACTTGTGCTCCGGCCCGCTGCGTGTTGTCTCCGTTAAAAGCACAAAGCAAAGTATCTTGGGTGGCAACGGCAAGCGCCTGAGGATCGCTTTTGTTAACGATCAAATCGCCCTCGTAGTAGCTCATCGGTGGACAATCAGAGTAACTGTGAAAGGAGAGCGGACGAGGCAAGATTTTCAATAAGGCTCTGCGCAGCGCATCTTGGTCGCTAGTAAATTCCTGCGTCAACTGTCCGGAAGTTGTGTTGATGGCCACACGATCGCTGGGAGCCAGGGCTGAGAAGAAGCGCGTCGCGGAGTCGCGGACAAAAACGGCGTCCTGCATGGAGAGGTGGATGTCATCGAAAACCATGTTCACAAATCGTTGTGGCAGGGCCGGTGTCTTCGCGACGAGGGGATCCGCGCTTAAGGAAGAGCCGGGCTCTGCAGAAGTGGAAAGCGCAGCCGTGTGCGATTGCGGCGTCTCCACTGCGAACGACGCAATGGTCTGAAGCTTCTTGCCGTCGAAGAGCTGGAAGTCTTCCTTCTTCAAATCAGGCACGACTTTGCCTTGGGCGTTGCGCACGACCACGCGCACCAGCACCACATTGACTCTAACCTTGAAGGTCGCGGGGGTATCCTTGGTGGCAACCTCCTGGACTTCGGCAGGCTGGCCGGCTTGCTCCGGCTTGGCAGATTGGCCCTCTTGGGAAGGCGCGGCCTGAGTCGTTGGCGGAGGTGGCGTTTCCTGGCCCAGGGCCCCTAAGGGAAGATACAGGCAGGGAAAAAGAAGCGACACAAGGACACGCCCGAAAGCCGGGAATCGCCGTGGGTAGAACATCCTTGCCCTTCTGAAACCCCCATCCTCGAGGGCACTCACGACTGGTGAAGAAATGAACCCCGGGGACGTCCGCTGCCGCCAGTTTGACTATACGCCCCGCGTTATTTCTGTGTCAACGTAATCACCGCGAAACAGAATGGGTCTCGTCTGCCGCGGCGCCCCTCGAGCAAATCGCCCAAACCTATGGTCCTCGTGCGCAGCGTAAAACGATCGCCGTCGTGTTCTTCATGCTTGGCTTATCGACCGTTGCTTTCGATTTGCGCGAGGACATAACCGCGATCCTGGCGGGGCGAGTCCCCCAAAGTGTCACTGCGGTGAACGAACCCGTAAATTTTGTTCATGCCCTGAACCTCGTATTCCTCTTGCCCGCCACAGTCATGCAAAAGTCGTTGTATTACCGCTTACGTCCAAGCTCGAAATTCCTAACACGTCCGCCGTGCGGGCAGAGTTGAGCCCACGACTCTCACATCACAGGGCAAGAGTGAGCTAGGTCACAGAGCCCCTCGCTCGGAGAGAATATACTTCCTGTGATTGGCAAGTCATGCATCACTTCTGGCAAGACGTGCGCGCCAGCATCCGGAGATTGCGCAACGCTCCTGGATCTGCCATCGCCGCCATTCTGCTCTTAGCCGTCGGCATCAGCGTCAATTCCACGCTCTTTAGCTTGATTGACGGGTTCTTGCTCCGACCTTTGCCCGTGAAGGACGCGGACCAGTTGGTTGGCATCTCAGCCTGGCCGCACGGATCTTCCTCCTACGCCGATTATGAAGAGATCTGTCGGCAGAACACGACCTTTGAAGGCATTGCCGTTGTGGCCCGGCACGTTGCTCTTCTGCGTACGAACAGCCAAACGCAACTTATCAAGGCGGATTTCGTTTCTGCGAATTATTTCTCAGTCCTGGGAGTCGTCCCCATTCGCGGCCGCCCCTTTATGAACGCCGAAGAAACAAGTAATCAGCCGACCGCCGTCATTAGCTATGGCCTTTGGCAAAGACAGTTTGCTGCCGATCCGGAGATTATCGGCAAGCAGGCCTGGTTCACCGGGAAAAACACCCTCATCGTGGGCGTTGCTCCGCCTCAGTTCTACGGTCTGCAGAGAGGCTTTTGGACCGACGTATGGTTTGCCGCCAAAACTTTCCAGTCGCGCGAAAGTCTGGCTCAACGGGACTATCGGGATTATGAATTGGTTGGGAGGTTGCGCCCGGGCGCTCAACTCTCCCAGGCCCGCGCTGAATTCGACACCATCGCCCAGCGGCTCTCTGCATCATTTCCTGATGCGGATAAAGGACTTCGCTTGCTCCTCGACCCCGAAACGGAACACTCTCGCGGACGGCTCATCCTTAGCGTCTTGCTGCTCACGGCCGTAGCACTGGTTCTCGTTATCTGCTGCGCGAACGTGGCCGGAATGGCGCTGGCCAAAATGGAAGGGATGCGGCAAGAGATCGCGGTACGCCTAGCCCTCGGCGCGGGCCGTCTTCGCCTGATGAGCGAGTTGCTGGCGGAAAACATAATCCTCGCGCTGACGGGAGGTGCGCTGGCGCTGCTTCTGACTTTTTGGCTCATTAGGCTCCAGCCCGCCTTGATGCCACCTATGACTTTCGCTATGCGCTTTGACGTCCGTGTGGATCACCGTGTGTTTCTCTTCACCCTCCTGGCTTCTTTTGCGGCTGCCTTCTTTTCAGGCTTTTTCCCGGCCCTCCGCGCCTCCAAAACAGACCTCGTTTCTGCTCTCAAGGGCAATGACGAAAGCCCCGCGGGGCGGACTCTCGGTGTAATCCCGCGTAATGCACTCGTCGTCAGCCAGATTGCCCTGTCAGTGATTCTGATGGCAGCCGCAGGACTTCTTGCGAAGTCGCTCTTGCTCGTCGAGCAAATCAACCCGGGCTTCAATACGAAAGCAAATCTCTTGACCATCATGGTGGCGCCTTTGCAAGGCCATTCGGAGAGTGTGCCCCTCTTTTATGCCCCATTGATGGCGAAACTCAAAGGACTCCCAGGAATAAGGCGGGCAAGCTATGCAAGCGTGATGCCCTTCAGCGGTTCTGGTGGCGGAGCAACGCGAAAGGTGTTCCTCCCAGGCGTCGAGATGCCTCCCGGACAGGAGTCGTTGGACGTTCACTTCAACGCGGTGGGACCGGACTATTTCCGCACGATAGGCACTCGCATTCTCCGTGGCCGCGATTTCACGTCAGCAGACGAGACGGGTCATCTCCACTCAGCGCTCATTAACAGCACCATGGCGAGGAGCTTTTGGCCCGACCGGAATCCAATCGGACAGCACGTGAAGGTGGAAAACGCCGACTGCGAGATCGTCGGCATAGTGGAAGACGTCAAGAATGAGTCGATTCATGAACCGGATGAACCCTATATGTATTTCCCCTTCGCCCAGATGCCCTCCAGCGACGTGACCATTCTCGTCGAATCCGCTGGAGCCCCGGAAACCGTCATGGACGCCGCGAAGCACGAAATTATTGCCCTGGACAAAAATGTAATTTTTGTGAACGTGAAAACCCTCCGTCAACTGTTAGAGTCAGCGCTTTGGGGCGACAGGATGCCTGCGTTTGCCGCGGCTGTTCTCGCTGGTATCGGGATGTTCCTGGCGGTGATTGGCCTCTATGGCGTCACTGCTTACCTGATGAAGCGCCGCACTCGGGAAATCGCCGTGCGCATGGCACTCGGAGCGCAACGCGGACAAGTTGTGAGATTAGTGCTCCTGGGAAGCTCCAAACTCGCTCTTATAGGTATCGCGCTGGGTTTGGCTTCTGCCTTTGGTGTGTGCCGGATTCTGTCGAATGTCCTGTATGGTGTGAAGCCTTCAGATCCCGCGGTCTACGCCCTCTGCGCTTTGGTTGTCTTCACCGTTGCTCTTCTGGCCAGCTACATTCCTGCGCGCCGCGCGATGCGCGTCGATCCTATGGTGGCACTGAGATACGAGTGAGAGGAAGGAAGTGCACCTGTCCGTTTTCTGGACCTCCAGCCAGTTCCTGTTGCTTGTGCCGGACTGTACATTGGAATGTGTCCCAGTCCAAGGTGGGAACATGAACGAATTCGGATCTTGGACGCAAGACAATTGGTACGGGCTGGGAACCCTCCTTACTCAGCTAGCCTTCCTAATCGCAGGTGTCTGGTTTGCAAGGAACTTCCTGAAGACCATTAGGGCATTTCAAGAGCAAATTGGGGCACTGCTCAAGCTCTCCATCACCGCCACTCCGGCTGGCCGTCACTTGTGGAGTGGTCCTATCAAGCAGACCCTAGCAGAGAGCAGCCCGTATTGGCTGACGCCTTCTGAAACAGAGACTGCTAGGCCACCCGAGCCCATATCGAGCGGCCCGAACCGGTTAGTTGTTGCTTGGCATAGCGTAGTGGTCTGGTTGCAAGCTCCGATGATTACTTCAGATGTGGGGCCTTGGACTCGAGTCGTGAGATGGCTCCAAAGCCCGGCCGGCAGCTGAACCCACTACACGTGAATGGGGACACAGCTAAAGTGGCCAGTTTTTGGGGACTGCAACTAATGGGAATGGGCTTGGACCGAACGTAAGATAATGTCTCGTTGGCTGAGTACAAGCTATGCGAGCAATGCTACTTTTTGTTCTTGGGTGGAAAATCTTTAAACGACTTTGTCACCAGTTCATCGACTACTTTATCCCAATTGCGCAGGGCTTTGTCGGGATCGCGAAAAGTTTTTTTGTACGTGGTTTCCCAGACGACCTTCTTGGACTCCACATCAGTGATGTGGAAAACAATCTCGCCATTCACCTTCAGCCATGTGGCAGGCGCAAGCGCTGGACCGTTCCCTAACCCGTATGTCGGAGATCGATCCACAGGACTGAGCGGAGTGGAGTTCGCTCGGTCTGGACTTCCCGCAAGGAGATCCATGTTTCCGCCTCCGTCATAGTAGATATAGAAGTCCGGATTGTCCTTTGCTTCCTCAAAACCCTTCGCGGCCAGCGCTTGAGTCACAGTCTTCACAATCTTGAGGTCCATCAGCTCATTTGTATCCGGGTTCTGGCGGGTCATAAGCCGGTTCTCGCGCCAGGCGAAACGCCTGTGCCCGGCAAAACTGTAACTGCTGTCAAAAGTTGTAGAGACTTTCTGGGCTGAAATGACTGGAGCAATCACCAAAATCAGAAAACCCAATCCTGGACCATACCTTGCCATGATCAGCCCTTTTATGGGGTTAGCCATATGCTCTCTGCCGAGTCGAAGAGGGATGCCACTCAAGCGCCAGTTTTGATCTTCAAAACAGGGAGTGACACTGGCAGAAATGGCAGTCCCGAACGTCGGTTTGACCGGGCAATTCCTACTCGAACGAACTTTACCGGTTGATCAAGCTACCAGACTTCCTTGGATCGCCAGGGAGTTCGCATGATGAGTTATGGCTCGCCAGAATCGAAGAGATGTTTGGTGGGCAATACCAAAGAGATGAAGTGACACGGGGCTAAGCGAATAGGGTGGACACCGAGCAAGGATCACCGGCGGAGGCAACACGGTCGAGCAACATACGGCTCGAGTGCAGGCGCACGGCTGTGTCTGAAGGAGAAAAATTAAAACAGAAAAGATGTAAAACGCTCTTGACAACGGTCGACCTCGTTAGAGATGCCCGTTAATCAAAGACTGTCAAATCTAACAGTTTTTCCGGTCCTGGCTTTGCACTAGGGTGCAGTCTCAAACCGAGTGAAGAGAACGTTAAGTCAGATACTTGGAGGGAGAAATGAAAGCCTTGAAGCGCACACGCCTGATAGCGTTGTTGTTACCGCTCACCTTGGCAGCATATTCCAGCGGGGCACAAACGCAGACTCAACCGCCAAGTCAAGGCGGCGCGGCGGCACCTGCTGCCGAGACGCAGGAAAAGAACTTAGAGGCTTATATCGATCTGTTGCGCAGCGATGTGCGGCAGCAGAAGGCCGAGATCATGGGAGCGGTCATGCTGCTGAGCGCAGACGATGCGGCAAAATTCTGGCCTATCTATAGCGAGTACGATGCTGAACTGCGTAAATTGAATGACCAGAGACTCGAGAACATCAAGGAGTATGCTCGGGCCTACAACCAGATGACAGACCAGAAGGCAGATGAATTGATTCAAAAATCGTTGGCCTATCAAAAGCAACGGACAGAGCTTCTGGCGAGAACCTATGATCGAGTTAAGCAGGCACTTGGGGGCGTCACGGCAGCGCGCTTCGCCCAAGTCGAACAGCAGTTATTGCTGATTATCGATCTACAAATCACTTCATCGTTGCCAGTTGTGGGGCCGAATTCGTAGTTTCAGAAGGAGCCGGGACATTCCGATGCGAAATTCATTTCTCAGCCCCGCGGCATTGCTTCTGAGCATGACGCTTGCCTACCCCGCAACGGCAGGTAGCCCGGCGCAAAGCCAGAGCAAGGTGACAGTTCCTGCGGGAACGCGAATCCTGATCCGAATGATTGACTCCGTAGACTCAAACAAAGACAAAACAGGATATCGGTTTACTGCCAGTCTCGAAACCAATTTGCAAGCAGACGACGTTGTTGTGGCTCCCAGGGGCAGCATAGTCCATGGCCGGCTGGCACAAGCATCGTCGGCAGGCAGGATGTCTGGGAGCTCCCAGCTTACGCTGGAATTGACGGACATCGTCATCAATGGAACGGCATATCCCTTGCTTACTGACACGTTCGAGCTTAAGGGCAAGGGTGAGGGTAAGAAGACAGCAGGTAAGATACTCGGCGGCGCAGGATTAGGCGCGCTCATTGGAGGAATTGCAGGTGGGGGAACAGGGGCTGCGATTGGCGTTCTGGCAGGTGCTGCTGGTGGGACGGCGCTTGCTGCCTCCAAGAAGGGTGAGCAGTTGCAAATCCCGAGCGAGTCTTTGCTCGAGTTTCGGCTTGGGCAAGCGGCAATGCTACCGGTTGGGCGGTAGCTGTGCGCAGGTTCGAAAGTGGTTGATTCCAATTCTTTCTGTGCGGGGATTGTCTGGTCTCTTGTTTCACACATGCCACTCTCCGGGAAATCGGCGAAGGTTACCGGCAAGTTAGGACTGGTATACACCCTCGGTGCGTACTAGCCGGCAAATCTGCATGGTCGCGGCTAGTACCCACGTGTCCGGAATAATGAGACGCGCCCTTTCGTACCTCACGGTGAACTGAAGTGCGCGCCTGCAGGCTGACTTAGTGGGGTTGTCCTTGCCCAGCGCGATAAGCAGTGAGGGTCCAGACGTCTTGAGCGTCGACATGGCGCAACACGTAGCGGTCGCCATCCTTTGTGAGCACGCGAAAATAGGTTTCGCCGGGGGAATACCAGCGGTCCTCCACCTCGGAAATTTCGAGGATTCTTTCGCCCAGGTGCAATTTCATCGGGCGTTCGTCGGCTTTGTAGCCGGAATAGCATTCGACGCGGATAATTTGCTCACCCACGACTGCGCCTCAATTTGCGGCTGTCTTCCATCTCGGCGTTCCAGGCCGCGCCTAAAAATATAATCACTGCGGAGAGCTGCATCCAAAGGATCAAGCCGATGACTGCTGCCAAGCCTCCATATACGACAGTGTACGGCACGCGCCGGACGTAAACTCCGAAGACAACATCGATGAGCCACCAGAGAAGAGTAGCGACGGCAGCGCCGGGCAGCACCTCCCTCAAGCGACCTTTTCCGGGTCGAGCGACGCGATAGATCATCGTCAATGCAATCATCGCGAGAACCATCGCGGCCACCGGAAAGAAAATATTCCACCAACCATGCAAAATCGAGTGCCTGCCGATGACGAAAGCGATGCCGTGCCGCAGCGGGCGTCCCAGGATGCCCAGAATGGAAGCTCCGAGCAAAGGCGCAATCGTAATCAGCAAAAGCAGTAAGCCGCGAAGTTGCCGATGGAAGTATCCGGGCTTCTCCGTGTCACCGTAGATGATGTGAATTCCCTCCATCACCAGTTTCATGACTTGCGAACCGGCGAGCAGCGTTCCCGACCAGCCGAGGAGCGCCACTTTCCAGGCTTCCGGTCCGCGCTTTACCAGAAATTCGGAAACGACTCCCTGGCTTCCCGGGGGGAGAAATTCCGTTAGATCGCGCACCAACTCGAGGAGACTGGTTTTGCCGCCGATGGGTGTGCTTGCCAGAGCGACCGCAATCAGCAGCGCGGGGAAAAACGCCAGGAAAAGGTTGAACGCGATGGCCTGCGAAATCATGCTGCAACGCGGAAATACGCGCGCGAACATGCGGTAGCCACGCTGAACGATTCCGAAAAATGAAATCATCGCGGGCATTATATTGGGAGAAGTGGCGAGTGGCGAGTGACAAGTGGCAAGTGGCAAG
>Ga0187778_10003689_pt1 | contig 10226 bp, 7 predicted proteins | sample 1015_Q2_SP5_20_M_FD_132418 | JGI IMG/M metagenome (GOLD analysis project Ga0187778, IMG submission 132418) | Tropical peat soil microbial communities from peatlands in Department of Meta, Colombia - 1015_Q2_SP5_20_MG | ecosystem: Environmental > Terrestrial > Soil > Wetlands > Peat | place...
CGAAGCGATGGTCCGCGGGATCGCCACGGTGCGTCGCTTCGCACGCATCGTGCGGTCCCTCAAGGTCTCGAGAACGCTCGCGGTCGCGACGAGCGCGGTGCGGGACGCTCCGAACGGACCCGAGTTCGTGCGGGACGTCGCGCGGGCCACCGGCGTCACGCTCCGCACGGTTTCGGGAACGGAGGAGGCGCGGTACGCGTACCTCGGGGTAGCGAGCGCATGGCAGCTCTCGAACGACCTCGTCTGCGACCTGGGCGGGGGTTCCCTCCAGTTGGCCGAGGTGCGCGACGGCGCTCTCCGCAACTCGGTGAGCCTTCCTCTCGGAGTGCTCCGTCTCTCCCAACGGTTCTTCGGCCACGACCCCCCGAAGCGTCGCGAGTACGATGCCCTGCGCAACCACGTCCGGAGCACGCTCGCTTCGGTGCTCGAGGCATTCGGAGGAGCCGAGTATCGATTGTTCGGAATCGGAGGCACCGTCCGATCTCTCGCCCGGGCCTCGATCGAGTTCCGCGAGTACCCCGTACGACGTGTCCACGGCTATCCGCTCTACGGGAGCGACATCGAAGCCCTCGAGGAGCTCTTGGGCGAGATGGCAGCGGACCGTCGACGGTCCGTCCCCGGAATCGGGAGCGACCGAGCCGACGTCGTCCTCGCGGGGATCGTGATCTTCTCCGAGCTTCTGCGGGCGGTGGACGCGGACCGGATCGTGGTGTCGGGAACCGGTATCCGGGAGGGGATTGCCCTCGAGTCGTTGGGGACGAAGCTTCCCGCTTCGGCCGAGGAGCTCGCCGAACGGTCGGCGGCCGCCGCCTCCGAGTCGTTCGCCTTTGACCTTTCCCATGGCCAGGAGGTGGCCGATACCGCCTCCTCGCTGTTCGCCGTCCTCGCGAGCCGCTTCCAGGGCGGCCCCAGCGAGGCGCTCGCGCTTCGGGTCGCGGCGTGGATGCACGACGCGGGGGTGGCGATCGACCTCTGGAACCATGCGCGCCACTCCGCCTACCTCATTCAGAACTACCCGATCTGGGGACTCGACCAGCGGGAGGTGATCCTCGCGTCGATAGCGGCGTATCTCCACGAGGGGAACTCGGTCCCCTCCGAGTGGAAGAAGGAGTTCCTCCCGATCATCCAGCCGGCCGACCTCGAGAGGGCGGTCTCCCTCGGCGCCGTCCTCGGGGTCGCCGAGCTCCTGTCTCCCGTCCGTCCCCGCTTTTCGCTCTCCAGCGACGGAACCTCTCTGGGGGTGAGCTTTTCTACATCCGCCAATACGACCCTTCCCCCGCGGTGGGCGGAGAAGGTTCGCAAACCCATGGAACGGGTGTTCGACCTCGAGGTACGGTTCCGAGATGCCTCCTGAGACCCCGTCTCCGAAGCACGGCTTCCCCGGCCGCTTGTTCGTCTTCGAAGGCCTCGACGGAAGCGGGAAGTCGACCCAGGCCGCTCTCCTCGGAAAGTGGCTCCGTTCGAAGGGCTACCGTGTCTTCTTCACCGAATGGAACTCGTCCGAGCTCGTCTCGAGCACGATCCGACGCGGCAAGAAGAAGGGCCTCCTGACCCCGACAACGTTCTCGCTCCTTCATGCGGTCGATTTCGCGGACCGGTTCGAGCGGGTGATCCTGCCGCCGCTGCGGGCGGGCTATCTCGTCGTCTGCGACCGCTACTCGTTCACGGCGTTCGTCCGGGACGCGGCGCGCGGGTGCGACCCCGCATGGGTCCGGACGATCTACTCGTTCGCGCCCCGACCGGACCGAGTCTTCTACTTCCGTGTCCCCGTCGCCGTTACCCTCCGCCGGAAGCTCGCCTCCCGTCTCAAGATGAACTACTACGAGGCCGGGATGGACCTCGGCCTCTCGGACGACCTCGTGGAGAGCTACACCAAGTTCCAGACGCGTCTCAAGAGGGAGTACGACCGTCTCTCCAAGATCGACGAGTTCCGGGTGGTGGACGCGACCCGGCCGGTCGAGGTGATCCAGTCCGAGCTGCGCCGGGACCTCCGGCCGATGCTCGCCAAGTTCCCGACGGAGGCGCGGTTGATGCATGACGGATAGGACGTACGGGACGCGGCTCCCCGGGATGCCTCGCGAGCCCCTCGTAGGAAAGCTGGTCGTCGTCGAGGGAGCGGACGGTTCGGGACGGACGACCGAGGTCGCGCTCCTCCGGGAGTGGCTCGAGGTCGAGGGTCATGCCGTGGTTGATACCGGCCTTCGCCGGTCCGACCTCGTGAGCGGTGAGATCGACCGGGCGAAGCAGGGCCACACGCTCGCGTCGACGACGATGGCGCTCCTCTATGCGGCCGACTTCGCCGACCAGCTCGAGAACAAGATCATCCCAGCGCTCGCCGCCGGGAGCACGGTCCTCGCGGACCGGTACATCTACACGCTCATGGCCCGGGCAATCGTTCGGGGCGCATCCCGGGACTACGCCCGCCGGCTCTACGAGTTCGCGATCCGACCGGACTTGATCGTCTTCCTGGACGCGCGCCCCGAGATCTTGCTCCATCGGTCGATCGGGAAGTACGGCTCGCTCGACTACTGGGAGTCGGGAATGGACCTCTGCCTCTCGAGGGACCTCTTCGAGAGCTTCTTCCTCTACCAGGAGCTCCTCTCGAAGGAGTTCGAGTGGATGAGCGCGAAGTACGGGTTCAAGGACGTGGACGCGAACCGGATGCCCGAGCAGGTCCACCTGGACGTCCAGAAGCTGGTCGCGCCGCTCTACGGGAAGAAGTTCGTGCCCCCGCCCCCGACGACGAGCCACCCAGCCGCTCTTCGCGGCCCGGCCTAGTGGCGGCCGTTCGCGAGCTGTTTTCGGGTCAGCAGCCAGACGAGACGACCCGCGCCCGGACGGACGGAGTTCGTGAACTCGAGGCAGACCGCTCCGCCCTTCGTGAGGTGGACGACCGAGAGGCCCTCTCCCGTGAGCGCCTCGCCGACGAACTCCGCGAGGGTCGGCTCGTGGCCGACAATCACGACCGTCTGTCGGGGGCGCGCCGTCCGACGGAGCCGGTCGAAGATGGGGGTCGCAAGGTTGCCCGGCGCGAGCTCTTCCCACGTCTCAGCGCTCGGAGCCTTCTCGAGCTCCCGGCGAATCAGCTCTGCGGTGCGCACAGCACGGCCGGCGGAGCTGGATGCAAGTCGGTCGGCGGACCGGACGACGTTCGCGAGCCCCCGGGCCGCCCGCTTAGTTTCCGCCTCGCCCTTGCGGGTGAGAGGGCGGAGGTCGTCGTCGGGCCACCGAGCAGGGTCCCGGACCTCGGCAGGTCCGTGTCGAACCGCGACCACGCGGATTCGGTTGGTAGGCGTCTCTCTTCGCGGCACAGCCGGTCGGGGAGCCAGTGACCAGCCATAGGGGTACAAAATCCCTGCGCTATAGTGCGCTGTGGACTATGGGAACTACGTAGACGCGGCCGGAACAACGGAGGTACGTCTCCGGGGAGGGGTGGAGCCCGGACCGCACTGGTCGAGGGCAACCTGGGCGATATCCTGGGCGTAGGCGATCGTGCGGTTGATCGACTCGAGGATCCGCGTCACGGCCGCCGCCGTAGCGGGGGGCATCGTCCCGCCCCCCACCGCGGGGAGGAGGCGGTCGGCGAGCGCGCGTCCGGAAGCCTGGAGCGCTTCTCCGAGGTCGAGGAGGTCATTGGCCGTCGCGCCGTCGTCCGCCAGGAGCACCCCCTCGAGATGGGCCATTGCCTGTTGATGGAGCTGTCGCAAGGAGGTCACCGGTCCTGACCCATTCGGAAGGTCCACGAGCCGCCGCCCCGCTTCGCCGATGACGACCGCATGGTCGGCGATCCGTTCGAGGCTTCGCGCGGTCGTCCAGAGGCCAAGCGACCCCGACCCTGGCTCGCCAGCCCCAAGTTGAATCGCTGCTACCCGCTGGACGTACCACGCTTCTCGGTCGATCTCGTCGTCCCGACGTTCCCAGTACCCGTCCTCGAGGAAGGGAAGCTGGGACCAACTCTCGACAGCCTCCCGATGGAAGTCCGCCACGAGTCGCCCCATTCGAGCGATTCGCTGGTCGAGAGGGATCGGGCTTTCGAACGCGAGGTCGCGAAGGAGGATGACACCCGAATCGTCCGAGATGATCTCGGGCTGCCGGGTCCGCCGACAGAAGGTTCGGATTACGTCGCGGGTCCCCAGAGAGACCGCAGGGCGCTCTCGGATCGAGAACTCTCGTGCTCCCGCGAGGTATGCCCCGAGCAATCGGCGAAAAAGGTGTTCCGGAGGCTCGCCGCGACCCACGTCGATGCTGGCGGACCGGAGAGACGCGGTCGCGGGGCTCGGGTCGTTGGTCGCGCGGGCGACAGGGGTCGGTCGATTCTGCTTCGTTGGGCGGGTCTCCGTCGGAGGAGGAAGCAACGTCTCCGCCGCGACGCGAGCCGTTCGACCCGCACTCGGGCCGTTCGCGTCTTCCATCTTGGTCTTCATTGGTCGGACGATGTGGTGAACGGCATATATAGAGTTTGGATTTAGACTATAGTTTAAACAATAGCTATTGTTAGTGGTCCGTGGATGGGTCGTCGGCCTGCAACTGGACGCTCCCCCGAACCTCGGGCTGGCCTCCGGTCTCTACTCTCCTCCGAAAGGAGGTTCCATAAGGCGCGGCGACATTCCAACTCGGTCGTTCGATGGCGACCCCTCGCCGGTTTGCCCGGTTCCGTCCCACGGAAGGTGAGGTCGGCGGTCGGCGGGTGTGGACGGTCCCGCAGGCCGGCCTTTGCATTTCCGTGTTCCTGCTCGTCGGAGACCCGAAGAACCCGAACCTCGTGGTTCTGGGTCGACCATCGCCATCGGCCCCGTGGTCCGATCTCGGGAACCTCGAGCCTTCCTCGCTCGCGGCCCTCCAGGAGCATTGGGTGCTACCGGCATCCCACCTTCTCGAGTACGAGGGCCCCCGCGCCGCAGCCGACCGCGTCGCGCTCGAGCAGCTGGGTCTCGAGCACGTCGAGCTCCGCGGACCCGAGGTATTCTCCGAGGCGTATCCGTCCCCCAGCCACCCCGAAGAGGGTTCGCACTGGGACCTCGAGTTCCTCTTCCGTGCCGATTGGCCCCACGGACGGGAGCTTCGTTCACCGGCGTTCAAGGAACTCCGACTAATCGACACGCGGACGATCGGGGCGAACAACCTCGGGCGGGGCCACGGGGACATCCTCATTCACGCCGGCTACCCCCTGGGCGCGCGAATGACCTGAGGGCCGACTGTTTCGTCCGGCGGGGTCCGGCACACCCGGGGTCGGCCCGTCCCTCCAACCGTTAAAGGCGGCAAGGGGCATCGGCCGCCATGGAGTATCGGCACGAGTGCGGCCGATGTCGAACGCCGCTCGCGGAGGACGCCTCGGCCTACATTTGTGCGAATGAGTGCACGTTTTGCCCCACCTGCTATCGCAGGCTCGAGTTCACTTGCCCCGCCTGTTCCGGGGAGCTCCTCCGACGACCCCGCCCGGGGCCTCTCGTTCGAGGAGCGGCTAGGGAAGCGCCCGCACCGGACCCAGAGGTCCGGGTCCGAAGGATGGCCGCCGGGGACCTCGAGAAGGTAGGCCCTCTCTTTGACGGATATCGGCAGTTCTACGAGCAATCCTCCGACCGCGCGGCATCCGACCGGTTCCTGCGGGAACGGTTCACTCGGCGGGAATCCGTCGTCCTGGTCGCCGAGCGGAAGGGTTTCCTGGTCGGCTTCGCGCAGCTCTACCCGCTCTTCTCGTCGATCTCACTCGGTCGAGTCTACCTTCTCAACGACCTCTTCGTTGACCCGGAGCACCGTCGTCGAGGGGTCGGTGGTCTCCTCCTCGACGCGGCGCGGGAGTTCGGTCGAAGCGAAGGGGCCCACTACCTCGAGCTCTCGACTGCCGTCGACAACCCGGCGCAGCGGCTCTACGAGTCCTGCGGCTGGGTATGGGACCGAGGGTTCCTCTACTACGAGCTCCCGCTTCGCTCTCCTACGGCAGGTCACTAGGTCGACCGGAGCGCCTGGTCCGTCCGCGAAAGGTCTAGGGACGTAGGTGAAGGACCCGGCCCGCCCGGATCGTGGCGCGCACTCGGGTGAACGCGAGCGGGTGCTCCCTCGGGTCGTCGTCCAAGACCGCGAGGTCGGCCCGAGCGCCCCGGGTGACGGTCCCCACGACGCCTCCGACCCCGAACCTCTGGGCGGGGGCCGTCGTGAGCATTCGCAGGATCTCTCGACCGTCGAGACCGCAGCGCGAAAGCGCGAGGAACTCGTCCTCGGTCGCGTAGTCGGTCATGTAGCCCACGTCGGTTCCGAAGAGGAGCTCGCCTCGGAGTGCGTGGAACCGACGAACGACGTCGTAGATCGGCTCGAGGTAGTCCGCGTTCTTGCTCACCGTATCGGCGAACATCTTCAGGGTCGGCACCATCCCCATCCGTCGGTCGACCATCTCCTGGAGCACCGACGTCTCGACCCCGTCGGTGGCGTCGGGAGGGTGGGCGAGGACGTCCACCCCTGAGCGGACGGCGACGAGCGTTCCCTCGAGGTTCGAGGGGTGGCTATAGACGAGGCGACCGCTCGCGTGAGCAAGCTCGACCGCGGCGCGCGCAATCGGCTCCGGCATCGTACGAACGGTTCCCCGGGCCACGTACGACCCGGTGAACAGCTTCACGAGGTCGGCCCCGCGAGCGAGGTTTCGCCGGACCGCCCGGCGGGCTGCTCGCACGTTCCCGGGTTGCGGAAGGAACGGGCGGTACCAGAACGGAATGGTCTCGCGAAGGTAGTAGGGCATCCCGTGAGGGGGATACACGCCGGGACCCGCTGTGTAGATCGACGGTCCGAGCACGGCCCCGGAGTCGACCCGCCGACGTAAGGAGAGGGTCACCCGAGGGTCGGAGCCGACGTCCACGACCGTCGTGAATCCCCGAGACGTGAACATGTCGTGGAGATGCACGTCGAGGACGACTGCCGGGCGACGCGCGACGGCTCTCCACTTTCCCTCGGTGAAGTGTGCATGCGCGTTCCAGAATCCGGCCGTCACGACGCGACCTTCTCCCGGGATCACCTGGGCGGTCGCGGGAATGGGCGCGTCGGGCTCGACCGCGACGATCGTTCCGCGCTCGACCACGACCGTGCACCGCTCAATTGGGGGCGAATCGGGGGACGGAAGGACCCGGGCGTTCTGGATGGCGAGGACCGAGGCATCCTCCGCCGTCCCACCATCCGGCATGGAGCGAGAGGAGCTCACGGCGTGCTCGAGAGGAAGTCCGTCTAAAGCCCTTCTTCCCCCGGCCTGTCGCTGAGGTCCGCTCGAGGATTACTCCGTTGTCCGGACAGCCTCGGCGGGAGGGAGTCGGGCCGCTCGGAGAGAGGGGCCCGCGATGGCGACGAGCACGAGGAGGTAGGCGATCACGCCGACCTCGATCACCGTGAGCCACGGAGCGACGAAATGCTGGACCCCGTCGCTGACTGCCTCCGGGCTCACCGAGAGGTTGTAGATGATGAGCAGCCCGAGCCCCGCGCCGATCACGACCCCGAGCACCGTGACGAAGGAATATTCGAGGATCAGCGAGCGCAGCACCATGCCCTGCGTGAAGCCGATCGCGCGGAGCATCCCGATCTGGCGCCGGCGCTCCACCACCGCCCGGAGCGCAAAGATCCCCATCGCGGCGATTCCCACCGCGAGACCGAGGCCGACGAAGATCTCGAGGAGTCCGATGAACCCCTCCGTCGTGGAGATCGACTGGGCCATGAGGCTGGGGAGGTTGTAGAGGACGAGGCCCGTGGAGAAGAACGCCCGCCTCGCGTCCTGCGAGGCGAGGTCGGCCGAGTGGCCGGGGACGACCGTCAAGAAGTAGGCGCTCTGAGTGGTGTAGCCGAGCGACGCGGCCGTGGTCGGGTTCAGCCAGACCCCGGTGATGATGGACTCCGTGAGGATTCCCACCACCGTGACGTTCGTCGACCGGGCTCCGTTCGGGGTCGCGATCCGGACTTGATCGCCCACGCCGACCTTCGGGTGGGCGGTTGTCCCTGTGGAGAACGGGTTCGGGACCGTGGAGTAGGTCTCGTCGAGGATGGCGGCGGAGGCGTTCGTCGCGACATCCTGGAACGTGGCCGCGGCGCTCATACCGTGGAGCGTCGACTGGAAGGTGAACCCGTTGGTCGCGTAGAAGCTCGCTGGACCCGTCACGTTTGTCGGCGCCGAATAGAGGCCGTCCCGGAACGGCTTCCCCGTCCATCCGGACGCGTTGAAATCCATGACGCCAGTGACGAGGGGGACCGCGTTGCTGAATTGCGACGCGAGCGTGGTGTTCGCCTGGATCTGGTTCCAGAGGTTCGGCATCGCCACCTGGGACTGCCCGAAGAACGTGTAGCCGCCGGTCTCGGTCGCGATCGAGTCGTTCAGGCTGCCTTGAAGGGTCGACCCCGCGCCCGCCGTGGCGATCATCGTGAACACGACGAGCGCGAAGATCGTGAGGCTGACCGCCGTTCGTCCGGGCTGGCGAGTCGGATAGTCCGTCCCGATCCGGACGACTGGATTCGACTGGGCGCGCTGTCCGAGCAGCCGCCGAAAGAGACCCATGAGGGCGTCGGCGTTGAGCAGGAGTGCCATCAGCACTCCGCCGACCAGGATGACTCCCTCGACGAAGAGGTTGAAGATCGTGCTCGAATGCGACGAGCCGAACAAGTAGACGTGGAGAGGCTCGAAACCGGCCCAGACGACCAAGGCGATGCCGACGGGGGTGAATGCCACTCGATTCTTGAGGAACCGGGCCGCGACCAGCCCGACCCCAAGGATGACGAAGGCGCCCGTGATGATCGGGTACGAGAGGTCGCCGGTGCCGCGGTAGGAGGCGAAGAACCCGAGGAGGCCGAGGACGATCATCGCACCGCCCAGGTACGCGAGGAAGGTGTACGTCCGCACCGGGGGCTTCGGCTCCGGGACATCGTGAATCGCTCGCACGATGTTGAGCTGGCTCGCGCGCCGGCACGCAACAACGACCGTGACGAGTGTCAGCAGGAACCCCGCGACGTAGGCGATGACGAGGCTTTGGCCCGACACGGTGAACGACTGGAGGATGGCGCTCTGTGGGATCCCCTCGGACTTGAGGATCGATCCGGCGAGGAGCACGAGGAGATACCCGACCCCGACCCCGACGACGGTCCCCGCGAGCGCGCTACCGGCGGCGTAAGCGACCCCCTCGAAGTAGTACGCGTAGACGAGCTCGCGTCGACGCATTCCAATCGCCCGGAGCATCCCCATCTCGCCCTTGCGCTCCTCGGCGAGCATCACGAAAATGCCGACGATCAGCATCGCCCCGGCGAGAATCGAGAAGAGGCCCAGGACCAGGAACAGCGTCAGCAGACTCTGGCCGCTCGTGGCTGCGTTGCTGAGGCCGGTCGAGAGCGGGGTCTTGACGGTGAGGCCGTTCGCCGAGAGGACGCTCTGAAGGGTCGTGTTCAGGTAGGCGCTGACGGTCGAGGAGATCGAGGCGCCGGTGGACTGCGACCCGGCGTTCGTAATCGCGATGTAGTTGATCATCCCGGGCGCCTTCTCGAGCGCCTGGGCGGTGGGGAGGGTCACGAAGACGTTCCCCGGGCTGAGCCCACCGGTGATGAACGCCCCTCGGATGTTCTCCTGGACGACCGCCTGCACCGTGAGCTGAACCGCCGAGAGCCCGTAGACCACGACCGTGTCGCCAGCGCTCGCATTGAGGGCACTCGCCGTCTGGTCGTCGAGCAGGACCTCCCCCGGCAGAGGCCCCGCGATTACGGTCCCGTTGTCGGCGACGAACGAACCGAGGGCAGCGCTCTGGTTCGCGTTGACCCCGATGAGATTGAGTGCGGTCTCGGGGGTCCCCGTCGAGCGATCGTACACTGCCGCCGCGTCGATAATCTCAGGGGTGGTCCCGACGATCGAGCTGTATCCGGAGACGGCGCGGGCGACCTCGGAGTAGACCGAGTACGGGTAGTAGGCCAGCCCGCCAGTAGGCGAGTTCCCGGTGATTGACTCGTCGACGTATCCGGCGCCTATGTAGGTGTAATGGTAGACGAGCTGTTGGACGGTGTCCCCGACGATCAAGCTCCCCGAGATAATCGTCGTGCCTACGAGGAGACCCGCGATGAGGAGCACCGTTCGGGACCGGCCGCGCCGGACGTTCCGCATCGCAATGCGGAACGCGAGACGGTGTCGAGTCGCGAGGACGAGCGTGACCAGACCGACGACGATCAGAATCAGTCCGAGGAATGCGACGATCGGGTTCAGTGCCATGGGCGCAGGACTACCC
>Ga0187778_10003690_pt1 | contig 10223 bp, 16 predicted proteins | sample 1015_Q2_SP5_20_M_FD_132418 | JGI IMG/M metagenome (GOLD analysis project Ga0187778, IMG submission 132418) | Tropical peat soil microbial communities from peatlands in Department of Meta, Colombia - 1015_Q2_SP5_20_MG | ecosystem: Environmental > Terrestrial > Soil > Wetlands > Peat | place...
GTGCGCTGCCAGTGCTTCAGAAGAAGCTGTTGCCCCGAGGCAAGTCCGGTGGAGCGGATATCGAATCCAACGGGAAGCCCCACCGGGATTTCTAAGACGGAGCTTGACGTAGCACTGTGAATCAACCAGCCCCAGAGCGCAGCAACGTTCGGATCGTCGTCCCAGATGACCACCTTCTTGTCGCAGTGATTGAGACTGTATCCAGCACCGCCGCAGAACGGTTCCACAACGGTCTCGTGTTTGGGCGCCGGGTATCGCTTCGCGCTCTGCCACTTGGAGCCGAACCACTTGAAGAGAGGGCCGACCTTCACCGGAAGCCTTCCGGCACAGAATTGATTGGAGACACCTTCGGGATACTTTCTTCCTCAGACTGCTTCAGTTTGTTCGATTGCGTCATGAGTCGATTCTCCGCTACGGCAACGGATACCCGCCGTGCCGCTCGTGCCGTCGCATCTCCTTCGGTGTCGCGACGCGCTCATATCGTTTTTTGCCGGCACCCTGCTCCCATCTCGATTTGTGGATGCGCATGTCCTCAGCCTCCAGTTCGGTGCCTACGAAGCCAAACTCCCCGTAACCGTGTACGGAGATCGTCCAGACGGAGACGCCGAAATCACCGTTGGCGAGTCGTACGAGCACATCTCCGTGACACGCCAAAGGGGCGCACCAGCACCCGAGCACCTTCCCTTTCAACTCTCGTCGCACCAGGGAAAGAAGATCGGCGTTTCCCAGCACAAATGCCTCGTACTTGCGAATCACCTCTTCGCGCCCGCCATCCTTGCCGATCACGAACGGGTTTCCGAAGGGAGAGGGGCGTCCGATGTAAACGTCATGACGAGACCGGCGGCAGTGCACGACGGCAGGTAGCGCAGAATCAACTCGTACGGCCCCTGCCGGAACCATCTCGCCCATAGCCTGCTCGCGCTCCTGCTTCACTTTGCGACCATGCTTCCAGATTCGTTTCCGTGCTCCTGACCGTGTTCGAGCGGCTCTCCGAACGCATCGAATAGCTCGTTCATGCTCGTGAGGATCGTCGCCTCGCGGAACATAAGCTCGGGCTCGTGCGGCTCGAACCACACGACGTAGGCTTTCTTCCCCTGCCCCATCGCGTAGCCGAACTCCCACGACGCGGAGCGCCCGCACGGGAGGACGTAGACGATGGCCTCACAGTTCCGAAGCGCCGTGATGTCGAACTCGTAGCCCTTCGCCGAGATCGGGTGCGCGAGCATCTTGCGGTAGCGCTCGCCTTCGACGACGCCGCGATTCTCGAAGCTCCAGTCCGGGTCCACCTCGGTCCAATGAAAGCCGGTATTGCCCTCCGAGGGGTGTCGGAAGTCGTAGACGTCGTGACCGCATCGCCGAAGCGCGTGCACGATCCCGGGTTGCAGGAGGTTCCGCCAGGAGGACGCGACGTAGATTTTCATAGGTCAAAATTCCCTTCGTAGATTCGACTCGTCTTCAGTGACCGGCGCACGTGCTTCATGCTGTCACCGTAGTTTTCGGCTGTTCGGCTTCGCGCCGGTCGCTTCCTTGAGCCACGATCGCCTCGATCTCAGCGAGCGAGAGTATCCGACACGACGCGCAACCGCGGTACTGCCGTCCGAAGTTGTCGACAGCGTCAACTAGGCGCGTCCCTCCACAGCACCCGCAACGATCCCTCATTTTGAAACCTCCGCGGTCGCTCGGTGCGCGGCATCTTCTTCTTTTCGCTTCTCTAGGATTTTGTGGTGGACGCAACACAGAGTCCGCTCGCCATTAAAGTGTCCGTGCCATTCGCACTGTCCAGCGCCAGAGTGGCGCAGATAGGCGTCGTCGCACTCTCGTAGGAACGCACGGCGCTCCTCGGGCGTTTGCGTCTTGCCCTCCGGAGTCTGCGGTGGGCGCGGAAACCAGTAGCGCCATGCCCGAAGAAACAGGTCAAGAACGTGCTTCATCTTGTCCATCAGACGATCTTCAGCTTGCGAGTATTCACGCTCGCGCGACGGGGGCTCAAAAGCACGAACAGATTCTCAAGGCTTTCGCACACTTGTCTAAGCTTCGGTAGACGCGCCCCGCCACGAACGTTCGAGAGTTCGTAGAGGAGCGCGCGCGCTTCGATAAGCGAGAGTTCGATGGAGACGGAACCGCCTAGGGAGTAGTTGATTTTCATCGCGGTCGCTTCGAGACCAACTCGGCCGTGCGTTCGCGGCGGGCGATCCACTCGAGAAGGATCGCGTCTTGCTGACGCCCGAGCGCGGCGGCGTACTCGTTCGATTCGCGACGCCCGCGACGCCCGAACAAGCGGCGAAGCCAAGCGATCATCGACTTCTCCGAGATTTCGGGGGCGGGCGATCGGAGTGATCGGCAGGACACGCTCGATCCGTCCACCAATCGTGCGTTTTGCAGTATAGCGGCAAGAGCGGGTGCGCACGATTCGAGGCCCGAACTTCGGAGCCATCCTCGAGACCGATACGCCAGAAATAGAGCCCCGCGTCTTGGTCGGATTCCATGGGGGGTGCCTTCGTCATCGCCCTTCTCGCTTCTCGACCGCTTCGACCGCGCGCCGTTGAACTTTGAGGTATTCGTCCGTCGGATCTTTTCGAACCTCCTGGCCGGGCACGTACGCGGCCCAGACTTCGGCTCGAAGAGCCTTTGGAATCATGAACCAGTGCCGACGGCACATGAGCATCTTTGGGGGCACCGGGACGTTGCAGCCCGTCGCGTGGCAGACGTGCGCGTTCGTTCCGTACTCCTTGCCGCAGAGGCGACAACGAACTCGACGACCGGGCGGTTTTGGTTCGGAGCCGCACACGCACGGGGATCTCAGGGTCATTCTTCTAGCGCCTCTTGCGCCGCATCTCGAACCTCGGGATCGTTGTTGTCGCGCACCTGGCGCTTCAACCACGCTTCCATTGTTTCACGGCGCACGATTATTCGCGGGCGCACAGCGATACCTTCCGCGTCGCCCGGATCAAACGCCCCCGAACCCAAAAAGGTTATCACTTCCATGCGCGCCGCAGTCCGCCGCCAGTTACTATGGAACGGCGACCAGTCCCCGAAAACCTCGATCAGATTGGCGCCGCGGTAAGCGAACACATAACCGGGCGGTAAGCGCCCCTCGCTCGTGTCGCTCGTGTGTCGAAATAACGACGTACCTCTCGGTTGAAAACGCACATATTCGGTCGTCGGTACGCCCCTTGCGGCGCGCATTTGCTTGTTGCCCATTATTTCGACCGTATCAGTAAATAGAGCCCAGCCACAACGAGCGGCACGAGGACCACAGCACCCGCTAGTTTCGGCTTATCCCTTTCGGCGGCCAACCACACAAAAAGCGCGGCCCACACGACAAAAAGCGCGGCCCACACGAGAAGGGCAGCGCTGATCAGGAGCGCCTCTCCTGCTACTTTATTGGAGCTCTCTTCGTCCCGGCAGTAGGTGTGTTGATTGATCACCACGCAATCGCGCTGCGGCGCCGCCATCGGCACGGGTATCGGCATGGGCATCGGCATCGGTATCATGCGGCACTCCTTCCCATTTTCTTGAGGGCCGCGGCGAGCCGCGAGAGCCCTTCGTCTTTCTCGCCCGAAAGCGCCTCCTTGAACCCGTCCCCCTTGTCGGTCTCGACGAGATCGAGGAAGTTGTCGAGCTTGTTGATGACCGCTTGGAGGATGAGCTCGTCGCCGGTCCCGCGCGCGATTACGTATTGAACAAGCACGGGCTCGATCTCTGAAGCTCCGAATCGATGAAGCCGAGCTTCGAACTGCACTAGATCGCGCGGCTCCCACACGAGCTCGGCCATCACGGCGACGCTCGCGAACGTGAGATCGATGCCCGTTGAAGTGCAATCGATGTTCGCAACAAGGCAACACGCCCCCTCGGTCTTTCGGAGCGCGTCGAGGATCTTGCCCCGCCGAGTAATCGGGATCCCGCCGTGGATGAACTTCGTGGGCGCCGTATCGGCAAGCGTGTCGGCAATCTTCTCGCACACGGCCCGCCGATACGTACCGACGACAACGCGAAGGCCCGCCTCGAGATGCCCCCGCACGAGCTCGAGAACGCTCTTGAACTTGCCGTCCGCGGCGCTGTCGAGCGCCATTCGCATTTGACGCCGATCGCCTACCATCCGCGCGTTCATCGCGATCCTGTTCGTCGGCGGGACGACGACATCGACGATCTGACGCTGCAATGCGGGGAGTTCTTTGAGAACTTCCCTCTTCGTGCGCCTGAGCGTGAACCAGTCAAGCCGTTGACGCAGCTCCCTGGTGTTCGAGCGCCCGTCGAAGTTCCAGACGAGTTTTTTCGTCTTCTCGGGGCCCTCGATTTCTACCTGGCGCGCATCGCAGTACCGTCGAGCGAAGTCGAAGAACCCCCCGAACCGCCCGGGGCTGATCGTGTCGACGACGTTGAAGAGATCCTTGATTTTGTCGGTGGGGGGCGTTCCCGTGAGGGCAATCCGCCCTCTCGAGTGATCTGCAAGCTCCTTGCACGCCTTCGAGCGCCGGCTCGTTTGAGAGAGCAGGAATTGGCTCTCATCGAAGACGCTCGTCAAGCCTTTCTTTGACCATTCGAGGATTGACTCGACCCAGGCGTGCACGATGTCGTAGTGGATGACGACGACGTCGGCACCCCCGGGGATCGGCGACGGCTTGACGCCGTAGGGGGCGAAGACGTGCGCTTTCGGCCACCACTTGGCGAGCTCGCCGCCCTTGTCGTCGAGGGTCTTTGGGCGCTCCCAAACCCCGCGTACGTGCGCCGGGCAGACGATGACCGTCTTTCGCTTGAAGGCACGCGCGGCTTTGACGGCTTGGAGAGATTTTCCCGTGCCCATTTCCGACGCGAGAAGCGCGCCACTGCCCGCTTGGTTGATCAAGAAGTCGATCCCCTCCTTTTGATACTCGCGCGCCCCATCGTACGAGACGGACAGGTTGTGGGGCCACGCACGTTTGTTCGCCGGGGCATCGTCCGTGTTGAGACCCATCTCGCGTAGTCGCAGCACGAGCTGTTCTATCGCGTCGATGTGGCCGACGTGCATCCGCCGTGCCGCATCCCATCGAATGCCGGGGACGCTGCGCGCCGCTTGGTTCAGCTTCGGGCTGAAATAGCCAGCGACGACCGCCCAGAGCGGCGAACCGGGGACAGGCTCGAGGACGCGAAAACCACTCATTATTTCAAGGCCTGTCCTGCATATCGAATGATTGACGTGACACATACGCCGATCATCATGCCCCCTAGCACGAACTTGTGATCAGCGAGCATGCCCGCGGCCGCCCCCGGGGACACGATGCTGGTCACTAGGTCCAAAAATGGAACGATCATCGTTTCTTGTTCTCGAGCCATTGCAGTGCGAGCTCCCGTTCGAGCTTGAGCGCTCGGGTTTTCAAGTGCGGGCCGCCGATCTTCTTGATCCGCTTCGAGGGCGTGCCGACGGTCCTCGGCGCTCGTCTCCGCATCGCCACGAGATTCGAGGGATGGGGTGTGAGCCCCTGACCGAGCATTCGCTTCGCGTGGAGTTCTTGATACGTAGGTCCGCGTTCCTCGTCGTCTTTTGTCGATCCCATTCGCGTCATCCTTCCTGCTTCTTCGAACGTCGACATGCTCATTTCAACACGGTGAGTTTTTTCACCGCCCTCGTGCAAATCGTGTACTGCCAGCGTTTCCACGTATCGTCATCTACAGGGCCGGGCCGCTCTACGACCGCGAGGAGATCGTCTACGCCGGAACCTTGACAGTTCCACCCGCAAAAACCGTCTTGCAAAAACTGGTGTCCGTCGGGCACCTCCACACAGCACGATTCGCCCGTGTACTTCGATACGCTCTTGACGGTTGAATGGTGGAACCCGCCGCGATCTGCAAGAACGCTTTTCGGAGCGCGGTGGCGTTGAATCGCGAGGCGCTCGGACTGCGGCGCCAAATGCTCTTCCTCATCGAGCAGAGGAATCGTGTAGCGCGTACCGATCGGCGCCCGCGTTTTCAAGCGCGATTGTTTGAACTTTGACACGAACCCGATCCGCGCACCGAACGTCTTGGCGTATGCGCCGTAAATGTAGACGCTGCTCTGGCGATGATCGGTCGAACCCGAAACGATCCCAAACCGCAACAGCATCGTGCGCACCGTACGTCGAACTTCCGGCACCGTAGACGAGAACTCGATATGGTCGAGGAGCCCATTTTTCATGTTGACGGTACCGTCCTCGAACAACCCGCGAAGGAAGCGCGCCTGGACACCGAGAGGCGAAGCGAGAATACAATCGGGGACGTTCTTCGAGTTCGGTGTCATACCGCCTACGTCGCGGAGCCAATCCGCGATCAACGCCGAGTTGATCTCTACATGGTGCGCGCCCAGCTTGAAAAACCTGGACGGCGCTTTGCCGAACAGCTTGCGGCACAGAGTTGCGAATCGATCCGCAACGTCCTTGTGCCGTTTCGCGAGACGGAAGCCTCTCGCCCACACGGTCCCGTCGGCGACCATGAGCCCGAAAAATTCGGCGACGTCGGCCGTGCAGCTCTTCGGTAGCTTGTACTTCTTCGCGCGTACGTCTTGCGGGCGCCCATTTGGCAGACGGGTTGTGGTTCCTCGCACGAATTCCGCGCCGAGACGAAGCCGTAGGATATCACCCGGGCGAATCTGATTCGCTTCACGGCGAACGTAGCCCGCGCTCGGATCCCACACGTCGACGCCGTGGTCCGGCGTCGCACGAAGTGCGTACCCGTCTGCGGTGTGCAGCTCCAACATCGCCCCGCGTCGGTTGCGCACGAAGTTGCGGTACATCGCCCATCCAGTCGGAGTGGCGATTCTACCGCTCGGCGGAAGCTGCCCGGCACGTACTAGGCCGTCCGGTGTTTCGACTAGCGTGTTCGGATCAACACACTTGTGCGCAGTCATTGCCCATCCAAAATCAAAAAGAGCGCCCGCCATCGAGAACGAGTGGATCCCCGTCTCCCGCGCGAGCTCTTCCGGCGACGAGTACGTCTTCTCGCGATTGAACTGCGGCCCGAACATCTCGTACGTGTACGCGCGGATGTCATCTTCCGGGAACTCGACCTCACCGACGAACTGCGTCTCACTCTCGCGCGCCGCTTTCCCGCGCTCGTTCTCGAACTCGCCGTGCGTGTCCTCGATGAGCTTCGGGCGCAAGTCGGTCGTGAGGACGCCGCGCATCCCGTTCGCGACAGGCGGGCGCCCTTGCTCGCCTTTCATGTTCCGAAGGCACACGAGGTGCTCTCCCGCCCGTGGAAATTCGCGTCCGTCGCGAGAAGTGCCTCGCGCTCGACGCACCATGAGGTTTAGCCCCACGCGGCGACGATTCGTGTAACACGCGATCCCCATCTCGAGCAAGCGCGCAGCGGAAGCGTTGCTGTACCGCTCCTCGATAATCCGCTCCATGTCGCGCAGTCGTGCGAATCGGACCGCCTCGCCGCCGTCGAACGTGTCCGGGATCCGCCCCGTCTCGCGGATGATCTTCGAGAGCGCGATGATCGAGTTTCCTTCGGCCTGCCGGTGGATCTTCTCGAGCCGCAAATGCGGGCTCTTCATGAGCGAGCCTGTGCCTCCGACAGGTGGAAGCTGCCCATGATCTCCAACGGCGAGGATCGGCACCCCGTAGCTTTGCAGGTCGCGCACGATGAGATCATCGGCCATAGAGGCTTCGTCAAGGACGATGAGCTTGTAGTCGCGATCGAGTACATCGCGACGGAGCCATTCCTTGCCCCCGCAGAGCTTGCACGAGCCGTCCGCGTTCTTCACGACGGGGACGAACTTCGTCTTCGGTTCGAGCGCATCGAACGCCTTGCGCGTCTTGACGAGGCCAACGTGCCCGGCCTTGCACTCGCTGCGATCCTCAAGCCACAAGGTCTCAGCGGTACAGTCCTTCTCTGGGCACGGCTTCAGGACTTCGATCGTTTTCGGTTCGCGGCAATCGCACGGGCGGTAGATGAGGCTGTGGATCGTCCCGCAAAACGGCCTCTCGTCGGTCGACATCGCCCCGTTCTTACGGGGCTGCGCCCCGATCGTCTCAGTGCCGCCCTTGTTGAGCTTCCGGCGAAGAACACTCGCTGCCTTGCCCGTGTACGCGCAAAAAGCTGGGAGGTCGACTTGCTCGGCGACGAGAGAAACGAGCGTGCTCTTTCCCGTCCCGGCAAAGCCCGCAAGGCTCAGCAGATCGCGGTCCGGGTCGCGGATCCACCCGATGATCGCGTTGTACGCTGCGAGCTGGTCGGGGGAAAGATTTTTGACGGTGACGCTCATGTGGGTGTTTCTGGGACGGGGTTCGAGGTGGGGATATTCACGGGACGACTAGGGGCCAGAGCCGCTCTCGGTCGTTCCAATCGAGCGCGAATGGGATGAGCTCGCGGGCCATCCACCGCGTAGTCGCTTGCATCGCAGGGAGCAGCATACGGACGGCCGCCAAGGCGCCGCGTTGCCCGTCTTCGTCGCTACAAGCGTAGAGCTCCCAGCACGAGACGATCGCGTCGAGGGCGCGGGTGTCTTGCCCGGTGAGCATGCCGAGCGATTGCGAACCGAGCTCCGACGGGCTCGAGGGATCCTTCGCGCAAGCGCGCACCCATTGCTGCCAGGATTGCTTTTTCATCGCGCGCTCTCCAACACCGAAGAGGCGTCGTTGAGCACGCACTCGGTTTCAAGCGGCATGGTCACGATCACACCGTCGATCGCTCTCATCCCGACAACGTGCTCATTCGCCGCTTCACGCTCAAAGAAGACCATCCCGCCCCTTTTGCCTGAGAGCGCGAACCACTGCACGACCCAAGCCTTCTGCCCGTGTCTTACGACGAGCTCCATCATCGCCCGAGCCTCCTGGCGCACACGGGCCCGAGGCCGCTCGAAATCGACTCCACCGTGGTCAGCCGTCGACCGCAGGCCCCACAGCGGCCCTCGTGCCACACGCCGAGCTCCGGGTGCATCTGCCCCGCAGAGAGGTGCTTCCAAACCCACGCGAACGCGATAGCGCTCGGCGCGTCGGGCGCGAGCCGACTCTTCCGTCCGTGCGCGTACGCGCGGCCGTCGAAGATGGTTCCGAGGTACTCGTAGTAGTCGGGGCCGGTCAGCACGGCTACGAAGTGGCACGAGCGCGTGTCGCCGGGGCGCCGTTCGGCGGCGCGTACGCGGTACGTAAATCGCGTGTCCGTCCGACGTGACTGGAAAGTCACGTGAGCGTTTCCGGCGAGCATGAAAGCGACCGTGACGGCCGGATCGCAGAGCTCGGCGCGGGGGCCGGGAGCTTCGTCGTCTTGAGAATCTAGAGCCAATTGGTCCATTGTGGCGTCAGACGGGAGGGATCGTTCGGCTATTCACTTGAGGCGGACTTTTAGTTTGGCCGCGGCGGATCGAAGCCGTTCCTTAGCCGCGATTGCGTGCAGCCGCTCGACGCCGAGTTCGACAGCCCTTTTGACCGTCCGGGGATCGAGCTGCGCTTCGGCCGCGAGGCGCAAGACATCCGCGTTCGACACGATTTGCTTCATGGGGCGCGTTGTAGCAACTCGCAGCGCTTCGAACAAGCCCCGAATGAATATTTCGCCTGATCTAGCGTCAAAACCCGACGAAAGCGCAGGCTTCCACGGCGGTGAGCGCTAGGATAGACTTCCGCCCTGGGCCGAAAAATGCCGAAAGCATCCGATAAGAAACGATGGGACGACCTTCACGCGGCGCTTGAAAAAGCCGACGCCGAGCTCGAAGAGCTCGAGTCGAAGCTCCGCATGAAGTACGGCATGAACTACCAGCGCTCGTGGGTCGGTCGCGGGGATCAGACGCGCCTCGACAAGCTACGCGAGAAGGCCGACAAGATCGGCGAGAAAATCTACGAGATGGTCGCACGCTTGAGTCCGCGTGATTGGGGGCACGGCGTGCCCTCATGGTGGGTCCGCCACAAGCTCACATGGGAGGACATGATCCGCCCAGCGAACGAAGAGCTGTCGGTCGTGGTGCCCGGCTCACGCGGGTACCCCGACGGATACGTGAAGGAGCAAACGATGGCCGAGTATCAAGGATGGGCAAACTGGGAAACGTGGAACGTCGCGCTGTGGCTCGGTAACGACGAAGGACTTTATCGACAAGCCGTGCGCGAAGCGCAGAGTCGCGACGGATTCGACGCCGACGAGGCAGAAGACTTCGTCGTCGATGCGCTTCCGGACGGCACGCCCGACTTCAAGAGCCCCGATCAGTACGAGCAGGTCGACTGGCAAGCAATCGCCGACGACATCAACGAGATGGCCGGCATCGAAGAAGAAGAGGA
>Ga0187778_10003692_pt1 | contig 10219 bp, 12 predicted proteins | sample 1015_Q2_SP5_20_M_FD_132418 | JGI IMG/M metagenome (GOLD analysis project Ga0187778, IMG submission 132418) | Tropical peat soil microbial communities from peatlands in Department of Meta, Colombia - 1015_Q2_SP5_20_MG | ecosystem: Environmental > Terrestrial > Soil > Wetlands > Peat | place...
AGTTGCTGGCCCGAAACCAAATCTCTTCACGCCGCGCCGCGGTTCTCTCCTATATCACTAGCCTGCTCCTCCACACCCTGCCCCAAATCGACAAAGACAACGAAGCCGGTGTCCGGTGCCGCCCCACCGAGCTAAACATCGTTGCCAATAGCGCCATTTCGATCGCGCCTTCGCACGCGAGCTCGCAGCCGGGCTCTCCTGCATCGGACGCGAACTCGTCGGACGCGATCTCGCAGGCAGATGCAAATCCCGCTCCGGATCTTGCCAATGCCTCTTCTTTGTAGCGGCGGGTTCATCTTGCCCTCTTGCTCGTGTAGAGCCCGGGCCTCAGCCCGGCTCTTTGTGGCGGCGGGTCGGAGGCGTGCGGTGCAGCGCAACCCCCGCTTCAGAAAGCGCCGCTTTACGATTCGATTTGCTATGCTGTGCTCGGGCCTTCAATCCCCGCAAAGGAGATCCCCCAATTATGAAAATGATGAAAATGTCGCTGGCAGTTGCTGTTGTGTTGGTTGTGCCCGCATGCGCTTACGCTCAGGATACGAAAAGCGCGCCGGCCGCATCGGGACCAAAAGCCTGCGAAGATCTGAAGTCCGAAATCGCAGCGAAGCTGGATGCCAAGGGCGTCAAGTCATACTCGCTGGACATCGTGGCGAAGGATGCGGATGCCGGGGACGCCAAAGTCGTCGGTACCTGCGAAGGCGGAACCAAGAAAATTCTGTACAAGAAGACCGCAGCCGCAGCCGCGCCCGCGAAGGAAGCAAGCAAACCCTGAAGCCGGACTGGCGGTTGCGCCACCACCGGGCTTCTCATTGAAACACGCGCCTACGTGATTGAGAACGTGAACGCTGGAGTGCGCCTCAGCGATGGGTGGACGTCGAGTGGGCGAGCACCGAGTCGAGGCAAAAGTCGGGGCGATGAAAGAAAGAAGGGAGCTCGGAAAGGCGCAGAGCCAGGCGTTCAGGAGACGCGGCTCGCAACGTGACGTGACCAAGCTTGCGGCCAAGGCGGGGAACTTTCCCGTAAAGATGCAAATGCGCGTCAGGCACGGCGAGGACTTCCGCGGATTCCGGAAGGTCACCGATTAGATTGACCATGGCGCAGTGGCCGGCCGCACCGGTTGAGCCAAGCGGCATGCCAAGAACGGCGCGCAAGTGGTTCTCGAACTGGCTGGTGATGGCCCCTTCGATCGTCCAGTGGCCGGAATTGTGAACGCGAGGCGCCATTTCATTCGCTAGCAACCTGCCTTCATGCTCGAAAAACTCGATGGCGAGGACGCCGACATATTGCAGCGATTCAAGAACGCGGCGGGCGATGTCTTCCGCCGCGCGCTGGATGCGCGAATCAAGCTGCGGCGCCGGGGCAAGCGATAAGCGGAGAATCCCACCGCGATGGTGATTCTCCACGAGCGGATAGAAGGCAGTTTCGCCCGTTCGAGAGCGAATGGCGAGGACCGAAAGCTCACGGGTGAAGGGAACAAATCGTTCGAGGATGAGCGGAACTTTTGGAAGTTCGGATTTCGCTTTCAAAACATCTTCAGGATTCCGCAGAATCCACTGGCCCTTGCCGTCGTAGCCCATGCGAGAGGTTTTTAAGACCGCCGGCATACCGATTTCTCTTACGGCGGCTTCAAATTCAGCGGGCTTCGCAATGGGCAGAAATTCTGTGGTGCTGATCCCGAGCTTCTGGAAGAGGGTTTTCTCGTTCAAGCGATCCTGCGCCGCTTCGAGCGCGGAAGGCGGGGGATAGACGGGAACGCGCTGCGCCAGAAACTTCGCGGCTTCGACCGGAACGTTTTCAAATTCGTAGGTCACAAGCTCCAGTCCACTTGCGAATTTTTCCAAAGCTCCGTGATCGGTGTAGTCGGCGGTGACGCGTTGCGCGATGCGGCCGACCGGAGCTTCCGGTGAAGGATCGAGAAAGCGGAAATGAAGGCCCAGCGGATAACCCGCCAGCGCGAGCATGTAGCCCAGTTGTCCGCCGCCAAGAATCCCGATGGTCACTTGCGCTTCCTTTTCCCGGATTTCGCTTTTGTACCTGCTGGCGCGACAGACGGATGGGGTTGCGCCAGGACCCGGCCAGTCTGCTCGCTTCGGAAATTCCGGAGCGCTTCGCGGATGCTGGGGTGCTTCACACCCAAAATTGCTGCCGCAAGAAGAGCGGCGTTGATGGCGCCGGCTTTGCCGATGGCCAGCGTCCCAACGGGGATGCCGCCCGGCATCTGTGCGATCGAGAGCAAGGAATCCAGCCCCTTCAGAGCCTTGGATTCGACGGGCACGCCAAGAACCGGAAGCACGGTTTTCGAAGCAGTCATGCCAGGAAGATGAGCGGCGCCTCCTGCGCCCGCAATAATGACCTCGAGGCCGCGCTCCTCGGCCGAGGAAGCATACTGAAAGAGCAGGTCAGGAGTGCGATGAGCAGATACTACGCGCGTTTCATGTGGAACATTAAGGCTGCGAAGCGTGTCCGAAGCATGCTGCATAGTTTCCCAGTCGGAAGTAGAGCCCATGATGATGCCAACGAGTGGCTTCAAGGGGGATTTGCGATTCGTCTTGGACGCCATCCTAATTCTTAGACCGCACAGGCACGATATATCCTGTCCTCACAAAGAAACAAGGGCCAGTGCATTAAATTTTTTCAATCGGCATGAACCTGAACACGGCTCTTCCAGTGATGGCGTAGCTGGCCGACCAGGTAAAGCGAACCAGTAATGAAAATGGCGTCGCCCGGCGCTGTTTCAGCGAGCGCAAGATCGAGCGCCTGCTCGGCTGAAGAAACGACCGTAAAACTGGAAGCATGATGCGAAGCGATCTCGGCGAGGCGGGGCGCGGAAATGGCGCGCGAAGTGCGAGGCTCGGTGAAAATGACTTCGGCGGCATGCTGAAAAAGCTGCCCCGCCACTTCGTCGACGGCTTTATCGCGCAGCGCTCCATAGATAAGCCAGATTTTGCGTCCCGCAAAATTTTGCTCGAGAAACGCCGCGAGTTCGCGCGCGGCGCCGGGATTGTGTGCGCCATCAAGATAAAGGTCGGGGCCTGATTGCAGTTTTTCAAGGCGGCCCGGCCAAACGGCGCGCGCGATGCCGTCTGTGATGGCTTCGTTGGAAATTCGATAGCCGCGCTGCTGGAGATAGCGCGCGGCAGCCAACGCGTTCAGCGCGTTTTCCAACTGAAAGCGGCCGGGAAGGCTGGGAGTGATTTCAAAGACTACATTCGATGATATTTCCGTAACGTGAGCACGGAAGAAGCCGCCTTGTGCGGATTCCTCGTCGATGCGAAACGACTCCGCGGGCTCCAAAACAGGACAGGCCAGCTCATTGGCCCGCGACAAAATCACTTTTCTCGCTTCGGGCCGCTGCGGGGCCACAATCGCCGGCACGTGCGGCTTGAGAATGCCGGCTTTCTCGCTCGCGATTTCGTTCAGCGAGTGCCCCAGAAAGTTCTCATGATCAAAATCAACGCGCGTAATAATCGAAACAACCGGAGAAACTATGTTCGTGGCATCGAGCCGGCCACCCAGGCCAACCTCAACCACGCCGAACTCGACGCGCTCGCGTGCAAACGCTTCGAACGCCAGCGCCGTGACGCACTCGAAATACGTCGGGTGCGCGCGGAGCTTGTGCGTTGCAAGAAGTTCTTCGATCAGCTCATGCAAGCGCTTGAAGGTTTCCGCAAATAATTCGTCACTAATCTCTTGGCCGTTGATGCGAATGCGCTCGTTGATTCGCTCGAGATGCGGCGAAGTGTTCAATCCGGTGCGAAAGCCGGCCTGGCGAAGGATCGATTCGACAAACGCCGCCGTCGAACCTTTTCCGTTCGTTCCGGCGATATGTACGGTTGGGTAGGCGCGGTCCGGACGACCCAAGCGTTCGGCAAGAACGGTGATGTTTTCAAGGTCGAACTTTGCAGCGGCCGCTTGCGTCGGGGCGGCAAGTTCTTTGCCGAGAGTTAAGAGATAGCGAACCGCGGCTTCGTAATTCATCTCAGCCAATCAGCAAATCGAGCGCGGTGGCGATATAGGATTTCAGCTCTTTGCGGGGGACAACGGCGTCGAGGAATCCATGTTCGAGCAGGAATTCGGAGCGCTGGAATCCCTCGGGTAGTTTCTGGCGGATGGTCTGCTCAATCACACGCGGCCCGGCAAATCCGATCAGTGCGCCAGGTTCACCGATATTCAGCTCGCCCAGCATGGCGAAACTGGCGGTCACGCCACCCGTGGTAGGGTCCGTCAGCACGGAGGTGTACGGCAACTTTTCGTTGTCGAGTTTGCCCAACGCCGCGGACACTTTTGCGAGTTGCATGAGACTGACTGCGCCTTCCATCATGCGCGCGCCGCCGGAGCAGGAAATGGCAATGAACGGTTGGCGCGTCTCGATGGCGAGCTCGATGGCACGCGTCACTTTTTCTCCTACGACGGCGCCCATCGTGCCGCCGATGAAGCCGAACTCCATCGCGCACATGACCACGGGGCGGCCGTTGAGCTGGCCTTCGGCGGTGATAACGGCATCATTCATGCCAAGCTTTTTCTTGGCATCCCGCAAGCGCGTGGCATAAGGCTTAAGATCGACAAACTTGAGCGGATCCGTCGAGGTCATGCCCGCGTCGTGTTCGGTCCAACGGCCGTCGAGGAGCATTTCCAGGCGCCGCTTGGCGTCAATCTTGAAATGAAACTGGCATTTTGGGCAGACAAAGAGGTTTTCTTCGAGATCTTTGCGAAAAACGATGGTGCGGCAGGATTCGCATTTGACCCACAAACCCTCAGTGCGCACGCGGCGCTCTTCGGGCGGGGTGGTTTGTTCGATCGATTTTTTTTCGCGCTTGAACCAAGCCATAGATGAAAGTCGTAAGTTGTTTGTTGCCAGTTCTTAGTTCTAAGTTAGGAATTCCAAGACTTGGAACGGGTCTTCAGCCCCCCAATCCCTGTTCGCTAGTCCCTAGTAGTCGATTCCCCGCTGAGCCAGTATACCCTTTGTGTATGGGTGTTTCACCTCACGCATCTCGGTGACCAAGTCGGCCAAATCCACCAGGTTAGGATGTGCGTTGCGGCCGGTGCAGATCACGTGGACACGCTCGGGGCGGCCTCGCAGTGCTTCGACGACTTCGTCAGCATCGAGCATCTTGTAGCTGATGACGTAGTTGATTTCGTCGAGCACGACAAGATCGTATTTGCCGCTGTAGATGGCGTCGCGGCCGGTTTGCCAGCATTCATGAGCCAGCTTAATGTCTTCGGGATCAGTCTCTGCGCCGCCGATTTTCACAAATCCCCGGCCCATGGGGCGAATCTCAAACTTGTCGTCGCCGAGCATTTTGGCAGAGTCAAGCTCTCCGTAGTGCCAAGAGCCTTTAATGAACTGCACCATCAGGACGCGCAATCCCTGGCCCACGGCGCGAAACGCCGTCCCGAGCGCGCAAGTCGTCTTGCCCTTGCCAGGCCCCGTGTAGACGATGAGAAGTCCTTTTTCTTCCGCCATTTTCCTTCACTTCCCGCGAAGCTTTCACACGTGTCGAGAAGATCCGAGTCTGCGGAGTCGCACAGAAAACGTCAAGCATCTAGGCAAGTTGCAGACGTTTCACAAGACCTTCTGCGGCAGCCGAAATGCGGGTGCGTGTTTCGGGAGAGAGGTTGCGGTTCTGCGCGGTTTGCGTATCGCGCACTACGATCCACAAACCGGGCCGGTAAACTTCGTCATCGCCTGGGCAAATCGCGCCTGTCAATTGGTTTACTTCGAGGCCCGTGCCGCTCAGCAAATCGGTCAGCACCCCTCGCGCGTCATCCACGAGGTCGCGGAAGCCTTGTGTCACCAGAATGCCATCGATGTCGCGAGGTGTAGGCTGCTCCAGTTCGTGAAGGTCGTAATCCGGCAGCGGCTTCTCGAGAGGAATTTCAATGGCCGCGGACGGCTGGTTTTCGTCAGGAACGATGCGAATGGACATGGAGGTATGGTATTACAGCTCGCGGGCTACATCGAACCCCGTCCTACCTCCTTAGGCAACGGGTTCCTATCTTTCTTGACGACCATCGTTTTTGCCCACTGGTCACCCAATCTTTGATGCAGGGGGCTTAACTTGGCGGCCACGAAGCCAGTCAAATAAAAAGGAAGGAAATCGACTGCGCGCAGAAGGTTCCGCTTGACAGCCTGCCCAAAGGAGCATTTCTCACCCTTCAGTGAGACGACGCGTAAGTCACAGATAAGTTTCCCGATTGTTGCACCGAAGAGCCATTCTGTAAGAACCCAATACACCCATAGGGAAAACATGAGCCCTAAGGCTGGTAGACCTGTAACCTGGTAGCTGTTCTCCCCCTCAATGTAATGTCCCCAGAAATGAAAAAATGGATAGCAAATTCCGCCAGCCACCACCAAGTCAAAGAGCGCAGCCACAACGCGATAGCCCATAGACCCTAACTGCAAGCCACAAGGTAGCTCTAGAGGCCTTGTCACGGGTCGACCTCAACAGGAAACTCACTTGTATTCATATACGAACTCACCTACTTAGGATAGGGGCTGCCGGAAAGAATGGCGAAGGCGCGGTAAAGCTGCTCGGCAAGCATGATCCGCGCGAGTTCGTGCGAATAGGTCATGGGGCTGAGCGAGAGCTTCTGATGTGCGCGCCGACGCAACTGCTCGGGAAAACCTTCTGCGTCGCCACAAAGGAAGATCAACTCTCGTGTGCCGCGGTCGCGCAGCTCGGCAAGCCATTTGGCAAGCGCATTCGAGTCGAAGACCTTTCCGTCGGCATCGAGGAGCACGACCGTGGCCGCTCGGTCCGCATCGAGTTTCTTGGCAGCCGCATCCTCGTCGCGCACTTCTGTGATTTCAACCGGGCAAGAGCGGCCAATGCGCTTCACATAATCGTCGATGAGTGCGCGCAGCTCCGGCCGGCGCGTCTTGCCAAACATGAGCAGTCGTATCCGCATGGAAAGTCTCAAGTTGTAAGTTACAAGTTTTAAGTCAGGCAACGCAAGAATTGAGGGCGCGAAGGCTACCTACGAATTTCGCTTTCGAATTTCTAATTTCCATTTTCTATTTTCTTACTCATTTCAACCCGTACTTCTTACGCTTTTCGAGCAGCGTCTTCCGGCTGATGCCCAGAGTTTCCGCCGACCGGCTGATCTGGTAGTGCGTTGCTTCCAATGTGGCCGCGATCACTTCCCGCTCGACTTCCTCAAGAGAACGGAGGCCCGCGACAGGGCTCGCAGCGCCCGGCGCCGCTGCGCGCACACTTTCGGGAAAATCCGCCGGCTCAAGCACATCCCTCTGCGCCACGCCATCGCCGCGTCCACCATGCGAGAACACAATCGCGCGCTCGAGCGCGTTGCGCAGTTCTCGCACATTTCCCGGCCACGGATACGTCGCCAGCATGCGCCGCGACGCTTCGCTCAATTCCGCGCGGGAGCGCCCATGCACAGCACGCAACGTGGCGAGCAAATGCTCAGCCAGCGGCAAAATGTCCGCGCGGCGCTCCCGCAACGGGGGAACCGTCAACGTGACCACGTTCAACCGAAAATACAAATCCTCGCGAAAGCTTCCCGCTTTCACGGCCGCGGGAAGATCCACGTTCGTCAGCGCGATTAGGCGCGCTTCAATGCGCAGTGTCTCCGTGCCGCCCAGCCGCTCGAACGCGCGCTCCTGCAGCACGCGCAGCAGCTTGCTTTGCGCTCCCGGCGAAAGCGCCGCCACTTCATCCAAGACGATCGTGCCGTTGCCGCCGAGCTCCAGGCGCCCCAGCTTGCGTTCAACGGCGCCCGTGAACGCGCCACGTTCGTGCCCGAAAAGCTCACTTTCCACCAATTGGGGCGGCAGGCTGGCACAATCAATCTTCAAATAGGGCGCGTCCCGCCGCGGCCCCAGCTCGTGCACCAGCCGCGCAAGATGATCCTTGCCCGTCCCGCTTTCGCCCGTAATGAGAAGTGTGGTGGGTGCGACTGCGACTTTTTCCGCGAGCTCAAACAGCCGCAGCGACGCCGGGTCTTCCGCAATCCAGGGCAAACGTTCGCTGCTCATGACTTCTTCATGGGCCTGTTTTATAACCCCGTCCATGGTCCCGCCTATAGCTAAGACCGGTGGCCGTGCCCGCGGCTGGAATGATTTCGTTCCGAATGGCGATGCTCTGAATAGCGTGGTTCCGAATAATGCGCGCTTCCGAAGGCGGCGCGCCCTTCCTCATTCACCGTCGCCGCGCCCTCAGGGCCCTCGACAATCTCCAGCTTCGGCGCGGAACGCCACAATCTTTCAAGATCGTAGTATTTCCGCGCTTGCTCGCTGAACACGTGCACTACAAACCCGCCAAAATCCAGCAATGCCCACTCCGCGGATCGGTGCCCCTCGCGGTGCTCCGGCGAACGCTTGAGCTGCTTATAAAGCTGTTCTTCGATTTCCGTGCAAATCGCCTGCACCTGCGGAGCGCTGAAGCCCGTACAAATCACAAAGTATTCTGTGAACGCGCCAGCTTCGGAGAGGTCCAGCACCGTTACGGCTGCTGCTTTCTTTTCTTGTGCGGCTTCTACAGCGAGGCGAACGCCGTGTGGCAAGGTGTCTAGTTTCACCGGTATAGGCCCTGTTTGAGAATGTATTCCTCGACGCGTGCCGAGACAAGCCCGTGGATGGCTTGGCCGCGCTGCGCGCGCCGTCGAATGTCGGTCGCGGAAACTTCGCTCGAAACATTTTCCAGCAAATACACCGTGGTCCGGTGCAAGTGCGCGATCACTTGCGAAGGCTCGCTTTCCGTTTCCCTTTTGGCGTCCGATCGCGCCATCAGGTCCGGCGGAATCACCAAACGGAGCGCTTCCGCGCGGATCCCCGGCCGATTAGCGATGATGAAATCGCAAAGACTGAGCAGCGTCTCGTATTCCTTCCACATCGGAATGTCGAGAAACGCATCCGCGCCAATCATGAAAAAAATCCGGTCGCCGTGGCCGTGGTAGACGTGACGGAAATACCGCACGGTATCCACGGAATAATGAAGCTGCGTGCCGCTGAAATCTTCGCCCGCCTCGGCCAACGACGGCACGAAATGTGGATGCTCCGTGCATGCCAATGCGACCATGGCGAATCGATGCGGGAACGGCGCGAGGTGTTGCTTCAGTTTGTGAGGGGGGCAGCTGGCCGGAACAAAATGGATTTCATCAAAATTAAACCGCCGGTCGGCGGCACGCGCCACGGCAAGATGACCGCTGTGGATGGGATCGAAAGAACCGCCAAAAAGCGCGATGCGGCGAGGATGGTGTTTTGCAGCGGTGCGGTGCGCCTGCGCTGTCGTCAATGCGCCTCCCGGAAATTGTCCCGCTTCGATCTTCTCATGAATTGCCGTCTTCGGTAGCGTGACGCGCGGAAGGGTTAACTTCAGCCGCGGCGGGCAGTTCATCGCCTGCAGAAGGCTCCGCGCTCGCGCGAGGAATTTTGTCCAGCGCGTCCGCAATTGATCGCACGAGTTCCCTCACACCTTCTCCAGCGACCGCGGAAATCGCGTGAAACTCTAAACCCTGCTTCTTGCAAAAACTGCGGAGTGCTTCCAAGCGCGACGAGTCTGTTGTGGCGTCGAGTTTCGTGGCCACCAGAATCATCGGCTTTTGCGTGAGTGATTCACTGAACGCCGCCAGTTCGCCGTTTATCACTTCGAAGGAATGTACCGGATCATCCTGATTCGAATCACTGGTATCGATCAAGTGCACGAGCAGCCGAGTGCGCTCCACATGCCGCAAAAAACGAATCCCCAGGCCCGCGCCCTGGCTGGCGCCTTCAATCAACCCTGGAAGATCCGCGACAACAAATGTCCTCCCAATCTCGCGCCCTTCTTTCCCCGTTCCTCCATCCGCATTCACGACGCCGAGATTCGGTTCGAGCGTCGTGAACGGATAATTCGCAATTTTCGGGCGTGCCGCCGAAATCACCGAAATCAACGTGGACTTCCCGGCATTCGGGAAACCTACCAGCCCCACGTCCGCGAGCAGCTTCAGCTCCAGGCGCAGATGCCGCTCTTCGCCTGGAAAGCCGTCTTCATGTTCGCGCGGCGCCTGATGCCAAGGCTTCGCGTAATGTTGATTCCCGCGCCCGCCGCGTCCTCCGTGCGCGATCAGCACGCGCTGGCCGGGGGTGGCCAAATCGGCAATCCTCCCTCCGGTTTCGTCATCCAGCGCCAGAGTTCCCACCGGCACCTGCAAAATCAGATCTTCGCCCGAGTGCCCGGTGCAATTCGAGCCTTCTCCATGCCGTCCGCGCTCCGCCTTG
>Ga0187778_10003693_pt1 | contig 10219 bp, 4 predicted proteins | sample 1015_Q2_SP5_20_M_FD_132418 | JGI IMG/M metagenome (GOLD analysis project Ga0187778, IMG submission 132418) | Tropical peat soil microbial communities from peatlands in Department of Meta, Colombia - 1015_Q2_SP5_20_MG | ecosystem: Environmental > Terrestrial > Soil > Wetlands > Peat | place...
CCTGGAAGAAGCGGAGGTCGTTTCCCTAGGAAGAGGGTCGGATGTCGTTGCATTGGATGAAGCTCTCAACCGGTTGGCAAAATTCGATCCGCAGCAGGCCCGACTCGTGGAGATGCGTTTTTTCGGCGGTTTAAGTCTGGAGGAGGCTGCCGGAGTCCTGGGAATTTCCCGCACCACGGTCAAGCGCAACTGGAACCTGTCCAAAGCATGGCTTGCGCGCGAGCTACGCAGAGGCGACCAGAAAGATGCCTGAAAAATGGGATCAGGTAAAAGAGTTGTTCGCGTTGGCCCTGGAGCGGGATCCTGAGGAGCGAAGCAGTTTCCTGCGTCAAGCCTGCGCCGGCGATGACTCGCTGCGCACCGAGATCGAGTCGTTGCTGTCGAGCTTCGATAGCGCCGCCACTTTTCTTGAGGATTGTCCCACCACTGAACTGCTATCCGCGCATTTGTCCGCGATGGCGGGAAAAAGGATTGGCGCGTACCGCATCATCCGCGAGATTGGTCAGGGCGGCATGGCAGTGGTTTATCTGGCGGAACGTGCGGATGATCAGTATCGCAAGCATGTAGCCATCAAAATGCTGAAGCCGGGGACTAAGAAAGATGAAATTCTCCGGCGTTTTCGCAACGAGCGGCAGACTCTCGCATCTCTGGACCACCCCAGCATCGTACGACTCCTCGACGGCGGAAGCAGTGACGAAGGCTTGCCCTATCTGATCATGGAGTACGTCGAAGGGGTTCGCATTGACGAGTATTGCGATACTCGCAGACTGTCGATCGCGGAGCGCCTGCGGTTGTTCCGCGCAGTTTGCCTCGCAGTGCAATATGCCCATGAGACCCTCGTCATCCATCGTGATCTGAAGCCCGGCAATATTCTGATTACCAAGGAGGGCGTGGTCCGACTCTTGGACTTTGGCATTGCCAAAGTGCTCAACCCGCAATGGTCCCCTGACACCACGCTTACCCGAACCGATTGGCGCCCGATGACGCCAGAATATGCGAGTCCCGAACAGGTGCGCGGATCACCGGTCACAAAGACCACGGATATCTATTCGCTCGGAGTCTTGCTTTACGAGCTGTTGACCGGGCATCGGCCGTATCGGGTTCGTCACGATTCTGTTTTGGAGATCGAGCGGTACCGTTACAACGAGGAACCGCCGAAGCCGAGCGTGGCAGTCAGCAGGATTGACGAAAAGGCATCTCACGATGGCAGCACGCGAACGGTCATCACTCCTCAATTGGTTGCTGAAGCACGTGCCATTCGGCCCGAAGAGCTGCCTCGTTGCTTGCGGGGCGATCTCGACACCATTGTGATGAAGGCGATCCGCACGGAGCCGGAGCATCGTTATGCCTCCGCGGAAGAGTTCGCGAAGGATATTGAGCGGTATCTTTCGGGCTTGCCCATTAAAGCCCGTAAACCTACTCTTTTCTACCACGGTGGGAAATTCGTCCATCGACACAGGGAGTCGTTGACTACCGCCCTACTGATACTCGCTGTGACAGCGGGTTTGGGGATATGGGCAGCGCGCAGGTTGTGGAAACAGAAGAATGCCGCCGAGCCACCGCCCAGCGCACTTCACGTTCGAATGCGTCCCTCGGTCGCTATATTGGGTTTTAAGAATCTCTCCGGCCGCCCAGACACCGTTTGGATTTCGACCGCGCTGTCGGAGGCGTTGACGGCAGAGCTCGCAGCCGGCGAGCAGTTGCGAACTGTACCAGACGAGACCGTGGCGCGAGTAAAAACCGACCTCGGTCTCTCTGACGTAGAAAGTTTGCCTCGGGACACATTGACACAGGTTCGCAGGAACCTCGCCAGCGACTTCGTTATTCTCGGCTCCTATCTCGATCAGGGGGAAGAAAAAGGAGGCCAAATTCGTCTCGATCTTCGCCTGGAAGATGCTGCCAAAGGAGAAACCGTCGCTGCCGTCTCGGAAACGGGCACGGAAAAAAACATAATTGATCTGGTTTCGCAGGTTGGTGAGCGCTTGCGTGCACAATTCGGGTTACAGAAGCTCTCCCGAGTCGAATCCGACGGAGTGATCGCCGAGTTGCCGTCGAATCCAGAAGCCATGCGTCCCTATTCGCAAGGACTCGCCAGGATCAGAGCTTTTGATGCACTTACTGCGCGGGATCTCCTTGGCCGCACTGTTGACGCCGATCCCTCTTTTCCTCTAGCTCACTCCGCGCTGGCAAGTGTTTGGTCGTCCCTCGGCTACGATTCCAATGCGCAGCAGGAGGCAAAGAAAGCCCTCGATGAAGCGGGCAATCTTTCGCGCGAGAAGCACTTGCTGGTCGAAGCCCGCTTCTATGAGATGAGCCGGGATTGGGGAAAGGCCATTGAGGCTTATCAGACCCTGTTCAGCTTTTTCCCGGACAGTCTGGAGTACGGCTTGCACCTGGCGAATGCGGAAACGGCTGGCGGCCAAGGAAAAGATGCGCTCAAAACTCTGGCTTCTCTGGACGCCTCGAGCACGCAGGCAATAAACGACCCGCAGATCGATCTAGCCAGATCCGATGCCGCAGCGTCGCTCGGCGACGACAGGCTCAGGCGTGACGCCGCAGAGCTCGCCGCACAAAAAGGAGGCGCTCGAGGGGCCAAACTCCTGGTGGCACGTGCACGAAATTCTGAGTGCCGGGCCTTGGCGAATCTTGGCGAAAACGACAAAGCCAATACCGCCTGTGAAGAAGCGAGACAGATCTATGAAGCCGCAGGAGACCGCAGTGGTTTGGCGCAGGTCCTGCACGACATGGCTGAAATCCCTATCAATCAAGGAGATTTTCCTGCGGCAGAGAAGCTCTACAGTCGGGCTCTGAATTTAACCCGGGCCATCGGCGATCAGAAGGGCCAGGCGAGAGAACTGCTTGACCTGGGTGTGATTTCTGTCAAGAAAGGTGACTTCCCTGCCGCGCGCCAGATGTACGACGAGACATTCGAGATTTATCAGAAGGCGGGTGACAAGTATGGAATGGCAAGGGCGACGGGTGACACTGGCATCCTTTTGCGCATCCAGGGGAAATTGCGGGATGCACTGAACCACTTTCAGAAAGCGTTCGAGTTGTCTGACGCGGTCGGACATCGGGGTTCCGCGGCGCAAGCACTGTCGGCGGTCGGAGACGTGTTGTTGGAAGAGGGAAATCTGCCCGAGGCTTACAAAATGTACCAACAGGCGTTGACGATCGAGCGCGAGATCGGCGCAAAGAACAACTACGCTTCAACCCTCACTCAAATGGGGCGAGTGCTTCGGCAACAGGCGAAAGTCGATGAGGCACGACAGGCCTATCGTGAATCCCTCTCCCAGGAAGAGGAACTCGGGAATAAAAGCGATGCCGCCGACACGCGCCTCGCGCTGGCGGAATTGGATTGCGACGCCGGCCAAGGAGCCGAGGCGGAACAGCTCAGCCGCGCGGCAGTCGAAGCCTATCGTGCAGATGCTTACGCGGATCAGGAGATCTTCGCACAGTCGATCTTATCCAGAGCCCTTCTTCAACAGGGAAAGCTCGACGAGGCGCGCACAGCCATTGCCGAAGCAGTCGGACTTTCGGAAAAGAGCCAGGATGTAACCGTTCGAATCCCCGTGATGCTGGATCATGCCAACGTCATGGCAGCCGGAAAAAACCTGGCTGGAGGGGAGAACACCGCTCAAGAAGCCCTGAACCGCGCGCGCAACCTGGGTCTTTTTCGATTGCAACTGGAGGCCTCTCTTGCCCTCGGCGAGATTCAGATGACGCGACCAAATCGCGCCGTTGGTCGCGCTCGGCTCCAGGCCTTGGAGAAAAGCGCCCGCGCGAAAGGGTTTGAATTGATTGCACGAAAAGCAGCTAATGGCAACGGTGCTCCATAAGCCTGTCCAATAAAGAGCGAACTGACCTGGGCAGATTAGTGGCGATTTCCGGTACTGTCCTAAGTCAGCCCTCCAGGGGGTCATTTTACTTCGACGGGGACGCTTACAGTGCCAAGAAGTCCGCTGAGGTTGTCACGGACGGCGAATTTCACTTCGTATTTGCCGGGAAGAAGATCGATCCTCTCGGGAATTCCGATGCCGTTTTGGAGGATGTTCTGCAGCCTTTCTGGCTGGAGTTCGGTGGTGATGGCTTGCGTCGTGCTCCCAACGCTTTTGCCCTTATCATCGAATGTGAGAGTGATCACTTCCAGGTCGATGGCATTCCTCTTTTCGCGGTCGATGGTTAGGGAATTGCCCATCACCCCGAGCATAAATTCCGTCGGCCTCTTCGGTTCGGGGCCGGAAGTCGCTGGATGGTTACTCGCGGGCGGCACGAGACGGGCATTCAGTCGCAAGCCGCTGTACGGGACGGGCGATGCGAGCGCGTCGACCAGTTGTTGGGGTCGGAGGTCGGCAGAGTCCTGGATTTTCGGCGGCACGTAGAATCCGCCGCGGCATCGCACGTGGAGGCCGTCGCCGGCAACTTTCACCTTGAGTTTGCGCCATCCCGGTTGTGTGTCCCCGCCCAGGTAGTAGCCGAGAAGATAGTAGGCTCGCGAATCATTGACGGCCTCGGTGAAACACTTCTCCAACTCTTCCACCGTGACGCAGGCCCGGCCGCCGGTGGTATCGGCGAAGGCGTGCAGGGTTAATCGTTGCTGTGAACCTTTGTCGTAAGGCAGCTGCATTGCCGACTTCTGGCCATTAGTTCCCCGAATAGTGTTGATTTGGCGAGAGGTGATTCTGGAATTGGCGCTGGGTAAGTTCTTGGTATTGAAATCCAGTTCGTTTAAGTCAACCGGATAAACGGCAACGTTGGCGGAGTCCAGGGCACGCCAAGCGTCCTCGTATTCGCCTTGCAGGTCGTCACCCTGGCGGGCGAAGGATTGTGGGTCGTCGATCGTGAACGGAAAGCCGGCGGTGGCCCAGATGAGTGTCTTGCGGCCGGTAATCGCCTGGAACGCATGCGCGAGTTGGGTCATGGCAACTAGCGTTTCGCGAGTCGCAATGCGCTGGTAGTTAGCAGCAGCTGTGTCACTCAGGTCCTGCATGAAATCGCTCATGAGTTGCTCCTCGTCCCAGGAGTCTTGCTCTTCGGACGGGTCGTTGGTGAATTCGCCCGGGGGCTGAGTTTGCTCCTCCGAGCTCAAGGACAGCTTAAGTTTCTGCAGGGCATCGACCAATACCCTGGTATCTGCCGTGAACGGATGCAGTTGATGGAGCCCACTGCTATTGAGGCCGAAGATCGCCATGGGTTCGTCGCGCGATGCGCTGCGCAGCAGGTAATCGATGAGTTGTTTCTTCGCTTCCAGCTGTCTCATCCAGGGTGTATTAATCATGTCGAGAACAACCATGGTCAGTCGCCAAGGATGTTCGTCACCGGGAAGGAAGTTGGAATAGCCCTCCAATGCTGTGTTCTTGCGAACAGCCACCAGCTTCTCGGTCTTCGTTTCTTCGAAGACGGAGACGCTGCGGACCTTGCCGTTCTCTTCGACTTGGAACGCCTCTCTTTGCAGGCCGGAAATGTGCTCTCCGGACTTGTTCGTCACGATGACGGGCACCAAAACCAAATTCGCGTGGGCACTGAGCTTTGCCAATTCTCCCGGTGAGAGGACGGTACGATCCTCTGGAATGCTGGGCGCGCTCTTCATACTGGATTGAGATTGCAATGGCTGCTGCCCAGCGTTTTGTTGGCCGAACATGGCAGACACGATGACCAGAAATGCGATGAATAAGCACTCGCGTGGGACCACGGAATGGATCCCGGTCCGGAGAAAAAGGTTGGACACCAGAAACTCTAGCACAGCGTATACCTGCCGGGTCGCACCAGTGTTACGGAGCCAGAACTCGCTGGTAAAGCTTGCTGTCGGGTGAGAAGACACGCAACGTTGCCATGACGACGACCAAGAGCTGCCGCCAACAGAATAGATGCATGGCGTGAACAAGTTCGAGAAGCTTCCTTGTTGGAGGAAGCGCCTGATGAGCCGGATTCATCTGCTGAAAACCGCACTTGAGGACCTGGCAACTTCCGTTTGCGTTGCTTGAAGCGGCAATTCCACCACAAATGTCGATCCTTTACCCGGGGAACCTTGGACAGAAATCGATCCTTTATGTTGCTGCACGATCCATTGGGCTATCGCCAGGCCGAGGCCCGCGCCCCCCAAATCACGGTTTCTTGCCTTATCGACTCGATAAAACCGTTCGAAAATCTTCGGCTGGTCTTCGCGGGCGATCCCAATGCCAGAGTCGCTGACGCGAATGACCGCCGAGGAGGGGGTGGTTTCCAGGCGAAGCTCTATCCTCCCGGGCGCAGGCGTGTATTTCACGGCGTTGTCCAGTAAAACGGTCAGCAGCCGCTGCAACGCACTACGATCTCCGAGAACGGTGATTTCTTCGTTGGGCACCTCGCGCGTGAAGGTTAGACCCCGCGTGGCCATCAGCTCTTGCCATTGGTTGCTGATTTCCTCAACGACAACGGAAAGATCTACGCAAGCGATTCGCAGGGTCTCCTGGCCGGAATCTGCGCGGGCGAGGGTCAAGAGTTCTCCGACCAGGGACGAAGTCCTTTCGGCCTCCAGCAGGATATGGCGCAAAGCCTCCCGGTACTCGGCTTCTCCCCTCGGTCGCCTCAAGGCGATCTCCGCCTCGGTGCGAATCAATGAAATCGGGGCTCGCAGCTCATGAGAGGCATCTGCGGTGAACTGGGTCACTCGGATGAATGCGTGCTCGATCCGGGCAAGCATGTCGTTCAAGGTATCGGACAATCGCTGGAGTTCGTCTCCGGTTCTTAGCTTTTCCAGCCGGTCGCTAAGGTTCGTAGCGTTGATGGTGCGTGCGGTTCGGGTGATGGCATCGACTGGGGAGAGTGCCTTTCGGCTTAGCCAGTATCCGCCTCCGGCCGCGGCAAGGAGTAACAGCGGAGCGAACATCAGGAGAGAGCGGCGGAAGAGAACAAGGATTCGGGTAATCGGAGCCGTAGGCAATCCCGTCTGTACATCGAAGGCGCGCCCGTTGACCTCAATCTGCTGGGTCAAGAAGCGGAAGGACCCGCCGGCAAGTGTGTAGTCGTGATAACGGGCTTGGGTCATCACCCCAGAATTTCCGTCAGCCGGCATGTGCTGCTGCAAGAACTCAGCGCGAAAAATCCATGCGCGATCACTGTCATCGTAAATCTGCAGATAGTCGCCTGAGTGTTCGAGCGGATAAGCCTCGGCGACTTCTTCCTGCAACTTAGCAACGCTAGCGTTTTTCTTTTGCGCCTCCAGAAAGTTGGTCAAATCATCGATCTGCGCCCTCAGCTCATCATCGGTGATGTTGTAGAGACTCCGCCGCAACAGGAGCCACATTCCGGCGCCGAAGAACAATTGGGCCGCGGCAAAAAGTGCGAGGTACCCAATCGTCAGTCGAAAACCGATGGAGAGTTTTTTCACGCTGGGATCTCCTTCCGGATGACGTACCCGACTCCGCGCACCGTATGGATAAGCCTTTCGCGCCCGGCGCTTTCGATCTTGTTTCGTAAGAGCCGAACGAAAGCATCGAGCGTGTTGGCCCCGATTCCATCACGCTGTCCCCAAACCGAGAAAATCAGGGCGTCGCGCGGCACCACTCTCCCGGCGTTGCTCAGGAGGCGCTCCAACAGGGTGTACTCAGTCCGCGTAAGGCGGATATCTTTCCCCGCGCGTGTCACATTGTGTGTCGCGGTATCCAGCAAAAGATCCGCTAGTTGAAGGGTTGACGGCTGACTAGCCGTCGAGCTGCGCTTCAGCGCACGCAGGCGCAGCAGGAGTTCATCAAACGAAAACGGTTTCGTCATGTAATCGTCGGCGCCCAGGTCCAAACCTTGGACGATGTCCGGAACGGTGTCCTTGGCGGTGAGCATAAGCAGAGGTGTGTAGTTGTTTTCTGCGCGCATCTGTGAAGCCATTTCGAAACCGTTCATCCTTGGCATCATGACGTCAAGGATGACGACGTCGAACTCGTGTTCTCGCAGCAGCGGCAAAGCTTCGGCGCCGTCTGCAGCACAGAGGACCGTGTGTCCTTCTTCGCGCAATCCCTGGCGAAGCAACTCCAGCATGCGGCGTTCATCTTCCACAACCAGCAGTCTCATTCCACTGCCTCGTATTTGCGATTCGGCCTAGTTTGCCTAGATTAGAACGATAATCCAGTCAAAAGACAGAGTCTGAAAAAATATTAACCATCCTTTAACATCGCCTTCATGAGGCCTTCCTAGAATCGCGCCTTACAAGACACAAGGACTACAGTTGGGAGGTCCCCATGGCGTCATCTTTCATTCGGTCGGTGGTTGTGATGCTTTCGTTTCTGGCACTTGGCCACTTGGCAGTCATGGCGCAGGTAAACAAGGGAACGATCGCCGGGCGCGTCGTTGATATCAGCGGCGCCGTCCTCCAAGGCGCTCGCGTGGAGTTGCCCGTGGCGGCTCTTTCCACCGTATCGAACGAGCAAGGCGAGTTTAGTTTCAGCGGCATGGCGCCGGGAAGCTACAATCTCACGATTTCATTCGTTGGATTTTCCAGCTTTGCCGGCGACGTTACGGTGAAGGCCGGGCAAGTGGCGCGGGTAAGTGCCGTCCTGACAGTTGCGTCGAAGAACGAAGAAGTCATGGTCACCGCGGACCGTCCGCACGGCGAGGCCGAAGCCATCAACCGCCAACGCACCTCGGACAATATTCTCGATGTGCTGCCTTCCGACGTGATCAGAAGCTTGCCCAATGCAAATGTTGCGGACGCGGTCGGCCGGCTGCCGGGCGTAACCCTGGAGCGCGACGAGGGCGAAGGCAAGTATGTGCAGGTTCGTGGCACCGAACCTCGGCTGAACAATGTGACGGTTGACGGAGTAGAGGTTCCGGCTCCGGAAGACAACGTTCGCCAGGTGAAACTGGACACCATTCCCTCGGGGATCGTCGAAGCGGTTGAAGTTAACAAAACGCTATCCGCTAACCAGGACGCCGACGCTATCGGAGGAACCGTCAATCTGCGCACCAAGACCGCCGGCGAACTGCCCACGCTGACGGTTGAAGGAATCGGCGGATTCACTCCCATCGTCAACACCCGTTACATCGGCGAAGTGACGGGCACCGTGGGCCAGCGCTTTGGTGTCCAAAAGCGCTTTGGCGCGCTGTTTTCCGGGAGCTACGATTACAACGGCCGCGGAATTGATGACATTGAACCGCAGCCCGATTTAGGCTTTGCAACCCCCATTTACGACAGCATGGACATCAGGGAATACAGGTACCAGCGCAAACGCTATGGCTTCGGAGGTTCGCTCGACTACAAGCTGGCGGAAGGTTCGGGGGTTTACTTCCATTATTTTTACTCCGATTTCAAGGATTATGGTAACAAGTGGGTCTACAGCTTGAACGACGATGTCAGCGCCGGGCCTCAGGGACAACCTGTCATTACGCCCGATTCTCCCAAATTCTCAACCTCCAGTCGTTTGCCGGATTACGGAATCGGCAGCTTGGCGATTGGCGGCAAACATGTCTTCAACAGTTCGTGGATAAGCTGGGAGATTTCGGCAGCACGTTCACGCCAGCTGGCAGCGGCCGGCAACCCGGGAGCAACGTTCAAGTACCTGGGCACGGACACCTGCGCTTACGAGCCTGGTCTCACTAACAATTTTCGTGTGCCGAAGTGGGATCCTGCTTGCACTGCTCCTGGTTCGCCAATCTATGATCCGAGCCAATATTACTTGAGCGAGTTCGACAGCACTTCCGGAGAAACCTCGCAGGTGAACCTGCAAGGGGCGGTATCCATAGCCAAGAATTACCATCTGGGTTCCCACTACTCGACCTTTGAGTTTGGCTTCAAAGAGCGCAACGGGCATAAGGGGCAGGATGCCTACTCGGGCGTCTATGACAACGTCGGCAATTACGGCGGCACCGGCAATCCGCCTCTGATGAACCAGTTTCTGAGCGGCTTCCACAATTCCAACTACTACGCTAGAGATTACAACCTCGGGCCGGTTACCGATTACAACAAGATCGTGTCTTTCTTCAATGCGAATCCCCAGTTGTTTCCGCTCGACGGTCCAGCCACGGTCTTCGGTTCGGCTGAGAGCAACTTCGACTTGACCGAACGCATTTCGGCGGCCTACGCCATGAACACGATCGAATTCGGGCGTTTCCGCCTGCAAACCGGTTTGCGCATCGAGGCGACGCAGCTGAACATACTCGGCTATAAAGTGATCAACAACGTCGATGCCGCGGGCAATGTGCTCCCCTCAACCGTTATCCCGCAACCGGCGAGCTCCTGGTATTGGGA
>Ga0187778_10003694_pt1 | contig 10216 bp, 12 predicted proteins | sample 1015_Q2_SP5_20_M_FD_132418 | JGI IMG/M metagenome (GOLD analysis project Ga0187778, IMG submission 132418) | Tropical peat soil microbial communities from peatlands in Department of Meta, Colombia - 1015_Q2_SP5_20_MG | ecosystem: Environmental > Terrestrial > Soil > Wetlands > Peat | place...
TCAACGACGTCGTCATGGTCGGTGGTGAGGAACCCGGTTACCCTGGAAAGAAGTAGGGTAACGACTTCCCCGGGGCAGGCGCAGTGCCCGATTTTGCAACATAATGCGCTTTCTTCTCTTCAACCCGTACGAGATGGATCTTGTGATGCTCCGATAGCACTCTGTAATCCTCATCGAGTTTCAAATGGTGTAATGTATGTTTGACATGTAGCTTAACATCCTTCATGCTAAGACTGCCGTTCGCCGGGTCATTGACGATTATTGTGCTGCCCTTAACGGTAATCTCAGTTTTCATACGCTGCTTGAGAATCTCACCGAAGTCTTTCCCAACCTTCTTGAGTTCTCCCAACTCGACTTCAATCACGCATTATTCCCTGTACTCACTCCTAATGTTAGGCTAATACGCCTTCCCTTGAGCTGGAGGCTTGCGATTAGAGGGGGAGTCGGACGATCTGCCCGCATCCCTCACACCTCAGAAACTCGTAGGTTTCATTTCTGAAAAGATACCGGACGCGTCTGAGGTGTTTGCAAAGTTTCTCAACATCTGCTTTCAATTCTTTCACGACAATACATGAGTGTACAATTACCAATATTCATGAGACATGACTGAAACTGATCTCAACCAGACTTAACGCGCTCGCGCCCTCGTCACAAAATGTCTCAATGTCGAATATTCTATGCAGAATTGCAACTGCAACCGGACGTTCGCGTCCGCGGAAATTACTCCGTAGCTGTCAAAGATCATGAGCCTCTTTTCAACCTGAAATCTCTGAGTAATCGTATACAATAAGATGAAAGTATTCTGAAAAGAGGCCCGAAGGTCACCTAACGCAACCTTGATCGTATTGGGATTCTGATTCGTTTTAGTTATGTGACAATCGAATGGAAGCGAGAGATTAACGGGATATCAAGAGCTCTGCCAACTGATTCAGAGTATAATCACGCCACATAATCATGTGTGGTGCTCCGGGCGGGATTTTCAGCGGTGTTCGCTTTTGAACCCGCGATCAGCGACTTACGGGCGACGGTATCCCTGCGCCATGGCTCGAAAGGCCGCTATGCTTTCGGCCCAGTTGGTTAACCGGGCTACACCACCGGAGCACTGGGCTGAAAGCACAATGTCTTAACTTTAAGTTCTTTTGCGATGCCGCTTCTGCGCGGTTACCCGTGACCAACTCTGAATTCGGTGAATTCACCGGTCCAATCTTCCCATGTAACGTCCAATTGCCTTACGTACGCACCGGGTGGTCCACGTTTGCAGAATTCGATCATCGCGTCTACGTCCAGTTTCTCTCCTTCAAAAATCGCTTCTACCCTTCCGTCCATTAGGTTGCGTACCCAACCTTTGACGTCATGCTGGATTGCATTGCTTTCCGTTTCTGCTCTGAAGAAGACGCCTTGAACGCGACCACTGACGTATACGTGAACTCTGACCATCATGAGTGAAACATTTCGTATCGTTCTTTGCGCACGTCTAAATACGTGACTGTGGAAACAAACTGTTCAGTAACCCCTACGGAAGTCAGCCAGATTGCGCGCGGTTATTGTGGAATTGAAACTCCCAGCGCTTCCGCCATTAGCGGAAGAAACGACGCAGATGGCTGAAAATATAGGTTACACAGTAGTTGGGACGCTCATCCAGAAACGGAAGAGTATTCACCACTCGTATACGATTGGGCCAGGTCGGCTTGACGATCTGAAGAAGATGGTCGAAGATAATGAGGTCGATACGGTCATCTTCGCAAACGCGTTGTCCAGTAGCCACGTCTTCAAACTTACACAACATCTAGGTGGCGAGGTTCGAGTAATAGACCGCAACCTATTGATCCTCGAGGTCTTCGACAAGCGAGCTTTCACTAATGAAGCGAAACTCCAGATTCGTTTGGCCAAACTGAAGTACACGCTTTCTTGGGGCAGGGAATTCATCAAGCTTAGAGGCATAATGGGTGAACAACTGGGCTGGATGGGTCCGGGCAACTATCCATACCAGGAATACTATCGAGCAGCAAGGAACAGAATTAGCCGGATCGAAGGGGAGCTTGATGATATCTATCGGAAGAAGATGTTGAAGCGTGATCATAGAAAGGAGCTTGGATATCCGATCGTTGCTCTGGCTGGGTATACTCAGGCGGGGAAGACTAGTTTCTTTAACCTCATGACTAACGAGGATAAGACGGTCGGTTTAGGGCCTTTCACCACTTTGAGCACGTTTGCACGCAAGGCTCAGATTCGTAACAATTCGGGATGCGAATTCATTTTGATTGATTCAATAGGTTTCATCGAGGATATGCATCCGATAATTCTCAAGGCGTTTCACGCTACGCTTGGAGAGTTAGCGACAGCCGACCTTGTTCTGCTTTTCGTTGATGCAAGTGATGATAGTTTTCCACTAGAACGGAAGGTAAGGTCGTGTAGTCAGATTCTACGTGAGATGGACGTTACGTCTCCAACTGTAATCTGCGCGAATAAGATTGACCGGGTGTCTAAGGAGCAACTTGAGGAGGCTTTGAAAGTGATTCACAAGTATTTTCTCGAGGAGAAGATTGTTTCGGCGAGTGTGAAAGATGGGACTAATTTGGATGCGATTTTACGCGAGATAGAGGTACGGATCAATGACGAACGCCTGTCAGGGAGGCCTCAAAATCCGCGAGTATCCGGTTGAATTCGCGGTATTTTTCCAACATAGTACTATGTCCCGCTTGAGGAATCTTAACCAATTTTGAGTTACGAATATTCTGATGCGGGTATTCCGAGTATTTCAACGGAGTAAGCTGATCGTTAGTACCACAGACGATTAGCGTCGGACAGACAATACGGTTCACTTCGCGAATCCGGTCAAACCGGTCACAGGCACAAAGATCCCCATACGTCACGTCCGAAGGAATCTTGAGAAGCTGGTTCCTGATTCTATTAATTATGATCGGGTCGCAATCTGGCGCTGCTGACAATTTTGCCAACATCGTGCATGCCTGCGGATAATCTTCACGCACTCTGGATAGGAGGTCGTGGCGAACTCGAAGTCGCGCGCCCGTTCCAACCAAGACGAGCCCGGTAAGGTTTGGCCCGCCTAGTGCGTACTCGATCGCGATGGCGCCACCCATCGAATGGCCAACGAGAATCGGCCTGTGAATATGTTTCGCTGTGACGTATTCTGCCACAAATTCAGCGTACTCTTCGATAGTAACTCGTCCATGACTATCGGGATGGCCGGGAAGGGCGATTGCTTGAGCGTTCTTGAATCTTAATAGTTGAAGACGCCATGTGACGTTTCCTCCTCCCGCGCCGTGAATGAATAGTAATTCCACTTTCATCATCCATGGTTTGTGTAGAGCGATCTGCATACAAATCGCGTGATCAAAAGCGTATCATTATGTCAGAAAGATATTCAAAGCCCATAAGCCTCCTGTAGCGGTATCCAAAGTCAGGCCAGAGGGTTGCGCAACTTTACTCTTAGTCGGTCCATCTTAATGCTCGTCATAATTCTGGCCGTTCCTGTTTCGGCGAGCGGTGTTCGAGCTATGAGTATTCAGGCATCTTTCAATCCGGTCCAGACGGACCAAGGATTCGAGGTAACCATCTCTGGACGAATATTCGATGCGAGTAACCAATCTGTTTCGAATGCGGTTTTGTCGATTCAGGTGATTGATCCTCAAGGGACGAGTGTTCACGTCGCAATTGCGTATTCGACTGAGACAGGGCTGTTTCAGGACAATTTCCTTTTGCAGTCCAATTCGCCGGGTGGTAACTACACGGCGTATCTCGTGGCTGATAAGCCTGGATATGACACCGCGCGTCTTACTCTAACGTTCGCTCTTTCCTCTCCTGATTTCATAATTGGAACATCTTCTTCGTCGTTGTCGATTCAGCAAGGGCAGTCTACCACGGTGACGGTTACTGTTCTGTCAGTCCGCGGATACGCCATGCCTGTCAACTTGACCGCGATGAGTGCTTCTGGGGTCAGTATTCAGTTCAGTCCAAGTTCAGTTACGCCGAGTGGGACAACGATAGTTACGTTCTCAGTTGCCTACAATGCTCAGCCCGGTAACCGTACAGTAGTCTTGCTCGGCATTTCTGGCTCTTTGACTCATCGAGCCGTTGTCGAATTGACCGTTACGAGGGGGCCAACGCAGATTTTGCTTCAAATTATCGTAGGCGCTGTCTTAATTTTCATTATTGGTCTCGCGATCTTCTATCGCAGGTCACGTAGTCAACGTCGTCAGAGAAAAATGGTTGTTGAAGAGTTGATCAAGCAAGCTGCTGGCGATTCGGGTTATCTCGCAACTGCCAGGGCGATTGCACGTCTTGAAGAGCTGCGTGCGTTGGGCAAGGTGGATGACGCTACTTACCAGAAGCTAAAGAAGGAATATGAGAGACGTGTGGAACGATCGAAGTGACTACATGACCTTCATAGCGTCTGCGATTTCCCCGATTGCTCTGCTGAAGGCATGATCTGGTTTGTCGAGTGTGTAGATGCTTTTTCCGCCAGCAGCCATTAGTTCGCACATGCAAGGGATTAAGCCGACAAGTGGTAATCCGACATTAGCTTCGATCTCCTTCCCGAACTTTTCTTTTCCGCCGCTTGCCGCGATTTGTTCCAGTGGAATTTTGTTCAGGACGACTCCTGATTTTCTGCCGAGCGCTTCGTAAACTCCTTTCGAAAGCTCTTTGGTTCCCTCCAAGTCGAACTCGTCCGCCTTCATAACTAATGATACTAAATCGGCTCCAGCCAGGGCGTTGATGGACGAGTATTGAGCTCCGGGGCTCGTGTCGAATATCACGTAGTCCACTTTCTTCTCCTCAATAATCTCCTTCTTACCAGCCAGAGTCTTAGACAGAGCCTTGACCTCCCAACGGCGGTCTTTGCTCATAACATCCTTCAACGCTTCCAACGAGGGATTAGCGAAGCCTACCCAAAGTTTTCCTCTGAGGTCGTACTTCGTTGACTCATCAACAATGGTATCGTTGATCTCGCATCTTCCGTCCAAGTAATCGTTCAACCAAAGCTTCGGTTTAGCTTTGAACAACACATTGAGGCTTGGTGCACGGAAATCATAGTCAAGGATACAGACATTAGCACCCTGCTTTGCGTAGAGTGCTCCAAGATTCACGACAAGGGAGGTCTTGCCAGTTCCTCCTTTATACGAGTGAAAAGCCATTGTCTTTGTCAAATTTCAAACTCTCCATCATTCTATGTAGAAGTAAACATCTCTACCCTTACGCTTCTTCTTGATTAAACCCATCGAGACGAGTTGATTCAAATAATCGCTCTCCACAGCCCTCACCCTCGAGGTCTCCTTCGAGAGATCTGTCGCCGTTCCCTCACCTAGGCTCGAGAGAGCCAACGCTGATTTCCTCAAATGATCCGGTAGAGACAGCAGAGTCGTAACGTCAAGGGGAGTCCCCTCCGGCACCTCAACACTAGGACGAGAAAACCGTGTACCAGACCGTTCAACCTCAATCAGTTTATCCAACTTCTTCGAAACCACTTCCAAATTCCGATTAAGTTTCCTGAGCAAATCAACCACAGCGGGTTCGGAACTCTTGTTGCTCACGGAAAGGCCACACGCTTATGGCAATACCCCAGCTATATGAAAGTTTGTGAGCGCTACACTTAGACACTATTATTGGTGTAGTTTTGTGCTACTCACAAACACTTATATAAGGATCTTATGATCGTTAATGGCGTGGCGGACTTGACAAACCGCGCAAGAACTACTGTTGCTGTAAGTCTTGCGGTCATTGTAGCTTTGTCACTAGTCCAACTAACTGGGGCTTCATTACAATTCGCATACGCCAGTAGCGCGACGCAACCATCATTCCAGATAACCCCCTCGACGCAAACCATAGTCGAAGGAGACTATGCGAAATTCGACATAGACGTTAGCCAAACTGGCCTCGCAAACGTCTTCCTCGTAGCCCGAGGCTTGCCGGCTAATAGTAACGCGATCTTTGCTCCACAAGCAGGGACCGCTAATCCCGAATTCCATTCTACACTTTCAATTATGACTTCAACTCTGAGCCCCGCGGGCAGTTATAACATCACGATCATCGCACTCGTGAATGGTGAAGAGTACCCAGCCCCCATAAACCTCGAGTTAACACCCAGCACTACGAATCAAACGAGTACGGTCACTTCGACAGGACTCAGCCTCTCTTTGAGTGTTGATACCGATCTAAACGAGTACGAGCCAAATACCACAGTGACAGTTAGTGGTTACGTTTCGGACACCTCTGGTCAGGTTGTCGGAGGCGCTGTTGTTTCCGTTCAAGTTGATGATCCGACGGGAACACAACTGGTATTCGTGAATAATCTGACAACGGATAATGCGGGCATTTATGAGAGCAAAGTGTGGCTTGGTCCAGGAGCTACTTCTGGAACGTACTCGGTATTCGTTTCTTCATCCAAGTCTGGGTATGAAAGTGCGACAACACATACAACATTCGTTGTTGGATCGTCATTAACACCGAGCGTCGTGATTTCGCAAGTGTACCTTACAGACACAGCTGGGAATCCGTCTGGAGTTTTCTTAGTCGGACAGACCATACTCGTATGGGTGATTCTGCAGAATAATGGTGCGCCATTTCAAGGTGTCATCTGGGTCCAAATACTTGATCCCAACGGTACGCCTCGATCTATTCAACTGCAGGTTTCAACATTGGGTACGGGAGCGTCCGTTAAGGTTGGATTCGGATTCACTGCCTCAGCTAACTTACCCCGCGGGATATATGCCGCTAATGCACTTGTATCTGACAAACTTATCTCGCAAGGCGGTACATTTCTCACAAGCGCGAAAGTACAGTTTGCGTTGACCGGGTGATTGAGTTTGAAAGATGGCAACGATCAGTTTGATGATATAATTTCGGGACTCAGCCATGTTAGGCGCGAACTGGAAGGTGCTATTCATAGAGCAGCCTTACCGACCAAAGATGATGAGAAGACGCCAAAGGGCGATGAGGATCCGGAGTCGATCGCTCTCGAAGAATACTTGTCGAGTCGCCTACAGCAGATGGGAGAGGTTGCGTCTGAAACGAAAGACGTCAAAGGGATGATGACAGGGAATGGTTGGGACGGGACGCAACTAATTGAATACGTCTACAAGATTGATCCGGTATCTGTCAAGCGAGCAATTGACTTGGCTATATCATCGAACAGAAGGCTTGGTGAAAAGATCGCTGACTCACTCTTGCGTCGCAAGAGCGAGATCAAACTGGTCGGCCCTGCAACGGTTGAGTACATTCCAATCTGGAAAGTGAAAGGCTTCCATGAATGCTACTATTTGAGAACCGACGCTTACAAGATTCAAGTCAACGAAGACGTTGTTGGAGTCGAGGTAGAGGGCAGAAGCCGAGATCTTATCCTCGAGAAGAAACACCGCAGCTTCGTACCTTCTCTTATATTGGAACGGTTCCAAATGTTAGGTGCCTTTCTCTCAAGCGAGTCGAAATATTTTGTAGTCAACGATGTTACTGAATTAGCCCGCACAAGGTCGGATGGGGAACTGGTGGTATCCTGTAGCGGCAAAAAGTTAGCTCAGGACGATGAGCTGGCGCTTACGTCTTGGAGATCCAAGAGAATCTTCGACCAATCACAGCTTAAAGTGAAGGGTGCTAAGCTTCGCGTTCGCGAGTCGGCAGTCTCTAAGGAAACGGTTCTCGCAGAATTCAGAGAACATGTTATTCGAATGCCGGAGAGATTCAAACAAATCCTAAGTAACAGACTACAAATAATTGAACTCAAGCGAATTTACATACCCTTAATTCGGATACCGATTCAGAAAGGCCTTGTTCCACGAGAGGTTATCGTGAACGGTACGAGTGGGGAGCTCGCGGACAATAACCTGCTAGCGCTGTTTGAGTAGAATTTGCAATTCTCGTAGAGCATTACTTACGACATGCAGCACGACTGAAGGTCTGTGCCTTCTGATTACTTGTGGTATGAGTAGCGTATTTGATGGGACGATTGCTTAAGATACCTAACGTCTAGGCTTCTCTTTCTTTCCCTTCATTAATGCGTCTAGTGAAACCGAGTTGATGGCGTAGACCTTGTATCTTATTCCGGGGATATCGCCCATGGCCTTGCCTTCAGCGCCACCTATTCCCTCAATTAGGACTTCGTCATGCTCATCTATGAAGTTCAGAGCACCATCGCCTGGCACGAATGCGGTGATGACTTTCCCATTTTTGATAAGTTGTACCCGCACAGCTTTCCGCACGGCGCTGTTAGGCTGTCTCGATTCGACTCCAACTTTTTCGAGGACAATGCCTCTTCCTTGTGGGGCACCCTGCAACGGGTCGGCTTTGTAATCCAATCCGAGCATTCGGCGTTTGTATGGACGATAGTGCCATCTGAAACTGCTTCTATCTCTGCTTGTCTTCCTTGCGGATAGTAATCCGGAAGCGCCTTTTGTCAAACCGATTCACTCAACATCTTGATGGAGGTGGGTCAACGTTAGAGTTGCAGTATAAGTGTTTATCGTACTCCACTCTAACCCATATTCATGTCGAAAACATTCGGGCGGTAAGGTATGCGACATTGAGGCTTCTCTTCCTAGGGTCCGGCGGCTCCGCGGTAAGCGCTAAACGGGCCTGTCCATCCATTCTTCTCGACGAATCGACCCTAATCGATATGGGACCTGGATCGTTACGCAACCTTAGGATTTCGGGAATTGATCCATCTCGGATAAGACGCATTTTCATTTCACACCTCCACGCGGACCATATCTCCGACCTTATCCCATTTCTATGGGCAGTTCAGATAGATGGACGCCAAGAGGACCTCGCGATGTATGGTCCGCCAGGATTCAAGGAGACGTTCCAAGTATTACAGGAATACACGAGAACGCCGGCTAACTTTTTCAAGTTCCCACTAACAGTCCACGAGCTTCAGTTCGGTGGGAAAGTCGACGACGTATCCACATGTGCCACAATTCATTCGATACCGACATTAGCTTTCCGAGTGGAATCAGAATCGGGTAGCTCGTTTTGTTATAGCGCAGATACAACCTACTGCCCACAAGTGGCGAAACTCGCAAGTGCCGTTGATTTGTTTGTACATGAGGCAACATTCCTAGAAGACCAAGCCGACATGGCCAAACTGACCCGCCACTCAACGGGAAGTGTTGCAGGGCAAGTCGGGCGTGAAGCCAACGCAAAACAACTCGTCTTATTTCACGTCCCTCCGCCGAATGACCATAGGGAGCGTGAGTTATGTGAGCAAGCCTCCAATTCATTCGGGAACAGGGCTACTGTAGCAAATGATATGGACCATTTCGAGTTCTGAGATCGATTGGTCATAGCTTAAATCTTGTCTCGTATAGTACCAGAGCAGGATCGGATATTGAAGGCCGAAACCTCTAAGAGATTCCTAGAAAAGTTCGAAAACATTCGAGTCGCGCTTACTTTTCGCGACGTCATGATTCTCCCCGGACGAGCAGAAATTGAACCTATCGAGGTTGACGTAAAAACCAAAGTGACAAGACTTCGATCGCTAAACGTTCCGTTTGTTTCCTCACCAATGGACACGGTTACTGAAAGTGATATGGCAATCGCAATCGCACGACGGGGAGGACTAGGAGTAATCCATAGGAACTGCTCGGTCGATGACCAAATAGAAATGGTGAAACGCGTTAAGAGAGCAGAAGCGTTGATCATCCGAGACGTTTTCACCGTTACGCCGCGGGACACAGTCGGTACGGCCCTTTCTCTTATGGAGAAACACAACATATCAGGCCTACCGGTAGTTGACAAAAACAGGCTAGTTGGAATCGCAACCGGGAGAGACGTACGGTTTGCTTCAGAAACACTATTTGTGGAACAAGTCATGACGAAGAATGTCATCAAAGCAGAAGAGGGAATTACTATCGAAGAGGCGCAGCGACTTCTTCATGATCATAAGATTGAAAAACTGCCAATAGTGAACAAAACGGGCGAACTAGCCGGCTTGATTACATTCAAGGATATCCTGCTTAGGGGGCAGTATCCAGATGCAGTGCGTGATGAGAACGGACAACTACTCTGCGCAGCAGCCGTGTCGCCCTTTGATCTCGATCGCGCCAGGAAGCTCGACGAATTCGCAGACATTCTCGTCACTGACGTGTCTCATTTTCATAATGCGAATGTGTTCTCGGCAACAAAGAAGCTCATGAATGAAGTATCCGCCGAGGTGATTGTCGGAAACATCGGAACATACGACGCAGCTGAAGACGCGTTAACCGAA
>Ga0187778_10003695_pt1 | contig 10216 bp, 9 predicted proteins | sample 1015_Q2_SP5_20_M_FD_132418 | JGI IMG/M metagenome (GOLD analysis project Ga0187778, IMG submission 132418) | Tropical peat soil microbial communities from peatlands in Department of Meta, Colombia - 1015_Q2_SP5_20_MG | ecosystem: Environmental > Terrestrial > Soil > Wetlands > Peat | place...
ACAGAAGTCCTCCCATATCACTTCGAGAGGAGGCTCCGTCCAGCCCAGAGCGAGACGGGGGGCGTAGATCCCGCGGCCGTCTTCGAGTTCTCGAAGGGGAAGTCGAACAAGTACTTCTGGAGCCCCGAGTCGGCTTGTCTGGTCGACGCTGACGAGGAGCCTCCCCATCCCCTGAGCTCCGAGGCGCTGGATTCGGCCCTCCTCGTTGCTAGGACGCTGCGGTCGAGCATAATGGACGAAGTTCATGTGATGCGTAAGATAGTAATCGATGGCTCGAACACAGGGGGATTCCAGAGGACCGCGGTCGTCGGTCTTGGGGGCTCCATCGACGTTGAGGGCCAGAATGTTGGAGTACAGTCTGTCACAGTGGAAGAAGACGCTGCCAGAATCTTGGGCGAAGACGCGGCATCGAGGCACTTCGCACTGGATAGGCTGGGCGTCCCCCTTGTCGAGGTGGCTCTAGACCCGATCAGGGGGGACCCGGAGCTCGTGGGGAGGGTCGCCCTCTATCTCGGGAGGGTCCTGAGATCCACGGGGAGGGTCGCCAGGGGCCTGGGAACGATCCGCCAGGACCTCAATGTGTCCCTCTCTGGAGGGAAGGTTGTAGAGGTGAAGGGCGTTCAGAAGCTCAACCTCCTCCCACGTGTGGTGGAGTACGAGAGGGCCCGCCAGTCCTCCCTCGTCGCCGTAGCCGCCAAGCTGAGAGAGAGGGGAGTCAAGGCAGCACCCTGCACTACCACAGACGTAACCGAGGTGTTACGCAACTCAGGTTCGAGGATTCTGCGTGAGAAGGTTGCGGAGGGGGGGAAGGTCGTGGCCGTGACAGCTCGCGGGCTGAAGGGGTCGCTGGGGTGGGAGCCGATTCCTGGGTTCAGGCTCGGTAAGGAGGTCGCTGAGGTTGCAAGGGCCAACTCACTTGGGGGGATCATTCACTCGGACGAATTCGAGCGCCAGGGCATCCATCAGGATGAGGAAGCACTGATCAGAACGCATGGGGGCGCTGGGGAGGGCGACGCCATTGTCCTCCTGGCCGGCCTCTCCGAGCAGGTAGACGCCTGCGTCCCCCGAGTCGTGGAGAGGCTCAGGGAAGCCGTTTCGGGAGTCCCGGCCGAGACAAGGGCGGCGACAGACACAGGCGAGACGAGGTACATGAGGCCCAGGCCGGGGTCCCAACGGATGTATCCGGAAACAGATATCCCCAATATCGGGATTACAAAGAGGATGCTAAAGGAAATTGACGGGCTGGTCCCCCAGAACTGGGAAGCACGCGTCTCAAAACTCGCCGACAGGTATGGCTTGAGCGAAGACATGGCACTGAAGCTTTACGACTCTGAGGTGGATCGCGAGTTCGAAGCCCTGGCCGGAGAGCTAGAGCTCGAACCATCTGTTATCGCCTCGACCTTGGTAGACGTTCCCCCCCGGCTGGCGAGGGAGGGCGTGCCCGAGTCGGCACTCGGCTCCGAGGTGATAGCCGGAGCTCTTCGCGCCGTAGCCCACGGGCGTTTTGCCAAGGAGGCTATTCCTGACGTCCTCAAGGCAGTGGCGGCCGGGAGCGGAGACATAGACGACGCCATAAGGTCCCTCGGCCTGGAAGGCTTTGACGAGTCAAAGATTCAGGCAGTAGTCGAATCCGTTCTGCTAAGGAATGGCGAGTTGGTGCGCGAAAAGGGGGACGCCGCTTTCGCCCAGCTCATGGGCGAGGCAATGAAGGAACTTAGGGGGCGCGTCGACGGGGCCGCCGTGGCACGGGTCTTGACAGAGAAGCTGAGCCGGGCGGGACGCCAGTCGCAGTGATGGGGGGTCTGTTCCCCTAGAGGATTACGGCCGCTGGCCTTGATCTGCGCTTATTCCTTGGTTATGAGACGGGGGTTCATGAACAAGAGTATCAAGTACGGGCGCGGGCCCTGCAGGGTGCTCATGCCTTTTTATCTCCCATCGGCGGAGGGGTAGTCGGAAAGAGCTAGAGGTAGCTATGGGTCTCCCATTTGCTGTGAACCTTAACCTGGGCCTCGTGCTTGGTTTCGTGGTGACCATCGCCATAGCTCCAGTACTGAACGAATTTGGGGACGCTATGTTCCGGAGAGGAGTGGCGCGACCGTTCTTCTTCGGAAAGTACAGGCTTCATCACAAACGGTTCCTCTACGTTTTCCTCCCCATCGGCTACGCCCTCCTCTCATTCCTGATTGTTCTCGGTTACGTACAGATTGTCTGGATCGACTTCTGGACAGGGATTGCGACGACGCTCATGATAGGCGCCGCCTGCCTTCTCCTCGACCTTACGATAGATTACCTGCAGGACAGCTGGGGATGGGGACTCATCCACCACGAACTGATCTATCTGGCCGTCCCTGCGTTTGCGTTTACGGATTTCCTCCATCTAGCTTTCTGAATCTGCCGCGTACGCACTGGGTTCGAGGGCAGGTCACCTTCTTTGGCCAATACTTCTGTTTACGAGAGACTCAATTCTCTCCGGGTCAGTTGGTTGAACCCGTTCAGGTCCTGATGAACTCAGCTCTCCCCAGTTGCAACATTGCTTCGCCTTACCTTTCCAGTTCGTTCGACTACAAGTCGAAGTAGAGGTAGAACTCGTACGGGTGGGGGCGGGCTGCGACAGCCCTGTAGGCGTCCATCTCAAGGTCCACCATTATCTCGAGGAGGTCCTTGGGGAAAATCCCGTCCAGGAACACAGAATCGCTCTGTAGGCTCTCCACCGCCTCCTTGAGGCTCCCCGGGAGCTCGCCCACGTTGAGGTCTCTTCGCCGCTCGGGCGTGAGCTTGTAGATGTCTTCGTCAACGGGATTCCCCGGGTCCATCTTCTTCTTCATACCATCTAAGCCAGCAGCCGTAATGGCAGCGAAAGCGAGGTATGGATTGCACGAAGGGTCCGGTGTCCTAAATTCCACCCTCTTGGCACCCTCTGACCCCTTCTCGTAGGCGGGTATCCTCACGTTGGCTGACCTGTTCATCTTGCTCCATGCGATGTAAACAGGCGCCTCATAACCGGGAACAAGTCTGTGGTAGGAGTTGGTGGTAGGGTCGACTATCGCGCAGAGCGCCCTGCTGTGGTGCATGATGCCCCCGATGTAATATCGTGCGACTTGGCTGATTTCCGCGTAATCGTCCGAAGGGTCGTAGAACGCGTTCTTGGCGCCCTTCCAGAGGCTCGAGTGGACGTGCATGCCAACGGCGTTGTCCCCGAATATTGGCTTGGGCATGGTGGTTGCGATCAGCCCCATGCTCGTGGCCACGTTCTTGGTCACGAACTTGTACGTCATCGTACTGTCGGCCATGGTCACAAGCTCGTCCCTGTAGACGTCTATCTCGCACTGGCCGGCGGTGGCGACCTCGTGGTGGTGGGCGTTTGAAAGGACTCCGAAACCATCTCTTAGGTGGTTGACGCACACGCTGCGATAGTCGCTCAGCGTGTCAACCGGCTGTGCAGGGTAGTAGCCGTCCTTGAACCTGATGGGGAAATTCGTACCCCTCGCCTCGTTGGCCGACTCCTTCGAGGTTATTCGGAACCCTGATGCGAAGGGGTTGTTTGCCTCCCAGGTCGCTCCTTCGAAGACGAAGAACTCCACCTCCGGCCCCCAGAGCGAGCCAGTGAACCCCGCCTCCCGGATCTTCGCCTCGGCGGTCTGGGCAACGTGTCTGGGGTCTCTGCTGAACCTTCCACCGCCATAACCAACATTCACATCGCAAATCAGACGAGCGGTCTTCACCGGATCATCGATCCAGGGTATGACCCCCCACGTCGAAGCGTCTGGCACCAGGAGCATGTCAGATTCGTGAATCTCGACAAACCCCCTGACGGACGACCCATCCAGCTTCGCGACGCCTTCGGTGAACATCTCTTCCTGCACCATCTCTGAGGGGAGAGAGACATGTCTTAGCCTCCCTGGAACGTCTGTGAATTGAAGATCGACGAATTTGACACCCTCTTTCTTGATCATGTCCAGAACCTGCGTCGGAGTGAAGGTTCGGCTAACAAAACTGCCATCTGGTTCGATTTTGTAAGTCAACCTCGGAGGCATTGTTTGGAAAAGATATAAGTGTCCTCATGGTTTTCCTGGACAAAATTGGCAAAAAGTGCTTCCGAACTGGACGAAACAAGTGACCAAAGGGGCTCTTTGCACCCAAAGAGTGGACAAACGAGCATCGACCATCTGGACAGGCGGATACTGGAACGCGTCTTGCAAGACGGCCGGGTCTCGTTCCGTCAACTTGCAACAGAGCTGCACATCTCGACCACGACAGTAGCGACCCGGGTCGCCCGGCTACAGAGCTCCGGAATCATTCGCGGCTATAACGCACTGGTCGACTTCCAGAGGTTAGGTTACGAGCTAACCGTGGTGACCGAGATACACGTCTCCAAGGGGAAACTGGTCGAGATGGAGCGGGAAATTGCAAAGCTCCCAACCGTCTGCGCCGTCTACGACGTCACGGGGGAGATAGACGCGGTCGTGATTTCCAAGTGCCGCAACAGAGAGGAGCTGAGTCACTTCACGAAGTCGCTATTAGCGATGCACTTCGTAGAACGAACCAACTCCCACGTCGTCCTAACCACGGTTAAGGAAGATTTCAGGCTCCCGATTCAGACTTAAATGTGCAACTCAGCACCAAAGACTCCAGTCTGATGACGAGGATTAGGGTCAAGGTTGGCCAAGCAGAGGCCGAGGTCGAGGCAGACCCAGAACATATCCGGGAGGCCATAGAACTGGTCCCCGAGCTTGCCGCGAAGCTCCCTCTCCAGGAGAGGGGACCTATCTCCGAGCGGAGGGAACCCACACTGGAAATGAATGTTGACCTACCCACTCAGTCGCCGGCCGAGCTTCCGATTGTCACCCTGGAGAAGGGGGACTCGCTTGCGGACGTGATCGGGAAGTTCTTTTCTAGTCCCTGGGGACGTGAAAAGAAGAAGCTCTCTGACGTCAGAGAGGCGCTACAATCCTACGGCTTGAACTATCCGAAGCAATCTGTTGCAGTGGCGCTGCTGCGGCTCGCCAAGACTACGAAGTTGCGTCGCTTCAAGGCTGAGGACGGAGAGTACGTGTACACCACTGCCCTCAATGTCCCAAGCGCGCACCACATATCAGAGGATGCAAAAATGGGAGAGATTGCGTCCGGACAAGCGGGGCAATAGAAGTGCAGTGCTCCAAAGTTGGCCATCGCGGTTTTGAAATTTCATGCGTCTGATTGGTCACGGTGCGCAGTGAGGATTCCTGCATCCGAAGGTAATTTAAGCGGACTCGGAATCGGTGCGCCGCGGAGCAGAGGACCAACCTGTCTAGCGAAAGAGAGCTTCAGATTTCGGTGACCTACGGGGACACCAAAGTAGACCTCTCTGGGTCCCCTGAAGTCGTTATGCGTTCGCTGCACGAGTTCATCTCAAAGGTCATTCCCAACATGGACCTCGCTCGGACGATCAGTGTCAACTACTCGCTTAACGACCTGATCCAGTCGTTCAAGGAATACGTCAGAGTTACTCCCGAAGGACCAAGGGTGTGGACCCAGGACAAGAAGCTGAGCGACAGGGATGTCATACTCTTGCAACTTGTTGCCTCTCGCATCTCGAATCTGAGCGGCAGCTCGGGATCAGACGCCATGGGCGTATCCGAGATTGAAGGGGCGACGGGACTCTACCCCAAGACCATAAGCTCCAGGCTCAGCGAGCTGACCAAATCGGCCAACGTCGAGAGGGTGGACTCGGACCAGGGAGGCAAGTACAGAATAACGACCGTTGGGGTAAGCAGGCTAGGGGAGCAGCTGGCGAAGAAGTTCAGGGCTGTCCCTTGAAGGGATACTTCTGCACATACCTGTAGTTCCTCATACTACCGTCCCTGAAGAGGGACCCTTCTCTAACAAGGTCCACTAGGGTGTGTGAGACAGCAGTTCTGTCATAATGATAGCCCCTTCTGCTCATCTCCTCATGTACCTCGGAGAGTGCCTTTGGAGTGGAGAACCAGCCTTCCTTCCACATGGCAATGATTACGCTTCTGCTTGTTTCCCCCTTGTGCTCGGCCAATTCCGACGCCTGCGATTCCACCAACATCGGCTCTTTTGACGCCATGCCGGCGAGGACGCTTTCGACTGCCTGCTGCAACCTGTCTTCGGCAGTGGTGATTTCGACTTCCCACGAACCGCGTTTGAGTCGGACAGTGACCTTGTTCTGTTCTGCAGACAACTCTAATTCTTGTTGCTCCTGTTGGGCAAGATGCCCATATTTGAACAGTTGTCGCCCCAAGAGCACTTTGCCCCTGGTCACTAAATAGCACACACGAATCTTACGTGGATTTGGATTCAGAAGGCGAAGGCATGCTGCTGACGGTAAAATCCCCGCATCAGTTCGAATACCATCCGGCACTGTGGCGGTGTCCTTGCGTGTCGTGGCGAGACCAGGATCGAGCTCCTAGGTTTTGGCGAATGGGGGCCGGCGCGCGTATGCGAACGCGTTATTGCGCAGTAGCAACATGCGCAATTAATATATAGTGCGCAACATGCCCACCATGCGCGCAACATGGCCATAGCAGCCTCCCCCACATTGGAAGACCAACAGCTGGCAATGCTCGATACGCTCGCGCAAGAGTTCGAAGAGGCGTTTCAGGAGCTTTCGGAGAACGCTGAGCGAGAGCTCTCGGGCAGGACCTTCGTCTTCAGCAGCTACGGGAGGGAGCTGTACCCGTACTTCGAGGCGGCAGACGCGGACCAGGTCCCTGGGTGCATAATTCCCGTCAAAGAAGGGAGACCGGTCGCGTCCGTCGACTCGACGTGCATACTGGTGGGCGAAACAGCCCAGGGGGCCCTGTACGCTGCCAGAACCGCGGTAGGCCTGTCGATGGAGGGTTCGCTCAGGCGGTTCTTCAGGCTGGGGCCAATACTGGTCTACGCCACCTCTTCAGGACTATCAGGGCTGATTCCGAGCGTCCCCCCCGCCGAAATGGACCTTTTGCTCTCCGACCATACCGTAGCTGAGAGGTTCATCAGAAACACGATCGAGCGCCGGGTGGTTGACGCTCTCGCGAGAAGCGAAGGGGAGAGCATAATCATGGCAGACGGATCCTTGAAGCACCCTCTTGGCCAGCTGGCCTCGGCCATCCTACGGAGGCAAGGAAGAGGGAGATGCATCGTGGGGTTCTCAAAATCAAGCAACCTCATAATGTCAGAAGGGGCGGTCAGCGCCCTCTCTATTGCCAGGGTCCCTTCCTTCTATCCGATAGCTGGTGGGGACGTCACAACACTGCTCGCAAAGTTCACCCCCGATGGGCTCGTGTTCAGGCTTGACCTTTCTGGACCGGAGCCCCCCGAGAAGGTCCTCGGGAGAATCCTGTGGAACGATGCATTCGCCTCAGGCTACCCCGATTCCCTAAGAGTGGCACATCATCTCTCCATTTTTTCAAAGGCGGAGGACCAAGCCCTCAAGGCCTTTGTGACGAAGCGGTTCCGGGTACACCAGCTGCACACTTTCCCCCTTAGAAAGATAGCACTCGGGGGCTTCAAAGGGAGTGCGTAGAGGCTGAGGATACTCAAGAAGGAATCAGATGACATTCTCGTGGTTGCGTCCCCACGTGAAAGGGTGAGGATCGGGGACTACCTCGTTGCTTCGGAAGCCGAAAGGAGCCTCGTCCTCCAGGTGTACGACGAGAAATACCTTGACGTGGAGGGGATTGAGGAAGAGATCGCCCGTGAGGAGATCCTGTCGGCTTCCACCCCCGGGATCACGTCTGACCCCACGGAACTGACTACGATTTCTACTCTGATCCGAGACATGAGAATACTTCTGTGCAAGGCGAGGGGGACAATTTCTGGCGGGAGGCTCACGCCGAGGGCTAATTGGATGCCTTCACGTACGTCATCCAACGTATCACGGCTAATGATCGACGAGCTCGGAGGGGCGGTCGAGCCGCTCGGCGCGAGGGACATCCGACTCGGGACCGTAGACTCAGAGTCGCGCTTCAGCATCCCGGCAGAGGCCCTGGATGGGCGCATCACTGTAATCACGGGGAGGAAGGAATCTGGCAAGTCCCACCTCGCCAAGATACTCCTCAGGGGGCTCCTTGAGAACGGGGCCTATGCGGTGGTGTTCGACCTCAACGACGAATATGGCTCGGTAGGCCAGAGAAAGGACGGCACCGAGACAGCCGAAGGTCGCAAAGTGAGGGTGTTGCGCCCCGGCCGGGACCTCAGGTTCTCCCTCGCCTCAGTGGGGCTGCGCCCCATTACAAACCTGCTCTCCCACTCCCTGGACATGCCCGGAACCTCGCTGCGGGAGTTCACGAAGATCTGGGAGCAGCTGGACAACAGGGACGAACTCACACTCGCTTCGCTTGAGACCGCTATCCAGCAATGGAGGTGCAACGAGTTCGTCAGGGACGCTCTATTTGCGAGATACCACACCATCGCTTCGTGCGGTCTCTTCACAGACTCCGAGCACCAACAGTTCGATCTTCACGACTTCTTTGCACTGAACAAAAGCGGGGGAGCGATGGTCGTATCTTTGAGCGGGGTGTCCCCCCTCAACAGGAAGATGGTGGTCGAGCTTATCCTCTCCAAACTTGTAGAGCTTCTAGAGCGCCGGAAGATCCCGCCAGTCTTCCTGTTCGCAGAGGAGGCCCACCTGTACCTTAGGGATACCTACTGGGAGGACCTAATCACGAGGATGCGGCATTTTGGTGTCTTCACCATATTCGTCACCAATCAGCCGGACGCCATAGATCAGAAGATTTACCGTCAGGTAGACAACATATTCCTGTACAGCTTCAGCAGCGATGCGGACCTCAACCTGGTCTCCCAAGCATCAATGGCGGACTCGGACACGGTGAGGGCCATTGTGAGGACGCTTCCACCGCGCATGTGCCTACTCCTCGGGTACGCGGTAAGGAACCTTCCCGTTGTCGTGACAATAGATCCCTTCGATTCGCCAGCAACGGGCCTGACCAGGCGTTTCTTTCCTGAATCCCTCGAGGCAAAGGCCCGATCAGCCTGACCCCGCTGGTCGCACCCGTCACGCCTCTCTTACCTAATCTCGACCCATTGATGGCCGCAATGGCTACACTTGTACGCATACCGAAATTCCTTGATGTCCACCGTTAGTGGCACGCCCTCGCCTATCTCGTTGTGGTAAGTGGAGTCCGGGGAAAAGGAATGATATGGATTGTAAGGCAATTGGGAGATTTGTCTTTCCTCCGTCACGCGCTTCTCGTCCACCAGCTTTTTGCCGACGAGCCTTATCTCGAACCTCCTTCCGCAGGATGGACAGTGACGGAAGAAAGTTGTGAACTCGGACATCATCCGCTCGAGGCCCTCATAGCTAGTTAAGTTCCACCCATGATCGGATGTTGACATATCCGAGGAGCCCTCACAGGATCAACCCGGACGGGTCTCCGCGTCAGCAGTGTCCATCCTGACAGTCCTACTGCAGTGCCTGTACGACCATAAACGACCCTGCCTTTACTGTTATGCCGCCGCAGTTGCTGGTACAGGCGAAATCGATCTGAAGCTCAGCTCCCCCCGGCCCCGACAAGACTACGCCGAAAAGCCCCGGGGTCGAGTAGACCGGCGGCGTGACCCCGAAGGAAAGGCTGTTCTGAGCTGCGATTGGAGTCCCCGCAGCATCTACACAGTCGGTGGGGAGGTTTCCCCCGCCTTCGGAGTCTGACATGGGGGCGCAGGCGATCAACAGCGAAGCACCGGCGGCGAGGGGATGGACCTCGAAGTTGTAATGCTCTATGCCAATCGAAGGTTCAACGGCGGTGAACACGTAGAACGCAAAGGTTCCGTTGGCTGGAAGGCTCGCCGCAAGACCCGTGGATAGGTACTCCCCTGCCCCACCAGTCGTAACAGAGGACCCATCCCAGGAGGTGATGGACCCCCCCGGGGCGCAGCTGATTGTGGTGTTCACCTGGCTAACAGCGTCCCCCGCCGGACAGCGAGGGGGGAAACCGACAATTGACTTCCAGTCGACCTCACCCTGCTGGAGGGTGTACCAAAAGGCGTTACCGAGGCTGGTGACGAGCCCCACCGAGCTTCCCGGGGGGTTTCCTTCAAGTATCGTATTGTACTTGGCAAGACAGGGTGCTGTTCCCGGGGAGCATGTGCCACTAGGCAGCATGGATTTGACAAGGGTCGAGGCTCCTGTCGGGATTGAAACAGTCGCGGACATCGAATAGACTGTCCCGTTTGGGTATCTGAGCAGCACGTGATTAACAGACACCGTCGT
>Ga0187778_10003696_pt1 | contig 10213 bp, 7 predicted proteins | sample 1015_Q2_SP5_20_M_FD_132418 | JGI IMG/M metagenome (GOLD analysis project Ga0187778, IMG submission 132418) | Tropical peat soil microbial communities from peatlands in Department of Meta, Colombia - 1015_Q2_SP5_20_MG | ecosystem: Environmental > Terrestrial > Soil > Wetlands > Peat | place...
ATGAGCCAGGGGCCAAGGTGCGAGCCGGCGATGAACTCGAGCGTTGCGGCGCGACTCACCGGATCGACGGGAATCCAGAAGCTGCAGTTCTGCCGGCCGCTGATGTTGTAGTAAGGCTGATCCTGGTGCCACGGCGTGCGCGCCCGTGTTCCGGGCTCCTTGGTCAGCATGTGATCGTGGAAGAGCCGCGCCATCGTGCTGCGCATCAGCCGTCCGCCGACCTCACCCAGCGCGGATTCGAAAATGACACGGCGGTAGGCCGCGTTCTCCTGCCAGCAGCAGAAGTCCTCGAGAAAGAAGCCCGGATCATCGGGGGTGCTCGCCACCTTGGCGCGCGGACTCGGCCGCGCCAGATTCTCCTCGATGCCGTGCTCGAGGAGCTGCACCTCGCGCGGCGTGAGCAGACCACGGAGCACCACCGCCCCGTCGGCCTGGAAAGCCGCGATCTGCGCATCGCCGGCGCGAAAGCGTGCCGCAGGCGGCCGTGCAGTGCACGCTGATTCCGCTGGAGATGTATCTTTCATCTCGCTGATTTTCCTTCTATTGGATAGCTGAGATCACGGCGACTTGGCGAGTAATCTCCGGGCGGCCGCCAAGAATCGCTGCCGGTCGGCCTCGGAGTCGATGTCCGCACCGAGGTCGCGCAGCAGCGCGCGCTGGCAGCGGCGGGTCAGGCAGCGCCGCCGAGTCCACCGGTTCGGTGGTCATCAGGCACTCGCTGCTGGTGCGAATGGGCCTGGCGAGGAAGAACGAGCGCCCCATCGGCGTGTCGCGCTCGCCAGCGTTCATGCGTGTACGCATCTCTGCGGAAGCGCTGAATGATATGGGCCTGCCAGTCGGTGGCGCGATCGCGCAGATTGGTGCGATTGAGCGTTGCTTCCTGTCGAGCGGCAGACAATGCCGGCTGATTGTGGCCGCCACCACAAACACCGCGAACACCGCGAACACCGCGAACACCGCGACCGGAGCGACATTCACGCGAAGCAGCAGGCTCATGCGCACCTCACCCAAACGTAGTGGATCGCGACCCACGGAGGCAACTGGCTACAGCTCGAGCGCGAGCCCGGGCATTGTGGCCGAGGCACTGCCGCCCGCACAATGCCGCCGTCGGTGTGGCGAAGTGGCATCGTGGATTCATCCAACTCCGCAGCGCTCGCGAATTCACCCTTCATGGTGGGGGTGTCGGGTCACCGCGATCTCGACCCGGCCGATCTGCCGCGCCTGCGCGAGGCGGTGACGGGCTTCGTACAGCAGCTGAAGGAGCACTTGCCCGACACCGACCTGCGCATGATCGTCGGTATGGCCGAGGGCGCGGATCTGCTGGTCGCGGAGAGCGCGTTGGCGCTCGGCGTGCGCGTCGAAGCGGTGCTGCCGATGCCGCTCGAGCAGTACGCTGCCGACTTCGACCCGGCGACACTCGGCCGCCTCAAAGAGCTCTTGCGTCACCCGAACGTGCGCTGCGTTGAGCTGCTCGCGCCTACGGGAAACGTGGCAACGAGCGCGCCGCGTTCCGCGGCGCAGCGCGACGCCATGTACGCGAATCTCACCGACACCCTCATCCGTCGCAGCAGCCTGCTGCTCGCGCTGTGGGACGGGCGCGTGTCGCGCCTGCCCGGCGGCACCGCTGACACCGTCCTGCGTTATCTCGGAATCCGCACCGCCGAGCATCGCGACGCGGGGGCGCTCGAGTTCATCGATGCCAGCCCCGACACTGACGCCAACGACCGACTGGTCTACTGGACACCGACGGCGCGCGCCAGCGGCGGTCCCTCGGAGCTGCGACCGCCGTGCTTCCTCCTGGGACACGGCGACAGCGTCCTGCAGGTGCTGCACACCATGCCCTCCCCCCTCAAGCGTCAGCTCGCCGAGCTCAACAGCTACAACCGCGAATACCGACAGCTGCGCGAGGCGGGGCGCCTCGCTTCGCCCAGCTCGCTCCGGCGCGACCTGCCGCTGAGGCTCTCGGCGGCCGATGCGCGGCTGCTCGAGGACATCGATGCGCAATACGGCAAGGCGGATGCGCTCGCCGTCTACTACCAGCGCTACTCGGATCGGCTGTTCCACCTCTTCGGGCTGATGGCATTCACGATGGGCCTCGCCTACCTGATCTACGAGAAGCTCACCGAGTCGCGGGTCGTACTGATCGCGTACGCGCTCATTCTGCTGACGAGCCTCGCCGTCTACTACGTGCTGCAGGGCAAGCGCTGGTTCGGCAAGCACCTGGCTTACCGGGCGCTCGCGGAAACGCTGCGCGCGAGGTTCTACCTGCGACTCGCCGGCGCCGACGAGAGCGTCGATGCGGCGGAGGTGCTCGCGCTCTCCGGTATCGACAAGTTCCATGGCTTCGGCTGGATCGGCATGGTGCTGAAGGGCATCGAGCCGCAGGACGTGGCTACAGGTCCCCTGTGCCGCCTCGATGCCGGCGATGCCGGCGGCGTCGGGCGGGCGTGGATCGACAATCAGTTCGCGTACTTCACCAACAAGGTGGCGCGCCTCGAGAAGGCCAGCCGCCGGGTGAAGCGGCTGCGACAAGGTCTGTTCTTCGCCATCCTGATCGCGATCTCGGTGCTCTTCCTCTTCGGCGACGCTTTGCATCACGTCGACATCGGCCTCGGCATCCCGGTGCGGAACATGCTGACCTTCTCCATGGGGCTGCTGGCGGTGCTGCTCGGGGTGTGGGAGCTGCATCAGGACAAAATGGCGACGCGCGAGCTGCTGTGGCAGTACCGCAATCAACTCAGCCATTTCGCGCGCGCCAAAGCACAGCTCGCGCGGATCATGACGCCCGGGCGGCGCAGCCAGGTGCTGGCGGAGCTCGGCAAGGATTCGCTGATGGAGAGCTACCTGTGGGCGATCCACCGCTACCACCGCGAGCACGAGCCGCCGGCCGCGGGCGGCGGCTCCTAGCCGCACGGCAGCGCTAGAATCCGCGCATGAGCGAATCCGCACCCTCGCGCCGCCGCGAGCGCGGCCGGCCGCAGCGGGCCACCGGGCCCGCACTCACGCCGCTTCCGCGACTCGTGAATCGCTGGGCGCCGCTTGAGATCCTCAGCGCCGCGCAGCTCGAGCGCATCCTCGGGGCCGCCTTCCGCATTCTCGAGGAGGCCGGGCTCGAGATCCGCAGCGCCGCCGCGCGCGCGGTCTACCGCCGCGCCGGTGCGCTGGTCGATGAGGCGACACAGATGGTGCGCCTCGGACGCGACCTCATCGAGGCGCAGCTCGCATATGCCCCCGAGCGCTTCGCGCTGCACGCGCGCAATCCCGCCCGTCACCTGCACGTCGGCGACAACGTGGTCAACTTCGGACCCGTGACCGGTGCGCCGAATATCCGCGACATGGAGCACGGCCGCCGCTACGGCGATCTCGAGGGCTTTCGCAACATCCTCAGGCTCACCCACGCCCTCGGCGTGCTGCACTGGCAGGGTGGCATCGTCGTCGAGCCGATGGACGTGCCGGTCGCGATCCGCCACCTGCTCACCTACCAGGCGCACATCGAGTGCGCGGACACCGTGTGGGCGGCGCGCGGCATCGGCGGCGTACAGGCCGAGGATGCCATCGCCATGTCGGCGATCGAGCACGGCTGCAGTATCGACGACCTCGCCGCGCGCCCGACGCTGATGACCGTCACCAACGTCAACTCGCCGCGACGTGTCGACGAAGAGATTCTCGACAACATCATGACCATGGCGCGCCACGGCCAGTGCGTGGTCATCACGCCCTTCACGCTCATGGGGGCGATGGCGCCGGTGACGCTCGCCGGCGCCCTGGTACAGCAGACGGCCGAGGCGCTGGCGGTGGTCGCGCTGTGCCAGCTGGTGCGCCCCGGCACGCCATGCGTGATGGGCGGCTTCACCTCGAACGTCGACATGCGGACCGGCTCACCGGCCTTCGGTACGCCTGAGTACGTCCACGCCGTGATCGCGAGCGCCCAGCTCGGGCGGCGCCTGAAGCTCCCGGTGCGCACGAGCGCGGTCAACGCCTCACCGGTGGTGGATGCGCAGTCGACTTACGAGACGGGATTCTCGCTGCAGGCGGCGATCCTCAGTCACAGTCACCTCATCAACCACGCCGCCGGCTGGCTCGAGGGGGGTCTGTCGGCCTCGCTGGAGAAAATCGTGGTCGACGCGGAGCTGCTGCGTAACTGGGCCGAGATCCTCAAGCCCGTCGACTTCAGTGACGACGATCTCGCGGTGGAGGCCATCAAGGACGTCGCCGCCGGCGGCCATTTCTTCGGCGCCCCCCACACGCTCGCCCGCTACCAGTCGGCGTTCTACCGGCCGCTGCTCTCGGACTGGTCGAGTTTCGAGAACTGGACCGAGGCGGGGGCGCACGACGCCACCGAGCGCGCCACGGTCATCTGGAAGAAGCTGCTGGCGGAGTACGTGCCGCCGCCGCTCGATCCGGCGGTGAAAGAGGCGATCGCGGATTACGTCGCGCGGCGCACGCGCGAGCTCGGCGACGACGCCTGAGGGGCGGTGGGTGCCACCCACCCAACGCGCGCAACTATGAGCGAGTGGATCATGAACGCCCGCATGTACGCGGTGACTCCCGCGGTCGAGGAGACGTGGCGCAGCCTCCTCGCACATGTGACGGACGAAGCCGGGGTGGCGCTCGACTACCTCTCCTATCCGGCGCCCCAACCGCTCGAAGCGCTGTGGGCGCGCAGCGACGTCGGCGCGGTGCTCATGTGCGGCTATCCGATCGCGCAGCGCCTCGCGCCCGTCGTGCCGCTCGCGGCCCCCATCCCGGATGCGCCCTGGGGCGCCGGACGCGCGCTGTACCGCACCGACCTCATCGTGCGCGCAGATGCTCCATACCGAACGCTCGAGGACACCTTTGGCGGGCGTGCCGGGTGGACCGTGGCGCACTCCCAGTCAGGCTTCAACGCCTTGCGCCACGAGCTGCTCGCCTACCGCACGCCGCAGCGACCGGCGCTCTACGGCTCGATGGCGGGCAATCTCGTGACCGCGCGCCGGGTGCTCGACAGCGTGCGCGAGGGCTGCATCGACGTCGGACCGCTCGATGCCTACTGGCATCTGCTGATCGCCCGCCATGCCCCGCATCTGACGGCGGGCATACGCGTGCTGAGCTCGACGCCGCTCACGACGATGCCCGCGTTCGTCGCCGCGGCCAGCGTGCCTGCGGAACTCGTGGCGAAGCTGCGCCGGGCGTTCAGCGGCGCCGCGCAGCGACCGTGGTTCCCTCCCCTCGCCCGCGAGCTGCTGCTTCAGGGCTTTGCGCCAGTGAGCGAGAGCGACTACCAGACCCTCCTCGAATGGGAGCGCGAGGCGCTCGCCGCGGGCTTCACGGAGCCGCGCTGAGCGTGCGTGCGATGCTTTCGGCTCAGGCGCGAGCTGGTGCGTCCGCGGCCGCAGCACTCACTCCGCCCGCCAGCGGCACGCGGTTCGTCGGATGGACGAGCGCGTCGTGGGGGCGAAAAAGGAAGCGGCGCGCGACGTCGAAATAGGTGTGATAGACCAAGCCGCCATTCTCGGCGATGAGCCGCGTGCGGGTGCGCCGGTAGCGTGCGGGATACTGATACCAGGGCACGCCGGGGGCCTCGTGGTGAAGCGCATGCAGATTATTGAAGAGAAACAGAGGACCGAGGATCCACGAGCCCTCGACGAGGGCGATGCGCGCGCGCACCGGCGGCAGCGCGCGATGCTCCGCGAAGGAGCGGATCAGCGTGATGCTGGTTCCGGGGACCGCCATGGCGAGCACATAAATCCACAATGGTATGCCACAGGCGAGCGTCACCCATGCGGTCACCGGCACACACCACAGCAGGTGCTCGAGCCACACCGTGCGCACGCCGGGCTGGTTCGCTCTGAGGGCGCGCCACTCCGCGTGCAGGAACCGCCCGATCGTCCAGTAGGGACCTACCGTGATGCGCCCGGCGAGAGTCTGCTGGACGCGCACGATCCCGCGCACGAGCGGCGGGAGCCGCGCCCAGTCCTCGGCGGTCCAGTAGTAAGACTCCGGGTCGTCGAGCGGATCGGTAAGCCGCTCGTCGATGTGGTGCGCGAGATGACTCGCGCGATAGCGCTCATACGGCAGGTACAGCGACAAGGGCACGATCCCGAGCAGCCGGTTCACGCTCGCCCATCGTGTCGGGTGCCCGTGGACGATCTCGTGCTGCAGCGAGCCGTGCAGCGTGATCAGCACCGCCGCGAGCGGCGCAACGACGATGAGCGGCCACTGCCGGTAGGCGAACGTGATAGCGAGCCAGCCACCGTAAGCGGCGACGACCAGCAGCAGGGTGGGCATTTCCACGGCCGCGCCCGGGCGGCTGAAGGCGGCACTCGCCGCTGCGGCACCGGCTTTACTCGTCGTTGCAGTCAGTTCGTGCGGCGACATGCGCCCAAAGCCCCCCTCCCGTGGCACGTAATCCGGGAGCAGGATTGGCGGGCGGCGGGAGATATTCTCGGCTAATTCTAGCCAAACTCGCCCTGCCGCGCCGCTCCCGCCCCAGTTCTTCGGGAAGGGCGTCTCAGTCGAGCTGCACGGTCCGGCACACCCGCCGCTCGAGTGCCGCGAGCGCGTCGTAGAGCAGGATCGCCATGAGCCCGGTCACCAGTCCCCCCTGCAGGATGAACGCCGTGTTGTTCGACAGAAGGCCGGCGATGATCACCTCGCCAAGGCCCTTGGCGGCGACCGTCGAGCCGATGGTTGCGGTGCCGACATTGATCACGAGCGACAGCCGTATCCCTTCGAGAATCAAGGGTAAGGCGAGCGGCAGCTCCACCGACAGCAGCCGCTCGCGTGCGCTCATGCCCATGCCGCTCGCCGCTTCCAGCACCCCCGCGGGGCAGCTCCTCAGGCCGGTGACAGTGTTCTCGAAGATCGGCAGCAACCCGTACGCAAAGAGTGCGATCAGGGTCGGCTTCTCGCCGAAGCCGACCAGCGGCACTGTCACGGCGAGCACCGCCACTGGCGGAAAGGTCTGACCGACGTTCACCAGCGTGCGCGAGAGCGGCAGGAACTGGGCCCCCTCCGGGCGCGTTACCAGGATCCCGAGCCCGACGGCGACGAGCGTGCTGGCGGCGGCCGCGCAGCATACGGTGGCGAGCTGCGCGAGGGCGAGCTGCAGCAGATTCCCCTGGTCGTAGATCGGGGGCGCCCCGTACTGGGTGAGCGGCGCGAAGAGCGGCGCGAAGCTCTGCGGGAAGAGCAGGAAGGCGAGAAGCAGTGCGAGCGCGGCAAAGCGCAGGAGCGTGGCGGCCGACACGGCTACGGGCGCCCCCGGGCGAGAATCGCGGCGACGGTGAGCTGACCGCACGGCGTCCCGTCCTCGCCGAGCACCACGGCGCACGTGGCTCCGCGCCAGAGAAGCTCGGAGAGCACCTCGCGCAGCGACGCCGAGGCCGGCACGGTCAGCCCCTCGGCGGCGCCGCCGGGGAGTGCAGCCTCTCCCGCGCTGGTCAGCGACAGGAGCTTCATCGCACGGTCGGCGACACCGGTCATGCGCGACACCAAGGGATCCGCCGGGTGGGTGAGCAAGGTCACGGGGCGGTCGTACTGCAGCAGCCGCCCCTGGCTCATTACCGCGACCCGGTCGCCGAGGCGGAAGGCCTCGTCCATGTCGTGCGTGACCAGCACGATGGTGGTACCGAAGCGGTGCTGAATGTCGAGCAGGTCGTCCTGCGCCTTGGTCCGGATGATCGGATCGAGGGCACCGAACGGCTCGTCCATGAGCAGCACCGCCGGCTCCGCGGCGAGCGCGCGCGCCACCCCCACGCGCTGCTGCTGCCCGCCCGAGAGCTGATGCGGGAAGGCCTGCGCGTAGGTGGCGGGGTCGAGCTGGAACACGTTCAACAGCTCCTCGACCCGGGCACGAATGCGCGCCTCATCCCACTTGAGCAGGCGCGGCACCGTGGCGATGTTCTCCGCCACCGTACGGTGCGGAAACAAACCATGGCCCTGGATCACGTAGCCGATGCGCCGGCGCAGCAGGTGTGCGGGCTCGCTGCGCGTGTCGCTTCCCTCGAGCAGCACCCGGCCGCTGCTCGGCTCGACCAGGCGGTTGATCATGCGCAGCAGCGTCGACTTCCCCGAGCCGGAAGTGCCGACGATCACCGTGATCGAGTTGCGCTCGACGGTGAAGGAAACGTGATCGACGACGGCCGTCGCGTCGTACTGCTTGGTGAGATCGTCGATGCGGATCATGCCTGCGCCCGGTCCGTGACCTCGACCAGCGCATCGAGAAGCACCGCAGCCGAGAAGGCGAGGACGATGATCGGGATCGCCCCGAGCAGTACCAGGTCGATCGCCGTCTGCCCAATCCCCTGGAAGACAAAGGTGCCGAGCCCCCCGCCGCCGATGAGCGCGGCAATGGTGACCATGCCGATGTTCTGCACCAGCACCACGCGGATTCCCGTGAGGATGACCGGCAGCGCCAGCACGAGCTCGATGCGCGTCAGAACCTGCCACGGGGTCATCCCCATGCCGCGGGCCGCCTCGACGGCGGCGCGCGACACGCGCCTGAGGCCGACCACCGTGTTCGCCACGATCGGCAGCAGCGCATACAGAAACAGCGCCACTGCCGCGGGGGCTGCGCCGATGCCGCTGATGCCGAGCCGAGTGGCCCACGGTAGCGCGGCGGCGAGCGCCGCGAGCGGGGCCATCAGGATGCCGAAGAGCGCGATCGCCGGGATGGTCTCAATGACGTTGAGCGCGCCGAGGATGGCACTGCGCACGCGCGGGACCCGATGGCAGAGTATGCCGATGGGCAGCGCGACGACGACCGCCGCGCCGAGCGAGCCGAGCGCCAGGTACACGTGCTGCCGGGCCTCACGCGCAAAGCGCGCGGCGTTGACGGCGTACTCGCGCATCACGGAGAGATTGTCGAAGGTGCCGTGGGCGAGCGCCGTCCCGGCGATGACAAAGAACAGCGCGAGGAGCAACACCCGCTGCGCCGGCCCCGGGCGCATGCGGGTGATGGCGTCGGTTGCCATGAGCAGCAGGCACACGAGCAGCAGCCAGAAGGCGCCGCCCGGAGCCACCCGCACCACCTTGTCACCGGGGGGCGTGAGCGCATTTGCGGCCGCTGCGACGGCGAGCGCCACGGCCAGCAGGCCAAGGAGCGCCGCGGCAAACCGCAGCCGCGCGCCGCGGGCCGAGAGCGCCACGGCGGCGGCAAAGCCGAGCGTCGCGAGACAGCCGGCCGCGCCCCACGGCGGCAGCACCTCGAGGAGGCTGTGCGGATCGCCTGGCAGGATGCGATTCGCCTTGAACACCACGAACGGCAGCAGGAGGAGTGCCGCGGCGGAGGCCGCCGACAGCAGCGCCCCGAGCTTATCGATCCTGCGCCGCGGTGGCGCTGTCATCGCGCTGCGCGCCAGTGGCGCCCCCGTTACTTGAGAAAGCCCCTGGACCTGAGGTAGTCCAACGCGACTGCCTCGTCGGACTCGCCGTTCACCTGCACGCGCGCATTGAGCTGCTGCAGCGTCTCGCGATCGAAGCTGTCCATCAGCGGCTTGACGATCTGCGCGATCTGCGGGTGCGCCTTCAGGACCGCCTCACGAATGACCGGGACCGGCGCGTACACGGGCTGGTCGTGCCGGTCGTCCTCGAGGACTTGAAGATTCGCGGCTGCAATGCCCCCGTCGGTACCGTACACCATGGCGGTGTTGGTGCCGTTGGTGCCCGCGGCCGCGGCGCGGATGGTCGCGGACGTCTCGCCGCCTGCGAGCACAATGAGCTGATGCGAGCGCAGCGTGAATCCGTAGGTTCTCTCCAGCGAGCGCAGCGTCCCGGCGTTGGCGAACTCCGCCGAGCAGGCGAGTACCACCTGCCCGCCGGCGGCGACCCACCGGCCGAAGTCGCTCATGGTCTTGAGATGCTGCGCGAGCGCCACATCGCGCCGCACGGCGAGCGCCCAGGCGTTGCTCGCCCGTGCCGGAGTCAGCCAGACGATGCGGTTCGCGGCGTAGTCGAGCCGCGCGCCGAGCTCGTAACCCTTCCTGAGATCCTTCCAGGCGGGATCGGCGGCGTCGTTGAAGAACAGACCGGCGTTGCCGGTGTATTCGACGTACAGGTCGATCTCGCCCGCGAGCAGCGCCTTGCGGACCACCGGCGTGGCGCCGATGCGGGTGCGATCCACCGTCGGGATGCCATCGGCATTGAGCATCAGGCGGATCATCTCACCGAGCATGGCCGACTCGCTCGAGAGCTTCGACGACACGACCACCGCAGCCTGAAGCGGTGAGGCGAG
>Ga0187778_10003698_pt1 | contig 10213 bp, 13 predicted proteins | sample 1015_Q2_SP5_20_M_FD_132418 | JGI IMG/M metagenome (GOLD analysis project Ga0187778, IMG submission 132418) | Tropical peat soil microbial communities from peatlands in Department of Meta, Colombia - 1015_Q2_SP5_20_MG | ecosystem: Environmental > Terrestrial > Soil > Wetlands > Peat | place...
ACCACAGGCTCGCGCCCTACAAGGCCGACCGGCAACGGCGATTATCGAAGAAGCTCTGCGCACCCAGGCAAGGCTCCTCGTGCTCGGCTCGCGTGGTGCGCGCAGCCCCTCTGGGCCTCCCCTCGGCAGCGTCGCTCTGCAGCTCGCACGCTTTGCGCCTTGTTCCGTCTTGCTGGTGCGCGAGCATTAATTTGTACCACCCTTGCTTGGCACTACGTTGGCGCTCTCTGGCGGTGGTGAGTACGCCGGTCGCAAACGACATTCAACCTCGTTCTGTACGCTCTTCATGAACGCACTGACCGTATGCCCGGTGACATCGATCCTCTGCGCTCGGTCTTCCAGCGACAGGCCGAAACCGCCGTACTCCCTTTCAGCGCCATCCTGGGTGCATTGGCATCTGAGCAGATACTCCAATCCCACACAGATGCAGCCGCGGTAGCGCTCAGCGCGCGAGTCGTCCATGGCGCGTGCGAGCGCATAGGCCTCGTTGAGGCCCTCGAGGGCACACGCAACCTCTACGGACGTATGCCGTGTCGGTTGTCGCTGAACTGACTCGTAAAAGCCCTGGCTTATAACCCGGTCGTGCATGCGATACAGGTAGCTTGCGAGCTGCTGCCTGAGCATTGCGCTTCGGCTCGCCGCGAACAGCAGTCGGCACGCTTGGGATTGCCAGTTAGCGAAGAAGACGAGGGTCTCCTCCATTACGCGAGCGCGGCCGAAGTACTGCGCGTCGTAAAAGGAAAAGCCGCGCTCCACGCTCTGCAGGTACCGGTCATCAGGAAATTGGCGACAGGTCTCCATCAACGCTAGCATGGCTTCCCCGGAGTACAGTTCCTCGCCGTAGTCCGGCCGACCCTCAAAGCAAACCTTGTACGAGCCGTCCGGTCGTTGCTGGCGGAGTATCCCGACTGCGAGCGCTGTGATCTGACGACTTCGCCGCGGCCCCGGGGCGCGCAATAGAGCCAGAACCAAAAAGGCGCTGTGAGCGATGGACGAAGGCTCTTTGAGCCTGCGCGGATCGAGAATCAGGTAGCCGTCGCGTTCAATGAGGTAACTATCGTAGTGTCGTAGCGATGTCTCTATCAGCGGTCGAAGTTCTTCCTTTCTCAGAAAATCGCCGAGCACTTCAGCGTCCCACACGGACGCAATATCGCGTATTGGCGATCTCTCTTGCGTCCGCGCAGTGGCGCCGGGCACGTAGAGGTACTCGAGCATCCCCGTCGACGGATTGACCATCCGCTCGTACCAACTATGGGCGAGCTCGAGTCGTTGGATGAGCAACTTGCTGGTGCACACGTTTGCCTCTTTAGTCACGCGAATCGAGCCTCCGCCACGGTGAGAAAGGTCAAGAGGCACGACCTGATGAATTGCAAGGACGCGTGCCGTTTTCGGCGCATGACTTACGTACTGAAGCTCCACGGTCGCAGTGAGCTCACGCCCGCGAGACCGAGTCCTCCAAACCCGCCCCGATAGCCAGGATCCTACTCGTGGACCCATAACGCATACGTAGCTTCACGGATCGACTATCGATTCAGGGAACCGAGAATCAACTCGATAGGCAGACCGGTGGGGTCGACATGAGTCCATCAGAGAGGTCACGCCGCAAGGTAATCGGTCGGCGCGCCACCAAGCAGCCACTCCATGAACGCAAAACGAGGGAACGACCACAGGTCAATCCACCGCATACTCCCGTGCCCAGTGTTGCGGCGCGGAAGCGAGGGCGCAGCGGCGCTGACCGCCGCCTGGCCGAGCAACGCGGCCTCGAGCCGGCTCGTGAGCGCGACGAGCGGCTTGCAGCGGAGACAGACATCGAACGCCCGACCGTCCCGCATGCTGGCAAAGGCCCGACACTGTGCGGCGACTAACGAGTGCCACGGCTACCGGCACTGGCTTAGCGAAGTTGCATGGCCAAGAGGGCGGAGATCCCCTGCTTCCGCCCGCTCACGGTGACCCGACGACTGCGGTGTAGGCCAGGTTTGATCTGAACCTTGAGTAATGGCGGACGGGCATGATTACTCCTCTGCAGATTACCTTCGGTCACATGGACCCACTGGACGTTCGCGTTCGGGAGCTCGCCTCGAGATTCGACAAGTTCAGCGCGAACATCATGCGCTGTCACGTCATTGTCCACACGTTATCGCATCGTGCGCATCTGGGCGCGCTCTACGACTTCGAGATCGACATCACTCTCCCCGACGAAGAAATCAGCATTCGGCGGGCGCATCCCGCCGATCACGCTCATGAATCCCCATACGTTGCGCTGCGGGATGCATTCCGCGCGGCCCGTCGCAAGCTCGACTACGAACGCAGACGGCGGCTCGATGTAAAGAGCCACATCGGGCCCGCCGAGGGGCGGATCTGCGAGCTCGATGCCGAGCATGATTGGGGTCGCATCGAAACCGCTGAGGGGCGGCTCATCTACTTCCATCGGAACAGCGTGCTCGGGAGTCGGTTTGAGGATCTAGCCACCGGCGCCAAGGTGCGCTGTGCCGGGGAGTCCGGGGATCTCGGTCCGCATGCCAGCACGGTTCACGTGGTCCCATGAACGATGCGCAGCGAGCGGCCTGCGCGGTTCCGCCGGAGCGCCTGAGCCGGCGGTGCAGCGCTGCGGAATTCCCGTTTCAAACCACGGCCGAGATCGCCGAGCCTGAAGCGACGCTGTCTCAGGAGCGCGCGCTCTCCGCGCTCGAGCTTGGGGTGCGGATCGGCGCGGCCGGTCACAATGTCTTCGTGATGGGGATGCCGGGAAGCGGTCGGCATGCCGCCGTGCGGCGCTACCTCGAGCGCGTCGCAGACACGCGCCCACCCCCCGACGATTGGTGCTATCTGAACCGTTTCCGGGATTCTCAGCGACCCAAAGCTCTGCGCCTGCCGCCGGGACGTGGAACGCAGCCCAAGGCAGACATGAAGGAGTTGGTCCGGGATCTGCGGGCCCACTTGCCGGAAGCCCTGGAGTCGGAGGCCCATCACAAGCGCCGGGCAGAGGTCGAGCGCGAGTTCGAGGAAGTCCAGCGGCGATCCCTCGAAGAGGTGCAGAAGGAAGCGGAAAAGGGTGAGCTCGGGCTCGTTCAGACCCCTGATGGCATGGCGATCCTGGCGGTGCGCAAGGGGGAAGTCCTGGACCGTGAAGCGTTTGAGCGGCTGCCCGAGGAGGAACAGCGACGCGCGCGGCAGCACATGGAGATCGTCAGTCAGATGTTGCGCAAACACCTGGAGGCCGCTCCCCGCTGGCAGCGGGATCGACACCGCAGGCTGCGCGAGCTCGACCGGGAAGCCACGGCCAGCATCGTACGGGTACATATCGAGGAGCTGCGCGCGAAGTACGCTGATCACGCAGAGGTCCTCGAGCACTTGACAGACGTCGAGACCGATCTGGTCGAGAATGCCAGCAGTTCGCTGCGCGGCGAGCAGCCGAGCCCGAGCATTCCCGGTCTCGAACGCCCGGAAACTCAGGCAAGTCCCTCACGCTATGACGTCAACGTACTCGTCGATGGACGCGCCCTGTCAGGAGCGCCGGTCGTCTACGAGGGCAATCCCACCTATCAGAACCTCATCGGTCAGATCGACACCGTAGCGCAATTCGGCATACTCAGGACCGACTTCATGCTGGTGAGGCCGGGAGCCCTGCATCGGGCGAACGGCGGCTTCCTCATCCTCGATGCCGAACGTCTGCTGATGCAGCCTTTCGCCTGGGAAGCGCTCAAGCAAGCGCTCTTCGAAAGACGCGTGCGCATTGAATCCCTCGGACAGCGCCTGAGCCTCATAAGCACTCTGTCGCTCGAGCCCGATCGTATTCCCCTCAGCGTGCGAGTCGTGCTGATCGGGACGCGTCGCGTGTACGACCTGCTGTGCGAATATGACTCCGAATTCCTGGAGCTCTTCAAGGTCGCGGCGGATTTCGACGATACCATCGAGCGGACTAGCGAGAACACGCAGCTCGATGCGCGCGTCGTCGCCGCCTCCGCGCGCCGCGAAGGTCTGAAACCGCTCGAGGCCGCGGCCGTGGCGCGGCTCATCGAGCACGGTTCGCGCCTTGCCGGCGATTCGCGCAAGCTCTCGACGCACCTGCGCAGCATCGAAGACGCGTTGCGCGAGGCCGATGATTTTGCCGCCGCAGCCGGGCAGGCGGTAGTGCGGGCTTCGGACGTCGAACGCGCGCTCCACGAGCAGCAACGCCGACTGGCACGCGTGCACGGAGAAATACTGGATGCCATCCGTTGCAACAGTCTCTTGGTTGAGACCGAGGGCGAAGCGGTCGGGCAGGTCAACGGCCTGTCAGTCATCCGCGCGGGGACGACGCTCTTCGGTCAACCCTCACGCATCACTGCGACCGTCCGTATCGGGGAAGGCGAGGTGCTCGACATCGAGCGCGAGGTCAAGCTCGGAGGGGCGATCCATTCAAAAGGGGTATTGATCCTCTCTGCACTCATCGGCTCGCGATTCGGATGGAAACAACCGCTGTCGTTGCACGGGAGCCTCGTCTTCGAGCAGAGCTACGGCGGCGTCGAAGGCGACAGCGCCTCTCTTGCCGAGGCCTGTGCACTGCTGTCTGCGATTGCGCAGGTGCCGCTGCGGCAGTCGTTGGCCGTGACCGGCTCAATCGATCAACGGGGCATCGTGCAGGTAATCGGCGGCGTCAACGAGAAGATCGAGGGCTTCTTTGAAACCTGCCGGCAGCGCGGACTCACTGGATCGCAAGGGGTGATCCTGCCCGCGGACAACGTCCCGCATCTGATGCTGGACAGCGCGGTCATCGCGGCCGTGGAGCGGGGCAGCTTTCACCTGTATGCCGTTCGCACGCTCGATGAGGCGCTGAAGCTTCTGACGGGCCTCGAGAGTGGCGAGCGTGATTCATCCGGGGCATATCCGCCAGGAACCTTCAACTCGCTGGCCGATGCGCGACTGCGCGAGCTGGCTCACCATCGGCAGGAATTCGCACGCGCAGCGCTTCTGACACCCGCGACAACGACAAAGCAAACTCGCCTGACAGCTGACGCAACTCCCGGGGCCTGGGGAGAGCAATGAGCCATCGCACTCGCCTCGACGCGCAACACCCACGGCATCGCCGTGTCACAGGACATACCGGGCGCGGTGGGCTGACGCATCGAGAACCCGTTCGGCCTTATGGCCGATCAGCGCGCGGTGGATGCGCGAGCGGGAAACTGCACCGAGCGCCACGCTATGCGCGGACTGACTCCGGGCAACGCGAGGAGCTCGAGCTCTGCCAAGTCCCGAGGTGAGCTGGACAACCTTGGCCATCTCCAGGGGCCCCACGCCCCCGGGAGAGGTGACGGAGAACGTGATGCGGCGCCAACTCATCTACCGATTACCTTCCCACCTCGGTCGCGCCCAGTGTGCACCGGACGCGTCCGCGGGAAATAAGTAATTTTCCTTGCGACGCATGGCCCCTCGCTCCCGGCGCTCTGTCAGTAGAAATGGCGATGGCACCTGACAGCCAGGCGCGTTAGCTATGTTCTATGAACTCTGAGCGGATCTTTCCCGATCGCACCGCCGCGGGCGTTGAGCTCGGGCGCGAATTGCAAAGGCGATTGCTGAGGCCGCCCCTGCTGGTGCTAGGACTGCCGCGAGGGGGTGTACCCGTTGCTTTCGAGGTCGCGCAAATGCTGAAGGCGCCCCTGGACGTGATGCTGGTGCGCAAGATCGGCATGCCGGGATGGCCGGAACTCGCCATCGGCGCCATCGCCTCGGGAAACATCATGGTGCGCAAGCCGCCGCTCGGGGGACAGGTCCCAGCGGAGACCTTCGATCGGCTGGTCGAGGAGCAGCGTCGTGAGCTCGAGCGGCGAGAGCGGACCTATCGGGCCGGCCGACCACCACTGGAGATGGCGGGCAAGACTGTCATCCTCGTCGATGATGGTCTGGCGACAGGCTCGACGATGCTCGCCGCGGTTCGTGCGGCGCGTAAGGCGCAGGCGGCCGCAGTCGTCGTCGCAGCCCCCGTCGCATCGGCGGAAGCGGCTGATCTGGTCAGAACCGAGGCGGACAGTGTGGTCATCCTGCAGACGCCGGCGGTATTGTTCGCAATTGGCGAGTGGTACCAGCACTTCGAGCAGCTCGAGGACGATGACGTCACCCGCCTGCTCGCTCGTGCGAATCTCGGAAATCTAACTCAGGAGGAGCGCGGCGGCGGGGTGGGATGATCGAGATCGACGGCTCTGCGGGCGAGGGAGGTGGTCAGGTCGTGCGCTCCTCGCTGACTCTCGCTATGTCCACGGCCTCGCCGGTCATCATCCGCAACATTCGGGCACGCCGCAGCAACCCGGGGCTGCGGGCCCAGCACCTGGCCGCCGTCCACGCGGCGGCCGCGATCTGTGGAGCCCGAGTCGAGGGGGCAGCGATTGCCTCCAGCGTGCTCACCTTCGTCCCGGGAGCGCTACGCCCCGGCGATTATGAAATCGATGTCGGCACCGCGGGCAGCACAATGCTCGTCCTGCAAACGATCCTGCCGGCGTTGTCGCTCTGCCGCGCTCCTTCGCAGATCCTGCTTCGAGGCGGCACGCACAATCCTCGCGCTCCGACCTTCGAATTCATTCAGCATGCGTACCTGCCGCTGCTTGCGCGGCTCGGCTACAAGGCAGGAGTCAGCCTGGAGCGCCACGGTTTCTACCCCCGGGGCGGCGGAGTCGTTCGCGCAGCGATTGAGCCGCGCCGCCCGTCCGATTCCCTCGACTTACTGGAGCGGGGGCCGATCCAGTCGCGGACCGCGCGCGTGCTTATCTCTCGCTTACCTTCGCACATCGCTCAACGGGAGCTCGATGTTCTTCGGAGCAGGCTCGGTCTGCCTCAACATGCATGCGGCATCGACACTGTCACTGCGCCGAGCGCCGGCAATACGCTGCACGTGTGCGTCGACTGTATCAACGTTAGTACCGTATTTTGCGGCTTTGGAATCCGCGGCGTGCCCGCGGAAACCGTCGCCGGTCGTGTCGCCGACGAAGTCGAGCGTTATCTCGCCGCGGAGGTCGCCCTCGACAGCCACCTCGCGGATCAGATCCTCCTGCCGCTGGCGCTCGCCACCGGCGGCCGCTTCAGCACGTTGACACCCTCGGGTCACATGGAAACGAATGCGGCAGTGATAAATCGCTTCCTTCCGGTCGACTATGAGAGGCTTGAGCGCGGTGCGAAGGGGTGGGAGGTCACCTTACGAACTCGTCGCCCGCCTCAATGACGGCCGCCCACGATCGAGTGCGGTGCGCGTGCGAGCGCTGCGGCAGGCCGATGCGTAGAGACCAAAATCGCTCGGCATCTTTCGAGCTGAGTACGCTGTCGATTGATGGCGAACGACGACAGCATCCTGGCCGGCGATATCGGCTGAACACATGCGCGTTTCGCCATCGTCGATCGGAGCGATTCGGCACGTTGGCGACTGCGCGATCGGTTGGACCTGCCGGATGACTTTGCAGGTTTTGCGGATGCATTGAGGCACTATCTCAATAGCATCGATCGGCATCGGGTTCCGGAGTTCATCGTGCTCGCGGTGGCGGGACCTGTCGTTGGCGGCCGCGTGAGCCTCACGAATCGTAACTGGCAGATCTGCGCAGTCTTGCGCGCTACCAGGGCCATCCGGCGCCTTTGGCTACGAGGGTAGTCACATTGGATTCGCGCCGCAAAGTGCTGAAGAAATCGCAATCCTGGAGCCAGACGCGCGTAAGCCGTGAAAGTCGCGATGTCAGGCGCACTTCGCGGTCCCCGCACCTGCGATTTCCCCCAAGACCGCTCAGTCTCGTTCACCCAAGGTTCGCGACTTCGGACGGAGGCGTGGGCGAAAAATCTGGCCATCGTGCCCCAGCTCGCCGAACGATGGACGCCAACCTCCTGCGATCGCGCGAATAGTGGGGCGCCCGATGTGGGCGAACACGAGCCGCCTGACACCTGCGCGCCGCGCCGCGCGCTGCACCGAGAGTGCATCGAGGTGTCCGCCCGCGCCGCCGCGGAAGCGGATCGGTCTTTTCCACGAAGATGCCTCCGCGAACATCAGATCGGCGCCTTTTGCCCACGTGGGAAACTTGAAGAATTCGGGTGCCCACACGATCTTGAGCCCCGTGCGCCGGATCTCGTAGCCGAACGCCGGATGATTAGTGTGGACGACTGGCTTGGGCTCAATCCGCAGATCTCCGGCGCGAAACGCTGCGACCCGCGCCGGCAACCCCCGCCGGCGCGCGCTTCTGCGGATCGCCGCAGCGAGTTCGGCATGATTATCCGTGAGGAGCCAGGCATCGAGGCGACCCTTCAGCGCTGTGCGCGGTCCACCATCGATGATGACGCGAGTACCTGCGCACGACACCAGCAGGCCTGCAGGGTGGTAAAGTGGCGAGCAGGCGGCACCGACGCCGAGGGTCACCAGGCGCATGTCGACACCTTTCGGCGTGGCCGATGTTTCCAAGGCATGGCCTGCCCTCGCGCTATCAAAGTTCAGGGCCGCCAGACCCTTGCCGGCAGTGTCTGTCACAGATGGTACGTGATCGTGCCGTTCCTCTCGCTGAGTCTTTTCTCGGCGACCAAGGCGTCCACGAGCTCCTCGATGTCTGATTCGGATAGCTTGCGGCCGAAGTGCGAGTGCAGGTAGGCAATGAGGCTGTTACGCCTTCTGGGCCGCCTGTTCTTCTGCATCGCGGACAGCCATTCCACCGTCGCCTGGAGGGTAACAGGCCGCTTAGGACCCGCGGCGGTCCTCGATGGCTCCGTAGAGGGGAACCCCTCTTCCAGAGTACTCACTCGTTGAACCGAAAATTTGCGTCCACGAAGGTGCTGAATCAGCGGATCGAACCCTTTGTCGTTGGACAGGATCACGCACCGGGTCTGAGGAGCTGTGGTCAAGTACTCCCCGAGATAAAACGCAATGTGAAAATCGAGTGCATTTTTCCCGCGTCCTTCGATGTCGATGGGAACAAAACGCTCCCTCAATCGCAGTGCTGACTTGAAGAAAGCGGTGGGAACCGTGCGTTGCGAAGCGCCAAAAAAGAAGGCAACCCGAACATCGGCCGGGATGGCGCTGAGATCGACGTGACCGACATTCTCATAGTCCACCAGGAGAAGCTGTTCACTCACATCGGTTTGCTCCGATGATCAGGACACGCCGTCATAAATCCTGAACGTATGGCGTGAATGCCAGGGAGCCCTGTGCGCTGCCTAGATTCATGCGCGCGGATAGCCCACGGTCTGGGCAGACCTCACGAACTGCTCTCCCGGAAGCATCAGAGCACGGGCCAGCTTCGGATAGTCGAGCGCTCCCCGGAACACTGTCGCCAAGCCCTGCGAGGCACAAAACAGGTAGACATTCTGCCCGATGAAACCGGTATCGACCGAAGCGTAGAGCCGGCGTTCCGAGAGATAAATCCGACATGCGCTCACCCATGCGCGACGTAAACGAGATTGAGCGGCGCGACTCCCCCGAAGTCCTGGAGACCCGTTTGCGCGCGGATGTCGCCCGCCAGATGAGGCAGCAGAGACTGCGGCTCCGGGTCGTAAATACATACGCCCTCGCGCATCGTGACATAGATATCAATGATCATGATGTGTCGCCAATAGGGCGCCGCGCGCTCCCCGCGCCTCCGGGATCTCTGCCGTGAAAGGGCTCAGGGGGACGCCCTCACCCAGCGCGCGCCGCCAGCTCATCGATTACCTGTCGTCCCTTCCACGTCCGGCGCGCCTGATGGCGGCTCATCGCACGCCCGGCTGGCCGCCGTCAACTACTTCTTCCTCCGCCCGGAAAATCTAATTGTCGCTGGCCACCCGGCGCCGTGGCAGAAAGAGCTGAAGGCCAGTGCTTCGGATGCGGACGTGTCTGCGAGGATGTACTAGCCGGTGCCCATGGAGCGCCGATGAGCACCGGCTGCCCGGCAGCGCGCAATGCTTTCGGCCAAGCTGGTATGTCCGGGGCCCAACGCCCGAGTGGCGCCTTTGCGGTGCACGTACAGGTTTCGCGGATGCTCAGCACTTTTCGCGATTTGCGACCCAGAGTTCGCACAGTCACTGGAGGGCTTCCTGCGAAGGTTGCCTCCGTTCAGCTGGGACGGGACGGAGATTTGTGACATCAGGGCTGATACGCATTCCATGACTCATCAAATGGGTGTTAATTAGCGGCTAGACTGAATTGCGCGCGGCGCAGGTTTACTGCCCAGTTCGTAAACCACCCTTAAAGGAGGGAGGACAATGATCCTTCCGCTCGAGATCACTTTTCGTCAGATGGATC
>Ga0187778_10003699_pt1 | contig 10213 bp, 5 predicted proteins | sample 1015_Q2_SP5_20_M_FD_132418 | JGI IMG/M metagenome (GOLD analysis project Ga0187778, IMG submission 132418) | Tropical peat soil microbial communities from peatlands in Department of Meta, Colombia - 1015_Q2_SP5_20_MG | ecosystem: Environmental > Terrestrial > Soil > Wetlands > Peat | place...
AATTCAGAACGATCTATTCATCGTCGGCTCCGATTTGGCATCGGTCGGAGACGCTCAGCAACGCAACATCCCACGAATTTTAAAGGAGAGGATCGTAGCCATAGAGAGGACCATAGACAAGCTCGAAGTCGAACTATCTCCTTTGAAGGCCTTCATACTCCCCGGAGGTGGCGTCGCTGGTTCCCTGCTGCATAATGCCCGTACCGTCGCCAGGCGGGCGGAACGCCGCGTGGTTACGCTTGGCAAAGTGGAGACGATAAATGAACAACTGGTCCCATACATGAATCGACTTTCTGATCTGCTCTTCGTCATGGCCCGGGTAGCAAATCATAGGGAAAACAAGGCTGAAACGGAGTGGCACTCCAAGCAATAAACTCAAGAAGTCGTTCAATGGCTCACACACGACCAACCGCCAGAATGGGAGGCGATTCACAATGCCCGAGCACGCTATCTTAACAGAATCATTGACAAAGAACTTCGGCCATTTTACGGCCGTAGACGGGCTAAATGTTGGGGTAGCTAAAGGCGAGTTATTTGGTTTGCTCGGGCCGAACGGCGCTGGCAAAACCACTACAGTGCGCATGTTATGCACACTAATCGAACCGACACGTGGTACCGCTAACATAGTTGGGTATGATATTCGCGAACAAGCAGCGGAAGTGAGGAGGCAGATTGGTGTAGTCTCCGAAGGCGTTTCGCTCTACAAGGACCTAACTATCGAGGAAAACCTCAAACTCCTAAGCACTCTTTACGAAATTCCCCGACCTAAGGCAGAAGTTAGGATCCGTGAGCTGATGGATATGTTCGCCTTCAGGGAAAAGGCGACTAGACTGGTAGGCGCTCTCTCCACTGGGTGGGCGAAAAAGGCGATGATATGCGCCGCACTACTTCACAACCCACAGGTCTTATTCCTAGACGAAGTAACCTCTGGGCTCGACCCCCAGTCGGCGATAGCTCTTCAAGACTTCACGAAGAAGCAGTGCGAGCAAGGCGTCACCGTAATCTGGACTACTCACTACATGGGGGAACCGGAGAAGATCTGCGACCGCGTTGGCATAATGTTCGCGGGCAGACTAGTACAGGTCGGAACGCCAGACGAACTAAAGCACAGCGTTACGGAACTCTCCGTCGTGGAAGTCGAGACTCCAGGCCTCTCGAAAGACCAGTTGGATAAACTACGTGCGCGCCTGAAGGAACATAAGCAGGTCTACCATGTGCGGTATACCGACCCGAGGCTCGAAGTTAGCTGCGAACGGACCGACACTTTGGCTGAGGAAGTGGCGAGCGCGCTGCTGGAGACAGGCGCGAGGATTCGGGCTATCAACACTAAAGACCCGACTCTCGAGGAAACTTTCATCGCATTGACAGGCGGTGAAGAGGAAATCGACCGATTCCTAGAGACCGCGGGACAGAAGACGTAGGCGTAGTCGATCCTCAATTGTCCGTTAGAAGTTTTCTCAGCGATTCGCTCGCGGTAGCGGCGAATGAATTTCGTCAATTCCGGCGCAATAGGAGCGCCATCTTGATTTCCCTCGTCGTACTGCCCTTATTCTTCACGGTCTCACTCGGCGCAGGCCAAGGCGGAGCGGGCACAACATTCTCACCCACAGCTCATATTCCGATAGCCTGGGTCGATGAGGACAACACGCTCGCCTCATTCCGCCTTTGGCAGAGTTTGTCCACGTCAAAGGACTTCAGCAACCTGATACAAGGCTACACGGAGCAAGGCGCCTTGGCACAATTGGGATCGAAACGAATCTATGCAGTAATCGTTGTGCCACAGGGATTCCAAAATGACTTGGAGAGCGGAAGTCAGGCAAGAGTTATACTCTATACGGATGACAGCGAACCCGGCGTATCCGACCAGATTCAGGCCACGCTCACGAGTTATACGCAGAATTTCGATCCGGATGTGCAAGTTCAACCTTACCTAAGCCAGTTACAGCGCCAATCCGTCGCCGGCGTAGCAATCGTAACGAAAGGAGCAACCTTCGCCGGGTTCAACATAGGCCTAACAACAGTCCTCGCCATAGTTCAGATATTCGCGGGCTTCTACGAGATCGCGGGAGGCATGTCCAGGGAACGTGAGGACGGAACATACGCACGCCTACTAGTCTCCCCAGTATCTATTGGTTCGATAATGTTAGGCAAGACGCTGTTCGACATTCTCCTTAGCATAATTCGCACCTTCACGGTGTTAGGCATCTCAGTCTACGCTTATGGAGCCAGGCCAAACACCGATGTTCTCACGTTGCTTGCGCTGTCGCTGATCGTCGCCCTCACGACGATGGGGCTCGGATTCGTTGTAGCAGCCCTGAAAATGGGAGCGAGGGCGGTCGTGATCATAGAGTTCTTCCTGATCCTATTTCTGTTTGCGTTTAGCGGTTTGATTATTGATAGCAATTTGCTGGTGGGCGTGTCACAGGTTATCAGCAACCTGTTGCCTTTTAGCTACGCGTTCGACGCGCTCAAACGCACGATTCTGCTTGGCCGGCCGTTGTTGTCCCTGACGTTTGATCTGGAATATTTGATCGGCTCTATCCTCGTATTCTACGCGCTCGCTTTCATCTTGCTCCATTATTCCCGCGAGAGGCTTATCACATGATGAATTTTGTTCGCGATACAGTGGCGATTACCGGGAAGGAACTGAAACAGCTCCGCCGCGACCCAGTCTCTCTCGTCCTAACGATAATGTTTCCTATTCTATTGATAGGAATTTTCATCGTGATCGTTTCTGCGTTCAGCGCAACATTTCACAATGTTCCGGTCGTCGTTGCAGACTTGGACGGGACTCCGGCGTCGAATGCGCTTCTCAACAAGATTACGCAATCTAGATTCGTGCATGTAACGCAACTTGTGCAGACGGAGGATCAAGCATACCAGGAAGTTGCGAACGGCCAGGTGATTGGCGCCATAGTAATACCCCAAGGCTTTGGCACCGCCCTAGCCGCCGGCGACGCATTCGTCATCATTTCAACGGATAATTCGAAACTCACTTCCTCACAGTTCGTCAACGAGGCCGTCAATGAAGCTGCTCAGGCGCTCGTTACCCAGGCTACCCAACAAGGAGGGGTAGGCTTTGGGTTGAAGCTGGCTCCGATCGAGGTAATTGTAAGGCCGCTCTCCGGACGGCCCCCTACCGGGGATCCGATCTTACCAGGATTCTTGGGAATGATCGCCATTCTGGGTGCGTTTGATGATATCGTCAACGCCATTAGCAGGGAGAGAGAGCGCGGAACCTTCCCACGCCTTGCCCTATCTCCAGTCAGTTTACTCGCCGTTTATTCCGGAAAGATGTTCGCCACCGTTGTCCTCACCGTTCTCAGAACCGCATTGATGCTCCTCATCTTCACGCTTTACGGCCTCGTAGTCCATGGAAATCTAATACTGATCTTCTTCACGACGATATTGATTGCAATATTCACGTTATCCGTTGGCCTAACAATTTCAGCGAGAATTCGCGGGTCGGCCACTCTCACCGTGCTTGAAATAGCGATGACCTTTCCCCTCTTCAGCTTAGCCGGGACGACCAATTCGCCACTACTGCTCGCACCGGGAGGAAAGGCGATCGCAGACAGTTTGCCCTGGACTTACGGTAATGATGCGCTCAGGCGTCTCATCTATTTGGGCTCTGGTTTTAACGCGGTTGCAGGCGATCTTGCTATTTTAATTGTTAGCAGCCTCATACTCTTACCCATCGCCATTCTACTGTCGAAGCGAACGATGTAGGACAATCAACCTCTCCGCTAGTTGCACGATAAGGTAAGGCGTGAGTCGCGGTAGAGTAAATTTGTCGCGAGTGCCTACGCACGCTTCCGTCTTCGCAGGAGGAAGAGTGCAGTTCCGATGGTTGCAATGACGGTTAAGGGAGCAACTGCAGTTTCAGGGATGGGGATTTGGGTTTCAAGAAGGATGAAGTTCAGAGCGCTATTTTGTTCTCCAGGGTTCACGTTAAGCGTGAATGCAAGCTGTTGGTGACCTTCGTTGTGGTTCCATTCGGTGATGGTGGTTTGGTATGTTCCCGGGTCGAGGTACCCGTCGAACCAACCATCCCACGTATACCAATAGTACTGGTAGCCTGAACTGTCAACAATCTTAACGGTTACCCAGCTCATGGTCCGAGTTGCATCGTCCCAATTCATTCCGAGTACGATTCCTTGAATGTACCCGCGCCTGTCTACTTCAAACTCCGTGGATGCCTCTCCGCTCAGCGGAGCGTTCAGAACTAGGTTCAATCCTTGCTGTGCGTACGGACCGAGGTGATTGTACGGGAAAAAGTATGGTAAACTACCTTGCAGAAGGGCTGGGACGGGCGGGTAGGCGGTCGTAGGCCTATACCAGTTCACGAAGTCAACCATCACCCTCCATGAGCCAGCGTAGCTTCCAGCGAATGAACCGCTGCCCCATATGCCGTGGTCCGGCGAGAATAACGAAACTCTGCGCAACTGTGATACACGTGCACTAGTAGGGTCTACGAAGCTGTAGAGGCCTGCGAGGTTCTTGTAGGTTAGCAGTGTGGTACCTGAAGGCACGGTTTGTTCGACAATCTTGTTTCCGTTAGCGAAAAATCCTACGTCTGACGAATGCAGGGGTGGGAAGAGTATCGCAGCGTCGGATGTGAATGAGGTCGTAGCTGCGACAAGCCTGTCTGCGTCATCGAAGATCGCAAAACTGACTGACATGTTGTAAGGTGTCCCCTCGATTATTCTTTCTGATTTGAACAACACAGTCAGGGTGAGGTTGACTCCGATTATCAGTTTGACGTTTATGTCGGCTGTTTGGCCGAGCCACGGAACGGCTACAATTACGTTCCCCAAGTCGCCAAGGTCAACTACGTTCGGTTGCACATACCCATATGTCCAACCATTTACCGCGTATGTTCCGGGGTAGATCGCGATGTTTGATCTGAATGTCGGAAGTCTGTATAAAGTGAAGTTGAACAGGAAGCCTTCTTGGATATCTTCTTGTAGAGAGACGAGGGTCGTTCCGCTGTTTGCGGGGTCTGTGGAGGGTACGTTTGGTAGATCAGGTCCGTCCCTATCCACCGTTACGCTCCCGTTCGTAGTAAGGTAACTAGAACCCGGACCATACGAAGTCAACCAACCTGGCCACGGGAGGTTGACGAACTGCGAGTTCTGCGTCGGTATCTGCCACTGCTCCACCTTCGCATTCCAGAAGTTGATTACATCTATGAAGTTCTGTGAGGAAATATCGTAGACTAGCGCACTGACTGCAGCGCCATTCCAGACCCAATTTCGCTCAACCTCCGGCCTCTCCCAATCCGTTGAAGTTAGGGAAGCGTTGATGCCTCCGCCTCGGTACATGTGGGTGCTGATCGCTAGTAGGCATACGCCGACCGAAAGGGTTACCGAAACCGGTTGGTCTAGTTCGTCGAGTTCGGTAGCGGGAGGAAGCGCTTGAATGTAGCCTCGCATGTACACACGAACCGTGTACGTATCCGTGGAAAGCCCATAATCGTAGGCGCCGCGGTACCGCGCGAGGGAATACTTGATTGGTGCCCGTGGGTCAAAGGGAGAAATGTGCGACGGATCTCCTGCCATCCCAAGGCCGTTCAAGTCTATCGAGACTTCCGACTCTGTCGAAGCAACTTGCGTGAAGTTGAATGCGGCCAATGAGTTATCTCGCGCGAACGCTTCCGCAATTATATATCTAGCCGGGTCGGGGCCTCCGATTGGGGCTTCTTCGAGAGTGTTCGGGTCGTTATGAAAGTGTACGGTAACGTTAATGCCGCATGACTGTATGAGGTCGATTGGAATGTTTGTGTTATATGGTCCAATTTGCGGAACCGTGAAAGGGTAATCCAGAAACAGTGTTCCGTCGTGTGTGGTCTGCACGTACCCGTTCAGGAAGATTCTGATGTAGTATGTTCCCGGGCTTAGGCTGTCCGTCCAAGTCGCGAATACCTGTGGGACCATGCCCGAGAATTTTGTTGGGACACCATATTGACCTTCGGAGCCAAACTGGAAAGTAAACTCAGACTCCGACGATCCTAGGCCGGTGTTCGGGTCAAGGTTGCCGTGAGGGTCGACCCACCAAACCTGCGCAGGGCCGACGCCGTTGAATAAACCGAACGGGTCTCTGGTACTTGGGTCCGTGTAAGTGTAGTAGCTGATGGGGCCTTCCCATGGGAAAGCCACTTTCTTCGGCGTGTTAGGGTCTTCTAATCCGCTGAAGCCTGTCGCCGCGAAGTATGTGTTTCCGTTCACATATGACGTATACGGTGCGTCAGTAAGGTTGATAGGCGATTCCGTTACGATACTTGGGACGTCGTATGATTTACTATTGTATATGATTACCGAGATTGGTCGTTGAGCAGGCCAAGGGGTTTCTCCGAAACCCTGCTTTGAGAATACTGTGACTCGCAATTGAAATCCCACATTCAAGTAACCACCAAATTGAAGCGACTGGCCGCGAAGCACCTGAACACCTTGCGCTATCCTCTGTTCAGGGAGACCCGCGGCCTGCGCGTAAAGGTCATACGTACCCGGCGCTAAACCTTCGACCTCGTAGTGGCCTGCTGCTGTGGCATTGAAATAACCGCGCGCTTCAACAGGTCGGCCGGTAGGTTCGTTTGTTAGCGGATCGTTTGCAATTCCGATGGCTGTCACAAAGCCTGGGAGGTGTATTGGTAGACCGTAGAGCGTGGTGTTCAAATCTCCGTACCTCAGCGTGCCTGAGATAATGGCTGGGTCCACCTCCCCCTTTACAAGAAGAACAGGCCAGTTTTCCATAGGCATTGTCGACGCAATCCCATAAGGAGGGGAGGGAGTTGCGCTGTGGATGGGGTACGAATCGTTCAGGAACATTTTGAAGAAATATCTTCCCGCAACGAACGGGGCTTTCATATTGTTGATTCGAACGTAATACCAGTTGTCGAAGTTGTGGTTGAAGTTGAAAGTAATTCCGGACGGTGGCGCTACAATGTTGACGATCCACCATCCAGGCCCGAATGGATCGTTGGTGTCGGCTCGGGTGACGAATATACTGCCGTAATCGCTCGTGATTGTAGTGACGATATTGGAGCTGTCGCCCAGATCCCAATTAATGCCTGAGGTAGGCTCGAAACCGTCTTCGATGAGTTTTCCAGTCGCGTCGAACACCGGAGCGGGTATGTAGATTGTTAGGCTCGTGTAATTGAATCGGGGGGACGGGGTACATGTGCTAGATGTGGAGAAAGCGCAGGGTTGTGAGAAGTTTAGGGCGAAGATCAGATCACCGACACTATCATGGTCAGCGGTCGATGTGAGGATCGCTCCCTCTGGGCTATATGAGTCTCCTGCGGCTTGCAGAGGTAGCTGATTGGTGAAGGGAGACTGGTACCCCACCGGATCGGAATCTATTCCAGAATATGTATCCAGCCCACTCCCAGGCCAAACATATCCTAATGGGCCTGGGACGTGATGGTTGGCAGGAATATTCGGTCCAGTATTCAGTTCATTGTCATTTGTTCTGTAGGGTGGAGTGCCTGTTAAGTCTCCGAGAGTTGTGTGTCCCCAAACTGGAGCGGCGGAAGAGAGTACGAGGGCCATCAACAGTATAGGAATGGCCCACCGGTAAGCCAAGCATCACTCGGCTCCAATTCGATCAGGTTTTGCGCGGTGGTAACTTTCCTACTTCTGGGTATTGTTCTGATTGGTTTGAGGCTTGGCCGCGGCAGCCGCAGCTTTGGCCTTTCGTCTTCTCATGTACATGAACCCGCCCATACCGCCGACAATCACGATAGCCGCAATGATCAGGGCATACGGGACGGCCGGCGATTGGATCGTGAATGTGATGTAATCCGAATAATCATCGTATAACGCATTATTCTGCTGCGTCCAATCGAAGCGTAGATTGTAAATGTACTGCCCTGCTACCGCGCTGCTATCTACGTCAACCGTGAAGAAGGCGGTTTTTGTTTCATTCGCCAGCATCGTGCCGAGGAAATCGGTTAGCGTCCCAGTGATGAAATTCCCTACCTCAAGTTCTACTCTCACCGAATCAGCTTCAACCGATCCCGAGTTTCTGACAACGACGCTAATCACGTCGCCCGAGTCGCCTACGTGAAGTACAGTCGGTGTCACGTTAACAATATCGAATTTGACCTTCTCGTCTACGTAGATGGGGACTTGACCGATAGATACAGGTTGGTTTTCAACGGTCTGATCTAGTGTGACAGCATACTGTCCATAAGTTGCATTCTCAGCGACGTCGATGATGAAGTTCGCATTCGTGGTTTGTCCGGGCGGTATGTTTCCGATGAAGATCTGGTCAGAGCCACTTGATGACGGGCTGAATGGCGGTTGGAGTACGAGTTGAAGTTCGACGTTCTTTGCCGTGCCCTGTCCGGAGTTTGCGACCGTTACGTCGATACCAACCTCGTCGCTGTCCGGATAGATTTTTGTTGGGTTCGTAACGACGCCCTGAATGTGGAGTTCGCCGTTCCAGATGGGAACGTTGACGGTTACGGTTGTGTCGATTTCTTGCAGCTCTCTAGCGGATTCGTAATTCAACTCCAAGTTGTACTTGTAGACGCCCTCTTGGGCGTTGGGGGCGATGCTCAAAGTGTAGGTGAGCACGTAACTCGAGTCCGCTGGCATGTCGCCAGCAACTTGCGAGTAAGATGTGCCGCTGGTAATCGTTCCATTGACGGTGTAGGCATAGATGAGCGGTGGGCCTATGTAGAGTGTCGCATTGACATGCCTCGCCACATCATCACCCACATTCGTGATCAATATCGATAGCTGGAGGTTCACATCGCCTGGATGTGCGGTATCGGGGGTCGCGGCACTCGCTCCCCAATACACGTTAGTCACAACCACATCCGCCACCCCAATAGCAGACGCGGATTGCTTTGGTCCGAGTCGAGTGAAGAACGCCATCAGTAGTACGAGCAGTATTATTGTAATCTTTCTACGCTGCATTTTGTGCACCGAAAGTAAGTTGAGGCAGGTTGAGCGGGCTTTAAAGTTGCTCTCTACGACGCATTTCTAACAATCCGCTGATTCTGTCTCAGAGTGCTCGTCTGAAGGCAGCCGTGGCGAGTGCTATCATTAGTATTGTGAAGACGCCTAGGAAAGCGAGATCTCCCAATACGGCAACTGGGCCCGCGCCCTTGTACATCAGAACGCGGAGTGCGTGTATGGCGTAAGCTTCGGGGTTTACTGCCGCGATGCTCCTCATCCAACCGGGGAATCCGTCGGTAGGGTAAACGGCCCCGCTTGTGAAGTAAAGAATGAGGTTGATTGGAAAAGCAGTGAACTGGTAAACCTCCGGCGCTGGCGCCCTGACAGCGTATGCGCTCATCATTGAGATGAGCCCCATTGATGTCATGAATAATGTGAGGAAGATGAAGATGAAACCGACGATATCGGTCATGGGTCGGACTCCCGCGATGAGGACAGCTAGAATTAGCATCGTGGTTGCAGAGAACATCGCTTTGGCCACGCCAGAGAGCAAAACGCCGACAACTATTTCGTACTGTTTCAACGGCGTGACTAGGTAGCCTTCGATTATTCCCCTCTGTTTGTCGAATAGTAGTGAGATTCCGCCTCCGATTATCGAGGCGAACATGATTGATTGAATCAATGAGCCCGGAGCCATGAATTCGATGTACAGTACCTCGCGGTAGATGTTGGCTATGTCAACGGTCACAGCCGAGTCCGGAGGTGGTCTAACGTTGACTTGAGTTGAGACTTGAGACGCAGCTTGGGTCATCAGCGCTGAAATTGTGGCGGCGCTGATAGGATCGGTGTTGTCGAGGTAGACCGTCACTACGGATGAGTTGCTGCCTGCCTGGTCAAAACCCATCGGAATGTATAGGACGGCTTTTACCGTGCCTGTTCGCAGCATTGATTCTGCTGCGCTTAAGTCAGAAACCTCGGTCAGTGTGTAGGCATTGGCGCAATCAATCCCGCCGTAAAGACAGTTCTGCTGGTTGGTTATTATGTCTATGAGGTTAGTGGAAGTAGGTCCGTAACTCTGGCGGACGATGGCCACGGGTGCATGCGTAATCGCTCCTCCGAAAGCGAAGCCCAAGAGGATTAGAGTGAGAAACGGGCCGATAACCGCTCCCAGCATCGTAGCTGGTTGCCTCATGAATTTACGGATGTCGCGTTCGCATACCCAGAGAGCTCCTTTCAGGGCCTTATCGCCCCCAATTACTGACGAATCTCTTGTTGGTGATGTTCGTGTCTTCCCTGATGCTTCTTCC
>Ga0187778_10003700_pt1 | contig 10211 bp, 9 predicted proteins | sample 1015_Q2_SP5_20_M_FD_132418 | JGI IMG/M metagenome (GOLD analysis project Ga0187778, IMG submission 132418) | Tropical peat soil microbial communities from peatlands in Department of Meta, Colombia - 1015_Q2_SP5_20_MG | ecosystem: Environmental > Terrestrial > Soil > Wetlands > Peat | place...
ACTCACCATTGCCGGTGGCTTCGCCAAGATGACCAAGCTCGGGCAGGGACTGCTCGACCTTCATTCGCGCGCCGGAGCAGTAGACCGCGGCTGGCTCGCCGACTTGTTGCGCGAGGCCGGTGCACCAAGTGACCTCATTGAAAGTTGCCGCGGCGCAAATAGTGCGCTTCAAGTGCTGCAGGAAGCCGAGAAGAGCGGCGTTCGCGTGGGCGAACTCGTCGCCCAGGCGGCTTGGAAGACCGCGACTGAGGCGCTCGAAGGCAGCGGCATCGAACTCGACATCGCCGTATTCGACCGGGCGGGCCGTTTGGTCGGGGCTCATGCGCGGCCCCGAAACCGCCGCTGATAGGCGGCGTCGTAAAGCGCGCTGTCGCGGAACTCCCGCGCTTCGAGCACCCTGCCGACCAGAATGATCGCCGTGCGTTCGATCGGCGCCTCGGCCACTTCGGCCGTGATCGTGCCGAGCGTCGCGCGGATGATTCTCTCGTCCGGCCAGCTCGCCCGATAGACGATCGCGACCGGACAATCGGCGCCATAGAACGGCGTGAGTTCAGCAACGATCCCGTCTAGGGCATGGATGGAAAGATGCACGGCAAGCGTGGCGCCGGTGGCGGCAAAGGCCTTGAGATCCTCCCTCGGCGGCTTCGCCGTGGCGCGGCCCGACGTGCGGGTCAACACCACCGACTGCGCGATCTCAGGAAGCGTCAGTTCCCGGCCGAGCGCCGCCGCGGCCGCTGCAAAGGACGGCACGCCCGGCGTCACAGAGCAGACGATGCCGGCTGCATCGAGGCGCCTCAGCTGCTCACCGAGCGCGCTCCAGATTGACAGGTCGCCGGAATGCAGCCGCGCCACGTCGTCGCCTCGACGTGTCGCGGCCACGCATTCGGCGACGATCTCGTCGAGCGACAGCGGCGCCGTGTCGACGACGCGGGCGCCGGGCGGACAAAAATCGAGCAGCGCGGCCGGAACGAGCGAGCCGGCATAAAGACAAACGGGACAACGAGCGATCAACTCGCGGCCGCGCACCGTTATCAGGTCCGCCGCGCCCGGCCCTGCGCCGATGAAATGCACCGTCACGGGCCCTCTCCGATCGCGAGCGCACAGGTGACGGTTGGCGTGGCGATGCGTCTGCCGAACAGCCGCGCATTGCGTCCGACCGTCGCGAGCGCCGAAGCCTCGGCGACCGACACCACGCGCTTCGTAGCGAGCACGAATTGGGACGGGGTCAGGACCTGCCCCGACACGCGATCGAGGTCGGCTTTGCTGCAGGCCACCAGCTTGAGGGAAAGCCGCTGCGCTAGTTCGATGAATGAAGGCTCCCCAGCCTTCGATTCCTCGGTGGCGACGGCATCAAGCCGCTCAAGCGGAATGTGGAACCGGTCAAGCGCCTGATGGAGCGCGTATTCAAGATCATCGGGATCGACATTGCGCCGCCCGCCGAGCCCCGCGGCTATCATGGTTTCCTCGCACGCCACTGGACGATTGGCGCCGCCGGCCGCCAGACGAATACGTTTCCGGTCCCGGCCCGGCCTGCGCGCGCGACTTCAATCCGGACGAGCTCTCCGCCATGGCGTTCAAAATACTCGGTCAGTCGCGCTTGGCTCGCAAGCGACACAGCGTTCACAACCATTCGGCCGCCTCTCTTCAGCGACGCCCATGCGGCATCGACGAGGCCGGCCGTGGCAAGCCCGCCACCCACGAACACCGCATCCGGAGCGGCTTGGCCCTGAAACGCCTCCGGCGCTCGGCCCTCGACAATCCTGAGATCAGGCGCGCCAAGTGCCGACGCATTGCGCACCGCGCGTGCAGCCCGCGCGGGCTCGGTCTCGAAGCCGATGGCCCTCATCGACGGATGGCGCAGCATCCATTCGATGGCGACCGATCCGGCACCCAGGCCGACGTCCCACAGCAGCTCGCCCCGGCGTGGCGCCAGGGCCGCAAGGGTGACGGCGCGCATCTCTCGTTTAGTAAGCTGGCCGTCGCTCTCGAACAGATCATCCTTGAGACCCGGTGCCAGGCTGAGAGATTGCTCGGTGACGCTTTCCGGGATTTCAAGAGCCACTGTATTGAGCGCTGCCACGCCATCTAGATCGAAGGATGCGGCTGTCGTCCGCCGGACTCGCTCCCTCGGTCCGCCCATCGCCTCGAGCACAGTGATCGACGTATCGCCCATGCCGCGCGCGATGAGCATCTTGGCAAGTTTTACGGAAGTCTCGCTGTCCCCTGCCAAGGCCAGCACCCGCGCACCGGGTTGAAGATGGCGGATAACGCCTTCGAGCTGGCGGCCATGCACACTTACCAGCGCCACATCCTGAAGCGGCCAACCAAGTCTTGCCGCCGCTAGGCTGAAGGCCGACGGCTGAGGAAGACAGATCATCTCTTTGGCCGGAACGGCGCGCATGAGCAGATCGCCCACGCCGTACTGGAAGGGATCGCCGCTAGCCAGCACGACGACCGGCCGGCCGCGATGCCGCTTGATCTCGGGCAGTGCGTCGCTGATCGGGTTTGGCCAGGCAAGGCGCCGGCCGCGAATCAGATCGTCGGCCAAAGCAAGATGCCGCTTGCCGCCCATCACCAGCTCAGCCTCCAAAACGAGTTGCCGCGCCGCGGGCGACAGGCCTGCGACGCCGTCCTCGCCGATACCGACAATGGACAGCCAGCGCCGGCCCGTGCAGTTTTCAGGCGTGTCCATGCGCATTCTCATCCTGGGCGGCACGAGCGAGTCCTCCCGCCTGGCACGGCTGATCGCGGGAGACCGGCGCTTCGACGCCATCCTGTCTCTCGCCGGGCGCACGACCGCGCCAAGGCCGCAGCCGCTCTCCATGCGAGTCGGCGGCTTCGGCGGCACCGAGGCGCTGGCACGCTGGCTGGCAGAACAGAAGATCGAAGCGGTGATCGACGCAACGCATCCCTATGCCGGGCGGATTTCTGCCAACGCTGTCGCCGCATGCAGACAGGCGTGCGTGCCGCTCGCCTCGATCGTGCGCCCGGCATGGCGGGCCCAGCCCGGCGACCGGTGGCAGATTGTAGCGAGCGTCGAGGCCGCGGCCCTCGCTTTGGGGCAGCGGCCGCAACGGGTGTTCCTGAGCACGGGCCGCCTGGAGTTGCAATGCTTCGTGGCAGCACCGCAGCACCACTACCTCGCCCGAACCATCGACCCGCCGCAGACGACCAAGTTGCCACCCGACATCGCTTTCCTTCAGGCGCGAGGGCCGTTCGATCACGCGGCCGAGATGACCCTCCTCACGAGCGAAAAGATCGACGTGATCGTGTCCAAGAATTCCGGCGGCGACGCCACCTATCCCAAGATCGAAGCGGCGCGTACGCTTGGCCTGCCTGTGGTGATGATCGCGCGGCCTGACAAGCCCACCGGACAAGTTGTGGCAGGTGCGGAGCGAGCTGTGGCATGGCTCGTTCAAGACGCACTCCATTCGCTGCGCGGCGTATAGACCCAGCGGCCAACCTGACGCGTTGCGCTGGCACCGACGATCACCAGGGTGCGCATATCGGCCCGCGCCGCCGTGGACCTACCGAGTGTCGAATTGATGACTTTCGCCTCTGAGGTACCTGCCGAGCGAATAAACAGCACTGGCGTCTCGGCCTTCCTGAAAGCCCGCAACACACCGAGAGCCTTTGACAGCTGATGGGGCCGCGCCTTCGAAGCCGGATTGTAGAGCGCGACCACAAAGTCCCCCTCGGCCGCGGCCCGCAGGCGCCGCTCGATGGTGTGCCATGACTTCAGGTTGTCCGAGAGCGATATCGCGCAGAAGTCGCCGCCGAGAGGCGCGCCGACTTCCGCCGCCGCCGCCAACATCGCCGTGACGCCGGGCTCGACCCTGATGTCGAGCGCACGCCATGCCGGATCGCCCCGCTCGACCGCTTCAAAAACTGCAGCTGCCATTGCAAACACGCCCGGGTCGCCGCCCGACACAACCACGACCTGTCGGCCCGCCGCGGCGAGCGAGAGCGCAAGGCGCGCGCGTTCAAGTTCGGCGCGGTTGTCCGATGCATGTCTGCATTGATCGCCGCGAGTCACGGGAATGCGATCGAGATAGGGGCCGTAGCCGACCAGATCGGTGGCGTGCGCGAGCGCCGCCGACGCAGCCGGGGTCATAAGCTCCGCCCTGCCCGGACCAGTTCCGACCACGACGAGGGAACCCGTCATATGCATCTTCCTTCGCCCGGAATCAGCACCATGGCGAAATAGGCACCGTACGGTTCACCAAGCTCAGCGAGCGGCACAATTCGTTCTTCCCGCATGGTGCCACGCTCGACATAGATCGCGCGCGGTAGCAGGCCTGCCTGCTCGACGGCGCGTCGCACTTTGCCGAGGTTGCGGCCGACTTTCATGATCACCGCGGCGTCGGTAAGGCGAAGCCGCTCGACAATCTGGCTTTCGCTCAAAGTGCCGGGCAAGACGGCCAGCACGTCGTCGCCCCAAGTGATCGGTGTCTTGGCCCGCGTCCAGCATCCCGACATGCCAGTGACGCCGGGCACCACCTCGACTGGAAAATCGCCGGCGAGTCTTCGCCACATGTGCATGAAGGAGCCGTAAAAGAAGGGATCGCCCTCCGCCAGTAACCCAACGGACTTGCCGCCGCGCAACAGGCCGGCCAACGTCCTGGCGGTCCTTCGATAGAACGCACTGATCCGATGCCGGTATTCGGCGCTGTCGGCGGGCACTTCGCCGGTTACAGGATACTCGAAGCGAAGCTCGTGCCGATCCGACGCCATCAGCGGCGCGACGATGCGGCGCGCATTTCCGGGAAAATCTTTCTTGGCAAAGAACGCCACGACGTCGACCGCGCGCACGAGACCTGCCGCGCGCAAGGTAAGGTAGCGCGCGTCGCCCGGTCCGACGCCGATTCCATAGAGCGTGGCGGGGCGAGCGACGCCAGCGAGATCGTCGAGCGTCGTCATTCGGCCTCGCTCGCGAGAGCATTGACCGCGGCCACCGCCATGGCGCTGCCACCCTTGCGGCCGCTAACGATCAGGAACGGCACTCGTGCATCCGATACCAGCGCTTCCTTGGATTCCGCCGCACCGACGAAACCGACGGGGAGGCCGATCACCGCTGACGGCGGCCCGACTCCTTCGTCGAGCAGCTCGAGCAGCCGGAAAAGTGCGGTCGGTGCATTCCCGATCGCGACCAGAGCTCCGCCGAGGCGGCCGCGCCACAATTCTAGGGCGGCAGCGGTACGCGTATTGCCGATCTGGCGCGCAAGTGCCGGGACCGAACCATCATCCAATGTACAGACCACGTCGTTATCGGCGGGCAGACGCGCGCGCGTAATGCCGTTCGCCACCATCTTCGAATCGCAAAGGATCGGAGCGCCGGCTTTCAGCGCCAACTTTGCGGCGTCAGCGAACGTTTTGGACATCACGATGTCGCGCGCGATTTCAGGCATACCGCACGCGTGGACGATGCGCACCACCACGCGTTCCTCGAGGGGCGAGAAGCGCGCGAGGTCCGCCTCGGCCCGGATGATGGCGAAGGAGCGGCGGTAAATTTCCGCTCCGTCGCGAATGTAGGTCCGCGCGCTCACACCAGGTCCTCCGGCGCCAAACTGGCCTCGACAGGGTCTCGCGCCGTGCCATTGCGGATGGCGCCGAACCGACCATGAATTCCCACGAGCACAAGGTCGGCCGGCGCGGAGCGCGCGCAGCCCTTAGCGCAGCCCGAAACATGAATCGTGCCTTCAAAGCCGCGCGCCACGAGCCCGAGTGCGACCGCACGCGTGTCCACGGTGCTCGATGAGCAGGCTGGGGCGCCGGGACAGGCTTCGATGCGCAAACGTGGATCGTCGTCATCGACAATGAAGCCCAATTTGCCTGCATCGCGTGCCGGTACATCAGTATAGAGCGTGCGCCATGGCGACAGGCGAATCTCAGCGGCGCCGGCTCTTGCCGCAAGTTCGGCCAAGGCGAACAACTGGGACGCTTCGAGCCGACCGAATGGCGGCGTCACACCCTGCGGACGCAACCCCGCAACCGGCACACTCTTCAACGGCGCAAAAGCTGGCTTTTCTCCAAGCGCAAGGGCGAATGACGCAGCAATCGCCTCGCCGAGGCTCGTCAAGCCAAGCCATCGCTCGCCGCGGCGCAGCGCGACGCCGTCGCCTGTCAGGCACAGGGCCACGTCGGCACGCTGATCGACGATCGTGGGCGCGCCCGCATCGTCGACGAGCCAGCCGAACTTGGGAGGCAGCACCGCAAGCCGATGCTCGGTGGCGATGGACTGCGACAGCAATGCTGCAAGCGAACGGGTCTGTGAGTCGGCTAACGGACCGACCATGACATTACGTGCGGCTTCGGCTGCCGGATCGGCATCCAGCAGCCCTAGGCGGTCGAGCCTCTTGTGAAGCTCCGGCAAGGATTCTTCCCGCAGGCCGCGGATTTGCAGATTGGCGCGGCGCGTCAGGTCCATGTGGCCATTACCCAATTGATCCGCCACGTCGGCGAGACCCGCCGCCTGTTCGAGGCTGAAGGCGCTGCACCAAGGTCGCACACGCACGAGCAATCCGTCGCCGCTCGGCATCGGCCGCAGCGCGCCCGGACACCAGCCCTTGACCATGATGTTCACGGCACGATGACCGAATTGCGCCGCGTCTTCCAAAGACCGCGCGTCAAGGCGTCGTGTAGACGATCGATGATTGCCTGCGCAGCGACTGGATTGACACCCTTCATGCCAAGGAAGACGGACTCATCGAGGATCAACGCGGCGTGGGTTGCGTCGAACAGATGCCCGCTGACGAAGTCGGTCGTGGCGGCGAAGGCGTAGAGCGCGTCGACAGTTTGGGCGATTTCGGCCACGCCTCGATGGCCATGCGCCAGCATGCCGGCCAGCCATCGCGGATTGGTGAGCCGGCCGCGCACGATCCTCGCAATCTCCTCGGCGAGGCGCCGCGCCTTGGGCGCCTCGGGTTGGCTGGTGTCGAGATGGTAGAGCTCGGGCTTGTTGCCGAGCAAGGCCGCCGCGGCGGCGAAACCACCGGCAAAATCAGCGACGCCGTCGCCGTCCAGCACGTCGCGTTCGCGGTCGTCCTGGGGATGAACAAGGAGATCGGCGCCCGCCACGCGGCCGCGAAACGACCTGCCGGACTCGCGCGAAGGCTCCACATTGCCGCCATAGGAATGGCTGGCGCCGGCAAGATATGCCTCGCCGAGATCGGCGCGGTTCTGCCACGAGCCATCGAGGGCAAGATCACCGGCCCGAGCGCCGTAGCTGCCCGGCGCGCCGCCGAAGACGCGCGCCAAGTCCTCGCCGCGCAGGGCGGCACCGGCCAGCGGATTGTCCGACTCGTCCTCGTCGAGCATCGCCACTTTGCGCACGGCGAGATCGAACAGCACGATCTGACTTTCGAAGACGTCTCGGAACAGGCCGGAGATGCGCAACGTAACGTCGATGCGGGGTCGGTCGAGCGCAGCCAGCGGAAGCACTTCTATGCCGGTCACGCGGTTGGAATTCTTGTCCCACACTGGCCGCACGCCGAGATAGGCGAAGGCTTGCGCCAGGTCATCACCGCCCGTGCGCAACGAGGCCGAAGCCCAGAGATCGATCACTAGCGCGCGTGGATACTCGCCATGATCCTGCTGGTAGCGCCGCACCACTTCATCGGCGGCGCGCACGCCGATCGCGGATGCCGTCCTCGTGGGTATAGCGCGCGGGTCGACCGAGGTGAGGTTGCGGCCTGTTGGAAGCACATCGGGCCGGCCCCGCGTCGGCGCGCCGGCCGGACCCGGAGCTACGCGGCGTCCGTCGAGCGCGGCGATCAGGCCGTCGCGCTCACGGATAGCGCATTCGCGCACGGCGGCTTCGACGCCAATCGCCGAGGCCAGCGCCTGCAGAGTGGCCTCATCCGGCGCTCGGCCAAAGACGTGCAGACCGCCGCGGATGGAGAGCTCCTTGATGTCGCAAAGATGCGTGTCGAGCTTGGCGACGGCAGTCCGGCCGCTTTCGCCGCGCACGAGGCCGCATTCATTCGCAAGGCCCGAGCTCCACGCCCGCTCGACGATCTCGCTTTCGAGGAATCGGAGACGCTCGGGGTGCAGACCATCAGCTGTGACGTACTCTTCGATCAAGCCTTCGAGCTCGGCGAGCGGGCCGTGCAGGCCCGCGGCGCTGAGCGGCGGCGTGAGATGGCCGATGGTGACGGCGGCTAACCGGCGCTTGGCCTGCATGGCCTCGCCCGGGTTGTTGACGATGAACGGGTAGATGACGGGCAGCGGCCCAAGCACACGCTCGGGCCAGCATTCCCCTGACAGCGCAAGCGCCTTGCCGGGCAACCATTCCAGTGTGCCGTGCGCGCCCAAATGAATGAGCGCGTCGATCCCCTCTTCTTCGCGCAGGCGGCGGTAGGCCTCGACATAGTCGGCACATGGCGGCGCTGAAGTGTCGTGGTATCCGGAGCCGCGATCGGGTTGCAGCAGCACCGTGACCTTGCCACACCGGAGAATGTCTAAGTCGCCCGACAGCAGCGGCGCGATGTCTGACGCCTGCCAAGTTTTGCCGCCCACGTCATACCCCTCGGCACGCAGCAGGCGCAGGATTTCGAGCGCACTTTCGGTCGTGTCGAGGCCGACGGCGTAGCCCGCGCGGCCGCCGCGCGCGGGATAGTTTGACAGCACCAACGCGAGCCTGCGTTCGCCGCGCGGCGTGCAGCCGAGCTTGACCCAATTGGCGGCAAGCCGGGCGACATATTCGGTCCGGTCGAGGTCCGGCGCGTGTCGGACTAGCGCGAATTCCAGCCGCGGGTCGAGGGGCGCCTCCTCCTTGAAGGAAATCGCCCTTGTCAGCAGGCGCCCGTCGAGTTCGGGCAGTGCGACATTCATGGCGAGGTCGGCAGCCGCCAGGCCCCGCGTCGACTGCGCCCACGCCTCGCGCGAACTGCCCGACAGCACGACCTGCAATACAGGCACATCGGCCTGGTCGAGTATCGTGGTATCGTCCGGGCGCATCGCCGAGAAAGCGGTCATGTTGAGCACGATGGCGGGCCGGGCGGCGCGAATCAGCTCGCTGAATGGCCTTTCGATGGCGAGGTCCTTGAGGCTGCTCACCGCGACGGCCATCGCCGCGAGGCCGTGACGCTCCAGCGCCGCCATCAACGCCTCGATCGGCGCCATGTCGCCCGCAACAAGGTTGGCGCGGTAGAACACTACCAAGCCAACTGGACGACGTCCGTCAGTCCTGCCCAGTACGGCGATTGGCCCGACCGGTTCCGGCGGCCGGCACGGCAACCCGGCAAGGAAGCGCAGGGCGTTGTTGAGATTGTCGGGCCCGCCGTCACGGAAATAGCAGTCGAGCTCGGCAAGCTGAGTGCGCGACGCCGTCGACATCGAGGCAAGTCTCGGATCGGCGCGATCATCGCCCGGCAGAGCTGCGAACAGCACGTTATTGTCGCGCGCCAAGTCAGCGATGCGCTCAAGTCCATATCGCCAGTAGTCGAGCCCGCCCAAGCAGCGCACGATCACCGCCCTTGCGTTGGCGATGACCTTGTCGACATAGAGATCAACCGACATCGGATGGCGGAGCTTCTTGAGGCTGGCCAGGCGTAGACTGGGCAGCAAAACGGCGTCGCGCTGCCACGCCGCGGCCAGAGCCGACAGGTCGCTGTCGGAAAACGACAGCACGACAATCTCCGCCGGTGACTGTTTGAGATCGACCGCCTGTTCAGCTTCGTCGAGACCCGCCATTTGTGTCGCGAGCACGTGCATGGCGGCCTAGCCCAGGATGAGCGAGCGGATTGCGGCCTGATCAAGGCCTTTCTCGCCGATCACCACCAGCCGACCCTGCCGTTGCTCGCCTGCTTTCCATGGGCGGTCGAACTGATGTTGGATGCGACCGCCGACCCCCTGCACCAGGAGCCGAAGCGGCTTGCCCCTCACTTCGGCAAAACCCTTGGTGCGCAATATGTCGTGCACTTCGGCGGCGCGGCTAATTCGCTCGATAAGCTCCTGTGGCGAGGTGAGCACCGGCAAGTCGACGACGAAGGTCGCGAAATCGTCGTGATCGTGCTCGCCCTCGGTGTCGTGACGCGATGGCCGTCCAGGCAGGTCAGTTTCGGCGGCGGCGCCAAGACCCAGCATCACCGACGTCGGCACCCTGCCGTTCTGCACCTCCACGACCTTCACCGCGCGCGGCAGAGTTCGGTTGATCTGGCCCAAGACCTCGCGACGCTCATTGGCCGACATCAAATCAGCCTTGTTCAGCA
>Ga0187778_10003702_pt1 | contig 10211 bp, 10 predicted proteins | sample 1015_Q2_SP5_20_M_FD_132418 | JGI IMG/M metagenome (GOLD analysis project Ga0187778, IMG submission 132418) | Tropical peat soil microbial communities from peatlands in Department of Meta, Colombia - 1015_Q2_SP5_20_MG | ecosystem: Environmental > Terrestrial > Soil > Wetlands > Peat | place...
CGAGGGCATCCTGTTCACCAGAGCGCATGCCACCGCGCCGCTGTGCTCGCCGTCGCGAGGATCGCTGTTCACCGGCCGCTACCCGCAAAGCAACGGGCTGGTCGGGCTAGCCCATCACGGCTGGGAGTACCGGTCCGGCGTACGAACGCTGCCCCAAATACTTGCCGAATCTGGCTGGTACTCAGCCCTTTTCGGTATGCAGCATGAGACCTCCTACCCGAAACGGCTAGGTTTCGACGAGTTCGACGTTTCGAACTCCTACTGCGAGTATGTCGTCGACAAGACCGAGGAATGGCTGCGGGATACCGTGCCGATCCGCGCGGGCCAACCGTTCCTGTTGACAGCCGGGTTCTTCGAAACACACCGGCCTTACCCGCGGGAACGCTACCAACCCGCCGACACCGCCGCCGTCACTTTGCCTGACTACCTGCCCGACACCGCCGAGGTGCGCCAGGACCTGGCCGACTTCTACGGGTCCATCGCGACGGCCGATGCCGCGGTCGGGCGGCTGCTGGACACGTTGGCCGACACCGGACTGGACGCCAACACCTGGGTGGTGTTCGTCACCGACCACGGCCCGGCGTTCCCGCGCGCGAAATCCACGCTGTACGAAGCCGGAACCGGCATCGCGATGATCATCCGTCCGCCGACCCGGCTGGCGATGACCCCCGGAATTTACGACGAATTGTTCAGCGGTGTCGACCTGGTGCCGACGCTGCTGGGTCTGCTTGGTGTCGACGAGCCGGCCGACATCGAGGGCGTGTCTCACGCGGGCAATCTGCTGGGTACGCAAACCGCCCCGGTGCGCGATCACGTCTACACCACGAAGACCTATCACGACTCGCTCGATCCCATCCGGGCAATCCGCACAAAGGAATACAGCTACATCGAGAATTACGCGCGCCGGCCACTACTGGATCTGCCATGGGATATCAAAGAAAGCCCATCCGGACAAGCTGTCGCGCCGCTGGTTACGGCGCCGCGCCCGGAACGCGAACTTTACGATCTGCGAACGGATCCCGCCGAGCTCAACAACCTGCTGGCCGGTGACGACACCCACCACGCGAGCGTGATCGCCGACGCTCTGGCTATCCGACTGCACGAATGGCGCCAGCGCACTGGCGACGTCATACCATCGGAATTCGCCGGTACCCGTATCTCGGAGCGCTACACCGAAACATATCTGCAGATTCATCGCAAGGCACCGAGCAGCCGGTCGGCCATCGCCGCGGACCGCGGCATCGAGGAGGAGACGAAGCAGACCAAGCAATAATTGCGGTCAGCGTGAACGTAATTCGTTCGGATTCGCGCACGATGAACAGCAGTTACGCTCAGGCGGTGGCCGCGACCGCGACGTCATATCTGGTGCTCGCCTCACAACGCAGCGGCAGCACGCTGCTGGTGGAATCGCTGCGCGCGACCGGATGTGCCGGGGAACCACAAGAGTTCTTCCAGTACTTGCCGACCACCGGCATGGCACCCCAGCCGCGGGAATGGTTCGCCGGAGTCGACGACGAGACGATCTTGCGGTTACTGGACCCGTTGCAGCCCGGTACCCCGGACACCGCGACGCCGGTGGCCTGGCGCGAACACATCCGCAGTTCCGGCCGGACTCCCAACGGTGTGTGGGGTGGCAAGCTGATGTGGAATCAGACACCGCTGCTACAGGAGTGGGCGTCAGGGCTGCCGGACCGGTCCGGCGACGGCCTGCGTGCCGCGATTCGCGATGTGATCGGCAGCGAACCGGTTTTCGTGCACGTCTACCGGCCAGATGTGGTCTCGCAGGCGGTGTCGTTCTGGCGGGCGGTGCAGACCCAGATTTGGCGCGGCCCCCCGGAACCCACGCGGGACTCGCGGGCCGAATACCACGCTGGCGCCATCGCCCACATCGTCAAGATTTTGCGGGCTCAGGAAGACGGGTGGCGTACCTGGTTCGCCGAGGAGGGCATCACCCCGATCGACGTGGCCTACCCGGTGTTGTGGCGGAACCTGACCGCGATAGTCGCCAGTGTCCTGGAAGCACTCGGCCTGGATCCGCGGCTGGCACCCGCGCCGGTGCTGGAACGCCAGGCCGACCAGCGCTCTGACGAGTGGGTGGACCGTTACCGGCAGGAGGCGCAGCGATTGGGACTCCCGCAATGACGGGCTCAATCAGTTGACTTGTGCCACGACGAACACCCGCCGGAACGGGAAGAAGGTGGTGCCGTCGGGACGGGTCGGGTAGGCGTCGGCGAGCAGCGGGATGAGCTCCTGGCGAAATTGCTGCCATTCCTGCTCATTGAGCCGCTCGCGCACGGGGAGTAGCGCGGTGCCGGTCATCCAGTCCAGCACCGCGTGTTCGCCGGTGAGCTGGTGCAGGTAGGTGGTCTCCCAGGCGTCGACCGTGCAGCCGGCGTCGATCAGCAGCTCGGCGTAGTGCGCTGGCGTGTGGATCACGGCGCCGACCCGAAAAGGCATGTCGCGCAGGTTTTTTACGAATGGCTCGCGGCGGGCCACGGCACGCACCGCGGCATGCGACGGCATCTCGAAGTTTCCGGGCATCTGCACGGCAATCCAGGCCCCGGCCGCCAGCTGATCGGCCCACCGCACCATCAGCTCGGCATGTTCGGGCACCCACTGCACCGCGGCGTTGCTGAGCACCACGTCGGTGTCTCCCCGTGGCCTCCAGTCCCGCAGGTCGCCGAGGGTGGCGTCGAGCCCGCGCTCCCGGGCCGCGGCAACCATCTCCGGTGAGCTGTCCAGTGCCTCGATCACGGCGTCAGGCCAGCGCCGCGCCAGTTGTAGCGTCAGGTTGCCCGGGCCGCAACCGAGGTCGACCACCCGGCGCGGCCGCTCGGCACCCACGCATGACAGCACGTCGTAAAACGGTCGAGCGCGCTGATCCGCGAAAGCCAGGTAGATGTCGGGATCCCACATATTGGTCCTCCTGATCAACACCGCCGCGGGCCGGCTGATATAGACAAACCGTATTACCGAACGCTTTCCTAACAAGGATGGGCAATGGATCGACAGCCGGGACCCGGCCACGACGACGCGGGCCGTGGCTCGGGCACGCGGCGTCGCGCCGACGGTAGCCAACGGGAGCGGCTCACATGACCCCGAGCATCGTAGACGAGACCCTGGCGGTACGGCAGATCTGGTCGGCGCTCGGTCTACCCGGTCTGATCGATGTGCACACCCATTTCATGCCCCAATCGGTGCTGGACAAGGTGTGGCACTACTTCGACAAGGCCGGCCCCCTGGCGGGCCACCGGTGGCCAATTACCTACCGCACGAATGAATCTCGACGTATCCAGACGCTCAGGCGATTCGGCGTGCGCGGATTCACCGCGCTGGTCTACCCGCATAAACCACAGATGGCGACATGGCTCAACCAGTGGGCCGCCCAATTCGCCCGGTCCACCCCGGACTGCATTGCCACCGCGACGTTTTATCCCGAACCGGAAGCCCACGGCTACGTCGAGGCCGCGATCCGCGACGGGACCCGCGTGTTCAAAGCACACATCCAGGTGGGCCGCTACGATCCCAACCACCCACTGCTCGACGGGGTTTGGAGAGCCATCGAAGACGCGGGCGTGCCGATCGTCATTCACTGCGGATCCGGGCCGGTACCGGGCCGACACACCGGGCCGGAACCCATCCGTCACCTGCTGCGCCGGTACCCACAGCTGCGGTTGATCATCGCGCACATGGGAATGCCGGAATATACCGAGTTTCTCGATATCTGTGAGCACGCCGCCCAGGTACGGCTGGACACCACGATGGCCTTCACCCCGTTCATTGAGGACACCATGCCGTTCCCGCCGTCCCATCAGCATCGCCTTCGGCACCTGGGCGACCGCATCTTGTTCGGCAGCGACTTCCCGAACATCCCCTACGGCTATCTGGAGGCGATGCGGTCGATCACCGGGCTCCCCGGTATCGATGATGCCTGGCTGCGCGCGGTGTTCTACGAGAATGCGGCGAGTCTATTTTACCCGCCCGACGTCTGACGGCGGGTTACCATGCGGGTCGTAGGCTGCGCCGCCCGATTACCGGGCCCGCCCCGCCTGTCGAGAAAGGCCAGCTGACAATGACGTCCGACGCCACCCCAGTCAATCCGCCGATTCCCGTTCCCGACGTGCCGGGCGCCGACGCTGGCACCGGTGGGTTACCCGAACGCTCTGCGCTGCCAGCGCGTCAGCGCTTCATCGTCGACACCTCCGCGATCACCGATATCGGGCTGCGCACCGCGGTTGCCTCGATAATCAGCGCGGCGGTAACGCCCGCGGTTGCCGCCGCGGTACTGCGCCACACCGAATCGCTGCGTGAGCGCAACAACTTGCGGTTCTACGCCGAGGTGGCGTCGACCGCGTCGCGCTGACCGGCATATCGCTGGGCGGCTACACCGCCTCGTTGGTTGCCTCGGTCGACGATCGGCTTGAAGCTGTCATCCCCAATTGCCCCGTCGTCACTTCCGCGGCGGCCTTCGATGACTGGTTTCCCGCCAATATGCTTGTCGCGCTGGGATTCGCGTCAGCAATATCGGCCGCGAGGAGCTGGCCGCCGCACTGTCTTACCACTGCCGGCTGAACTACCCACCGCTGGTGCGCAAGGACCGGCGGCTGATCATCACCGGCCTGGGCGATCGGTTCGCGCCGCCGTGGCAGGCCGAAAAGCTATGGGAGCATTGGGATCGCTGTGCGCTGCATTGGTTTCCCGGCAGTCACCTGCTGCACGTGAGCCAGGCCGACTATCTGCGTCGGATGACCCGGTTCCTGCGAGACTTCATGTTCGGGTAGCGGCTGCGTGCCGGGGCCTCGACCGCGCCGGAACCGCCGCGGCTGGCGCGCTGGGCCAGTGCAGGCGCTCTAGCAAACCGTCGGGCAGGCCCGCGTGCCCGTCGAGTCGCTGCGCGGACAGCGGGTGCAATGCCATCAGCGCCGACTTGTGGTTTCCGCGTTGCGGCGTCAGGCCAGGTGGCGCGCCGTGCGGCGGCGCATCGGTGCGGAACGCGCAGGCGGCCGCCAGCGTGCGGCGGGCTCCGGCACCGCCGATCTCCATCGCCGTCCAGGTCTCGCGGGCCGGATGCGACTGGATCGCTGCGAGGGTATAAGGCAAGTCGGCGTCTGCGCTGACCCGGTATGCCGCAACGTAATCCGCGCTCCCTTCCCGAACCTCGCGCCAGGTTTCGCGCGCAGTCGGGGCGAACAGCTGAGGGACATCGTCGGGCCCTGCGGGGTTTGCCTCCCACCCGAGCTCGCGGAGGTGGTCGGCGAGCCGGCGCACCGCGACCTTGGCGGTTTCGTGCAACGGGATCCGCGGTGACCGCGCCCGCAGTGCAGCCAGGTTGTCGACGGCCGATAGTGTCAGCCCGACCCAGGTCTCCCTCCGCGGCGCGCCGGTATCGGATGCGCTGTCGCGGCTGGTGATTCGGATCGCATCGGCGCGGATGCCGTAGCGGTCGAGGTATCCGGCGATCAGCGGCAGCGGGAGCACGTCCGGGCCGGTGGCCGGCGGCGCGATGTGCAGCAGCGCCGTCGTCGGCACGTCGGCACCGGATCGCCGGACGGGTCGGCGGTTGCGGCGCTGCATCGCCAGTCGGCGGCGCAGGATCGTCGTGAAGTGCAGTCCCTGCCACCAGCCGAACAGCAGGATGACAACCGCGGCGGCGATACCGAGCAACCAGCGGTCACGTGTCGATTGCCAGGGATAGGCAATCACCGCGGGCACGACAGCCAGCAACACCAGCGTGATCCGGCCGGTTCCCGGCCAGACAATGGTCGGTCGGCTCACGGGGTGGGCTCCTTTCGTCGGCGCGCGGCGATCGCGGCGGCGGCCACGACGGCCAAAGCGAGGGCCGCGGTGCCGGCGAAGGCGACGATCCGCGGTGTGTTGTCCCTTGGCGCCGGTTCCGGAGGGGCAGGGATGCGCTTGACCGGCGCCGCTTCGGTGCCGGTGGTGGCGGGCAGTTCCCAGGTCAGCGCCGCGACCGGGTCCAGGATGCCGGCGCCGACGATGTTGGACGGTGTGCGGGCCCCGTTGTGCGCGGTCGCGGTGATGCGGTGCACCACCTGGGAGGCGGTCAGCTCGGGATACTTGCTGCGGACCAGTGCCGCGACCCCGGACACATAGCCGGCCGCATAGCTGGTGCCGCTGAGGGGAACCAGTTGTTGCTTTTCGTTGGGCAGCCCGTTGGCGAGGCCGCCGCCGTCGCGGTTGGTCACCGACACAATGCTTTCCCCCGGTGCCGCGATACCGACCCACGGCCCGGCCATGCTGAAATTGGACGGTTGCCCGTCGGGCGACAGTGAGGCCGCCGACAGCACATAGGGCTGCCACCACGACGGGATGGACACAGACGTGACGCCCGCCCAGTTCCTCGGATCGTCGGGACGGCCCAGGTCGGTGAGCGGATTCGATTCGCAGGCCGTGCCGCCGCCGACTGAATCGGTCGGCCCGCTGTTGCCGGCAGCGGCCACGATCACCGCGTCTTTCTCCACCGCCGCATACCGGACCGCCGCTCCGAGCGCCGCCTGGTCGACGGTCCGATCGGCGGGCAGGCAGGCCACCTCGGAGATGTTGATCACCCGCGCACCGAGATCGGCGGCATGCACGATCGCCCGGCCCAGCGTCTCCACGTCGAGCGACGCTTGCGCCAGCACCGGATCGCCACCAGGCATCCGCGGCCAGAACTTCGTGGACGTGGCCCGGATCGACAACAGCCGCGCCCCGGGTGCGACCCCGGAGAAGCCGTCGTCGCCGGGCTGGCCGGCGATGATGCCGGCCACCAGGGTTCCGTGCCCGTCGCAGTCGGTGAGGCCATCGGTCGATTCCACGTAGTCACCACCCGGATCGACGTTGGGCAGCCGCGGCCCGGGCCGCACCCCGGTGTCGATGATCGCGACCAGTTGGCCTTCGCCGCGGGAAACCTGCCACGCCGCAGGAAGATTCAGCATCAACTGGTTGGGCGTCGTTGAGCCGGGATCGGTGCCGGGAATGACTCCAGAGGTGCTGCACTCGCCGCGTGGTTCCATCGGCTGCACGGGTCCCGGGGTTCCGTTCGGCGGCGGCACGCCAGGGTCGACAACTGGTGGGCTGATCGCCGCCGCCGGCGGACAGGTGCCCGCCACAGCGGCCAGAACCGCTGTGAGGCAACCTAGTCCGATTGCCCGGCTCGCCCCCGCAAGCGGGAGGTGCCCCCACCTCGGGCCGCTACGCGACCCGCATCGTCGCCAGGCTAGTCCGATCGCCCGGATCATCGATTGAGCACCAAGCTGAACAGACCGACCAGGTAGGCCATAACTGGGATCAGCGAGGCGTCAAGGCCCGAGGCGACGAAACCCAGCAGCCGGCGCAGCGGCAGTGAATAGCTGTCCGGTGAGGCGATCCGCGGACTCAACGCGACCACCACCCACGCCACCATGAGCGCGGCGAGCACCACCATCGCCCACAACGCCGCGACGTAGCGTCCCGTGGCGGTGTAGAGCACCAACAGCACAACAGTCACCAGGTAAGGCTGAGCGAGCAGCCAGGCCTTACACGCGGCCGAATCCCATACCCGGGCGCGCAGCGCGGCCGCCGCTGCGGTTGCCGCCACCACGTACCAGCCCCAATCCGTAAGCGTCTCAGGCCGCAACGCGATGGCCACCGAACCGAGCACGCTCAGTAGTACGGCGGCGGCGATGAAACCGGACTGATGGGCGTCGCTGATACGCACTCGCCGCGGCAGGTCTTCCAGCACAGGCAATGACGGCGCCGACGGAGTCGGATCCCCCGGTGCCGGGATGACCGGCAACGGGAACCGCGCCCACAGCGCGGAAAGCTGTGCCGCTTCGACCGTGACAAACAGGGCCGCCACGATGAGTCCACAGCCGAGGCTCAGTAACGGCAGCTGCCAAAGCGTTTCAACGCCGGCAGCCAGCAACACCCCAGCCCCAACCACCGCGACCGCGGTGAAAAAGCCGACGCCGCGTTCCCGCTCACGGCTGGGAAGCAGCATGCTGATCAGCGACCACGCGGTGACCCCGGCGGCGGCCAGTACCACCTGAGCCGGCCCGAATCGACCGGGCACCGCCAACGTCAAGGCGGCGGCGATCGGCACCAGGGCGGCGATCGAGAGCGCCACCCCGGTGCGCGGTGAACGCAGCCTGCTCAGCAGGCCAGCAAGCACGGTGAGGACCGCGATCCCACCGACTGCGAACAATCCGCTCGCCGCCCCGGTGGCGACTCGGTGGGCGACTGCTAGCCCCGTTGCCGCGATAACGACGCCGATCACCGCGGCCAGCGCGCCGCGCTGGATATGCGCGCTGCCCCACGGCTTCAGCCGGGATTCCGAGAAGATCATGGCGGCGTCGGCGATGTCCTCGACGATGCCGGGTGCGGCCGGACCGGTGGGCACCGGCTGCAACGCGAGCAGATCACCGTCGGTGACGCCGACGGTGTCCAGGCTGGCGTCCAGGCTGAACGGCGCGCCACCGATCGGCGCAAGGCTCAGGCGGGCCGCGGCGGCGCCACGATCGCTGGCATCGGCTTCATCTTCTAAAGCGGTGGGAACCACCAAACGCTGAACTGCGGGCAGGATTTCGCGCAGCGGTAACTCCGCGGGCAAGGCCATCTCTGTCAGCCGGCTTTCGGCGAGGATGGCGACGCGGACGATCGGCATGACGGCACCAGACATCACTGGGGCTCCCGACGTTTGGACATCTCACTCTCTTCTCTGTCTAGGACGGCCGCATCTTCTGCGACGGTCGCGGGTTGCTGCTATGCGGAGTGGGAGGTGAAATCTCGGGACAACCGCTGGCCCGGGAACCATTGGCCGTCTGGTAAGTCGGCGGTCAGCTGTTCGATCGCGACGGCGATCGCCAGCGGTGTTCCAGGACGAAACGTCGAGACCCACTCACCGTCGAACGCGCGGGATGGGCTGACCAATATCCGCCCCGCGGTCGTGTCCACGATGCTAACCCCGACCTCGGTAGTGGCGTGCCGCCCGTCGTGACGGCAGCCGGCAACGATTTCGACGTAACTGCGCGGGCCCGTGAACACCGACTCCACCACCGGACCCGCCGATTCCGGAATACCCAAGTAGCCAAGGACTTCCGCTAGCGGGGTGCCGGCGCGGAGCCGCTCGTCAGCGCGGGCACCGACCCGCGCCGGCATGCTGAACTCGGAGAACCGCGCCGGTGGTCGCTGCGCCAGCCCGACACCAAGGACCGGAACCAGCGCCAGGGGGTCGTCGATCTCCATAGCGGTAAACGTGATCAGCTGGGCATTGCGCAGCGCGACCACGGTAGCGTCGCCACGCCGCGCGACGATGCCACGCAGCAGGTCGCCGGCGCCAGAGGCCTGGGTGGGCCCGACGTAGCGCAGATCGAGCCACCGGTCCGGAAAGCACACCACCCGGATCCAGTCGGCCACCGCAGGGTTGACGGCGCCGTCCGGGGACAGCATGCCCATCCGGCTCAGTTCGGCAGTCTGACGACCGACGAACGCGGCCCGTTGCGCAGCATCACAGTAGGGCGTGGTGATCGCCAGCACCCACGGGAAGGTACCCGCCCCAATGGTTTCCGCGATAAGCCACGCGTTATCGACCGTCAGCTCGACGGCGTTAGGTTGCATCGTCGCCAGGCTAGCCGCCCCATTTGGCGGCTTCGGCTTGGTCGCGGGCGTTCATGGCCAAGGTGTTGGTTTCATGGGTGCCAGCCATCGCGTGATAGGTGCGCACCAACTCACTCATCGCCTGATTCCACTGGGTCTGCCAAACCTGATAGGTCATCCCGGTATCACCCTGCCAAGCACTGCCCAACGCGGCCTGCTCACTGGCGATATCCGCACCCAGGCTTTGCAGGGTGCCCGCATACCCCGACATGTCAGCGGCATGAGCCAGCATCGCCGGGTAGTTATACATAATCTGCGACATCACAAGTCCTTTCCAATACAGGTGGTGGTCGGCTCAGAACCCGGTGTACGTCGACGCGGCGGCCGCGTCGGCGGCCGTATAGGTGCCCGCGGCATCCCCCAGGTTGGCCTGGGCGATATCCAGCAAGGTGTTGATCCGCGCGGCCACTTCCACAAACCGGGCGTGGGACGCCTGAAACGCCGCCGCCGCCTCCCCGACATGAAACGCCTGCGCGGAGAGCGCCTCCTGCTCGGCCTGACCGATCGTGTGACGCATCAACGCCGCCTTGGCGCTAAACGCCGACTGCGCGGCCACCAACTGCGGAATATGCGCA
>Ga0187778_10003704_pt1 | contig 10206 bp, 8 predicted proteins | sample 1015_Q2_SP5_20_M_FD_132418 | JGI IMG/M metagenome (GOLD analysis project Ga0187778, IMG submission 132418) | Tropical peat soil microbial communities from peatlands in Department of Meta, Colombia - 1015_Q2_SP5_20_MG | ecosystem: Environmental > Terrestrial > Soil > Wetlands > Peat | place...
ATTGCGCAACCCTTGCGGTGCGTGCCGGAACCGACGCGTTGCATCTGGCCTATATCCTGGCGGGTCTGCAGTCGGGAGATGAGGTGATATCGCCGGTGTTCACTTGCACCGCCACAAACATCCCGTTTCTCTACATTGGAGCCAAAATCGCTTTTGCCGACATTCAATTGGGTACGCTGAACATCGATCCTGCAGATGTCCGGCGCCGAATTACGGAGAAAACAAGGGCCATCGTTTGTATTCATCACGGCGGGTTGCCTTGCGATATGGCGGAGCTGCAAGCCATCGCCGATGAACATGGGCTCAAATTGATCGAGGACGCGGCGCACGCTTTGGGTGCTACCTACCGCGGCCAAAGCATTGGCCAGATTTCCGACTTCACGATGTTTTCGTTCGCGGCGGTCAAGAATATTACTACTGGCGACGGCGGCATGCTGACAATGCGTGACCCGTCATTGCTCGACAAAGCGCGGCGCCTGCGTAGTGCCGGAACCGACCGTAAGGCCAAGCAGGCTGGCACTTGGGAAAACGACATCTTTGAGATCGGTTACAGATATCAAACGTCTGACGTTGCTGCCGCGATGGGACTGGTTGCACTCGACGAATTCGATCAAGTGCTGGCTTACCGCCATAGCTTGTTAGAACACTACGAGCGCGAGTTGGCGAATATCGCTGGGCTCAGCATGATTGGCCCTGGTGGGCACCGAGACCGGACGCATGCTGCCTGGATGTGCACCGTCTTGATCGAGAACCGCGAGCAACTGCAAAAAAAATTGCGTGAGCATGGCATCGAATCAAGTCAGGTCCATTATCGAAATGATCGATATTCCATATTCGGTGGCCGCAGGGACGACTGTCCGAATATGGACGCGATCGAAGACAAGTACCTCCATCTGCCTCTTCATACGCGGATGGATCACTCCGACGTCGAACGAATCTGCGCAACCATTCGATTCGGTTGGTAGCGGGTCCGCCGACTAGCGGGCCGCCATCTGGCATGACCCGATGAACCAAATCGAAGACGTGCGCCTGATCGAATTGCCGCGCCATGCGCGAGCCGATGGCGAAGTGGTGGTGGCGGAAGTTGCGGTGCAGGTGCCGTTCCGAATCGAACGCATCTTTACTTTGACTGCTCCGGCGAGCGCCAAGCGTGGTCGCCACGCGCACCGGCTGTGCTCGCAGTTCATGATCTGCGTCAGCGGCGCTGTGAACGTTGTCTGCGACGACGGCAGCAAGCAGCAAACATTTATGCTCGATCGGCGCGATAGAGCGCTCCTGGTACCGTCCGGAATTTGGAATACCGTGATCTTTCCGTACGACGGCTCGGTGGTCGCAGTACTTTGCGATCGACCCTACGAACAGCACGATTACATCCGGGACTATGCGGAGTTCCTGTCGTCTCGCGGGTCCGTCCAAGTATGAAGATCGTCGTCACCGGCGCGCTCGGCCACATCGGATCAGCGCTGATCCGACAATTGCCATTCGATTTTCCCGATGCTGCGATCGTGATGGTCGATAATATGATGACGCAGCGTTATCCGTCGTTGTTCGATCTTCCGGTGATCGGCCGCTACCAGTTCGTCGAAGCCGATGTGCGAAAAAACGATTTGAGAGCGTTGTTCGACGGCGCCGATGTCGTTGTGCATCTTGCCGCAATTACCGATGCCGCTGGTACGTTCGATCGCGCTGCCGAACTCGAGGCCAATAATTTCGAAGCTACCGCGAAAGTTGCCGCCGCCTGCCTGGCAGGGGGGGCTCGACTAGTTCATCTATCGTCAACCAGCGTTTACGGCACGCAAAATGCGCTCGTGTCGGAAGACTGCGCGCCCGAAGAGTTGAAGCCGCAAAGTCCCTACGCGGAAACCAAGCTCAAAGAGGAGGATTTGGTCCAATCGCTGGCGAAGCACGACGGCCTCCGCGCAGTCGTATTCCGATTTGGCACTATTTTCGGGGCGTCCGTGGGCATGCGCTATCATACTGCCGTAAACAAGTTCTGCTGGCAGGCGGTGATGAAGCAGCCGCTTGCTATCTGGAAGACCGCGTTCCATCAGAAACGACCATATCTCGACCTTGTCGACGCGATTCGCGCCATTGCTTTTGTTATAAGACAAGACTTGTTTGACGGCCGCATCTACAACGTGCTTACGCTCAACGCGACGGTGCACGACATCGTCGATTGCATTCGCGAATTCGTGCCCGACCTGCAAATGTCCTTTGTCAATAATCCGATCATGAATCAGCTATCATACGAGGTCTCTTGCGTGCGCTTTCTTGATCACGGCTTTGCCTTTAGCGGCGATCTCCGACGCGGCGTTGGCGAGACTGTGGCGCTGCTCGAAACCGCGAACCGGGGCTGAGCCGCGCAATGTCGAAGCTCTTGATTACGGGCGGCGCAGGCTTCATCGGTGCCAATTTCGTCCTGCATTGGCACCGGCAGCACCCGAACGACTCGATCGTTGTGCTCGATGCACTGACTTATGCCGGTAACAGGTCCAACATCGACTTAATCGAGGGAGATAGACATTTCGAGTTCGTCCATGGTGATATCTGCGATGCCCAGCTGCTGCAAAAGCTATTCCGCCGCCACGATTTCGATGTTGTGGTGCACTTTGCGGCGGAAAGCCATGTCGACCGCTCCATCGTTTCATCCGGCGTCTTTGTGCGGACTAATGTCGTCGGCACACACACATTGCTGGAAAGCGCTTTGTCCGCCTGGAAATCTTCGATGTCCGGCCGCCGATTCCATCATGTATCGACAGACGAGGTTTTCGGCTCGCTGGGACCCGACGATCCGCCGTTTACCGAAGCTAGCCGTTACGATCCGAAATCGCCTTACGCGGCGAGCAAGGCAGCCAGCGACTTCCTGGTTCGTTCCTATGCGCACACGCATGGTCTGCCGGTGACGATTTCAAATTGCTCAAACAATTATGGCCCCTACCAATTTCCGGAAAAGCTCATTCCGCTCATGATCGTCAACGCCGTCGCCGGCGAGAAATTGCCGATCTACGGCGACGGTCGAAACATTCGCGACTGGCTCTACGTGGAGGACCACTGTGCTGGCATCGCGCTTGTGCTGCGACGTGGGCGCCTTGGCGAGACCTACAATATCGGCGGTGGCGCCGAGATGGCGAACATTGATCTGATCGGTCTCGTGTGTGACGAAATCGATCGTCGCTTTGCCGCCGAAAAGATTCTCGCAGCGCGCTTCCCACGCTGTCCCGCAGCCAACGGCGGCAGCACGCGCCAGCTGCTGACATTCGTCAAGGATCGGCCCGGCCATGATCGACGCTATGCCACCTGCGCCGAAAAGCTAGTAGGGGAGCTAGGTTTTCGCGCCGCGACCACGATTACAGACGGTGTGCACCGTACGGTCGACTGGTATTTAGCCAACGAACGATGGTGGCAAGCGATCCAGAGTGGCGCGTACCGCGACTGGATCAAGCTGCAATATGGGGCCATTCAGACGGAGACGATCACTTGAACAAACCACTGCAACCAAGCGACCCGCGCAGCCTCGATAGGGAAGCGTTTTATTTGCTTCGCCAGGTCGCAGCTGAGTTTGCCTGCAATTCAGTCGCCAAGGGCGAGGCTAAATCCGATGCCATCGCCGCTATGCTGGCGGACGCAGTCGATCGCTCGGGAACCGATATAGCCGCTGCGCTCGAGACGCCGCGGCAGCGTGCCGACGCTTTCGCCGCGCATCTCATCTGGTTGTCGGGCGCCCCGCTCCTTCCCGGCCGGGGATACCTGCTCGAAGCCGGCGCGCAGAGGGTTGGCGCGATGGTCACCGAATTGAAATATCGGGTTGACATCGAGACGCTGGAGCACCTGGCCGCTAAAGAACTGCACCGCAACGAAATTGCCTTCGCCAACGTCGCCACGGTTGAGCCGCTGAGCTTCGATCCCTACGAAGAAAATAGGATTACGGGCAGTTTCATACTAATCGACCGGCATACTAACGCTACCGTCGCTGTCGGTCTGATCCGTTTTGGGCTCCGCCGCGCCGCCAATACCTATTTCCAATCTTTCGAAGTCACCAAGTCAGCGCGTGAACGACTGAACGGGCACAGGCCGGCGATGCTCTGGTTCACCGGTTTATCCGGTGCCGGCAAATCCACAATCGCCAACATTTTGGAGAAAAAGCTCCATGCGCTTGGCAAACATACGTTCGTGCTCGATGGCGACAACGTCCGCCACGGGCTCAATCGCGATCTTGGGTTTACCGAAGCCGATCGCGTCGAGAACATTCGCCGGGTTGCCGAAGTTGCCAAACTCTTTGTCGAAGCCGGCCTGATCACAATGGTCGCATTCATTTCACCTTTCCGTGCTGAGCGAGAGATGGCGCGCGAACTGGTGGGACCGGACGAATTCATCGAGATATTCGTCGACACGCCGCTCGAAATTTGTGAGCAACGCGATCCCAAGGGGCTTTACAAGAAGGCGCGGCGCGGCGATTTACGCAATTTTACCGGCCTGGATTCACCGTACGAAAAGCCGAGCAATCCTGAGTTGACTCTCGACGCCCTCAATAGGAGTGCGAACGATCTCGCCGACCATATCATCCAATTTATGCAGCAACGCGGCGTGCTGTCCTGATGTGAACCTCGGGTAGCAGAGGCATCGCCAGGTGAAGAAGCCGATGCAAGGATGGCCTTTGGATGCAGCCGATGCGGGTCAGACCGCGGCTGATCAGCGGTTCCAGTTCGGCGCAAATTGGCGCTCCTTCCTGGACCAGCTCAACGATGTGCGCATTACCGAAGCTGAAAAATCGTTGAAGTGGCTGTTGTCTTGTGAGCGTCTGGACGGAACTCGATTCCTGGATATTGGATCCGGCAGCGGCCTAAGTTCTTTAGCCGCGCGACGCCTGGGTGCTCATGTCGTTTCGTTCGATTATGACCCGCAAGCGGTCAACTGCACGGCGATGTTGCGCGACCGGTTCTTTCCGGATGATCCGAATTGGCGGGTTGAACCCGGCTCGATTCTCGACAGCACCTTTTTGAAAAAACTCGGTCAGTTCGATGTCGTGTATTCCTGGGGCGTTTTGCATCACACCGGCGCTATGCGTAAGGCGATTGAAAACGCTGCGCAACTCGTTATGCCAGGCGGTAGCTTAGCCTTGGCGCTCTACCAAAAAACGCCCTTATGCTGGTTCTGGACTTTGGAAAAGCGTTGGTATTGCCGGGCTTCGGAGACTATGCAGGCGCGCGCTCGTGCCCTCTATGTCGGACTGCTGCGAGCTGCGTTCACATTGGTACGGCGCGATTTCGCAAGCTACGTGTCGAATTATTCAGGCAATCGAGGCATGGACTTTACACACGACGTGCGTGATTGGCTTGGTGGGTTTCCGTACGAATCAATTGGATCAGATGAATTCGACAAGCTGGTCGAGCAACTTGGCTTTCGACAAGTGCTGGCGATAGTGCATCCCACTTCGATCGGCTTTTTTGGTTCTGGCTGTAACGAATACGTCTATCGGCGCGGAACCGATTGAAAACCGGAATATTCATTTTGCCCGCAACAGCGCGCGCGACGCCGCGGGTGACAATCGTCACATCCCGTCTCGATATCGGCGGCGCCGAGCGACACCTCGCGCGCGTTATGCCAGCGCTGAAGCGGCGCGGCATCGACGTCACCATCTATGCCATGGAGCGGGGAGGGCCCTTAGAAGCCGAGCTGGCGCTTCATGGCCTCCGCATAGAAGGGCCGCGGTGCAGCGCGTTGTTGCATTGGCCGCGGGCGACGCTCGCGCTTGCCGGCTTTCTTCGCCGCGAGCGGCCGGCCGTCGTCCATTTCTTTTTGCCGCGGCCGTACCTGTTTGGCTCGATCGCGGCGGAACTGGCCGGCCATCGCCGGCGGCTGATGAGCCGGCGATCGCTGGCGACCTATCAGGAGAAATATCCGCTGCTGCGGCACGCCGAGCGGCTTGTTCACCGCCGGACGATCGGTCTGATCGGAAATTCCCAAGCCGTCCTTGATGAGCTCGCGACGGAAGTCGGGGACGAAAGCAAACTTGCACTCATTCACAATGGCATCGAACTCCCGCCGCCGATCGCTCCGGCCGATCGGCTGCGCGTACGGCGCGAGCTCAATATCGGCGAGGATGCACTGGTGATCGTCATTATCGCCAATCTCATCGCCTATAAAGGACATCGCGATCTTATCGACGCACTGGGTTTGGTGAAGGACAGTTTACCGAAGCCTTGGCGCCTGCTTGCGATCGGTCGCGACGAGGGGCTAGGCGAGGGGCTGAAGCGGCGAGCCGAGGTTTTGGCTATCGCCTCGAACGTGATGTGGCTCGGTGAACAAGCCGCAGCGGAGGGGTTGCTCGCCGCGGGCGACATTTTCGTCCTGCCCTCGCATGAGGAGGGTTTTTCCAATGCCTTGCTTGAGGCCATGGCGGCAGAGCTTGCCGTGATTGCGACAGCGGTCGGCGGCAATCTCGACGCGGTTGTGGACGGCGAGTCTGGAATTCTGGTGCGGCCTCGCAATCCGCGTGCCTTGGCTGCCGCTTTGATACGCCTCGCAAACGATCCCGCTTTGCGCCGCCGCCTTGGCGAGGCGGCGCGCCAGCGCATCGCGCAGCGATTTTCGCTCGAGCAATGCGTCGTTCGTTACGAGAAGCTTTACCGTGCCATGTGCGAGCCAGATGCACGGCCGATTGTTGAAGTTCTGGCGGATGACGCGCCGACGTCTCATCGCAGTCCATCGATGGCGGAATATGGAATGGCCAATAATTCAATATGACCGGAAATATCAGGTCTGCCCGAAAGATCACGCCCAACGCTCGCGCCAGGCCTCAAGCATCAACACGTTCCAAAGCAAATATTGCCAGTTGCGCCCGCCTTCGAGATGCTCCTGCCAAAAGCGGCGGACTGTACCCGGGTCTAGCAATCCGGCTTCGCGCAGCCGCTGCTCGTTTAGCAACATCTCGGCCCAATCGCGCAACGGTCCGCGCAGCCATTCTCCGAGAGGAATGCCAAACCCCATCTTTGGCCTTTCGATCAGCGTTGGCGGAACATGACGGTAGAGCACTTGGCGCAGAATCCACTTGCTGGTGTTGTTCCGCACCTTCGTATCGCGAGGCAATCGCCAGGAAAACTCCACGACGCGGTGATCCAGCAGTGGAACGCGCGCTTCCAGCGCCACCGCCATGCTGGCGCGGTCAACCTTGGTCAAAATGTCGTCCGGCAAATAGGTCACGAGATCCAGAAACTGCATCCGCGCGAGTAAATCCGGAAACTCCGTGTCTAGTGCCCTGTCGTCGATAATGCTTGGCGGCTCGTGCGCATCGAGCACGATCTCCGATGGTTCCCAGTGGCTAACGAGCCGGCGATAGAGGGCATCGGCGCTGTCGAGCCTCAATACCGAGGCGAATTTGTAAAGCTTGTCGCCGGACTGCGGCGGAAGCAGGCGTGAAGGCAACAGCGACGCGACGAGTGACGTCCAGTGATCGGGCCGTACCGCCGTCACTGTCGCCGCCGCAGCCTTGCGCAAAGGGCGCGGCATCAACGACAGCGCCCGCCAGAAACGCTGGGTCAATTGGTAACGGTTGTAGCCGGCAAATAGCTCATCGCCGCCATCGCCCGATAGCGCCACCGTCACGTATTTGCGCGTCATTGCCGAAACCAGATAAGTGGGAATCTGTGAGGAATCGGCGAACGGCTCGTCATAAAATTCGGGCAGCTGCGGGATCACGTCGAGCGCCTGGCCCGATGTTACCGTGAGTTCGGTATGATCCGTGCCGAGATGACGGGCCACGGCGGCCGCATGGTGCGCCTCGTTATATCCAGGAAGATCGAAGCCGATCGAAAACGTTCTGACTTTGCCGAGCCGTGCATTTTGCATCATGGCGACGACCGTCGACGAATCGACGCCGCCGGAAAGGAAGGCGCCGAGCGGCACATCCGCGATCATGCGGCGGGAAACCGCGTCCTGCAGCAGCGCTTCCAACTGTTCGGCCAGTTCGGCATCGTCCCCGTCAAGCGGATAGAGCATGCCGCTGTGAGCCATCGTTCGCGCATCCCAAAACCGCGAGATTTGCGGCTCGCCTTGCCACGGCAGTGCAAGGATCGTCCCCGGTTCGAGCTTATAGACGCCTCGATAAATCGTATGCGGAGCCGGAATGTAATTGTGCCGCATATATGCGGCGACCGCATTGCGGTCGATTTGCGCAGTCCAGCCGGGGTGCGCGCGCAGGGCCTTCAGTTCCGAACCGAACAGAAAAAGCTTGCCGAATTTCGCCCAATAAAGCGGTTTGATGCCAAGCCGGTCGCGAATAAGCGTGAGCGTGCGGTCGCGCCGATCCCACAGCGCAATGGCAAACATCCCGATCATTCGCTTGAGCGTCTGCTCGATGCCGTTCACGGCGAACGAATTCACGATGACTTCGGTATCGGAGTGGCCGCGGAACTTAAGTCCGCCCGCGGCAAGTTCGGCCGCGATTGGCTGATAGCTGTAGACTTCGCCATTGTAGACGATAACAAACCGCTCATCGGCCGAAATCATTGGCTGATGGCCGGCGGGCGATAGATCGAGGATGGACAGTCTGCGGTGAACCAGTGCGACGCCGGTTTCTTCGTCGATCCAGACGCCGTGATCATCGGGTCCGCGGCGTTGCAAACAGACGTCCATCGCCGACGAAACTTCGCCGAGTTCGCGAGATGGCTGGTTCGAGACGCCGGTCAAAAATCCAGCAATGCCGCACATTCTCGGCCTTCTTTCGTGGAGCGATTGATCCTCAGTAATCCCTTCTTGCGGTCTTCACAACTTTGTCGTTGACGATTTCCGCGGCCGTTGCGAGCTCGACTCGCGACCGCGGCGCCACGCCGAGTTGATCTCGCGTTTTGCTCGATTTACAAGACCGTGCACGCTTCTCATCGGCAAATCTTTCCCGCCAAAACTGTAAGAGACAGACGTTGAGCCGCGAAGCCGCATTTCCGTCGGTTCGGAACCTAACGAAAGGACAAGGCGCCTTTTTGGCGCTCAAGATCATCTTTACGCTCGTTTGTTTCTGGTATTTGTTTGGTCACATCGATATGGCGGAGCTGCGGCGTACTCTCCCCGGCCTTGATCCGTTCTGGTCGGCGATCGCAGTTCTTTTGCTCGCGCTGCAAATGCCGCTCGTCGGGCTGCGGTGGCTGCAGATCGCCAAAGTCTTGAGGATGCGCGGCAATCAATTGACGCTATTTTGGATGAGCGTGGCGGCCGCCATCGGACAATTTTTCGGTCAGATTTTGCCCATGGTTGCGGGCGACGGCGTGCGCGTGTGGTTTCTCGTTCATTTCGGCAATGATTGGCGCAACGCGACTATCAGCGTGGTCATCGACCGCTGCGTCGGGATCGGGCTTTTGTTGGCATATACCGTCGCAATTTTGCTTTTGCCGTCGAGCCTTGGCGTATTTGGCGCCGATCGCGGCAAAATCGTCTTTGTGCTTGTCGTCATGATAGCCGTGGGCATTCTCTGTCTTCTGCTCGGCCCGCGCATCGGCCGCGCATTGACAGGCTGGCGGCAGGGCCGCTGGATCGAGAAATTTTTCGATAGCGCTCGCATGGCGGTACTTGGGCCCCGTGGCGCCACGATCCTGGGTGTCGGCTGTCTCATCCATGCGCTGACGATCGCGGCGGTTTGGTCGCTCGGCCGGGCGCAAGGGCTCGCATTGTCGCCTGCGGACGCCGCCGTGCTTTTTGCGGTGATGGTGGGAGTAGCGCTCGTTCCCTTTACGGTCGGCGGTTGGGGCTTGCGCGAACTCGCGATGGTGTCCTTGTTCGGCAATTACGGATTGACCCCGGAACGAGCACTGGTGTTTTCGATGTATTTCGGCCTTGCCAGTATTCTGGCTTCGCTGCCGGGTGCTGTAGCGTGGTTCGGGTTTTTGTTTGCACCGTCACAACAGGTGCCGGAGAGCGATCCACAAATCTGACGTCATTGTCGCCGGCAGTGCCGGACATGTATGGTGCGCCGCGCCGCTCTGTTGCTCAATCTCCGGCAAATTCCCCAATGAAATTGTTATCCGCGAACCTAACATCAAAAGTCGTTCGGCCTCGCATCCGGTTGCATCGGCCAATTGAGGCATGATGGCGCATCAACGCAAGCTTGCCGTAATCGGGCTGGGCTATGTCGGACTCCCCGTCGCCGTCGCATTCGCGCGCTCGGGCGCGGCAGTAGTCGGCTTCGATGTCGATCGCGTGCGTATCGAGGAGTTACGC
>Ga0187778_10003705_pt1 | contig 10204 bp, 5 predicted proteins | sample 1015_Q2_SP5_20_M_FD_132418 | JGI IMG/M metagenome (GOLD analysis project Ga0187778, IMG submission 132418) | Tropical peat soil microbial communities from peatlands in Department of Meta, Colombia - 1015_Q2_SP5_20_MG | ecosystem: Environmental > Terrestrial > Soil > Wetlands > Peat | place...
CACGTCCTGCGAAGTCCATAGCTGCGGCAGCCGCGCAATCTGAAGCTGCGCGAGACCCCAAAGCGCAAGCGAAAGCAAGAACAGCAGATCAATCACCGGCGAAACGAGCGGCAAGACAATCTGGAACAAGAAAATATTCGGAATGGCGATCCAGCCGAGAGTCCCGTAGCGCGGATTGCCGGCCGTGTCGCGATGCTTCCAGACTGCTTGCAGCGTGCCGAACGTCCAACGGAATCGCTGCCGCACGAGCGTGTTCACGGTTTCCGGCACTTCGGTGCGCCCGATGGCGTCCTCGTCGTAGAGAATCTTCCAGCCGTTGCGGCGAATCGTGAGCGTCAGGTCGGTGTCTTCCGCGACCGTGTCGCCGGAAAACCCGCCGCTGCTGCGCAGCACGTCCGTGCGCCATGCGCCCACCGCGCCGGGAACCACCGGAATGCAGTTCAGCAGATCGAATGCGCGCTTCTCGAGATTTTGACTGGTGATGTATTCGAGCGCCTGCCAGCGCGTGATCCAGCGGTTGCGGTTCATCACTTTCACGTTGCCGGCGACCGCTGCGACTTTCGGGTCGGCGAAATGCCGGACCAGGCGCGGCACTGCATCGGGATCGACGATCGTGTCGGCGTCGATCGAAACCACGACTTCTCCGTTTGCCTCCGCCAGGCCGTGATTAAGCGCCGATGGCTTCCCGTGATTGCTCTGCATCAACAGCCGCACGCGCCGGTCGCGCCCAAAATTCTGGCGCACCAGCTCGGCCGTCCGGTCGGTTGAGCCGTCGTCCACTACAAGGATTTCGAGATGCGGATAATTCGAAGCCAGCGCGGCGCGGACTGTGCTGACGATGACGCTTTCTTCGTTATACGCCGGAATGAGGACGCTGACATCCGGCTTGTAGTCCGGATGATCCTCTGGCGCAGGGCGCGCCTTCTCGATAAGCGCCAGCAGTCCGATGATCAGCGCGCGTCCGCTGACCAGCAGGATGCCCGCCACAAAAATGAAGGCGATGCTCGAGCGCAGCCAGCGGAAAACCTCAAAGATGAACGCGTCGGCGCGCACCAGCACCCATTCCCTCTGGCTGAGCGGCGGCATCACTTGCGCGCGGTCTTTGCCAAGCAGGTCGGCGACGGACACGAATTCGTAGCCCTTCGCGCGCAAGCCGTCGATGACTTGCGGAAGCGCCGCGACGGTGTGGCTGCGGTCGCCGCCGCCATCGTGCATCAGAATAATGTTGCCCTTGTTGGCTTCGGTGTCGGTCAGCACGCGCTGCACGATCGTGTTCACGGGCGGGGGAGGTGCTCCGGCGGCCTCGCCCCAGTCGTGCGGATCGATCCGCGCGCCCACGATCACGTAACCCATCGCCTGCGGCACCGGCAGCATCTGGATTTCGCTCGCCGTTTCCGGCTGATGATCGATTCCGTAAGGCGGGCGGAAGAGCGTCGTTTTCACGCCCAGGCTGCTTTCGATCAGCAGCTCCGTCAGATTAAGTTCGACCTGCAGTTGTGGTTTTGAGATCGACTCAAATTCAGGGTGAGTGAATGTGTGGTTGCCGATCTCGTCGCCCTGTGCGTATTCGCGCTTAACGATGTCGGGATATTGATTCGCCGATTCGCCAATCGCGAAAAACGCCGCCGGCGCCTGCTTTTGCTTCAGGACGTCCAGGATTTTCGGCGTCCACGTTGGATCGGGGCCGTCGTCGAACGTCAGCGCCACTTTGTGCGGTGAGGCGCCCATCTGCTGGATGCGCCAGGAAATCGGATAGCTCTGGTAACTTTCGTCGTCGAACGTGTCCGATTCTGCGTCGTATTCAAAGCTCCGCCGTCCGCTCTGTGGCGTCGCGGTGATCTGCCAGACATCGCCGTCGCCTTCGAGAATCAGGTCGTAGCCGGGCGGGATGTCTTCAAGCTTTGCTCGTGTGGCGTCGTCGGCGTGCGTCGCGTCCCAAATCGACCAGATCGACGGATCCTCCATGCCAAGGCGCCAGAGCGCTGTGCCTTGCACGCCGGCTCGCTCGGCCGCGCGAAGCTGGTTGTACGCCGTGACACCGTCCGTCATCCAAACCGTGTGCACGCGGTTGTTTTCGTCCTCGTAGGAATAGTGGGGATTGAATGAATCGCCGTCGAACGTTATGTCGGCGCCCGATTCGACCGCTGTGACGACCGCTTGCTGAAACGTCACGCCCTGCGCCAGCGGGTGCGGATCCTGCTTCGTTTTCGCGGGCCAGTCGTAGCCGTAATTCGCGATGCCCATCACGACCTTTTCCGGCGGCACGATCTTTAGATAACTCGCAATATTGCGCTCGAACCAGTCCTCGGGCGCGATGGGCCCTGGCGCCGACGAGGACCAGCGATAGTCGTAGTTCATCAAAATGATCGCGTCGGCCTGCGAGGCGAAATATTTGTAGTCGTAGCTCCAGTCGGCAGCAGGTAGGCCGACCATGAGCTTCAGGTTTCGGGCGTGCAGGTCCGCCGCGAGGTCGTGCGTGAAAGCTTGAAAATCGCTTTGGGTCGTTTTCGGCAGCGATTCGAAGTCCACGACGATGCCGGCCTGGTGCTCCGCGTCGGCATACTCTTCGAGCTGCGTCGCCAGTCGCGCGCGCGCGGCGGGATTGGCGAGCATGGCCACGAATTCCGGCGGGCACCATTGGTTCGTGACCGCGTTGTAGTTATTGACCATCGGCATCACGGGCAATTCGACCGGGGGCGTGCGCTTGGCGAGGCTCTGGAGAAACGCCGCGAGCTTCTCGTCCTGGTCCGCTTCAAGTTTGCCATCGGCCGAAATTGCGTGCAGCTCTTCGGGAATCAGGAGGTCGAGATCGTGGTAGTGCAACTGCAGCGAGGCAAGGCTTGTGTAATCGTCGCTCACGTAGAACGCGGCGCGCAGCGGATCGTAATGCTGCGGTTGATGGCCGATCGCTGCGACCTTTTTCTTGCGGCCCCGCCGCACCGACGCCGGCTTCAGCTTCGCTCGGATCGCATGCAGGCCTTCGTGCGTGTCCGGGCGCAGAATGTCCGGCAGCTCCGGATTGCGGATGACGTTGAGCAGGAAAATGATCAGGACGGCCGTGAATAGTGCGCCGGCGATTTCCAGCGCAAGGCGCGTGCGCCGCCATCGACGACGCTCTTCGTCGTAGAAAATGGGCTTGCGTTCAGACATCAGGACATCTCAAGCTATCGGTCCACCAGAAGGCTGTCAATGACCACAAGGTATTGGATGCGCCTAAACGTAGCCCTGGCCGTACTTTCGGGCCTTGCACTGCGCATCTTTTTCGTACTGAGATTCCCCGCCTCAGGATCAGGTGATACTCCATTTTACATCCGGCTGGCCTGGAATTGGCTGAAGAACGGAATTTATGGCGCTCCGGTCGATGGAAGGCTTGTCCCGCTCGACACGCGCATGCCCGGATATCCAGCGTTTCTCGCGGCGATTTTCGCGTTCGCGGGAAATTCGGAGCGGGCCGTGATGCTGGCGCAAATTGCCGTCGATCTCGCGACGTGCTTTCTGATCGCCTTGATCGCGGCGCGCCTCGCGCCGGAGACGGCGCGTCGCCGTGTGACGGTTGCAGCGCTGTGGCTCGCGGCGCTGTGCCCGCTCACGGCAAACTACACCGCCGTCGTGCTCACCGAAACGCTTGTCACGTTTCTCACTGCGCTCGGCCTGCTTCTGGTGCTCGAGGCTGAGGCCCAATCGCTCACACCCTCAGCGAATGAAAATCCATCTCGTGTGCGAACGTTGAGTCCATGGCTTCTCGCGGGACTCGTCGGCGGTTTCGGGGCGCTCGTGCGCCCGGAGACGCCGCTCTTGCTCATCGCAGCGGGAGTTGTGCTCGTCGCGCGTTGGTGGCGACCGGCCGATTGGCTGCAGCTCGCACGCGCGGGCGTGCTGATAGCCATCGGACTGCTGCTGCCGCTCGTGCCGTGGGCCGCGCGAAACTGGCGCTCGCTGCACGAGGTCCAGTTCCTCTCGCCGCGCTACGCCAACCTTCCCGGAGAGCTCGTGCCGCTCGGTTTCAACGCGTGGGCGCACACATGGCTTTGGCGTTTCGGCGACGTCTACCTCACGCTGTGGAAGCTCGACGACGAGCCGATTCCGCCCGATTCGATTCCCGCGCGCGCGTTCGATTCGCCGCAGGAGCGCGCGCGCGTCGCCACGCTGCTCGCGCCGTACAACGACACGACGACGTACACCGCCGCAATGGATCACGCGTTCGCCGAAATCGCGCGCGAACGCACCGCGCGCCATCCGCTGCGCACGTACGTCGCGATTCCAGTGCTGCGTTCGCTCGCGATGTGGTTCACGCCGCGGATCGAGCTGCTGCCATATTCCGGGCAAGTCTTCCCGCTTCGCCACGAATGGGACGAGGACCGCGAAGATTTGCTCGTCACGCTCGGCCTCGGCCTCATCAACGTCGCGTACGTCGCGCTCGCGCTGGCCGGCGCGTGGATCGTGCGGCGGCAGCCTGGTGTTGTTCTGCTCATCGTGTTCGTCGTGCTGCGCACGGGCTTCTTTGCAACGCTTGTCGAGACGCCCGAGCCGCGCTACGTCCTCGAATGTTTTCCGGTGGTCATTGCGTTCGCGGCGCAGGTGTTCGCGGGCAGGAATCAGCTTTCTTCAACCGGCTCGGGATGAATCGTCACGCGAAAAATCTGCGGGAAGCGCTCTTTAACGCGGCTTTCGAGAATTGCGGTGAGATCGTGGACCTGCGTGATCGGCAAATTGCCGTCCATCGCGCAGTGGCAGGAGACGAGAATCCTGCCCTCGACGCTGCGTGCGTGCACCTCGTGGCAATCGACTAGCTCGTGGTACTCCGCCGGCAGTGAATTTAGAAAATCCTGAACCGCGCGCGAGAGTTCGGTCATCTCCTCTGCGCCGCCGATACGCGCGCCGAGTGGTTCGATGTGAATGTTGATGCGCGTGCTCGGATCGGTGGCGCGCCGGATTTCCTCTTCGAGCTCCGTGGCACGCTCGTGCGCTTGGCGCAGGCTGGCTTTCTCGTCCACTTCGAGATGCAGCTCGACGAACAGCCGCCCATCGTATTGATTCGCTGAAATCTCATGAATCGCGAGGCCGCGGCGCTGCGCGATGGCGCGAATCGTTTCAAAAATCGGCTCGTCGTGCCGAGCGCGCGGCTCGACGTGCACGACCACATCGGCCGGAATCACACGCTGGATGTTTCGCTCGACTGCGTCGCTTGCGGCATGCGCCTGTTCGAGGCTGGCCGTGCGCGGCACGCTGATCGTCACATCGACGAAATGCCGCTGACCTGCGCGCCGGACGCGCACGCGCTCGGTCTGCAGCACGCCTTGGGTTTCGTCGACGGCGTTAATGATCTGCTCGCGCAATCCGTGGGGCGCCACGTCGAGCAGCGCGTCGATGGTGCGCTTGCCGAGGCGCGAGCCGATCCAGATGATCACGCCCGCCACGCCGAGCGCCGCGACCGCGTCCATCATGCCGAGCCACGGAATGCCGAGCCGTTCGCCGAGCCACGCGCCCGTGATGCCGAGAATCACGACGGATGTGCTCCAGACGTCGGTCGAAAAATGCAACGCGTCGGCTTCGAGTGCCTCGCTCGGATATTTTTTCGCCACGCGCCGCAACGCGCGCGCCCTCACGAAGTCGATTCCCATCGCGAGCACGAGAATGACGATCGCCGTCAGACTCGGACGGATGTGCACCGTGCGAAAGAGCAGCCGGTTGAACGCCTCCCAGATAATGTAGAGCGCGGTGAGGAGCAGGAGGCCCGTCTCGACGAACGCGGAAAAGCTTTCGATTTTGCCGTGGCCGTAGAGGTGCTCCGCGTCGGCGGGCTTCTCCGCGACGCGCACCGAAAGGTAGGTGATCACCGCGGCGACCAGATCGAGAATCGAGTGCAGGGCTTCGGAGAGGATTCCCAGGCTGCCCGTCACCGCCGCGAGAACCACCTTCAGCGTGACGAGAACCAACGCCGAGCCCACCGATCCGAGCGCCGCCAGCCTCTTTTCGCGGCTCACATGACTGACTGTCGCCGTCGCCATCCGCGCGATTATACGCGACAGCGCCGAGTTTTCCGGGTTAGTCCAACAAAAATGGGCGCTGATGCGGCGTCAAAGGCGAGGAGAAATCCTTCGATCAATGCTTCGCGGCGCCAAAGTCGGTGACTTTGACTATTTGGCCGTTCTTACGGTAGGTAGTCCACTTGCCGCTTTGTTTGCCACGTGTGAAGTAACCGCTGCGCATTTTCGAGCCATCTTTGCGAAACCATACCCAAAAACCTTCGGGCACTCCGCCGACCGTGGTGCCCTTCGCCCAGACGGTGCCATCGTTGTGATAGTTAACGAACTTCTTCTTCGGGCCTTTGCTCATGCTCAGATCAACTCCTTCTGGAGGATTCTGCCGGGGTGGTGCGAGTTTCCTCTCGACGTTTGCTGCGTCAGAGCGGGCAGGATGATGAACCTGATCGATTGTTACTTCAAGGGTGGGGCGGGGACGAGGGGGAGGCGGCGAGGCTCGCCGTGGAAGCCGCGAATCTCGACGTCGTCGAGAATGATCGACGGCGCGATGACCGTGCTGGGAATTCCGTCCTGCGCGGAGCCGAACGAGCCGAGCGCCGTTCCGCCGAGTCCGCCCTGTGCATTCTGCATGAAGGTGTACACGGTCGAATCGTTGCCGATTGCAAGCATGTTGCGCAGCGAGCGAAGCGTGAGCCCTTGGATGACTCCGCCGCGGACCGGCTCCTCGTGTCCGTCGGAGACGTAGACGCGGTAGACGAGCAGCGGCGCGCGCTCCCCGCCGGCGATCCCTCCCGCGATTCCGCCGATGAAATCGGAAAAGTCCTGCGACGAAATCGACGAGAGCGCGGGATTCGCCATGCGCTTCACTTCGAGGCACCATTCGTGGCCGTCGTCTTTGCAGGCGTCGAGAAATTTCTTGCGCAGATCGGCGGCGCCCAGCGCGTCGGTCGACTGGAAGAGCAGATTGCTGCTGAGCGGCCGCGGATCAGTGAGCAGCCCCGATCGAGCGTGGCCGTTTGAAGCGTAGAAATCGGGGCCCGGCCGCCGCGACATCAACAGATTTTTCAGCATGCCGTTTTCGACGATCGAAACGCGCTGGCCGCGCACGCCTTCGTCGTCCAAATTGTAGCCGCCGAGCAGCGGCACGCCTCCGAAATCGTGCAGCGTGGGATCGTCGACGAGCGTGGAGCTCGCGGGCAGGACGCGCGTGCCAACGCGGCCGCTCCATTCGCTGCGGCCGCCCGCGCGCTCGAGGAATGCGTCGAATTCGTTGGTCATCGAGAGCGGCGGGCGCGCGCCGGAAAGCGACGGCTCAAGCACCTGCGCGAGCGTTGCAGCGGCAGCGGGCGCGTCGAAGAGCACCGGTCCCGTGTAATCGGGGACGAGAGCGGCTTCGCGCTGCGCCATCAGATCGGTGGCGGCCTGCGTGAGCGCCTTCGAGATGGTCGCGGGATCGGGCAGGCCGGACGGATCGGCGGTGTAGACAGCGTAGAAATTGTTGAGCGGCATCCCGTCGTCGGCTTCGGTGTCGAGCCCCGCCTCGATGCCGGCGAGATGGCGCGAGACGCGGATGATCGTGCCTTCGCTCGTCATCAGGTAGCTGGTGGTGTAGACGAGCGAATAGGTGATGCGCGAGCCGTAAAGCTGCGGATAATTTTTCAGCACGGCGGATGCGGCGCGCGCTTCCTCTTCCCAATTGCGCGAGGTCCAATCAGGCTCAATGCGCGGATCGACTTTCACGACCGGATCGGCCTGCGAGAAATCGTCGATTTCAGGCGGCTTGGTGAGGCTGCGCAGAAACGCCTGCTTAATGGACATCTGCGTGACGGCGGCCTTGTAGGCCTGGTCGGTGGCGAGCCAGAGATCCTGGCGCAACGAATTGTAATCGCGGTCGATGCCGACCTGGCCGGTGGAACCGAGGAAGCCCTGGAAGCCGTCTTCGCTAATGAAATTCGAGCTGTCGAGATGATAGTTGCCGACGCGAACGTCGACGGACATGAAGCGGCTGCGCGAAGTGGAGCTGGAAAGCAGCGCGCCGAACGACGCGGTGATCGTGCGGATATCGAGATCAAGTAGGCGGTATTCGACGTAGAAGGGCTTATCGACGCCGGGGAGCGCGAGGCGCGAGCGCGAGCGCTCCATTTCGTCGCGCATGGCGCGAAGCGTGAGATCGTTGTCGCCGGCGGGGATGTTCAACTCCTGTGCGGCAACTGCAGCGGTGCGCGCGGGCGTGCGATTGGCGCGGGCGGGCGCGGCCGAGAAATGCAGAGCGCACGGAGCGAGCAGAGCGATGGCCGAAAGCTTTCTCACGGCTGGTTGCCTTTCGCTTCCGGATCGTGCGCCGGCGGCGGCAGCACCGGCGGCCGGTCGGTCGAGGTTTCCTTCTTCGCGAACTCCATTTCGGAAATCAAAATCGCTGGAGCGACGGCGGAGACAGGAACGGAGCCGGACTCGGCACCGCAGTATCCATTGAAAATTTCCGGCTTGTCGCTGGTCGCGACGATTTTCGTCAGCGAGACCAGCGGCGTGCCGACGATGTTGACGCCGCGCACGAGCTGATCGGGGCGGCCGTCGGCGAACACGCGATAGACGACGAGCGGCGTCACCTGAAATGCCTGCGGCTGGCCGCGGCCGGTAAAGGTGAAGCCGCCTTCGATATCGTCGATGAGCAGGCCGTACGGCGTGCCCTGTTGCTTGACGAGATCGATCAATTTCTTGCGAAGCTCGCTGAACGGCACGCCGTTGGTGCTCGAAACGATCAGATTGCCCTGGCGCGCGACGGGAACGTAGCCGAGTTGGCGGCGGCCGTGGCCGTTGGAATGCGGAACGTCGAGCAGCGGCGAGCGCGACATCAGAAAAGTTTTCAGGACGCCTTTTTCGACGAGCGAGACATTCTGCGCCGGCACGCCCTCGTCGTCGAACGGGTAGTAGCCGAGAAGCATTTGTCCGCCATGCATAGCCTCGGTCGGATCGTCCTTGATCGAGATGAAGTCCGGCATGATTTTTTCGCCGATCTTGCTGGTGAAGGTCTGGCCTTCGGCGATGTCCTTCTGACGGAAGCCTTCGACGCGATGGCCGAAAACTTCGTGGAAGAAAACCGCGGCGGCGCGGCCGGTGAGGAGCGTCGGACCGGCGAAGGGATCGGCGAGCGGCGCCTGATCGAGCTCTTCGGTTTCTTTGATCAACTGCTGGACCGAGGCCATGATCGTTTTCTCATCCGGCTGGTCTTTGGGATCGAGCCAGTCGAAATTGGCGTACCGCTGGATGTCCATTCCGTCGGGCGCTTTGCTCTGAACGAAAAGTTCCAGACGGTAATGAATTTGGCCGAAGGCGAGCTTGGTGCCCTCCGTGTTGACTTGATATTGATTCGTGGCGAGCGCGGTGAAGGTGGCAATCGAATTCAGCACGTAAGACGATTTGCTGAAGGCCGCAGTGTATCGGCGCACGCGCTCTTCCCAGGGCTTGCGGTCGAGATGAATGTCGACGGACGCACCGATCGAAGTATGCGGAGGCTCGGTTGAAAAATCGGGAGCGCCGCCTTCGGTGGTTTGCACCTGGACCTGCTCGCTCGTCTTCACCTTGATCAGAGCTTCCGAAGCGGCGCGGTACTGGCGATCGGTCTCGCGCCAGATTTCACGACGCAGGACGGGGATGTCATCGTCGAGAGCTGCGGTGGTACCGGGACTGGTCCAACTGGGCGGACGGTCGCCGAGCTTGTGCGTATCGTCGAGCTGATAGGAGCCTACGCGGGACTGAACTTCGAGCCAGCGCGCGCGGTCATCAGAACTTGAAAGCAGCGCGCCATTGGAGCCGGAGACTTCGGCGTAGTGCCGGTCGGAAACGGTGTAACTGATGAAATACGCCGGGGGATCGGCCTTCGAGAGCGTCGCGAACGAGCGGTCGAGCTCGGTCTGCATCGCGTTCAGCACAGGCGGATTTGGAACGTCGGGACCGCGGTCGGCAGCTGGGCAGGCCCACGCCGAGCCGAATAAAATGAGGCCAACCAGAACGCCCGTTGATCTAAGCCGATGTTTCATCGCTGAACCGAATCCAAGAGTTTAAGATAGGATGCTGACGATTCCCAGCGAAAAGCCGGAGCGAGTTGCGGCTTCGGCCAGCCGAGAAAGCACGCCCAGGCTTTTGCCCGGCGAAAGGAGATTAGATGCGCGCAGTAGTCGTTCGGCGGTACGGGGGGCCTGAAGTTCTCGAGGTGCAGCAGG
>Ga0187778_10003708_pt1 | contig 10200 bp, 11 predicted proteins | sample 1015_Q2_SP5_20_M_FD_132418 | JGI IMG/M metagenome (GOLD analysis project Ga0187778, IMG submission 132418) | Tropical peat soil microbial communities from peatlands in Department of Meta, Colombia - 1015_Q2_SP5_20_MG | ecosystem: Environmental > Terrestrial > Soil > Wetlands > Peat | place...
ATGGAAGGCTATTGGACCCGCCAGTCGACCAACACGCGCGACCGCGCTACGGCGATGATGCCGCGGATGCTGTACGACCGGCTCGACGAGCTCGGCATCGACTTCGGCATCATCTATCCGACCGCCGGGCTCAGCGTGCCGCGCATCCAGGACGACGAAACCAGGCGCGCGGTGTGCCGCGGCTTCAACATCGTCACGGCCGAGTATTTCGACAAGATGGCTGACCGGATGACGCCCGCCGCGGTGATCCCGATGTTCACGCCCGAGGAGGCGATCGCGGAACTCGAGTTCTCGGTCAAGCAACTCGGCGCCAAGGTCGGCATGTTCGGCGGCGCATTCCCCAGGCGCGTTGCGATCGCCAAGAACGTCGATCCGGCCCTCGCACGCTTCACCGTGAACTTCGAGCGGATCGGCATCGACAGCGACCACGACTACGACCCGGTCTGGCAGAAATGCCGTGAGCTCGGCATTGCCCCCACGTTCCACGCCGGCGGCCGCGGCTTCGGCCTGCGCAATTCACCGTCCAACTTCACCTACAACCACATCGGCCATTTCGCCGCCGCCGGACACGCCATTGCCAAGGGCCTGTTCCTGGGCGGTGTGACGCGCCGCTTCCCGGACATCAATTTCGCCTTCCTCGAGGGTGGCGTGGGCTGGGGTTGCCAGCTCTTCGCCGACCTCATCGAGCATTGGGAGCGGCGCGGCGCCAAGGGCATCGCCTACATGGATCCCAAGAAGCTCGACCGCAAACTGCTGAGGAGCCTGGTCGACAAGTACGGCTACAAGGAGTTCGCGGCCGAGCTCGACAAGCGCGACGGCTGGCCGTCCGCCGAGGAAGACAATCTCACCGGCGGCGTGCCGGAGCTGGACGATTTCGCCTCCTGCAAGATCACGCAGAAGAAGGATTGGATCGACCTCTACGCCAAGCCTTACTACTTCGGCTGCGAGGCCGACGATCGCATGAATGTCACCGCTTTCGGCAAAGCCAATCCGTTCGGTGCGCGCATCAACGCCATCTTCAGCTCCGACATCGGCCACTTCGACGTGCCCGACATGCTGAGCCCGGTGCCCGAAGCCTACGAGCTGGTCGAGGACGGGCTGATTACCGCGGACGATTTCCGCGACTTCACCTTCGCCAATGCCGTCCGTCTGTGGGGGCAGCAGAACCCGCGCTTCTTCGAGGGCACGCGGGTGGCCAAGGAAGCGGCTGCGGTGCTGAAGCCCCAGCCGGCGCGCGTCGCCGCCGAGTAGCGTCCGTCTCCCCGCCGGCCGCAGGGCCGGCGTCACCTGCTCACAGGCCACGGTGTGCAATCGATGAGTTGCCTACACCCACAGCACGAAGCTGCGCGCGAAGAGGCCTTCGGTTATGTCTGCCACGCCTGTTCGCGCTGCTGTCGCGGCAAGGTCATCCAGGTCAATCCCTACGAGATCGCGCGGCTTGCCCGCCTGCTGGGCGTCGCAACGACCGAGTTCCAGGAAAGGTGGACCGAGGCGGGCATGGGCACGACTTTGGCCAGGAACGAAGAGGACACCTGCGTTTTCCTGGGCCCGCAGGGCTGCACGGTTCACGCCGCCCGCCCGCTCGTCTGCAGGCTCTATCCGCTTGGCCGCCAGGTCTCGCCCGACGGCACGGAGCGTTGGCTGCACGTGACACCGCACCCACAGTCGGAGGGCGAATACGGCAAGCAAGGCTCCATCGCCGACTTTCTCGCCGCGCAGCAGGCGCAGCCCTACATCGACGCCGCCGATGCCTACGTGAATTGGGTCAACGATGCGCGCAAGCTGATGCTGGCATCCGGATCCACCGAATGCCCCGTGCCAGATACGGCGAGCGACCTGCTCGATATGGACCGGGCGATCGCCCGCCATTGCGCGGACCGCGGCACCGCCGAGCCGCCCGACATTGAGGCCCGCAGGAAACTACATGTGACCATTCTCAATAAGGAGTTGGAGCAGGCGAAAGGAGGGGATCATGGATAGACCGACAAGCAAGGCGAAGGCCGCCGGATTGATGGCCACGATGACTCTTCTCGGCACCTCACTTGGCATGATGGGCGCGAAGGCGGACGACATGGCCGCACCCGCGCCCTCGAAATCCGGGGCGTCGGCCAGCGAGCGGCTGGTGCAACAGGACAGCAAGCAGCTCAAGTACTGGAAAAATCAGGGCGAGACCCAGAGCAACCAATACAAGGAAATCACCGACTCAGCCTCGCCCAAGCTCGACTCCAGCCCGGGCGCCACGCCGGAAGCGACACACGCACTCAATCCTCAGCCGCTGCCTCCCGGCGAGGCTCTCAATCCGCAACCCTTGCCGCCGGGGCACAAGTCTCAATAAAAGCGCGGTTGCGATGCGGGGTGCGTTCACGCCCCGTATTGCAGCAGGCCCTCGCCGTTCGATTTGAGCCACGACTGCGAGCCCTCGATCGGGCCCGCGCTCAGCCTGCGCACCAGCGACCAGAAACGCGGGCCATGGTTCATGTGCACGAGATGGGCGACCTCGTGCGCCACCAGATAGTCCAGCACCTCGGGCGGCGCGAACACCAGCCGCCAGGAGAACGACATCGAGGCGTCGGGCCCGCAGCTGCCCCAGCGCGAGCGGCTGTCCCGCACGCTGATGCGCCTGACCGGGCGCTCGACGCGGGCCGCCTTCTCGCGCACGAGCGGCACCAGGCGACTGCGCATTTCGGCCATGAGCCAGTCGCGCAGGCGTCGTGCGAGATGTTCCGGCCGGCCGGCGACGTGAATTTCATCGCCTTCGAGCCACACGACTCCCCGGGCCTCGGGGCGGTGGCGCAGCCGATGCGGCCGGCCGAACAGAGGCAGCTCGGCGCCGTCGACGAACGGCCGCGGCCCGGGAAGCCGCTTCAGCCGGGCCGCGATCCAGCCCGCCTGGCTCTCGGCAAAGCGCATTGCCGTTTCACGCGACATGCGAAGCGGCGCCGTCAGAACGATGCGCCGGCGGGCCGGATCGACCCGCAAAGATGCACGCCGGGCGCGCGCGCTTCTGGCGAAGGTGAGCGGCAGGACGTCGCCCGCATGCAGGATCGTCAACTGCTCGATGCTTTGCCTCCAGTTCACCCATTAGCATAAACTCCGTTCAAGGACTCGGGGGGAACAAGCCATGAGACGTCGCAAGGCACTGAAGGTACTCGGCGCGCTGGCGGGCACGATCGGATTGTCGGCGGCTGCCCGCGCGCAGGCCAAGCTCGTGCTCAAAGCATCGGACGTGCATCCCGAGGGCTATCCCACCGTCGCCGCCGTCGAGTCGCTGGGCAAGAAGCTCGCCGATGCGACGGGCGGCCGGATGACGGTGCAGATGTATTCGGCCATGACATTGGGAGGCGAGAAGGAGGTGATCGAGCAAACCCAGCTCGGCGCCCTCCAGCTTGCGCGCGTCAGCGTCGGCACCCTGGGTCCGGTCGTCGACGACCTGAACGTGATGAACCTGCCCTTCCTGTTCCGCAACACGGCGCACATGCAGAAGGTGATCGACGGGCCGATCGGCAAGGAGCTGCTCGACAAGGTCACTGCCAATGCCAACGCGAATCTCGTCGGCCTCTGCTGGATGGATGCCGGCGCCCGCAGCCTCTACAACACCAAGAAGCCGATCCACGCCATTGCCGACCTCAAGGGCATGAAGTTCCGCGTCATCGGCAATCCTATGTTCGTCGAGATGATGAATGCGCTCGGCGCCAACGGCGTCGCTATGGGCTACGACCAGGTGTTCAACGCCCTGCAGACCGGCGTCGTCGACGGTGCGGAGAACAATCCGCCGAGCTTCGTGTTCGACAACCACTACACAGTCGCCAAGAACTATACCCTGACCGAGCATCTCATCGTCCCCGAGATGCTGGTGATGTCGAAGAAGGCCTGGACGGCGCTCGGCAAGGACGACCAGGCGCTGATGGCGAAGTTCAGCGCCGAGGCGCAGCAGGAAGAACGCGTGCTGTGGGCCGCCTACGAGAAGAAGGCGATGGACAAGGCCCTGGCCTCGGGTGTGCAGGTGGTCGAAGTGGCTGATAAAAAGCCGTTCCAGGACGCGGTCAAGCCTGTCTGGGACAAGTACGGACCCAAATTCGCCGAGGTCATCAAGCGCATCCAGGATGTGAAGTAGGTGATGGCGCTCTCCGAACGCGCACGACCCCGTTCTGGGGCTGTTGTCTGAAATGGCCACTGCGCTGCGCCGGGCGATGGATCGGCTCTATCTCCTCTGTGTCTGGGCGGCCGGCGTCGCGCTGGTCCTGATCTCGGCGGTGATCCCGTGGGCGGTTTTCACGCGCTATGTGCTGAACAGCGCCGCGTCCTGGCCCGAGCCGATGGCAGTGCTGCTCACCATCCTGCTGACCTTCATCGGAGCGGCAGCCTGCTACCGCCGCCGGCTGCACATGAATGTCTCTTACTTCGTCGGCCTCCTGCCGGCCGGCGGACAGCGAATCTGCGGATTTGCGTGCGAACTGCTGGTCGGCGCCATGGCTGTGTTCATGACGGTCTACGGAACGGGCCTGGTGGAGACGACCTGGCACAACACGATCGGCGACTTCCCCTTTCTGTCGGTCGGCGTCACCTATCTGCCGATCCCGGTGGGCGGCGTCTTTCTCGGCCTGTTCGTGCTCGAACGCCTGCTGATCGGCGAACCGCCGGACAGCCACGCAAGGTCTCGGCCGGACTGACATGGACATCGCCGTCCTTCTCGTCACCATGTTCGCCTGTTTCCTGCTCGGCGTGCCGATCGCCTATTCGCTGGCTCTGGCGGCGATCGCCGGGGCCTGGTGGATCGGCATTCCGCTCGAGGCGGTGATGCTCAAGATCTCCGACGGTGTCAGCAAGGTCTCGATGCTCACCATCCCGTTCTTCGTGCTGGCCGGCGCCATCATGGCCGAGGGCGGCATGGCGCGCCGCATGGTGGCCTTCGCCGACGTGCTGGTCGGCTTCACCCGGGTGCGCGGCGGCCTCTCCGTCGTCAACGTGCTTGCCACCACCTTTCTCAGCGGAATCTCGGGCTCGGCCGTCGCCGACACCTCGGCGGTCGGTTCGGTGATGATCCCGCAAATGGTGGAAAGCGGCTTTCCGCGCGTCTTCGCCACCAACGTCACGATCACCGCCTCGGTGCAGGCGTTGCTGGTGCCTCCCAGCCACAACGCGGTGATCTACTCGCTCGCCACCGGCGGCACGATCTCGATCATCACGCTTTTCATGGCCGGCGTGGTGCCGGGCCTCCTGCTGGGTTTCTCGCTGATCGTGCTCTGCCTCGTCATCGCCTACCGCGACCGTCATCCACGCGGCACCAGCATGCCGGCGCGCCAGGCTGTCAGGGTCACGATCGAGGCGCTGTGGGGGCTCGTCACCCTCGCCATCATCCTGGGCGGTATCCTGGGCGGCGTGTTCACCGCCATCGAGGCCGGCGCCGTAGCAAGCGTCTGGGCGTTCCTCGTCACCATGTTCGTCTACCGCGACTATCGCTGGCGCGATCTGCCGGCTCTGGTCCATCGCACGCTACGCACCGTGGCAATGGTGATGACCCTGATCGCCTGCGCTTCGAGCGTGGGCTACGTCATGGCGCTCACGCAGATGCCGGCCAAGATCACTGCCTTCTTCCTCACCATCACGAGCGATCGGCATGTCTTCCTGTTCCTGATCAACATCCTGCTGCTGATCATGGGCTGCCTGGTCGACATGGCGCCCTCGATCCTGATCGCCACGCCCATCCTCATGCCGGTCATGGTCAATTTCGGGGTCGACCCCGTTCACTTCGGCATGATCATGATGCTGAATCTCGGCATCGGCCTCTGCCACCCGCCGGTGGGCGCGATCCTGTTCGTGGGTTGCGCCGTCGGCAAGGTGACGATCGAGGAGGTCATGCGCCGCATCTGGCCGTTCTACGGCGTGATGTTCATTGTCCTGATGCTCGTCACCTATGCGCCCGACCTGTCGCTGTGGCTGCCGCGGCACCTGGGCCTTGCGTAGCCGCGGTCACTCCGCTGCCACGCCCAAACCGATGGGGCAGCTCACGCCGGTGCCGCCGAGGCCGCAATAACCGCCTGGATTCTTGGCCAGGTATTGCTGGTGATAATCCTCGGCATAGTAGAAAGGCGGCGCGTCGAGAATTTCCGTCGTGATGACACCCAGCCCGTTTTTCGCCAGCTCCTTCTGGAACAATGCGCGCGAGGCTTCGGCCTTTTTCTTCTGTTCCGCCGAATAGGCGTAGATTCCCGAACGGTATTGCGTTCCGACATCGTTGCCCTGGCGCATGCCCTGCGTCGGGTCGTGGCTCTCCCAGAATACGCGCAGCAACGCCTCGTAGGTTGTCTTCTTCGGATCGAACCACACCGACACGACCTCGTTGTGACCGGTGTAGCCCGAGCACACCTCCTCGTAGGTCGGGTTGGGCGTCAAGCCTGCGGCGTAGCCCACTGCCGTCGCGTACACGCCGGGCGCTTCCCAGAACTTCCGCTCGGCGCCCCAGAAGCAGCCCAGGCCGAACATCGCCCGGTCGAGCCCGGCGGGAAACGGCGGCTGGATACGGTGGTGATTGACGAAGTGCTCGACCGGCACGGCGAATGCCGGCATCGCTCGTCCGGGCAGCGCGCGGTCGGCGGTCGGCATTTCGGCATTCTTGCGCAGGATCTGCCACATGGCACGCCTCCTCCCGATTTCGTGTCGCTACAATATGGCCATACAATGCCGCCGAATCGAGAGGAGAGAAGGCGAATGTCCGTGTTTTTCGTGTGCACCGGGCTGCTGGGGCTGCTGGCGGTGGTTCTGACGCTCAATGTCGGCCGCATGCGCGGCAAAAAGAAGGTCTTCCTCGGCGACGGCGGCGATGCCGAGCTGATTGCAGCCATCCGGGCGCACGGCAATCTGCTCGAGCTCACGCCGCTTTGCCTGTTCACCATCTGGCTCATGCATGGCCATTACGGCGACAGTTTCGTGTCCATACTCGCCGTCGTCCTCGCCGTGGCGCGGCTGCTGCACGCCGGCGGCATGTTGGGGTTCATCGGCTTCGGCCGTTTTGCCGGCGCGGTCGGCACCACGGCAGTGATGGCCGTGGCGGCAATCTCGCTCGGCCTTTCGGGTCTGGGCGCCGGACACTGACGGCGGCATGCTCAGGGGACGATGATCGAGACACTGCGCAAGATCGCCGTGGCGACGCTGACGGGCTTTTTCGACAACCGCCTGTCGACGTCGGCCGCGGCCATGGCCTTCTACACGATGTTCGCGCTGGGCCCGATCATGATCTTCTCGATCGCCATTGCCGAGCCCGTCGTCGGCCGCCTGATGGCCGAGAAGGCGATCTTCGACGCGCTTGGAACAGTCGTCGATCCGGAACACCTCAGAGGCATGCAACGGTTCGCCGCGCAGGACCTGTTCCGCGGCGGCGGCATCGCCGCCATGGTCGGCGCGGGCGTGCTGCTCTATACGGGCAGCCGCGTGTTCGTCGAACTCGACGACAGCATCAACGTGATCTGGCGCAACGTGCATGGCAGGCGCATTCATCCGGTGCTGGCGGGCCTGCATTCGCGGCTGCTGGCGCTGCTCCTCATGGTGGCGTTGGGCGTACTGCTGATCGCCACGATCATGACCAGCGTGCTGCTTTCGGCCTACGCAAGCGCGCTCAAGACATTCCCCGTGCTGGGCGAATGGATCGGCCCCGCCATCTCGGGCACCCTGCACTATGGCCTGCTGACGGTCTTCTTCACGCTGATCTACAAATGGCTGCCGGCCGGCGGCATGCTGTGGCGTTTCGCCCTTCTCAGCGGCGCCGTCAACACGCTGCTGTTCGCCGTCGGCAACCGGGCTCTTGTCTTCTATTTCGAGGCGACCAAGCTCACCTCGGCGTTCGGCGCCACGGCGGGCATCGCCGCCATCATGGTGTGGATCTACTGGACCTCGCTCATCATCCTGATCGGAGCGCAGGTCGGCAGCGCGACCCGCGACGTGATCGCCGCCGAAGCGAAGGCCTAGTTCCCTCCTCGCTCAGAACATCGTCGCCAGCACGCGGTCGGGCGGCTTGTGGCCGTCGGCGAAGGTCTTGATGTTGATCAGCACCTTCTCGCCCATCTCGATGCGGCCCTCGAGAGTGGCCGAACCCATGTGCGGCAGCAGCACGACGCTCTCCAGCTCGAGCAATCTCGGATTGAGCTGCGGCTCGTGCTCGTAGACGTCGAGGCCGGCGCCGGCCAGCTCGCCGGCCTTCAGCATGCGCACCATGGCGTTCTCGTCGATCACCTCGCCGCGCGCGGTGTTGACGATGATGGCCGTCGGCTTCATGAGCTTCAGCCGCCGCGCCGACAGAAGATGATAGGTGGCGGGGGTGTGCGGGCAGTTCACCGACACGATATCCATGCGCGCCAGCATCTGATCCAGGCTCTCCCAGTAGGTCGCCTCGAGCTCGCGCTCGATCTCGCCGTGGACGCGCTTGCGATTGTGGTAGTGGATGGCAAGGCCGAAGCCCAGCGCCCGGCGCGCCAGGGCCTGGCCGATGCGGCCCATGCCGACGATGCCCAGACGCTTGCCCTGAAGCCGCGCGCCCAGCATCGAAGTCGGACTCCAGCCGGTCCATTTTCCGGCCCGCACCAGCCGCTCGCCCGCGCCCATGCGGCGGGCGGTGGCGAGCACCAGCGCCATCGACATGTCGGCGGTGTCCTCGGTCAGAACGCCCGGCGTGTTGGTGACGGTGATGCCGCGCTGACGGGCCGTATCGAGATCGATGTGATCGACGCCGGTGCCGAACGAGGCGATCAGCTTGAGCCGCGGGCCGGCCTGCGAAAGCACGCGGCTGTCGATGCGGTCGGTGACGGTGGGCACCAGCACGTCGGCTTCCTTGACGGCTTCGACCAGCTGGGCCGCTCCCAGCGGCCGGTCATCGGTGTTGAGGCGCGTCTCGAACAGCTCCATCAACCGCGTTTCGATGGCGTCGGGCAGCTTGCGGGTGACGATCACCAGCGGCTTCTTCTTGGGGGTCGAGGGCATGTGCTGCCCGATTAGCAATTCCCTCGCCGGCTTGTCCAGCCAACCCGACTGCGCCGCCGTCGCGACGGAAAATCGCGCCACATCATGTGCTTGTCGTCTGTCGTGAAGAATTGCGCTATGATCGCGCGCAATGAAGCCAGGATCGTCCTTTTCCCTCAGGGCGGTCGCCGTTGCGTTGGCGCTGCTTTGCCTGCCGATTCCGCCCGATGGCGTTGCCGCCGCCGATGGCGTGCCGCCGGCACAGCACAAGGGATCGGGACTTCCCATTCCGCGTTTCGCGTCCCTGCGGTCGGACGAAGTCAATGTCCGCACGGGACCGGGCACGCGCTATCCGGTGGACTGGGTGTTCAGGCGAAAATTGATGCCGGTCGAGATCGTCGCCGAGTACGAGAACTGGCGCAAAGTCCGCGACTGGCAGGGCGCCAGCGGCTGGGTTCATCAGAGCCTGCTGACCGGCAAGCGGGGATTCGTCGTCTCCTCGAAGGAAGCCAACCTTTACCGTACGCCGGCGATGTCGGCCGAAATCGTCGCCAAGCTCGAGCCCGAGGTGATGGGCGAGATCCGATCGTGCTCGGGTGAATGGTGCCGGGTCAGCGTGTCGGGCGTCACCGGCTGGATCGAGCGGACCAGGATCTGGGGCGTCTACAAATCCGAGCCGGTAAACTGAGGCAATCCGGGCCTGGCCGCGGCGACGGGCGGCTGGCGGTCTCCCGCATCCCGGCCTAGATAAGGGATCGTCGTGGACTACGCCCTCAGCTCCTCGTTTTCGCAATCCGAGCACATGTCGCCGCCGGCGGCGGGACTTGCGTTGCTGCTCCACGCGGCGGTCGTGTTCGCCCTTTTGTGGACCGCGCCGATCAAATCGCACGACGAGCCGGCGAACGCCATCGATGTGACGATCGAGCAGCCGCCTCCGTCGCCGCCTGCTCCTCCCACGCCGCCCACGCCCCCTCCTCGCCCGGCTATCCATCCGCAGTCGCCCGGCATACCGCTGGGGCTTCCGACGCCTGCACCCGACACGGCGCAGAAGCCGGAGCGCCCGGCGACGGGCACGCCGCCCCAGCAGGCGCTCGCGCCACCAAGCTCGCTCGAGCGGTCGCTGCCGCCGGTGGACGCTCCGCCACCGCCGGTCACGTCGTACGACGTGCCTGCGCCACCGCCGCCGGAGGCCGAGCCCAAGCCCAGGCCGTCGCCGCCGCCACATGCTCCCGCGCCGGCGCCGCCGCAGCC
>Ga0187778_10003709_pt1 | contig 10200 bp, 11 predicted proteins | sample 1015_Q2_SP5_20_M_FD_132418 | JGI IMG/M metagenome (GOLD analysis project Ga0187778, IMG submission 132418) | Tropical peat soil microbial communities from peatlands in Department of Meta, Colombia - 1015_Q2_SP5_20_MG | ecosystem: Environmental > Terrestrial > Soil > Wetlands > Peat | place...
GTACAGGATCAGGAATCCTAGACCTAGCCCCAATCTCATGTTGATTTGGGTCAATTCTCTTTGGAGCCCGACTATCTAAAGTAGCATGTGCTCACGATAGTCAATTTATGGCCGAAGCCTCGTCACCCAATCTTGGCCCGCATTGCATGGGCACTATTTGCGCTTGGGCTGTCATTCGGTGGTAGTTCACATGCCCAGGTTGCTGTTCCGCCGCTCAAGGCCCGGGTGACCGATCTGACCGGAACGCTGAACGATGAGCAGCAGCGAGCGCTGGAAGCCAAGCTCGCCGCCTTCGAACAGCGTCGGGGGAGCCAGATCGCCGTATTGCTTGTACCGACTACGCAGCCCGAGACCATCGAGGAGTACTCCATGCGCGTGGTCCAGCAATGGAGGCTGGGGCGCAAGGGCGTCGACGACGGCGCACTGTTACTGGTAGCCAAAGACGACCGTGCACTACGTATCGAGGTGGGCTATGGCCTCGAGGGTACCTTGCCCGATGTGACTGCGAGGCGCATCGTAGACGAGGCCATCGTTCCGCGTTTTCGATCCGGAGATTTCGCGGGCGGCGTCGACGCCGGGGTGGACCTGATGGTCAGGCAGATCGAGGGAGAACGGCTTCCAGAGCCGGTCTGGCATCCTACACCTCCTGCGACGAGCCGCTGGGACAGGTTCGGTACGCTCGTCTTCTGGGGCATTGCGTTGCTGCTGGTTGCGCATGACAGCTTGCGAGAGATGCTGGGTCGTCTTCCGGCTGCGGCGATCGTGAGCTGCTTGGCCGGTATCTCAATCTGGTGGATAGGCCAAACGCTAGCGGGCGCACTGTTCATAGCCTTGCCGTTGTTTGTCCTCGCCTTGCTGTCGCGCAAATCGACGACGCCATCACGGAACGGGCGCGGTCCCTTCGGATTGGGTCGCGGTGGCTGGGGAGGGCTTGGCGGCGGTTTTGGAGGCGGAGGTTTCGGCGGCGGTGGCGGCGGTTTCGGCGGCGGTGGTTTTTCGGGGCACTGGTGACTATGAGCCTGCGCCGCTTCATACGCCATCTGTTCACGACCGTCTGGAGCGCCCGGCGCGCTTTCCCTAAGCCTGCGCTCAAGACAATCGAACGCAACATCCAAGAGTGCGAGCAGACGCACAACGGGCAGATCCGCTTCGTGGTGGAGCATTCGCTTGACCTCGTCGAGCTACTGCGCGGTATGACAGCGCGGGATCGCGCTATCGAGCTATTCGCCCAGCTTCACATCTGGGATACAGAGCACAACAACGGGGTGCTGATCTATCTTTTGCTGGCAGACAGGCGAGTGGAGATTCTCGCAGACCGCGGTGTGCATGCTCGCGTCGGCCCAAGCGGCTGGGAGCCGATCGGCCGCGAAATGGAACAGGCTTTCCGCAAGGGCGATTTCGAGCTCGGCGTTGTGCGTGGCATCCGCGCGGTATGCGAGCACCTCCAGCGACATTATCCTTCAGGCGATGCCCGACCCCGTGAGTTGCCCAATCGGCCGGTCGTGCTCTAGTCCTGCCCCGGGGGCACTTGGAGCTTGCCCAATTCACACCGCCTCCTCAGAAGCTCCGCTGAGCGGGCATATCGGAGAGCAACGCCGCGAGTCGGTCTGCGATCTTGAGTTAGACCGCCGACTGAAGAGCGCCACCAAGCTATGGGCGTGCGGTACTGGGTGAGTTGGACGACGTGCTGAAGATGACCGCTTATGGCTGATCGGCGAAGGTTGGGAACGTCTGATTGTTGTCAGCCATCCTATTGAATGCTACACGCAACCTGCAAACACTCTGCGCGGCCCTTTGGAGGCAGAACGGGGCGATCTCGCACAAAGGATTGATCGGGATCAAATTATCCCGAACCACAAGTGCTAGATTTTTCAGCAAGTCGGAGTGTGATGATGGAACAGCCATTCGAAATCGTACGCGTCATCACCACAACTGAACTGATAGATTCAGAATCCTACCAGCACACGCTCGGGATGATGCACATCAACCGCCTACCTCCAGGCTTCTACGTCGTGCGTTGGCCATCGACCGAAGCCATGTCACGCTATGACGAGAGCGCCGATTTCACCGGTCCATTCGACACCCGACATTGCGCTGAGCTCGCACTGGAAACGATCCACCGAGGTGTCCTGAGCGCCTGAGCAACGCGCCTACGCCTAGGCCGGGGGGCGACGGCGCAAGCGCGGTGGTGGGTTCCGACCAAAGGTTGACTCAAATCAAGATGACATTCGGCTGTCTGCTTAGTCTTAGCCGCGCGTACTTCACCTAGATCAATATCGCTGACATCCATTTTCATGGGATACGGTAAGTGAAGAACAATTCGAAAAGCGGTTTACTGCGGCGAAAGATAAAGTGGGCCGCGCTGCAGGCTGCAGTCGGTATGTTGTTGGCCGCGACCTGTCTTCCAGGGCTGGCGGGGCTAAATGTCGTATCCAACGTGGATGGGAAGATCAGGGTAGTAATCCTCCACTTTGGAAGCGGCGAGTATCTGGGCTTTTGGTATGACCAGACCGTTCTCTACCGCGAGCTGCTGTCCAAGATGGACAAGGATGTCGCCTTCATCATCCTCGCTGGCAAAGACGAGGCGGCCGTCAGGGCGCGCGCCAGTCTCAAGGCGCTCGCCGAGGAAAGGCTGCCCGACGGAACGAACCGAGTCAAGTTTTTGGACGTAGACGTCAAGACGAGCCAATTCTATCCTTGGGCTCGGGACACCTATCTGCTGCTCAGCGACGCGCAGAACAACCTCGTCGTACTCGACTCCGGATTCAACGAACCGCCGTTCCCGATTACAAACTTCGGGAGCGTGATCGAGGGCGCACTCACATGGACCGGGTCTTTCAACAGAGGGGGAGGCAACATCCGCTCAACGAACCAGGAGATCTTCGTGGGAATGGACACGTTGCTTGGCATCAAGACTCAGATGCGCTGGGGGTACTTTAACCGCGGGTACGACACGCTGTACGCGATGGCCAAGGACGTGAAGCCCGAGGATGTCCCGGTCTTCCGCGAAAAGTTCAAGGCGCATGCCGGGCTGGTCCACCAGATCCTCGCCCCGGACAAGAAGCTTGTCGTCTTGGAGGAGGATCTGTTCTTTGCGCAGCTTGAACAGGGCAAGTTCCCTTTCACCAAGCAACGCGCGCGCGACACCGGCGCTCAGGCGGCGTATCACACTGACGTGTACCTTGGGCTCGGCGCCATCGGCAAAGACGGAAAGCGCACGCTGTTCGTAGCCGATGCCGGTCTCGCTGCCAGGATCGTGGGCGGGATGGGCGCCGAGGCGAGGCGGGCCGTTGAACGGTCGCTTCCCAAGGTCCTTGCCGAGGAGGGTTTCATGGCCGCTGGCATCCCGGTGACCGAGGCGCAAATATCGGAACGGTTGGAATGGGACAAGCACAAGCTCCTCGATTTAGGCAAGGAGCGCGCCGAGAAAATTGCCGCGCGATTCGACGCCGCCGCCGACTACCTGGCTGCTCTCGGATACACGGTGGTTCGGGTCCCGTTCCTGCCCAACGGGCTAACCGACGAGCCCGAGGAAAACGACGTGCATTTGGGCGTTGGATTCAACTACTCCAATGTGCTCGTCGAAGTTTACGGCGAGACGAAAAAGGCCTATATCCCGGTCTTCGGATTCAAGGAGCTAGACGAAGCAGCAGCCGCAGCTTACGCCTCGGCTGGCTTCCAGGTGGTGCAGATTAAGGGACTGCTAACTAACTCGCTGACCCAGCAGGATGCAAACGCCGGCTTGAACTGCATGACGTCGGAAATACGATTTCCTGTGCGTTGGGTGGCTAAGCCAAGGCAACAGACCCAATGAGTTAGCTGGGGGTGCTCGCCCTCGGCCCCTGAGTCGGCCGGAGATTACCCTAATAACGGGTGGCGAGCTCGGTCAACCAGCCTGGGGAGTGGGCGACGAAAAACGCTTCAACGCGTTTGTCCAATCCGGAGATAGTCATCACTCCAAGCGCTAGCAAGACCACACCTAGAGCGATCTTTCCGGCCCTTCCGACGGCAAGCATCCGCGCTCGATAGCCTAGTAAGACGCTCCGTGATAGGGCGCCCAGGACGAGCAGCGGAAGAGCTGCGCCGACTCCAAAGAGCGCGATGGAGAAAGCCGCCCGTGCCAGGTCACGCCCCTGCGCCGCGAGGGCCAATGCCGCGCCGAGGGTGGGTCCGACACAGGGCGTCCAAACCACGCCAAGCAGGAGACCGACGCATAACTGACCGCTTAGACCTTGAACGCGCACGTTCGTCACTGCGCGGTTACCGAGCGCCGAAATCGCTGATGTTGCGTTCGAGAGGCGCGCCTGCAAGCGACCGCTTAGCAAGATCAGCCCAAATGCCATCAACATTAGCGCTGCCAGATAGCGGAGCCACTCGCTGTCCAAGCCCAGCTGGTACTCGATCGTGGCGAGGAACAGCCCCACAACGGTGAATGAAAAGATGAGACCCACAGCCAGCGCCAGCGACCCAAATCGGTGTACGGAGACCGCCGCTCCAATGACAATTGGAAGAACAGGCAGCACACACGGTGACAACGTAGACAACACCCCAGCGGTCAGACTCAGACCGTAGGTGGCCACCCCAAAGGTCATTGAGGCCTCTTCTTCACATCGCCTTGTTCAAGAGCGCCGTGATGCTTTCGCGGTCTGTCGCCCAAATGGAGCGTCCCTTCTCTTGCTTGCCCTTGTAGACAATCAGCGTGCTGCGGTCCCTGACAGCGAAGAACTTGAGCGCAGCTTTCTGTTTGTCGAAGTCGACGGTGAACACCTGATAGCTTTTGTAAGCGGGTCTGGCGAGGAGATCGGACAGGATCGACGTCTGCGCCGAGCAGGTCGAGCACCAATCGGCGACCACTTCTACCAGCACGGGCTTGCCAGTGGCCTGCGCGGCCGCGAACGCTTGCGGGTCGAACGGAGTACCTGCGCGAGACATCAAGCCAAATGAAGCCAGGAAGAAGCCAAACAGAAGAGCCGTCGCAGTCTTCTGACACAAAAAGCTCCGAAGAACTGACCTGTCGCGCTTGACTGTTGTTTTTACTCCCCGCCATGCATTCAGCACGGTAGAACCGGAACGCCTCCATAGCGAGAGACCATTGCGGTCGATCGCTTCCATTGTCATGTTCGTCTTCAGCAACCGGCACAGTCCTCGGCGCCTCGTGGGTCGTTTCCTCGAGGCGCCGGGGTCGCTTATAGCTGGCTTATTGCTTCCGCACAGGATTTGGATTGCGGTCTGCATCCGGTCCTGGCGTGATCGTCACGGGTCCGCCGGTAGCTTTGTTATAAGGCTTGTCAGCGGAGATGGGATCCCCAGAGATGCCGGGCTCATCAGGATGAGGCCCCGCCGACTGTACGGTGCCGCCTGCCGGCTTGCCACCTGCTTGCGCACCGCAAGGATCGTTTCTTGTCCCCGGTTCATTAGGTTGGGGGCCTGCACACTGAAGCTGCTTATTCTCCGCAGATGCCACAACCCACTGATCTCCGACTTGCGCTCCATACACTGCTGCAACCGTTCCTCCAAGAGCCAGTGCCACAACAATTGCATTTAGCTTGCTCACTTGATCCCCCTCTTAAAAAAAGTTGTATTCAACTGCAAGACCAGTGTAACAACTGGATACTTGCAACATTTGACTCAGATCAAATCAAGTGATCCATGCCGCAATGTCCTATGGGACAGGACGAGAAGAGGGACTTGGGGTTGGTAACCTGTGGCAGTCGTATTTGGGCGTTTAGAGGGACTGCACGGCTCAAGGAGCTGCGCGCTCCTCGCTTTCTGTGACACTAGGATTTGCTGTCGAACTCACAAACCTGCATTGCCTATGGTCTCCCGGCGAGTTGGGTCCTCCTTGTACGTTGTCCTGACCCAATCTTGGGGACCGTCTATCGAGGGCGTTTCGCGCAAACCATATAATAGTGGCCCTGCAAGAACCACCGGTTTGTTCGAAGCACTCGGCGGGAGCGCGCCGAATGGTACGTTCGCGGCACTGGAGTCGACGAATAGATCCAGGCTCGGAATGTAGTTCAGCACATGATTGACTGCTGCAGCCACGGGAAGCGCGGGGAGCGTGACGGATGGGCCAATGCGTATAAGCGCCAAAGCGTTGGGGATCCTTTTAGCATCCATGAGCGCTTGCATCAGCGCCGCATGGTCCTTGCAGTCGCCCATCCCGCTGGTCAAGATGCGATCGACATCACGCGGGACCACCGAGCCCCAGCAACTGCCCACAAAGCGGATGTTTTTCGAGACCCAGTCGTAGAACGCTTTGACTTGCGCGCGTGGAGTGTGGGCGCCTTCGGTGAGCTCGTCCGCCAGCGCTTGCACCCGTTCGGTGACAGCCACCTTGGGTCGAGAACGTACTTCGTAAGCTGCTCCCAGCATTTGATAGTCATCAAACGTGGTAGCCAGCACGAGCGGGCCGGCATCCGGCCACGGCAGATGCGAGTCTTCAGAGTCGGCGCGCTTGGCATTGCGGAAGCTCCATAGCCACTCACGCCGTCCCTGCGGAGCCTTGACCTGTCCGCCATCGACATCGCGTGAAAATACGTGCAAGGCCATTGACTCCGGTACCGACAGCCGGATCTGGACATCGTCATACACCTCGCTCCTTGAAAGCGGCAGCGCCAACGAGAACTGGTCGGGAAACAACGCCTGCTTCTGAACGCGGCGATAGGAGAACACCACGAGACTTCCGCTGACTACGTCGGGGAACAGTACGGTCATCGCCTTGTGGTCTGGGCACCATGCTCCAGCCCGGCCTTTGCCCGGACCGGCTTGCAACACCCGGTAGTTGTTCGGTGACGCGTCGATTCTGCGTCCATCTGGACTGACAGAATAGGCTTCGATAATTTGGATGTCATGCAACCGCTCTGCATAAGCGATTGACGTGCTTTTCGCACTAGTCACACCTTGTTCGTCTAGCACCCGCATAGCCCACTCGTAGCGCTCCGCGTAAGTGCCATCAACATTCACGTCGTAGGTCGCCGAATAGCGTTCGTACTTAATAGAGGGTGGCGCGCTGGTGCCCTGTGCCCCTTCAGCGGCAATTGCCGGTGCAAGAGCCGATGAACAGCAGAGGGTTAAAGCGACCACGTAGCAGATTTCTCTGGAGAAACCCATGCGACACTCCTAGAAGGACTGATGACATGTCACGAGAAGCAATATTCGTGCATCAGCAAACTCAACTGCTCGCACGCTCGCGCACCAAGAGCGGGACTCAAAGACAAGAAACGTGGTAGTGGGGAATCGGCAACTATCGACTCTTAGTCCGTTGGTCGCTTCGTGGCGGATTTCATGATGGAGCCCCTCCCGTTTGAGAGTACGACACGTCCACTCTGGCACAAGGATGCCGTTTCGGGTGGGGGCGCCCATACCATTGCTTTCGGACATCTCAACCCGCCCGTGATAGGGCTCCTGCAGCAACCAGCGCCGATAGGATCGGGCGCCGTGGCAGCCCGTGTTCGTCCTTCGACAGCGTTGGCGCTGATAACCATTTTCTCAATACCTGGGCCGACCCTTCTGCGACACGCGACACGGTTCGACATCCTATCCGTTCACCCGCTTCTTGACATCGGTCAAAGCCGAATGACAGCGGATTGGGCAAGCTGCATCAAGTCGCATGTGCGCTGCGCTGCGGCTAAATTCGAGTATTTGAAAGAGGGGGAAATCGGTGCTTAAGACAGCTCCATTGCTGTGCATGGTCTTAATTTTGGCGTGCGGAGGACCATCGAGAGCCGACGATCTGACTCCGGAGAAGATCCGGGACATCAAAACGCTCATGAGCATCGGTATGCCAAGAGAAGCGGATCTGGCGATGTGGTCAAGGCAAGTCGAGAGAACGGTCTGGACGCTCAGGCAGCAGCACCCACAAATATCCGACCAGCAGCTTCGATTCATGAACGACGAGGCGATACGGCTGTACCGGGAAAAGCGGGACGAACCTGGCGGTTTGACCGATCGGCTCGTGGAGATCTATCACAACCATCTCAGCGACGACGATGTGAAACAGATTTTGGACTTCTTCAAGACGCCCATCGGCCAAAAAGTAAAATCCTTCCTGGCGACGAGACAGATCGAGGCGATGCCGATCATCGAGCAGTGGCAGCAGGAAGTCCTGACCGCATGGCTACAGTCGGTCATGGCGAATATGGTGAGAGAGTCAATGCCCCCAGCGAAGCAGACGCCACGCTAGCCCCATCCTGCAGCTTGGCTACGGACCGGGCGCGTGCGCCTTTTGGCGCTACGGCGGTACATGGGCGACTTTCAGGTCTGGCCACTGAAGGTCGCAAAGTGGCGAATCAGAGCAGTGGCCGAATGGGACTCAAGGATGTTTGCCATTAATCATGTTTTTTCCAATCGTTCGTGAAGGACTAGTCATGGCGCCTGCTCGAACCGTAATCATTCTTGGCGCACTGCTCCTGTCCCCGGCGCTTGCCATCGCAGCGGATGCCGAGCACCGATGCGACAGATCCTTCGCTGAAGTATTTCGCAATATCGCACCATCTGTTCCGCGGATTTTTGCGATTGCAATAGACCCATTCAGCGTGATCAAGCGCACGCAGATCCGGATCGGGTCAGGCGTAGTGCTGGACGACCGCAATGATGTGATCACCAACGCACATGTTGTCTACGCAGCCGGCACCATCATCATCTCGATGAGTGATGACGATATGCAAGAAGCCGAGATTGTGGGTCTTGACCCTATTTCCGATCTGGCCGTGGTCAGAGCAAAGCACCCGTTGGTCCGGTTGCATAAGGCTCCGTTTGGACGCTCGAGCGATCTCGAGACGGGCGATGAACTGTTGGCCATTGGATATCCCCTCGGCCTGCGGATAACGGCAACCAAAGGCATCCTTTCCGGCAAAGACATAGCCTTGCCGTTGTCGCCGATGAGTTGGCTCACCCCGTTCCTACAGACTGATGCCGCGCTCAACCCGGGTAATTCTGGCGGTCCGCTTGTGAATCGCTGCGGGGAAGTAGTAGGTATCAGCACTCTCTCGTCCGGAGAAAAGGCGCAGAACCTCAACTTCGCCATTCCCATAGACGCAGCACAGGAAATCATCTCTCAGCTCCTGGAACACGGACGGGTGATTCGCGCGTGGCACGGGATCAACGGAAAGCTCGTTCCACCGATCTTGCAGTTCGCGCTCCAGATCCAGTCCGGATTGCTGATCGAGACAATCGAACCGGGAAGTCCGGCCGAAAAGCTCGGTCTGCGAGGCGGGAGTCTTCCAGTGGTGATCGGATCGCAGGAGTATCTGATCGGGGGTGATGTCATCACCAAAGTGAATGGCGAGCGCTTGTCAACCATGGACGCTGTCATCAGGGTCGCACGGTCGCTGAAAGCTGGAGATAGGCTGACCGTGGAGTATTGGAGCGGCGGTCAGCTGAAGACGGCCGAGGTCATCCTTCCTGAAAGGCCAGTCTTGCAGGGTGACTTTAAACGCTTCGAGATCGAGCGAGAGGGTCGATAGGATCTACCCACACCTGCGTGCCGAACGCCATTGCATACAGCGCTTTTGACCGATTCGGGAAGTCCGCTAACGCCGCGTTTTTCCGCTTCAGCCAGCCAAGAGCGAGACTGCTCAACCTCTGAACTTTTCCCTTTGAATCTTTCTTCCCTGACGCCCTGGCCTGCTACGCACTTTGCTACACACGCGCGCAATAGCGCAAACTCAGAAACGTGAAGAACTGCGGAGGATTTGTGCAGCGGCCTCAGCGCGTTACCGCTGCGCCTCGCGCCGTCGACCACGAACTGCTACGATGTTATCGGGCGCACCTAACACGAGCCTCTACTGGGTAGCATCTGGCTACTGTGGGCTTGCTCAGGAAAGCCGTGCGCAGGCGAGCCCCTGCCACCCGCCCGCGAGGACCTATGCACGAGACCAGAGGAGACCTGCACAAGCGCCTGGAACGCGAGGCGCGTCAGATCCGGCGCAACGTCTGGCGGGCACTTCGGGCCGGCGGAGGCGGTCACGCGGGTGGCTCCCTGTCCGCGGCCGACCTTCTTGCGGCGCTCTACTTCCATCGCCTGCGCATCCGCCCGGAGCAGCCCGAGTGGCCTGAGCGGGACCGGTTTGTGCTGTCCAAAGGGCACGCCAACGCCGCGCTCGGCGCGACGCTCGCACAAGCAGGCTTCATCGACGAAGCGGTGCTCGACCGCTTCTACGGGTTCGAATCACCGTTCGGCATGCACCCGGACATCAA
>Ga0187778_10003711_pt1 | contig 10199 bp, 9 predicted proteins | sample 1015_Q2_SP5_20_M_FD_132418 | JGI IMG/M metagenome (GOLD analysis project Ga0187778, IMG submission 132418) | Tropical peat soil microbial communities from peatlands in Department of Meta, Colombia - 1015_Q2_SP5_20_MG | ecosystem: Environmental > Terrestrial > Soil > Wetlands > Peat | place...
CACGCGGGAGAGCGTGGCCGCGCGCGTCTGGACGATCATGCGCGAGGAGGGCGAGCGCAGGGCGGTGACCGCGCACCTGGCGCTGCTCTCCGACCGCTACCTGGCCACGACCTCGCCGCAGCGCATCGCGGCCCACCTGCGGCTGGTGGACCGGCTCGCCGAGGAGGGCGTGGTCGCCACCGAGCTGTTCCACCATCCGGACCTCGGCTCCTCCGAGTTGGTCATCGCCACCCGCGACGTGCCCGGCCTCTTCTCCCTGATCGCGGGCACGCTCGCCGCGCAGGGGATCAACATCCTCTCGGCCCAGATCCACACCCGTGTCGACGGTATCGCCATCGACACCTTCCAGGTGAACGATCCCTTCGGTGAGGCCGTGACCGAGGAGGCCCGCTGGCGCCGGACCCTCGAGGCGCTGCGCCGCGTGCTCCGCGAGGAGCAGACGGTGGAGGAGCTGCTGGCGCGCCGCCGCGCGATCCATCCCGCGGGCGACGCGGTGGCGGGGCCGCCGAAGGTCACGGTCGACAACCAGCTCTCCGACACGCACACCGTGGTGGAGATCAAGTGCCCGGATCGCGTCGGTCTGCTCTATCTCATCACCCGCACGCTGTCCGCCCAGGGCGTGGACATCGCGAGCGCGCGGATCGCCACCGAGATCGACCAGGCCTACGACACGTTCTACGTCACCGATCGGCAGGGTCACCGCCTCGAGGACGAGGCGGCCATGACCCGGGTCCGCGAGAGCCTCGAGGACGCCTTGCTCAAGCCGATCTAGATGCTGAGTCACTACAAGGAGCCCTTCCAGCGGCTCGGCGATCCGGTCGCCCGGGCCCTGCTCCGCTCCAACGTGCGCCCGAACCACCTGACCGTGGTGGGGCTGGGCGTCAGCATCCTGGCCGCCTGCGCGCTCGCGAGCGGCCGGCTGCGCGTGTGCGCTCTGCTACTGGCCCTCGCCGGGCTCTTCGATTTCTTCGACGGCTCGCTCGCCCGGCTCGCCAACCGGGTGAGCGCCTTCGGCGCTTTCCTCGACTCGGTGGTGGACCGCTACTCCGACCTGGTGGTGCTCCTGGGTGCGGTCCTCTACTACGAGCGCCAGGCCGATTCCTCCGGCGTGCTCCTCACGCTGATCACGCTGGTGGGCACGGTGATGGTCAGCTACACCAAAGCGCGCGCCCAGTCCGTGGGCCTGCCCTGCGAGATCGGGTTGATGGAGCGTCCGGAGCGGCTCATCGTGCTGATCGCGGGCGCCGCGTTCAACCTCCTGACCCCGGCGATGGTCGTCCTGGCGGTGCTGACCAACCTGACCGCGGTCCACCGCATCCTCCACACCCGCCGCGCCTCGCGCGAGGACGCGCTCCGGTAGCGCAGCTCGCCCGCACCCGGCTGGTACACTGTCCGTCATGAGACGACTGGCCGGCGCGGTCTGTCTGCTCTCGATCCTGTTGGTGGGGGCCGCGCCCGCGGGCCTGCCGCCGGACCTGCGCGAGCGCTTCGTGGCGGGGCTGGCTGCCCACAAGGCGGGCGACTGGACCGCAGCCGCGCAGGTGTTCGGCGATCCGGCCTGGGTGGGCACCCCGCTGCAAGACTACGCGCTGCTCTACCAGGCCGAGAGCGTGCTCCGCGGGGGCGACGCGCCCGCCGCGCGCGCGCTGGCCGCCCGTGCCGCCGATCGGCCGCCCGACGGGCTCACGCCCTCGGCCCAGCTCCGGGTGGCCTCCGTGCTCACCGAGGCGGGTGATCCGGCGGCCGCGGTCGTCCTGCTGCAGCGGCTCCTGACCCGCGCTCCGGATCGGACCGACAGCAGCCGCGCGCGCTACGCGCTCGGCGAGGGACTGCTGGCCGCGGGCGATCAGAAGGAGGCCGCGGCGGTCTTCGGCGCGCTCTGGGTACAGGCGCCGGCGACCTACGGCGACGTGACCGATCGCCAGCTCAAGGCTCTGGCCGCGGGCGGCGTGACGGTGCCGACTCCGACCCAGGCCGATCGCGTGGGTCGCGCCGAGCGGCTGCTCGCGGCCGGCTTGCTCGAGCGCGCGCGGCTCGACGCGGAGGCTCTGGTGGCCGAGCAGCCGCCCGCGGAGCTGCGGGAGCGCGCGCTACGCGTGCTGATGAACGCCTCGCGGCGCCTCGGGCGCGACGACGAGGCGCTGGCCGCGGCCAACGACGGGCTCTCGCTGGCGCCCGCGGAGCGGCGGCCGGCCTGGCTCCTCGAGCTGGCCAGGCTCCGCCAGCGACGCGACCGCGACGCGGCACTGGCCACGCTGGATCGGCTCGTGCGCGATCACCCGCGGAGCGAGCAGGCGGCCGAGGCGCTCTTCGTCAAGGCGGAGATGCTGGAGGCGGCGGGCCGGGCCGCGGATGCCGAGAAGGTCTACGTGAAGCTGGCCGCCGACTATCCCGACGAGGAGTCCGCGGCCACCGCGCTCTGGCGTCTCGGCTGGTCGGCGTGGTTCCGGGGCAACCTGGTCGAGACCACCTCGCGCTGGAGCCGGCTCCTGGTGGCGCGCGCGGGCCAGGGCCAGCGCGACGCGACCGCCTACTGGCTCGGGCGCGTGTGGGAGCGACGGGGCGACCGCGACCAGGCGACGCGCCACTTCGCCCAGCTCGTGAAGGACGCGCCGCGCAGCTACTACGGCCTGCTCGCGGCCCGGCGGATCTCGGGCGCCGCGCCGGCGCCGACGGGGTCCGCGTTCGCGTTTCCCGCCGATCCGCTGGAGGCGTTGCAGGGCGACGAGCGCTTCGCCCGCGCCGAGGCACTGCGCTCGGTCGGGCTGCGCGACTTCGCCGACGAGGAGCTGGACGACCTGACCCGCCGCTCGGTGGGCGAGCCGCGGCGCCTCTACGCGCTGTCCGCCGCCTACGTGGCCGACGCGCGCTACCACATGGCGCTGCGCATCCTGCGCCGGAGCTTCCTCGGCCTGGCGCGCGCGGGCGGCTCGTCGCCGCGGGAGTTCTGGGAGATGTTCTACCCGCTCGGCTGGCGCGACGCGCTCACCGCGGCGGCCGGGCGCTCCGCGCTCGACCCGTACCTGGTGGCCGCGGTGGTGCGCGAGGAGTCATCGTTCTATCCGGGTGCGCGCTCGCGAGTGGGCGCGCGCGGGCTCATGCAGCTGATGCCCGACACGGGCCGCTCGGTGGCCCAGGCGCGCCAGATTCCGTTCCCGGACCCGGACGTGCTGGATCAGCCGGTGACGAACCTCGAGCTGGGGACCGCGTTCTTCGCCGGGCTCGTGCGCGAGTTCGGCGATCCGCGGCTCGCGGTCGCGGCCTACAACGCGGGGCCGACGCGGGTGCGCGAGTGGTGGAACGGCCGCCGCTCGGACGACCTGGAGGTATGGGTCGAGCAGATCCCGTACCACGAGACGCGCGGCTTCGTGAAGCGCGTGATGCTCTCGTGGCAGGAGTACCGCCGCGTCTATGGCGAGGGCCCGGGCGCGCGGCCCGCCGAGCCGACGGGAGCCGGGACCCAGTCCGGATGACCCCGGTGCCGGCTGGTCTCTGGCGCCTCGCCGTGGCCGGGCTGACCGACACGCTGGTGGGCCTGCTTGCGTGGAGCCTCTGCGCTATGTGGCTGATCGTGGCCACACTGCTGCTCCATCGCGGGCCGCTCGGTCTCGTGGGCACGCTGCTCCTGGGCGGGGCCGTGCTGCTGCTGGGCGCCGCACTCCACGTCGTCTACCACACCGTGATGGTCGGCGGCTGCGGGCAGACGCTCGGCAAGATGCTGCTGGGCGTCGTGGTGGTCCGGCGGGACGGTGCACCCCCGGGCTACAGCCGGGCGCTGCTGCGCTGTCTCGGCGACGCGCTCTGCACGCTCACGCTCGGGCTGGGCCGGCTGCCGGTGCTGTTCTCGCGCGAGCACCGGAGCCTCGCCGATCTGATCGCCGGGACCCGGCCGGTGCTGTCCGCGAGCCTCCCGACGGCTCCTCGATCCTTCTCCGGGAACCCCCTCCCCCCCCTCTGATCAGATCCCCTCTCCCTCAGGGAGAGGGGCCGGAGTGCCGGCTACTTCTTCACCCGCACCCCCGGCGCCGGCGCCTCCAGCGGCTCGAGCGCGGCCAGCCGATCGTCGAGGTCGGGATGCGTGGCGAGCAGCCCCTCGAGGCCCTGCTTCTCCTTCGGCGCGTAGTCCGCGAGGGCGGTGAGCGCGGTCGCCAGCGCGCGCCGCGGCGCCCTGTATCCCATCGCGCGCAGGATCTCGACGGCCTTCCGATCGGCCTGCATCTCCTGGTAGCGGCTGTACGCGCGCACCACCAGCGGGTTGACCACGAAGTCGAGGAGGCCGGCGCCCGGAGCGAAGACCCCGAGCATGCCGAAGCCGGCGGTGATCGAGAGCGAGAGCCGGCGCCGTGTGCCGATGTGCCCGAGCACCTCGTGCGCCACCTCGTGGGCCACGACCGGCTCGACGACCGGGGTGGGCTGGCGCATGAGACCGTCGGTGAAGTAGAAGGTGGCGTCCTCGTCGCTGTAGGCGGCGGCGGTCGGGCTCTTGATGAAGGCGAAGCCATAGCGCTGCGGATCGTCGCCGCCCGCGATGGCCGCCCGGCTCAGGATCGAGGCCATCTGGGTGGTGCTCGGGTTCGCGGGCTCGGCGTAGTAGGTGCCGGCCGGGGTGGAAGCGCAGGCTGAGAGGAGCAGGCCCATCGCGAGCGCCGTCGTGCCACCGCGCATCAACATGATTCGCGCCATCATCTTAGAAGCCGTCCCGGGTGGGCCCGGCAGAAATAACGACGCCTTCGGGGACGCCTACCGCTTGGGCATCGAGAGGCGACCGGGGCTTTCCGTGGGGGGGCGAGGGTTGACACCCCCGTGACATTCCGGCGGAAGGCTGCTGGTACACTCGCCAGCAAGAGAGGCAGCAACCGGAGGAGGCCACATGCTCATCAAGCGCGGATCTGACATCAAGAGCCGGGAGATCACGGACCGGGCGCTCTACCTCGATCGGCGTGCTTTCATGGCGGGCGCCGCCGCCCTGGCCCTGGCCCCGGGCGCCGCCCGGGCCGCCGCGCCGGCCGGGGGTCCGCCGCTGGCCGCCACCCGCAACCCGACCTTTACCCTGCCGGACACGCCCACCAAGTTCCAGGACGCCACGACCTACAACAACTTCTACGAGTTCGGCATGAACAAGGACGACCCCGCGCAGCTCGCGGGATCGTTCAAGCCCCGGTCGTGGAAGGTGCAGGTGGACGGGCTCGCCCAGAAGCCCAAGACCTTCGATCTCGACGACGTGCTCCGGATGGCGCCCCTCGAGGAGCGGGTCTACCGGCTCCGCTGCGTAGAGGGCTGGTCGATGGTGATCCCCTGGATCGGCTTCCCGCTGTCGACACTGCTCAAGCGCGTGGAGCCCACGGGGGCCGCGAAGTACGTCGAGTTCACCACGCTGCTCGATCCCGAGCAGTTTCCGGGCCAGCGCAAGGGTTTCCTGAGCTTCGGCGGGCTCGACTGGCCCTACACCGAGGGCCTGCGCCTGGACGAGGCCATGCACCCGCTGACGCTGCTCACGGTCGGGATGTACGGCCAGGTGCTGCCGAACCAGAACGGCGCGCCCATCCGCGTGGTGATCCCGTGGAAGTACGGGTTCAAGAGCGCCAAGTCCGTCGTGCGCATCCGGCTGACCAGCGACGAGCCCAAGACCGCCTGGAACAAGGCGGCGCCGCAGGAGTACGGGTTCTACTCCAACGTGAACCCGAAGGTCGATCATCCGCGCTGGAGCCAGGCGACCGAGCGGCGCATCGGGGAGTTCCGCCGTCGCGAGACGCTGATGTTCAACGGCTACGGCGATCAGGTCGCCTCGCTCTACACGAACCTGGATCTCAAGAAGTTCTACTGAGCACCTTCCCGTGACCCGGCGCGGGCGCGTGGTCCTGAAGGTGGTGATCTGGGCCGCGTGCCTCGCGCCGCTCGCCTGGCTCGGCCATCGCGCCTGGGACGGCGACCTGACCGCCAACCCGATCAGCTTCATCACCAACTGGCTCGGCGACTGGACGCTGCGGATCCTGCTGACGAGCCTGTCGATGACGCCGCTGCGCGTCCTCTTTCGCTGGTCGTGGCCGATCACGCTCCGCCGCCTGCTGGGGCTCTTCGCGTTCCTCTACGTGACGCTGCACTTCTCGACGTGGCTCGTGCTCGACCACTTCTTCGCCTGGCGCGAGATGTGGGCCGACATCGTCAAGCGTCCATACATCACGGTGGGCATGGCCGCGCTGGTGCTGATGATCCCGCTCGCCGCGACCTCCACCGCGTGGGCGATCCGCCGGCTGGGCGGGGCGAACTGGCAGCGGCTGCACCGGCTGGCCTACCTCATCGGCGTCTGCGCGGTGCTCCACTACCTCTGGCTCGCCAAGAAGGCGAACCCGGATCCGTACTACTACGCGGCGTGGCTCCTCGTGCTGCTGGCTATTCGCGCGGGGGACTGGGTCCGGCGGCGGGCGGTCAGGCTGAGCGCGGCGCCCCGACCGGCCCCGCAGCGGGGCGAGGGCGTCTAGGACGGGCCGGGCCGGCTACTTGGACGGCTGGTAGTAGGGGTTCTCGCCGGAGGCGTGGTCGGTGGTGTCCAGCACCTCCTCGACCTCGGGAATCTCCTCCCGGATCAGCCGCTCGATGCCCTGCTTGAGCGTGACGTCCGCGGCACCGCAGCCCTGGCAGCCGCCGCCCATCTGCAAGTAGACCTTGTTGTCCTTGACGTCCACGAGCTGGACGAAGCCGCCGTGGCCGGCAACCGCCGGATTGATCATGTTGTCGATCAGGTCCTGGACCTTCGTCATCAGCTCGTCGCTCATGGGCTGCCTCCGCGGGACTGTCGAGCTACACGCATACTGTACCCGAACTTTCCCTCGAGGCCAACCGACCGGCCCGAAGGCCGGGATTCCTCGGCCGTGCTAGGATGACCGCGCTTCTCCCCAGCCCAGGAGGCGCGGCATGATCACGAGCTTCGGCAGCCTGTTCGCGGGTCACGTGGATCTGGATCACGAAGGGCTCGACGGCACGCCCGCGAACGATCGCTGGCTGTCCGACGAGCGTCTGGCCGCGGTCTTTCCCAAGAGCGAGGCGATCGCCCGGCTCATGGACCGGACCGGCTACGACGTCTTCTGGCTGGCCGAGCACCACTTCCAGCGCGAGGGCTACGAGTGCATCCCGAACGTGCTGATGCTGGCGCTCCACCTCTGCCACCTGACCCGGAACATCAGGGTGGGCTGCGGCTTCAACATCGCGCCGATGTGGCACCCGCTCCGGATGGCCGAGGACTTCACCACCGTCGACTGGCTGACCGGCGGCCGCGTGGTGTTCGGCGTGGGCCGCGGCTACCACACCCGGGAGGTCGAGACGTTCGGCGCGCCGTTGCTCGACCAGAACGCCAATCGCGAGCTCTTCGAGGAGCAGGTCGACCTCATCTTCAAGTCGTTCAACGAGCGCGCCTTCTCGCACACGGGCAAGTACTACACGATCCCGCCGCGGGTACCCTATCGCGGCTACCAGCTCGAGGAGATCACGCTGGTGCCGCGGCCGCGGACGCTACCCGTCGAGTGCTGGCAGCCGGTGGTGAGCGCGAGCGCGCGGGCGCTGGACTTCATGGCCAAGCACGACATCCGCGGGATCATCGGCGGGGGCGCCGCGCCGGGGGGCGCGAACGAGAAGGTGGTCCACGCCTTCCGCGAGGCGCGCGCCCGGGCCGGGCGGGAGGGCGAGCCCGGCGAGGGCCTCTGCATCGGCTTCTCGTTCCACATCGCGGACAGCGTCGAGCAGGGTATCAAGGAGGCGACGCCGTTCTTCGAGGAGAACATGAAGATGTTCGCGCCGCTCGGCTTCGTGCCAGGGCTCACCCCGGAGCAGATCGCCGCGGTCGCCGACCCGACGCGAGCCCGTCAGGCCGGGCTGCCGACTCTGCGCAACGCGATCAAGGCGGGGAGCTGGCTGATCGGGCCGCCCGAGCTCATCACCGAGCAGCTCATGGAGATCCAGCACAAGTACCCCGGGCTCGAGGTCGTCAACGTCGGTCAGCCCGTGGGAACGCCGCAGGCGGTGATCCTCGAGCAGCTCGAGCGCTTCTCCGCCCAGGTGATGCCGGCCTTCAAGAGCAAGTAGCGCCGAGCCGGGCCGCGTCGAAGCCGTAGACTCGCGCGGTGTTGCCGCCGGCGATCTTCGCCTGCTCGTCCTCCGGCACCCCGGCCAGGATCTCGGCCAGGATCTTGCGCGACTGCGGGAACGTGGACTCGCTGTGGGGATAGTCGGAGCCCCACATCATATTGTCGACCCCGATCGCGTCGCGCAGCCGGATCCCGATCGCGTCCTCCTGGAAGCTCAGGACGACGTTGCGGTGGAAGAAATCGCTCGGGCGCATCCCGTCGCGGAAGCGGTGCAGGGCCTCTTCGTGACGCTCGCGATACGTGTAGTCCATCGCGGAGAGCACGTGGGGAGCCCACGCGAGCTCGAACTCCACGATGGCCAAGGCGAGCCGGGGATACCGCTCGAACACGCCCGAGAAGATCATGTCGCACAGCGAGATCGCGGGATAGAAAGCCTTCGTCGACCGGCTGGTCGCGTCCCGGATGGTCAGCTCTCCCGACCCGCGGATCTTCCCCTGGCGCCGCGTGGCGGTGTGCAGGCTGAGCGGCATGGAGAGCGCCTGCGCCGCGGCCCAGAACGGCTCGTACTCCGGCTGGTCGTACCGGCGGTGCTCGAGCGGGTACTCGGTGATCATGGCGCCCGCGAAGCCCATCCGCGCCGCGCGCTCCAGCTCCCGGACTCCCTCCGCGACGTCGTCCAGGTTGATCATCGCGATGCCCTTCAGGCGGGCCGGATCCACGCGGCAGAACTCCGCGAGCCAGTCGTTGTACGCTCGGAAGATCGCCGACATCAGCGCCGAGTCGGCCACCTTGAAGTAGAAGAGGCCCTGCGACGGATAGAGCACCTCGCCGGCCACCCCGTCGAGCCGCATGTCGGACAGATGCCGGTCGGGATCGTAGCCGCCCGGATGCACGTCCTCGAAGCGGCCACGGGCGGAGATGGTCTCGGGCGCCTCGAAACGCGCGCCCGCGTTGGAGATGAGGCCGATCCCCGACAAGATCTGGTGGTCCTCGATCACGAGCTGGTCGGCGCCGTCGATCCGCTCCATCCGGGGCGCGCGGTCGCGAAAGGCCCGGTCGATGCGGGTCGCCCAGAGATCGGGCGGCTCGAAGACGTGGGAATCGGACGACAGGATCAGTGGCGGCGTCATCGTTGCCCCTCCCAGCTCGCTACAGGAGATTCTGCGACGTCAGGGCCAACTGGCCCCGGGTGGGCTCCGCTCAGCAGAACCACGCCTCGGTGAGCCGAGGCGCGCGGTGGCGGTCGCGCCCCATCGTGTCGGCCACCGGCGCCGGCGCCTCCACGCCGGCGGCCCGCGCGGCGAGGGCGCGCACTCGATCGAAGATGGCCGGCGCCTCCTCGCGGCGGTCCACCGCCCGAGCGACCTCGTCCGCGGTCTCGGCCTGAAGCGCGTCCATCCGCGGATCCGGGTGCGTCCACCGATAGGAGAGCGTGGCGTCCTCAAGCGGGCCCAGGTGGGGCGCCAGCGCGGCGGTGCCGAGCAGGCCGGAACCCGGCGGCACCAGCAGGCGGAGCCCGTACTGCACCGGGTCGACCGCGTCGATCAGCGACTCGGCGGCCAGGAAGTCGAGCCACGCGCGGTGGTCGTCGAGCGTGGTCCAGGGCGTGAAGGCCACCCAGGTCGGCCGCAGCGTGATGGAGACCTCGCGCGTGGCCGCGAGCGCGGCGACGACGTCGGCGCGCGTGTGGCCCTTCTCGAGGTTCGCCAGCACGGCGTCGCTCAGCGACTCCGCCGCGGAGACGACGAAGAGGCAGCCCGCGCGCGCCAGCTCGGGCAGGTGCGCGCGGTGGCGCAGCAGGTGCTCGATCTTCGCCGTGAAGTCGAAGGTGACGTCGGGCCACTCCGCGTGGAGCGCGCGCGCCACCGCGAGGGCGTGCGTTGGCCCGTTGAGGAAGTCGGGGTCGCCGAAGGTCACGTGGCGCGCGCCCGCCTCGATCTGCTGGCGCGCGTCGGCGAGCACGACGTCCCGCGGCACCGCGAAGAAGCGCCCGCCGTATACCGGCGGGATCGGGCAGTGCCGGCAGCGGTGCAGACACCCGCGGCTCGACTCCACGTAGGCCACCAGCTCCATGCGGCCGTCACGGTCCAGGTGCGCGTACTTCTTGATCGAGGGCAGGGC